>Ga0182024_10001998_pt1 | contig 51411 bp, 41 predicted proteins | sample P32metaG_FD_120480 | JGI IMG/M metagenome (GOLD analysis project Ga0182024, IMG submission 120480) | Permafrost microbial communities from Stordalen Mire, Sweden - P3-2 metaG (Illumina Assembly) | ecosystem: Environmental > Terrestrial > Soil > Wetlands > Permafrost | place: Sweden: Stordalen... | reverse complement strand
TGTGGATTGGAAAAACCGACGCAGGTGATGTAAGTGATTGAAAAATGGTAGGCACGAGGAGACTCGAACTCCTGACCTCTACCGTGTCAAGGTAGCGCTCTAACCAACTGAGCTACGCGCCTACACCTCAAAGATTCTAGCACCAAGCGAGGACTCTGGTGCGGGCTGGAGATGCTGGCACAGAGTACGATGCCGAACCATATCCTGTAAAATAAACGCGATAAGTTTGGGTCTTTACGGGGTCTCTTCACGATTGGCTATTGATCGGTCTGTAAGTCGCAAGACGTGCTAAAACCAGGCCAGCGGGTCGGAGTGCAAAAGCCGAGCGGGTGGGAAACAGATCGCAGCGCAGATGAAAGGGCAGCCATGAGCGAAACGAATATTCTGACGGATTTTACTTCGGACGATACGATCGCCGACGGCACGAACCGCGACGCAGGCTCCGTCTCCGCGCATACGGCATCGACGCGAGTTCTTGCGAATCACGTTGGCGGACGCTGGGTCCAGGCGCAGGCGTCCGGGCTTGTCGACGTCACCAATCCGTCTAGCGGCGCGGTATTGGCGCGTGTTCCATTGTCCGGATCTGCCGATGTGGAGGCAGCGGTTGGCGCCGCCAGCGCCGCTTTGCCTGACTGGCGCAGCCGCGCTGTAGGTGAGCGTACGGAATTTATCTATGCTCTGCGCGAGAAATTCCGGCAGCGCATTGACGAGATCGCAGCGTCGATCACGCGCGAAGGGGGAAAAGTGCTTTCCGATGCGCGCGCGGAGGTTTCGCGGACCATCGAAGTGCTTGAAGTGGCTTGCTCCGCGCCGATGACGATGCAGGGGCGCGTTCTCGAAGGCGTGGCCCGCGGCATCAATACTGAAACTATTCGCCAGCCGGTTGGCGTGTGCGCGGCCATTACTCCCTTCAATTTTCCCGCCATGGTGCCGATGTGGTTTCTACCCTTCGCGATTGTTTACGGGAATACGTTTGTGCTAAAGCCGTCGGAGCAAGTTCCGCTGACGGCGGAGTTGATGTTTCATATCTTCGAAGAAATCGGCCTGCCAAAAGGCGTGGTGAACATGGTGCATGGCGCGCACGATGCGGTGAATGCGATTCTCGATAGTCCGGGGATTAACGCCGTGTCGTTCGTCGGATCGGTCAACACTGCGAAATATATTTATCGGCGCGCAGCGGAAAAAGGGAAACGCGTGCAGGCCCTGGGCGGCGCGAAAAACTATATGGTCGTGATGCCGGATGCGGTCGTCGATAAGACAGTGTCGAACGTTCTCGGCAGCGCCTTTGGCGCTTCGGGCCAGCGCTGCATGGCGGGATCGGTGCTGGTGACGGTGGGCTCGGCGCAAGCGGCGATCATGGGTCCGCTCAAAGAGGCGGCGCAGAAGCTGGTTGCGGGCGATGGCATGGACGCGAAAGCGAGTCTTGGTCCGGTGATTTCGAGCGCAGCGTGCGAGCGCATTCACGATGCGATCGAGACCGGACTGAAAGAAGGAGCTGAGTTGCTGGTAGATGGACGGCGTCCACGCGGTGTTCCGACGGGAGGAAATTTCGTAGGCCCGACAATTTTGAATAACGTGACTCCGGAGATGCGCGCTGCCCGTGATGAAATTTTCGGGCCGGTGCTCTCGGTGATGCACGTCGACACGCTCGAGCAGGCGATTGCGCTGGTGAATAGCGATCCGCGCGGCAATGGCACTTCGATCTTCACGGAAAACGGCGCCGCCGTGCGCGAATACAGCCGGCGCATCGAAGTCGGCATGGTCGGCGTAAATATCGGAGTGGCCGCATCGCCAGCGTATTTTCCTTTTTCTGGATGGAAGGATTCATTCTTTGGGGATCTGCACGTGCATGGTTGGGATGCGGTCGAGTTCTTCACGCGCAAGAAGACGGTGACTTCGCGCTATTTTTCGGCAGGGGAGACTGGGAAATTTTTTGTTGAGCAAGGGGACAAACACTAACTGGTGCAGCCTTAGCTCGTATCCTAGCGCCAACGCATAGGTCCTTCGCTTCTCCACCCCAACGCGCCAAAAGCGGGCGCGCTGGGGACCCCGGTTCGCTCAGGATGACAATGAGTTAGGTTAGGGCTGCGCATAGAGCGCGCGCTTCAGGAACTCTCCTGCGCCCGGCTGTCCTAGAAATTTATCCTTCTCAACCACGACGCGGCCGCGCGACAGCACCGTGTCGGGCATTCCCGTAACTTCGATCCCCTCGAACATCGAGTAATCGACGCGCATATGGTGCGTCTTGGCACTGATGGTGTGCTTGCGGTCGGGATCGAAAATAACGAGATCGGCGTCACTGCCCACCGCGATCGTGCCTTTGCGTGGATATAGGCCAAACAGTTTTGCTGGAGTGGTTGAAACGAGCTCCACGAAGCGATTCACGCTGAAACGGCCGCCGCCGACTCCGCCGGAATAGATGAGGCTCATGCGGTGCTCGACTCCGGGACCGCCGTTCGGAATTTTGGTGAAATCGTCGCGACCCAATTCTTTTTGTTCTTTGAAACAGAAAGGACAATGATCCGTGGAAACCACTTGCAGGTGATCGCGCTTGAGCCCGTTCCACAATTTTTCCTGATGCCACTTCTCCCGCAGCGGCGGAGTAAACACATATTTCGCGCCTTCAAATCCTGGCGCATCCATATTCTCAAGCGATAAATAAAGATACTGCGGGCACGTTTCCGCATACACAGGAAGTCCACGATCGCGCGCCTCTCGCACCTTTTCGAGCGCCTCATTGCAACTCAAATGGACGATGTAGAGCGGCGCTCCCGCCATTTCGGCGAGCGCTATGGCTCGCGAAACAGCTTCCGCTTCCGCTGTCGTCGGTCGCGTCAAAGCATGATACTTCGGCGCTTTTTTCCCTTCCGCCAGCGCCTGTTGCACGATGACGTCAATCGCGCCGCCATTTTCCGCGTGCATGCAGACGAGGCCGCCATTCTTCGACGTCGTGCGCAGAGCTTTGAAAATGCTGGCGTCGTCGAGCATGAACACGCCGGGATATGCCATGAACAACTTGAAGCTGGTGACACCTTCGCGGACCAAGGCGTTCATTTCGTCGAGTTGCGCTCCGGCCAAATCAGTCATGATGCAGTGAAACGCGTAATCGCAAACGGCTTTGCCGGACGCCTTCTGCATCCAGGTATCGAAGGCCGTGCGCAGCGTCTGGCCTTTGTATTGGATGGCGAAATCGATCAGCGTAGTCGTCCCGCCGAATGCCGCCGCGCGTGTGCCCGTCTCGAAATCGTCGGCGCTCGTGGTGCCACCGAAGGGCATGTCGAGGTGAGTATGCACATCGATTCCGCCAGGAAAAACGTACTTGCCCGCCGCGTCGATTATTTTTCCGGCATTCTCCCGCGGCAGGCTCTGGCCCACGGCAGAAATCTTTCCATCGCTGATCGCGACGTCGCTGGTGTATGTATCGGTGGCGGTGGCGACGCGGCCGTTTACGATGATGGTGTCAAAGCCCATGGTTGTCGGCTCTCCTTTGGCGGCGAAGTAGAGATTTTATGCTAAACTCCCGGAACTAAGTAGCCGCACTGAGCGAGGGCTTTCACCGCAGAGACGCAGAGATCGCCGAGAAAATCTTGTTTTGCATTGGGCGGTGATGTCCCAAATGTTTTGTTACAAATCGTAGGTGGTCGAATTTAGGTTTTTACTTCTTTAAGCTTTTCTCGGCGCCTCGGCGGTGAAAGAGTGTACTTGGGAGATAACATGCGTTTCGGCATCACCATCAAGCCCGACATGACCGTCGACCGGATCGTCAGCCTGACGCGCCAGGCGGAAGCGTCCGGTTTCGAGTATGGCTGGATCTTTGATTCGCACGTCCTCTGGCTCGAGCCTTATCCCACGCTTACCCTGATGGCGACCAACACGAAACACATGCGCCTCGGCACCTGTGTCACGAATCCAGCGACGCGCGACATCACGGTAACGTCGAGTTTATTTGCGACGCTGAATTTAATTTCCGGTGGGCGTATGCAACTGGGCATTGGGCGCGGCGACAGTTCGCGGCGCGTGCTGGGCAAGAAGCCCGTTACGTCAGCGCAGTTAGAAGAAGCTGTGAAAGCTTTTCGCGATCTCACCGGCGGAAAAGAAACCGAATATGAAGGCCTGACCGCGCGCCTCACCTGGGCGACCGCTGGCGTTCCCCCGGTGTGGGTGGCGGGATATGGACCGAAGGTGCTCGAACTGGCGGGGCGAATCGCCGACGGCGTTATCCTCCAGTTCGCCGATCCAGACCTGATCGCGTGGTGCGTCAGTTTCGTCAAAAAAGGTGCCGAGGCTGTGGGCCGTGATTCGCGCAAGATCGAGATTATGTCGGCCGCTCCGGTCTGGGTCTCCGATGATGTTAAAGTCGGTCGCGAGCGAGTGCGCTGGTTCCCTGCCCTGGTTTCGAATCACGTCGTCGATCTGGTTTCGCGCTACAAGCCGGAAGAACTTCCGCCAGCGCTAACCTCTTATATACGGGATCGCGGAAAATACGATTACCTGCATCACTGCGAGGTTGACAGCAGCAACCGCAACTTCGTTTCGGATGAAGTGACCGACCGCTTCTGCCTGCTTGGCCCTGCCGAAGCTCACGTCGAAAAGATTCGGGCGCTCGCGCGCGCGGGAGTGACGCAGTTCAATATTTATCTGATGTGCGGTAATGAAGAAGACACGCTCGAAGCTTACAAAAAGCACGTCTTACCGGCTTTTCGTCGGAGCTAAGTCGCGGATTTATTGCGATGAGCAGGTATTGCCCAGCCGATGCACATCGTCGATAACGCTCGCAACCCTCAGCGTTGCCAACTGCGAGCCTGGATTATCGCTCGCGCGAAAGCTTTGCTTTGCAGAATGCCTCGCCGGCTTCGGAGGCTCAATCAGCTTGCCCTTCACCTCCAGGGTGTGGCCGACTTCGCCGCTGAGCTCATCTCCTACGCCATCGAGAAGATAAGTGGTTCCGTGATTGTCAGTGACCAGATAGCTCTGCTGAGAGCGCTGGATACAACCGAGCACCGTGGTCATGTCATCCGGGCCTTTCGCTCCCTGCCGGGCTAGAGCGGTTCCCAGCAAGATCATCAGACATGCGCCGATTAGCGTTATGTTCTTAATCTGACACCTCGCACGACTAAGATGCGGGGACCAGCTGTAAATGTTTGCAGCGGCAGAAAATCTCTGGAGAACCACGTACAGCGCGCTGGAGTTTACTGTAGAAGTAATGACTGGGCGACGATTCTGTAGCTCGCTTCCGATAGAGTCAGGCGGAAGTCTCGGGTTGTCTCTGCAAACTCATCATTGCGTAATAAGCCACAAACGAAACGGCAAAGCCGACGAACCAGGAGTAGCTGTATAAAACACGCAGCGCAGGAACGACTAATCCCACCAGCGCCGTGCCCGTTCCCAGAGCCAGCGCGATTACCGCTAGCCAGTTGAAGCCGCGCGAGTATTCGTAGATGCCGCCGCGCAGGTAAAGGTCATCGACGACGAGCACGCGCCTGCGAATCACGAAGTAATCGCAGATCATGATGCCCGCGACGGGACCGAGAAACGCGGCATAGCCGCCAAGCCAGCCAAAGATAAAGGTGCCGTAATCGGAGAGCAGCTTCCACGGCATGAGCGCGATCCCCATGAAGCAAGTGATCACACCGCCGGTGCGGAAATTAATTTTGCGCGGCCACAGATTGGAAAAATCGTTGGCTGGGGAGACGACATTTGCGCCGATATTCACGTTCAACGTCGCCAGCAAAATTGCAAGTAGCGAAATCACGACCGCCGCCGGCGAGTGAAAGCGGCTTAACAGCTGCACGGGATCCCAGATTGCGGTGCCGTAGATCACCACGGTTGCCGAGGTCACCAGGATTCCGATCAGCGAATAAAGTGTCATGGTCGTGGGCAGGCCGAGCGCCTGGCCGATCACCTGCTGCCGCTGGCTCCGGGCAAAGCGTGTGAAGTCCGGGATGTTGAGGGATACGGTCGCCCAGAAACCGACCGTGCCATTGAGCGCGGGGATAAGGAATTTCAGAAAATCAGGAAAGGTGACGAAGCGCGACGGCGCGGAGAGCATAGGGCCAAATCCGCCGGCCGTCTTATAGGCCCATGCCAGCAGCAATAGGCCGACTGCCAGCAGCACCGGCGCGCTGATTCCCTGTAGAAAACGGATGTACTCGATGCCCTTAAGGATGACGGCGAGATTAATGAGCCAGAATGCCAGGAAGCAGATCGCGGCTCCGTGCGCTACTTGGCCCCAGGCAGGCGCTAGCGTGGTGATCAGCGTGTTGATCGCTTCGCCACCAATCCAAGTTTGAATGCCGAACCATCCACAAGCAACAAGTGCGCGCAAGACTGCGGCGACGTTTGCGCCGAGCACTCCGAAGGAAGCGCGCGCCAGTATTGGAAACGGAATTCCGTAGCGCGCTCCGGGATGGGAATTCAACAGCATCGGAATGAGCACGATGGTATTGCCGAGAAAGACGGTGGCTACCGCCTGCCGCCAGTTCATTCCTCCCTGGATGAGGCTGGCCGCCAGCATGTAGGTGAGAATATTGACCGACATCGATACCCACAGCGCGGCGAAGCTGTAAGTGCCCCAGGTGCGGCGTTCGCTGGTCGCGGGCGCGAGGTCGGCGTTGTAGAGCGGGCTGGATTCGATTCGTGAAGATGTGGACATGAGTCAGGAAAGTACCAACTATTAGCTGTCAGTTATCAGTTATCAGCTTTCAGTAGAAGCTGATTGACGTTCTTAGCGACACGGACGACGCCAATGCTGTCAAATGCATAGGTCCTTCGCTTCGCTCAGGATGACAACGGCAAAGTGAGATGACGATTTCTTGTTCAGTCCGCGGCTTTCGTTTGGCCCGTCTGTGTCGTTAGGGCGCCATAAGTCTCCGGGCGCCGGTCGCGATAGAATTGCCAGACCCTTCTCACTTCCTCGATCATGTCGAGATCGAGATCGGCGACCAGGACCTCATCTTTATTACGGCTGGCCTGCGCAACAATCTTTCCGCGCGGATTGCAGAAATAACTCTTGCCGTAAAACTCACCGATATTCCACGGCTTCTCTCGCCCTACACGATTGATCGCACCGACGAAGTATCCGTTTGCCGCTGCGTGAGCGGGCTGTTCGAGTTCCCACAAGTATTCCGACAGCCCGGCGACCGTCGCTGAAGGATTAAAAACGATCTCCGCACCATTTAGTCCGAGGATGCGCGCGCCTTCGGGAAAATGACGGTCGTAGCAGATGTACACACCGACACGCGCATACTTCGTTTCGAACACCGGATACCCCAGATCACCGGGCGTGAAATAAAACTTCTCCCAGAATCCGGGATGTACATGCGGGATATGATGTTTGCGATACTTGCCCAGATATTTTCCGTCGGCATCGATGACCGCGGCGGTATTGAAATAGAGGCCGGGCATCTGCTCCTCGTATACCGGTACGACGATGACCATGCCGTGTTTAGCCGCGATTTTCTGCATCAGTTGCGTGGTGGGCCCATCGGGGACGCGCTCGGTGAGGTCGTACCAGCGGATGTCCTGCTCGGCGCAGAAATAAGGACCGTAGAAAAGCTCCTGCAGGCAGAGAATTTTGACTTTCTTTTTCGCCGCCTGCTCGATCAGCTTGAGGTGCTTATCGATCATCGCTTTCTTGATCTCTGGCAGCGGACGATTCGCGCCCAGAGCGTTGCTCGCCTGAATCAGGCCGCAGCGGACGGTTCGGGACATGTGACGTACCTCCAAGAGAGGCCAATATATCAGACGACGAACGCCGAGCGAGCCAGTCGCGAGATTCTGGAATCGCTAACCACAAAGGGCACGAAGGTCCACGAAGGCCCGACGTTGAACATTGTTGTGTGCTCCTTCGTGTTGTTGGTGGTTAAGGTTTAGGCAGTTAACGTTTACCGCAGCGCTGAGAACAACGCTTCCTTCCATCGCCGGTTGTCGATGGTCCAACAGATTTTGGCCTTGCATTTCTTGATCAGCGCTGGCGCCCACACCGCTTGATTCCGCGCGTCGGCAGCAATGTTCAGCCGGTCGACTACCGTCATCCCTCGTGTCAGTTCGCTTTGCGTCTCAACATCGAGGTAATGCTCGCTCCACTCCGTTCCTATCGTCGGATCGAGGGCAATCGACATCGCCACTGGATCAGGCAGGCAAATACCATCCTCGCCCGTCTGCAGCTTATAGGCCTGGCGTGCGTGGCTGTTGCATTCGATGGCAAACTTCGCCAGCGGGGTGTTGAATCCGAGGATGTGAGCGACGTCGTGCTCGTGGATTACCGCATCGCCGCGCGACAACTGCCAGCCCACAAGCTCAATGGGCAAACCGCTGCGCATGACCATCCGCGCGGCATCGGGGTCGACCCAGATGTTGTACTCGGCCGCTGGAGTTACATTGCCTTCGCAACATGGCGCTCCGCCCATGACTACGCAGCGGGAGACTAGCGCGGCGATCTCCGGTTTTTTCGCCAGCGCCATTGCTATGTTGGTCAGCGGCCCGAGCGTGACGAGAATGATTCCGGGATTCGCTTCGATCGTCTCGATGATGGCATCCGCTGCATGCCCGGTCGCAGCCGACTGACGAGGCGCGGGATAGTCGTGATCTCCGAGGCCATCGCGGCCATGAAACCACGTCGCATTCTGATAAGTGCGCAGGAGCGGTTTATCAGCGCCGACATAAACCGGCGCGTTCGCGGCGCACAGTCCAACTGTATAGAGAGCGTTTCGCGTCGCCTGCATAACCGGGACATTTCCGGCAACCGTCGTGATCGTAACCACACGCACGTCAGGCGCGCGTAGCGCCATGATGAGGGCGACCGCGTCATCGGATGCGGTATCGGTATCGATGAGGAAAGTTCGCGGCACGCGGGTAGGATAACAAAGTATCGAAGCGCCGGGCGGCGCGGCGGGCATTGTTGGCGCTCCGCCCTCAAAACAGCAATACGTCAGTCTTCTAGCAGTCTGCGGAAAATCATTGCAAACGCCAGAAACAGGCCTCAGGCGCTAAAGCGCAGACGTATTTTTCAGCGATTTAGCGGCACGAGTGGAACTCGTGCCCTTCCCGAGACCGCTGTGAGTCGAGCTTTTCCGCAAGCTTTAGTGCGTGAAAGCAATATTTAACCCCGTCGAAAGCTGCAAGTCGTTTCTCTCGATCCTGGGCAGCGCCGCCGGTGGGTTGGTGTCAAACACGTCACCGAAGGAATTCTGCCATCCCAGCCACTTGTTGAGTTTGGTCACCGTTCCCAAAGCGAAAGTGCCGCGATACTGGCCCGTCTTGCTGAGGTCGGGATAAAGCAGGAAGGTCTGTGTAATCACCGTGCTTTTGCCTACCTTGTGGGAGAACGTATCTCCTACGGTCAAAGCCGCCAAGCTATTGCTATACGAGTAAGTGGGCGGCGGTGGAGTCGGGCTAGGCACATCCGTAAAACTTTCGTGGGTGTAGTTCAATCCGGCTAGAAAATCGAGAGTGGTAGCGGCGTTCTTGATCAGGTGCACGCCTGCGCCACTCCTCCCAATATCGCTCGCAGATCGAGGTCTTGCAGCGAGTTGGTAAAGAAGTCGCCGCTCACATACCAGAAAGTGTGCGGCGTGAAGTCTCGATTGTAGACAGCTCCGCCTGCGGTAGAATTCGCGGTGGTTTGGGGTCCAGTCTGCGGTGCCACGACCTTGTCATTCACCGCATAAATCGAGTTGGTATACAAGGTCAGCTTGTCGTGAAGTCCGGTGCGCACCGCATTAAAAGCGACGTTCAGATTCTTGGTTTCGCTATTGCCGGTGGTGACCGCAAAACCGAGATTCAGGCCGCCCTTCCAGCCCTCGAGTATCCCCGGGTGCAGGCTCTTCTCATAAGCTGCCTGCTCAGCCGGACTGCGCAGCGTTGTAACGGAGGCCATCGGTACTTCGGCCGTACCTCCAACCTTGGTCGCAACTATTAGATCAGCGCCGCTCGTGGTTACAGGCCCGACCACGGTTTTGCTGCCCTGGATAACCGTCAGGTCGCCTGTGGATGTGATGCTTTGGATGGCGTCAAACTTGAGCGTTACGTCGCCGGCGTAGTCGGTCTTGATCACCAGTTGCTTGCCGTCGGACTTGGTGATGGAGCCGGTCAGGCGGTCACCATTCTTTAAGACGACCTGATCGGCGAATGCCGGAATGGTCAGGAGCAGAAGAATAGCTGCCACAGATTTCAAATGCACAGGAGCCTCCCCCAGGATTAACAGACAGCGAGTATCAGCGCGTGATTACCATCAGTGCGATTAACATCAGTGCGTGATTAACAGTAGAAGAGAATTCCGTCCGGAAGGTTGCAAGGAACGATGGCAATTCCCGCAACTACCCCCAGCACAATTCAGAATTTCTTGAAATTCGATCGGGGCGCGGGGAAGAATAGTAGCTTTGACTCAGGCCTTATTTTCAGGATTGTTTTCCGGCGTTATGGTTGGTTTTACATCGGGTTTGACATCTGGCTTGGCTTCAACCTTGGCATCCTGACTATGATCCTTCATACCTTCTTTAAGTGCGCGGATCCCATCGCCCAGCCCTTTGCCCAACTCCGGCAATCTTTTTGGGCCAAAAATTATCAATGCGATGACGAGGATCACCAGCAGGTGCATGGGTTGAAAAAGACCTTCAAACATAGGGCACTCCAATCAGCCGCGCCGACCGGATACGCCGGTTAGCATCATCCCGTAGTGTACCCCAACCAACGGTTGGTGGTGCCCTAATTTAGCTCAAGTGGCCTCGCCTCGGCGGGCAAGATGGCCGCCGGACAACCGCCGGGACGGCGGCGCTACAAAGCCACACAAGAATAGAGCAGCGTCCTTTCGCATTTGCCGGTGTCCCCCAAGATTACTTCCGTGACCTATCGGCGATCCCGCCACCAGACTATTTTGGCAAAGGGCGAGGCTCGCGCGCCACCACCGCCAAGAAAACGCTGGAGGGGTCTGTGAAACGCTGTGTCCGGGTATGGGTTTTTCTTTTGTTGGCGGCAGGTGTTGCGCAGGCTGATCAAGTTGCAGCCGCGCCCGCTTCCGACAACGTTTTCTGGTGGCTGGCGGCCGGCATCTCGAGCGCGCGGATCGAACGTCTTGCACAAACAGCTGGTGTTGCCCAAAACCTTTCCTGCCGGGCCACCATCCAATGTACCCGCGCCCTGCAAAAAGCCGGAGCCGACGGAGGATTGATCGAGAGCCTCGGGCATGCGCACGCCGATCGAATGTCGGCCCGAAATGCGGCCGCTGGCGCGACCTGCTCCTGCCAGAGTCCAGCCGCACATGTGGCGGCTCTGGTTCACGACAAGAATTTGAACGCCGCGGAAAGCCAGCTTCGGAACCTGTCGCGCGATCAGCCAGGAAATACTCTACTGGGCCAAGCGTCGCCGCAGAATGCGGCGCAGGTTGATGAGTCGCAAAATACTGCGCTGCTGCGTTTTGTTCTCGGAACCATCCTGCGCCGGGAAGATCGCTTCGACGAAGCGCTTGATGAATTTAGCGAATCCTCGCGCCTGATGCCCGGTTTCCCGGAAACGCACAATCAGTTGTCTTATTTGTTCTATCGGACAGAAGATTCCGATAACGCTCTCGCCGAGGCGCGAACTGCGCTCAGTATGGATCCCGCGAACGCCGAGGCCCATCGCGTTCTCGGACTCGCGCTCTACGCCGGTGGCCAATACGACGCTGCGCTGCATTCGTTCGATGAGTCACTTCAGGGCGAACCCGCTGGCTCCGTCGCGAACGCCGACGTCTACTTCGACATGGGGATCACCTATCGCGATGCGGGAGATTTGCGGCGCGCCGCGATTGCCTATCGCCACGCGCTCAGCCTGCGTCCGGACTTCTGGGAGGCGCACAGCAATCTCGGCGTGGTGCTGCACGATCAGAGCAAGTTTGACGAGGCCATCGCCGAATATCGCGCCGCCAAGCGCCTTAAGCCAGACGAAGCCAGCATCCGCAATAATCTGGGAAACACGCTTTGCGACAAGGAAGAATTCGATGGCGCGATCGCGGAATTCAGCGAACTGTATCGGCAGAATCCGGAGTGGGAGGGCGGCCATAACTGTCTCGCCCGCGCCTACATGTCCAAGCGCGACTACGCGTCGGCCATTCGCGAGTTGAAGGCGGCGATCGTCGTCAACCCTGCTGGCGCAGCCGAACATCGCGTCCTGGGGCAGGCTCTCCTTCTTTCCGGCAGAGATCAGGAAGCCGTCGAAGTGCTGCGCCAAGCCATCGCGCTCAATCCGGAGTCCGGCCTGGGCCACCACTATCTCGGCACTGCGTTGGTGAATACGCAACAACTCGCCGAGGCGGAAAAAGAATTTCTCGAGGCCCTTCGGCTTGAGCCCAGCGCCCAGAATCACTATTCCCTGGCTGCCTGCCTGATGGCCCTCAACCAGAATGAAGAGGCGCTTGGGGAACTCGAAATCGCCTCCCGCATGGACCCCGGCCAGAATCTCTACAGGGCCCGCATGCAGGAACTCGTCCGGCTCATCACTTCATCGAAGTAACCGGCGGAAGTAGCCCGCGACCTGGCGCGTGGGACAAAATTCGCGAAGTAACCTGAACGACAGGAACCTAGTCACATGAACCAAGTTAGATGAACCAGACGACATGAACCATAGGACATACTTCCTCATGCACCGGCGTGCGTCGCTTTCGGAGATCAATGAACTTAAACTATAGGAGTCAAAGATGGCTCTGGACGGGCCCTATGGACGGACCATCCGGCGGCAAGTCCAGCTCGGCGAAGGGAAGGATCCATGGAAGGATATATGGAAACCAGCGCTGCCCAACCAGCCCGAAAAAAATCCGCTAATCCCGCTGCTCTCTCGACCCCGGACCGGCCTATACCGCCTGCGGCTCCGGGGCAGGTCGTATCAGCGCCTGAGAAAAAAGCGATTGGCTATGGACTGCCTTGTTCGCATTGCCATGCGTACTACACCGCCGACCTGCCGGCTTGCCCGATCTGCAAGTCAACCGTTCGCGTCTCGCCGACGGCACCCGTGGCGCACATCACTGTCGCACCGCCGCCCGCCGCGCAGGCCGCCGCGCCGCTTCCGGCTATCGCGCCGATCGACGACGACCGCGAGCGCTTTCTCAAAGAACTCAAGAATCAGGCCTTCGCCTCGCACACGCAGATCAATGCTGCCGCCACTTTCCGCTGCGTTCTCGAGCACCAGCACAGCGGGGCTACAGAACCTGCCGCCGTTTGCCACAGCTGCTATGGCGAGGTCCGCCAGCAGGCCGACCTGATGGAAGCCGCGCTCCACATGGACGCAAAGGAAGCGGCAAAGATTGTTTATGAAGCGGTATGGGCTGACACGTCCGATCCCAATCGAACTTACCTTAACGCCGCCACGGCTCTGTTGTCCGAGGTGCGCAAGCGGGCCGGCATTGGATTGTTGCTGGGCGCAAATCAGCCTTTGGCCCACTAGACAGGCAGAACTCCGCGCTTCGATGTCCGCTCTCAGCGGCTGACGGCGTTACCACTTTTAATCTTCGACGGCCTGTTGGCCAGATCACACGATGACCCGATTGCTCGTCTTGCAACTTTCCCCATCGTCCATCATCTTATTGATGGGGAGACAACATGACGGAAAAACTCATCGACAAACTCACGGAAAATGACAAGATCGGCAAGACCGAAGCCGAGTGGCGCCAGCAACTGACGCCGGAACAATATCAAGTGGCCCGCGCTTGCGGCACTGAGCGTCCCTTCACCGGCCAGTACTGGAACAAACACGACGACGGCACCTATCACTGCGTCTGCTGTGGAGCACTGCTCTTTGGCTCAGATACAAAATTTGATTCGGGCACCGGATGGCCCAGCTTTTTTGCCGCCGCCGACCGCAAGAACATTAAGGAACTCACCGACACCAGCTATGGCATGAGCCGTACAGAGGCGCGCTGCGCGAAGTGCGATGCGCACCTGGGACACGTGTTTCCTGATGGACCGGGGCCGACCGGATTGCGCTACTGCATGAACTCGGCGTCGCTCGACTTTAAGCCGAAGAAGTAAACCTTCCTGCAAAAAGAAATCGATGGAGCGCCGGGCATCCTCGCCCGGCTGGACGGGCCAAATTGCCCGTCCCCCCATCGTTATCTCGAATTCCCGACTTCGAATTCTAACTTCGTGCAGTTACGCGTTGCCGGCGGTTGCGGCCAGTGCCTTGGGCGGCTCCGGCTTATTCTGCGCCTGCGTCTTCTGATCGTTCTTATCGGATTGACGTACTTCGACTCCACCCTTCAGAACCGCGCCTTCTTCAATGCTGATGCGATGCGTAATCACGTCGCCGGAGAGCTCGCCTTCGCTGCGGATGTCCAGCCGGTCGGAGCAATCGACGTTGCCGCGGACCTTGCCCATGATTACGATTTCCTTGGCGACGATATTCGCCGCCACGTTTCCGCTGCGGCCGATGGTGACACGATTTTCGGGAAAGTTGATGGTGCCTTCGACGCGTCCATCAATGAAGAGCGATTCCGCACCCGATATTTCGCCCTTGATGACGAGCGAGCGGCCGATGTTGGCCTGATCCATGGGTGAGGTGGCCGGCTTCACCGGAGTGTAGCTGTTGGTGGGAGCCGCGTTTGGAGAGAACTTCGGTTCGGCAGACTGCAACATGAAATGACCTCACTTGAGATTCCGCGATCGCAGCGGGAGTTGGCCCTGCGGTCGCGGTCGATGGGCTTCTAACGGCAGATTGAGAATCGCACGAAAGTACGTGTTACGACAGGTTACAGAAGGCCTTGTACTCTGGCTCGCCACTGGCCTTGGCAGATCACGACGGAATTTCCCAGCCTTCGTCTTTCATCTTTTTGTTCGTCCAGTGTTGTAACTGCTCGAACAGTGCAGGCTCAATCACGATAAAGCGCAGGCCAGCTCTGCCGCCGGCATCGGCCCACACCAGGCGACCTTTTGCCCGGATCTCAATTTCGCTATCGGGCAGCAGAAAATTCACGTCGATTAATCCCGCAAACCCGCTCGGATCGCTGACTACATCCAGCCCCATGCCGCCCGTACTCAGGTTGAGCGCCTGCACCTGCAATTCTTTGCCGTGCGCATTTTTCAAAGTCACCGATATATTGACCTTGGCGCGGAAGAATTTCTGCTGGTCCTCGCTGATGACGCCAAGCTTGGCCGAACCATCTCCCGAAGGCACATCGATCTCATATTCGCGCAGTTTGCGGCTGAGCGTGCGGCGGGAAATTCCCAAACGCTCCGCGGCCTGGGCGCGATGGCCGCCAGTCTGCTCCAGGGCCCTTATGATCATCTGCTCTTCCATGTTGTCGAGATTGCCGAGCGGCACGGCGCCGCTGCCGCGCCTTCCGGCCACGTCCTCGCCGCGCGAGATTTCGCCGCAGAGTTCGGCAGCAACTTCAACACCCGTGATCTGCCGCTCTCCTGTAGCAATGGCCAGCTTTGCAACCAGGTTCCGCAATTCGCGAATATTACCCGGCCACGGATGACCCTGTAGCGTAACCAGCGCGTCAGCCGTAAAGACTTTATCGGCCGCTTTCAGGGAAAGAAAATGACGCGCCAGCGCGGCGATATCTTCGGGACGCTCGCGCAACGGCGGCACGCGCAATTGGAATTGACTGAGGCGATGATAAAGATCCTTGCGGAATCGGCCTTCCTGCACGGCCAATTCAAGATCCTGATTGGTGGCGGCCACCACGCGGACATCGACAGTGATTTTCCGATGCCCACCCAAGCGGTAATAGGGAGCGCCGTCGAGTACGCGCAGCAATTTCACTTGAATCTGCGGCTGCAACTCGCCGATTTCGTCGAGGAAGATCGTGCTCTTGTCGGCCAGTTCAAACAAACCCGGCTTGGAGGAGTCGGCGCCGCTGAACGCACCCTTTTCGTAGCCGAATAGTTCGCTTTCGACTAGATTCTCGGGCAGCGCCGCGCAATTGATATCGATCAGCGCCTTGGTATGACGATAAGAGGATTCGTGAATGGTGCGCGCTACTAACTCCTTGCCCGAGCCGGTTTCACCAGTTACTAACACGGTCTCGGTATGTCCCGCCACACGATCGACCATGCCCATGAACTTATGCATGAGCGGGCTGGCAATCAGAAATTGAGTGCCGTCGATTTCGCGCCGCGCCAGCGGAGTCGCGCCAGTCGCGCTTTCGACCTTCGCCGGCGACTTCTCCCCGGTAATGTCTACCGCAAACCCCACAATACTCGCGGGCGCTGCATGTAAATCGCGCAAGAGCGTCAAACGTAAGCGAACATCAACATCCTGGCCGGATTTTGTGCGGCATCGAAGTTCCGCCTCGAATTCTCCGTGCTCTAGAACCGAAGCGAGAGCTCGGCTGGCTAACGAGGACGGCTGGGCATTGCTGTACAAATCCACGAAGTTTCGCCCGACCAACTCCTGGGGCGAGAAACTGTGTATATGTTCGTGATGTTCAAAACTCTGGTTGCAACTGATAATCGCGCCATGAAGGTCAGTGACGAAGATCAAGACGGCGCCAGAGTGCTCCATACCGCCAAGCGGCACGACCGATCGTCCGTCGGACTCGTCTTTCCGGCGCACACTTTGGCCAGCTCGACTGTTAGCGATGGATTTCTCCGCGCCTTCGCTGGTCGGAGTCTTCGATGGAGTTGACATTTTGGTTTCGTTCGCTACAGGGGAGCTTTGCTTTGCGCCGCAGCGCCAGGCCGGCTAACTTAATAACCGACTTAGCGATTGCACAGGTACGGCGTCCATTACGCGAAGCATTCTGATGCTGACACAGTCCCGCTCACTTCGAGGCGGGGTTATGTACCGAAGCTCACACCAAAGTAACCTTCAGGGCGCACAAAGTAATGAAGGAGGCACGGCATGGATTCGCAGTTACTTCAGTAAGTATCTCGTTTTACTGGGGGTGCACTACCATCGCTGCGAATGGGCTGTTAGTGCATAAGGCCGGGCCCGAAATTCGCACGCACCAGCCAAAAAATGGCTGGAGGGCGCCGAGTCGGGTAATAACTGGGCGCTGATCCCATGCGTAATCGAATTAGTCGTCATAACTAGCGCGGAATCAAGACCCTACCAAAAGTAACAAAGGGTGACGATGTGGCTGCGAAGATGCACGGAATGTAAGGGCAAATTACTCGTCGACCTATGTCTATTCGGGCAAAACTCTTTATAGGAGTAACCGCCGCGCTCGGTATGTGGGCGCTGGCAAATGCCCTATGGCACTGGCAAAGTGTCGATCTGACGCGGTTCGCCTGCTACTTGTTTGTCGCCGTTCTGGCTTCGAGCCTCAAGATTCGACTGCCCGGCCTCGATGGCACGATGTCGGTCAACTTTCTTTTCATTCTGCTCAGCATCCTGGAGTTGAACCTTCCGGAGACGCTGGTTCTCGGCTGCACCGCCACTCTGGCGCAATGCCTCTTCGGAACGCGGCAGAAGCGGGTTCCGCTTAAAATTCTTTTCAACGTATTCAGCATGATGGCGAATGCCATCGTCCTCTCGTATCTCGCCTATCATTCTCTGCAGCGCGTGCTCGGCGCCGGAACGCTTCCTCTTCTGGTCATCACCTCGCTGATCTTTTTCCTGGCGAATACGATTCCAGTGGCCGTCATCATTTCGGTCACGGAAAACAAGCCGGCGCATAAGGTCTGGGCCGAATGCCATTTCTGGTCGTTCCCCTTCTACATGGTGGGCGCGGCCGTCGTTTTCGCGGTCGGCTTCCTCAGCAAAAAGGTGGGATGGCAAACGTCGCTCCTTGTTCTGCCGCTCGTCTATTGGGTCTACCGCTCCTATCACCTCTATCTGGCCAAGCTGGCGGCGGAAAAGAAACAAGTCGAGATCGAAAAAAAGCACGCCGAGAATGTGGCCGCGCTCCACCTGCGCACCATCGAGAGCCTGGCGCTCGCGATCGAGGCTAAGGATCATACGTCGCATAAACATCTCCAGCGTGTGCGTGTGTTCGCTGTCGAAGTCGCCAAAGAATTGGGCTTGCCGGAAAACGAAATCGAAGCCTTGCGCGCCGCCGCGCTGCTGCACGACATTGGCAAGCTCGCGATTCCCGAGCACATCATCAATAAGCCGGGCCGCCTGACTCCGGAAGAAATCGAGAAGATGAAGATCCACACTCTTGTGGGCGCAGAGATCCTGCAGCGCGTAGCCTTCCCTTATCCCGTTGCGCCCATCGTCCGCTCGCATCACGAGCATTGGGACGGCGGCGGCTATCCTGACGGTCTGAAAGGGGAGGAGATTCCGCGTGGGGCGCGCGTGCTCGCCGCTGTCGATTGCCTCGACGCGCTTGCCTCGCACCGCCAATATCGGGGCGCCATGTCGCTTGATGCCGCGATGGACAAGGTCGCCTCCATGTCGGGGTCGTCTTTCGACCCGCTGGTGGTTGAAGTACTGCAACGCCGCTACCGTGACCTCGAGCGGATGGCGCAATCAGATACGGCTACTCCATCAACGGCCGTTTCCATCACCGCGGATGACGTGGCCCCGCTGATGGCGGCCGACGTTAGAACGAAGACTACGGCCGAGCCTGTCGGCGAATTCGAGCAGCCCGTGCCCTCTTTCAGCTCATCCAATGAGACGGATTTCCTGTCGTCGATCGCCTCCGCCCGCCAGGAAGCGCAAACCATGTTCGAGCTTAGCCAGGATCTTGGCAACTCGCTGAGCCTCGGCGAAACGCTCTCGGTGCTTTCTGTACGTCTGCGCAAGATGATTCCTTACGATTCGCTGGCCGTGTTTCTGCTGAAAGAAAACCGGCTCGTGCCTGAACTGGTAAGCGGCGATAATTTCCGGCTGCTTTCGTCGCTCAACGTCGGGTTGGGAGAAGGGCTGTGCGGCTGGGTCGCGGAGAAGCGGAAGCCCATCATCAACGGAAATCCTGAGGCAGAAGCGGGATACGTTTGCGATCCGGCGCGCTTCACCACCTTGCGCTCCGTGCTCGCGGTGCCGCTCGAAGGCCTTCATGGCGTAGTCGGCGTGCTGGCCATGTATCGTAGCGAGCCCGACGCTTTTTCCGCCGATCATCTGCGCATCCTGCTCGCGGTCAGTTCAAAGATCGCGCTCTCGGTTGAAAATGCGCTCAAGTATCAGCAGGCTGAGGATTCCGCCACCACCGACTACCTCACCGGACTACCCAACGCGCGCTCTTTGTTCGTTCACCTGTCGCGCGAACTGGCGCGCTGCCGCCGCACCGGCACCACCCTCGCTGTGATGGTCTGCGACCTCGACAACTTCAAACAGATTAACGATCTCTACGGGCATCTCGAAGGCGACAACCTGCTCAAGTATTTTGCCAATTGCGTGCAGGAAGTCTGCCGCGGCTACGATTATGTCGCGCGCATGGGCGGCGATGAATTCGTCGTGGTCGCTCCCGGGCTGAGCACAGAAGCATCCGACGAAAAAGCTAGCCGCCTTCACCAACTGGCGATCGAAGCGGGCAGAAAAGTTGCCGGCCGCGAACTGGTGGGCCTCAGCGTCGGGACGGCGTTTTGTCCGGAGGACAGTTTCGACGTCGAACGCCTGCTCGCCGAGGCCGATCGCCGCATGTATTCCATGAAGAAGGTTCACCACTCCGACCCAGCGACCGATCGTGACGCGAGCCTTCCGGCCTCGCGCGGCCGCGATGCAACCGTAAATTAGGGCGGCCGATGCTGCAACCATTGCTATCGGCGAAAACACAGTTCTGGAAAATCGCCAAACGCGTCACGCAAAAACTGGCAGCCATCGCCGCGCTCGTCCTCCTCGGCGGCCTACTCTCGGCAACGCTGGTCCGCATGGCTCCGGGCTTTGATGCCGACGAACGCGAACTCGATCCCAGCCTCAGCGCCGAAAGTCAACTCGCCTTGCGCCAGTCGCGCGCCGGCGAACATGACATCCTCCGCTTTTACGCAAGCTATCTTCGCGGAGCCATCCACGGCGACCTCGGCACTTCTCACGCCCTCGGTCAGCCTGTCCAGAGCCTTCTGCGCGAACGCTGGCCGGTCACACTGCGCGTTGCTGGCATCGGCCTTTTACTGGCGTGGATACTCGCCTCAACCCTAGCCTTTACCGCCTGCCTCTGGCGTTTGCCGGCCTTCGAAATTTTCGGCACCACCGTCAGCGGCGCGTTCCTCTGCATCCCGGCCGCCGTGCTGGCGTTGCTCTCCGTAATTCTCAACGCCCCCGGATATCTTGCCATCGCCCTGATCGTCTTCCCCAAGATCTACCGTTATTCGCGTAACCTTTTCGCGAAGGCCTACGCGATGCCCCACATCACCGCTGCTCGCGCGCGCGGACTCAGCGAAACTCGCATCCTGGCCTGCCATGTCCTTCCCATCGCCGGCCCGCAGATGATCGCTCTCGCGGGTATTACCGTCAGCATCGCGCTTGGCGCGGCCATTCCCGTCGAAGCTCTTTGCGGATTGCCTGGTATCGGTCAGCTCGCCTGGCAGGCTGCACTTTCTCGCGACCTTCCTTTGCTCGTAAACCTTACCGTGATGGTTACGCTGGTAACCTTGCTGGCCAACTCAGGGGCCGATGTAATGGTCTACATGTTGGCGCGCGGTGAGTCGTAGCGGCGAAATGTAGCCGCAGCGAAACACACCGCCAACATATTCGAGAAAGTGCGGACGCGTGAAGGCAGCATGAACCGAGCTCGCAAGCTGGCGTGTGTCGTGGTGCTCGTCGTGTGCGCGATGTCGCTGGCCGCGAATTGGCTCGCGCCTGCCGGATACGCCAAACAATTTCGCGAAGCTCCCGACGCGCCGCCCTCGCACCAACATCTGCTTGGCACCGATGAAGTGGGCCGCGATCGCTTTGCGCGCGTTCTCTACGGCACGCGCATCTCGCTCTTGCTCGCTCCCGCTGCCGCGCTCGTCTCTACTGTATTAGCCGCGCTCGTCGGCGGCTTGGCCGGCTATCTTGGCGGATTCTGGTTGCGTCTCGCCCGGGGATTCACCGACCTCTTTCTCTCTCTGCCCTGGTTGTTCCTGCTGATCACCGTCCGCGCGCTGCTGCCGCTGAATGTTTCGCCGCTGACCTCGGTTTTAATTACATTTCTTATCCTGGGTCTGCTGGGCTGGGCTGCTTCCGCGCGCGTGCTCTCAACCAGTGCCGATGCGCTGCGCAACTCAGACTTCATCCTTCAGGCGCGGGCCTCAGGATTGCACGGCCCGCGCCTTTTCCTCATTCACGTTCTGCCCAACCTCAAGCCTGTTCTCTACGCGCAATTTTGGATTTCAATTCCAGTCTTCATCTTGAGCGAAGCGAACCTCGGCATTCTCGGATTAGGCGTTGCCGAACCGATGCCTTCCTGGGGAAGCCTACTGCGCGAACTGGAAGGTTTAATTTCCTTCCGCGAAGAACCGTGGCGTCTCGTGCCCTTGCTGCTGCTGATCGTCGTCATGACCTCATTCCAATTGCTCTTATCGAACGAAGAGGTGACCGCATGAACATGAGTAAGCCGGGCCGTCCTGCATTTTCACAATTTCTTTTCTGCGTCGCGTTTCTCTCCCTCGCTCTAAGCGCCGTAGCCTCCGCGCAAAGTGGCGGCGAACTACGCTTCTGCCTGCGCTCCGAGCCCAAGACCTTCGATCCCCTGCTCGTGGATGACGATTCTTCCCTCTCGATCCGCTATCTGACTGGCGGCGTATTGGTGCGATTGAATCGCCACACGCAAGAGCTCGAGCCCGATCTGGCCGAATCCTGGAAGCTCTCGAAAGACGGAAAGCAGATCACCTTCAAACTCCGCACGGGCGTTACCTTCTCTGACGGCAGCCCGTTCTCGGCAGAAGACGTTGCGTTCACCATGCAGCGCCTTATGGATCCCGCGCTCCACTCCTCGACCGGAGACGCATTCCGCTCGAGCAGCGGCGCGGTCACCACCAAAATCATCGCGCTCGATCAGATCGCCATCACCTTTCCCGCGCCCATCGCCGGACTCGATCGCCTCTTCGATCAGGTCGCAATCATGTCCGCGCATTCTCCGAAAAAAGAAGCCGCCGTCCTCGGTCCCTTTATGGTCGCCGAATATAAAGCGGGATCAAGTCTCCTCCTCCGCCGCAATCCCAGTTATTGGAAAAAAGATTCCCAAGGGCGACGCCTGCCTTATCTCGACTCCATCCGCCTCGACATTCAATCGAATCGCGACGTCGAAATGCTGCGCTTCAAGCGCGGCGAACTTGACCTCATCAACGTGATCGACAGCGACTACTTCGACCGCCTGGCCGCCAGTTCGCCGGGGCTCGCGCACGATGCCGGAGCTTCGCTTGATTCCGATTTTATGTGGTTCAATCTGGTCGCGAGCGCGCCCATCCCCGACTACAAACGCGCCTGGTTTCGCTCCACTAATTTCCGGCGCGCGATCTCTGAAGCCATCAACCGCAATGACCTAGCCCGCATAGTCTTCAACGGACACGCTCAGCCCGCCGTCGGCCCGGTTTCACCTGCCAACAAATTCTGGTTCGACAGCAATCTCAAAGCTGAAACCTATCGGCCTGACGCCGCCCTTAATCTTCTGCAAGCCGATGGCTTCCACCTGCAAAACGGAGCGCTCCTCGACAAGGCGGGCAACGCCGTCGAGTTTTCCATTGTCACCAATGCCAGCAGCAAGCCACGCGAGCGCATGGCCGTCATGGTCCAGGAAGATCTTGGCAAACTTGGCATCAAAGTCAACGTTGTCACGCTCGATTTCCCTTCGCTCATCGAACGCATTTCGCAGAAATTTAATTACGAAGCAGCGATGCTGGGCTTCCGCAACGTCGATCTCGACCCCAACGGCCAAATGAATATCTGGCTAAGCTCGGCCGAAAATCATGCCTGGAATCCGCAGCAGAAGGCTCCAGAAACCGCATGGGAGGCCGAGATGGACCGCCTGATGCGCGCGCAAGCCTCCGCCGCCGACCCGAAGAAGCGCAAAGAAAGTTTCGACCGCGTGCAGGAAATCGTAGCCGAGCAAGTGCCATTTATTTACCTGGTCAATCAGAACGCGCTGTCCGCTGTATCGAGCGCAGTGCAAGGCGCCGACCCCGGAATCCTAAGTCCGCAAACATTCTGGAACGCCGACCGGATTACTCTCAACCAGACGAAACGGGCGAGCCGGTAATATTCCCATGACAACGACAACGAAAATGCCAATGTCGACGCCGGCCCAGGTAAAGTCGGAAAGTCTGCTCTCCGCGCACTTAACCGTTCGCTATCCCGGCAAACCGCCGGTCCTGCGTGGAATCTCGCTCGATATCGCTCGCGGCGAAGTGGTCGGCTTAGTCGGCCAGAGCGGTTCGGGCAAAAGCACGCTGGCCATGGCGATTCTCGGATTACTCGGCCGCCAGCGCGCCACGATAGAAGGCAACATTATTTTTCAGGGCGCGGATCTCCTCGCCATGTCCGAGCGTGAACTGCGCAACCATCGCGGACGTTCGCTGAGCCTCGTCCTGCAAAGTCCGCTAGCGTCGCTCAATCCCGCGCTGCGGCTCCGCACGCAACTCCGGGAAGCGTGGCGCGCCCACAGCGACAACAATGCCACCAGCACAGACTGCGATCGCGCCATTCAGTCTGCTTTAAAAAGCGTCAGCCTGCCGGGCGATGCCGAAGATCCCGATTTCCTGCGCAAGCGCGCCTCGCAGCTAAGCGTCGGCCAGGCGCAGCGCGTGCTGATCGCCATGGCTATCATGCACCGCCCCGCGCTTTTGATTGCCGATGAGGCGACCAGTGCACTCGACGTGATCACGCAATCGGAAATTATGGAATTATTTGCGCGCCTGAATCGCGAGATCGGAATGTCGATTCTTTACATCTCGCACGATCTACCTTCGGTCGCCGGAATCTGCCAGCGCATCGCCATCCTGCATGAAGGTGAAATTGTAGAGAGTGGCCCCACTGAACAGATTTTTACCGCGCCCGCTCACGCCTATACTCGGCGACTGATGGCCGCTCTGCCGCAAGTTCCGGTTCGCAGAGAAGTGCTGTTAGCCAGAGCCCACGCCGCCACTTTGCAATAGCCGCTGGGGTTATCGAAAGCTGACAGCTGATAGTCGACAGCTTTCTACGCCTTAGCAAGGTGCTCCGCAACCTCCGCAAATCCCGCGGCATGCCACGCATCGAACCCTCCGACTACATCGACCACGTTGCGGTGCCCGGCACGCTCCAGCAAGCTGCACGCGATGATGCTGCGATATCCGCTCTTGCAGTGAACCGCAACTGGCCGCGATCGATCGATTGCCGGCAGCCGTTGCGGAAAAGTATCGAGCGCTCTACATGGCACGTCGGCGATGTGCCCCGCTTGCCATTCGCCTTCGCGGCGCACATCGAGCACATCGGCGGCGCTCCAACTTCCAGCGCGCAATTTCTGACTCAATTCCTGCGCGGAAATCTGTGCTGTCTTCGCTACCGGCAACCCAGCGCTCTCCCACATCGCCATACCGCCGTCGAGATAGCCACGCAACTCTTCGATACCCACGCGAGCCAGCCGCAACCGCGCCTCTTCGATCTGGGCATCGCTTTCGCCGATCAGTACCGGCTTCGAATGAATGCCCAAAATTCCTCCCGCCCACGATGCGAACTGCCCCGACAGCGCAATGTTGATCGATCCCGGCACATGTGCGGCCGCGAAGACATCGCCCGCACATACATCGAGCACATTCGCCCCGTGATCCAATAGCGCCTGCAACTCAGCGGGAGAAAGTTTCGGTAGCGGCGGCAACTCCGTCAATGTCGCTGCTCCCGATCGATTGATCTCGGCATCTTCAAGAAAATATTCAGGACGCGCCGGAAGATTCGCCGTCAACTGCGCGACGAATTCCTCGCGGCTGCGAATCTGCAACGCGTAGTTCGTAAGCCGCTCCGTCCCAATCGTCGAGGAGCGCTCGGCCCGCATCGCGCGCCCACAAAGCGATCCCGCCCCGTGGGCCGGATAGACCATCACCGCATCGGGCAGCGTCATCAACTTCTTATGTAGGCTGTCATAAAGCAATCCCGCGAGTTCGCTCGGCGTGTGCGTGCGCGAAAGATCGGGGCGCCCAACATCGCCGATAAACAACGTATCGCCCGTCAGCACGGCGTGCGGTTGCGCCGATTTATCTGCATCCGTAAGCACAAGGCAAACGCTCTCCGGCGTGTGCCCCGGAGTCTCCAGCGCGTGAATCCGCACCGCTCCAATTTTTATTTCGAAACCATCGGTCAGCGGCACATGCGGAAACTGGGCCTGCGCCTGCGCCCCAATGTAGATTTTCGCGCCCGTCCGCGCGGCCAGTTCCTTGTGCCCGGAAACGAAATCAGCGTGCAGATGAGTTTCGAAAATGTGCGTGATCTTAAGATTCTGTTCGTTCGCCGCCTTCAGATAAATGTCCACATCGCGCTGCGGATCGACCACGGCAGCCTCGCCTTCCGACCCAATCATGTACGAGGCATGCGAGAGGCAGGTTAAATAAAATTGTTCAAAATACATGTCGCGACTCCAGAGCGCAGAAAAGTTAACATCTTATCAAGTGCGATTTTCAGATTACCACCGTAGCTCGGCGCCGGCAGGGCCGTTTCCATTCCAAAGTACAGGTGCAGCCGCCGCCGCAGCGTGCCGAATTTTTTGCACGGATCGCGTTCAATAATGAAAAATATCCTGAGATTTTTCCCGTCTTGAATATTGCCCTGAAATTCGCAAAGTCCGCGTCGACCGAGCGCGCCCCTCCGCCTGCTTGGCCCGTTCTTTATCGGAAGCCCCAACTCATTGACTGGCCTATGGTTAAAGCGAGCACTCTCTGCGTACTCCTTTTGTAACTTGGAGGTCTACCCGAATGCGGCCTACAGTCATCTGGGGATAATCTTCGGCCCCTGGCGTGCATCGAAGTATCTGGCGGTCCAAGAGATACGTGCATTCAACTATGCCGCGCGGCTTGGGTAAAGAGAAATTAAGGCGAGAAACAAAGTGATGACCAAGGGCAACCAATTCCGATTCCCAGCCGGCCCATTCGCACTCATCGCTTTCGTGATTGCTGCCCTTACCGGTCTATCTCTTTCCGTAGCGGCTCAAACCGCAGTAGCTCAAACGAGTCCCTACATCATCGCCGCCTCGACAACCGCCGCCGACTCCTCCGCTGTTTCCGCAGCCGATGCGGCCGCCGCTGGCGAACCCATGCTCACCATCAAGGCGCGGGTCGACGAAGTTAACGTGCTTTTCATCGCTACCGATCGCCACGGGAAGTTCGTCCGCAATCTTAATGAAGCCGACTTCTCCATTCTCGATGATCACAAACCGGTGCAATCGATTCTCAACTTCCGCCGTGAGACCGACTTGCCCATCGAACTCGGGCTGCTGATGGACGTCAGCGGTTCCGTGCAAGGCCGTTTCGGATTCGAAAAAGAAGCCGCCGTCGGATTCTTGCAGCACATCATTCGTCCCGGCTACGATCGCGCCTTCATCGTGGGCTTCAATAAAGATAGCCACCTGACTCAGGATTTCACCGACAAGGTCCCGCTACTCGCCGCCGGAGTGGAGCGCCTGAGCAATGGCGGCGGCACCGCGCTCTACGACGCGGTTTATAAGGCTTGCCAGGACAAATTGCTGCGCGAACAATTCGATCATCCCGTTCGCAAAGCCATCATCGTTGTCAGCGACGGCGAAGACAATCAGAGCGAACACACTCGAGCCCAGGCCATCGAAATGGCGCAACGCGTCGAGGTTCTCATCTACGCGATCTCCACCGACGACAGCGGGCTGATTCTGCGTGGCGACAAGGTTCTCGAGGACCTTGCATCCGCTACCGGCGGGCGCGCTTTCTTCCCCTACAAGATGAAAGACATCACCCACTCCTTTGCATCTATCGAAGACGAACTGCGCAGCCAGTACGCCGTCTCCTATAAACCCTCTGACTTCGATGCCGACGGACGCTACCGCTCCATCGAGATCACGGCTCTGAAGAAAGATCTGCAAGTCCGTGCGCGGCGCGGCTACTACGCGCCAAAGCAATAAAGTTAAGTCTTTCCTTCGCGCCTTTCGGTCAATTCAGGACGCAGATCTACGAATCAGACCGCGCATTGTTCACCGCCCCACGCTATGCTAAGGTCGCATTGAACCGCATCGAGGAGGGTTGGCATGGCCTTAGCGCTTCTAGCAATCGTCATCCTGCTGGGCGTCTTTCTGGTGGTGATGTACAACAGCCTCGTGCAGTTGCGCGTGCGCTCGGAATCGGCCTGGTCTGATATCGACGTGCAGCTCAAGCGCCGCCACGATCTGATTCCGAATCTTGTCGAAACCGTGAAAGGCTACGCCATTCACGAAAAAACCACATTCGAAGACATCGCCAAATTCCGCTCCATGGCCATGCAGGCCACCGGCCCGGTTGACAAGGCAGCTGCGGAAAACCAACTCTCCGGCGCGCTGAAAAGCCTGTTTGCGGTGGCCGAAAATTATCCGCAACTCCAGGCCTCGCAGGAATTCACGCAGCTGCAGAATTCCCTGAGCGAAATCGAGGATGCGATTCAAAACGCCCGGCGCTACTACAACGCTGTCGTGCGCGATCTCAACACGAAGATTCAATCTTTCCCGACCAACATTCTGGCCGGCATGTTTGGGTTCCAACAGAAGCAGTTCTTCGAAGTCGCTGCCGCCGATCGCGAGCCAGTGGCAGTGAAGTTTTAGATCTTTGCGCAGTTCAGGTAATAAGTCCGAACTGACGACCCAACGTAGTCCATCGCTCGAAGAGCTACCAACCTATGCGCTACGTTCTAAGAATTTTCTGCTCTAACCCAAATCGCCGACTAGTCAGTGTATTCTTGCTTTTCGCTCTAGCCAGACTTGCCGCCGCCCAGCCCCACAACTGGCGCGTAACCGATTTCAACGACACCGTTTCGATCGCCCCCGACGGCAAAGCTTTGGTCAGTGAGAAAATCACGCTCGCCTTCGTTGGCCAGTGGCACGGCATTCACCGCACCATTCCCGTCGAATATCCTGGTCCGCAGGGAACCAACTACACCCTTTTTGTCGACGTCATGAGCGTCACCGATGAAAACGGCAACAAACTGAAGTACGACTCCAGCAAATCCGGCAATTACCGCGATTTAAAAATCTACATTCCCGGAGCCGTTGACACCACGCGCGTCGTCAACATCGATTACTCCGTCCGCAACGCCGTTCGCTTCTTCGATAGCTACGATGAGTTCTACTGGAACGTGACCGGCAACGACTGGCCAGTTCCGATCGACCATGCCTCCGCGTTTGTGACCCTCCCCGAAACTGCCGCCGGAGGACTGCGCGCCCAGGCCTTCACTGGCGCATACGGTTCGAAGCAAAGTGAAGCTACCGCCGAGGTCAAAGGAGCCGACGTCGTCTCCGAAACCACCAGCACGCTCCCGATGCGTGGTGGCCTCACCATCGACATTTACATTCCCCAGGGAATTCTCAAACCTCCATCCGCGCTTACAAAGTTTTTCTGGTTTCTGGGCAGCAATCCCATTCTTTTCCTGCCGCTGTTTACGTTTGCTGTGATGTTTACCCTGTGGTATTCCGTGGGACGTGATCCCGACCCCGGCGTCTCCGTCGCCCCGCAATACGAGCCGCCCAAAGGCATGTGTCCCGCCGAAGCTGGAACTCTGCTTGACGACACCATCCATCCCCGCGACATCACCAGCACCATCGTCGATCTCGCCGTGCGTGGCTACATCAAGATCGAAGAGAAAGTCGACACCTTCCTGGTCTTCCATCACAAGGATTATTTATTTCACCTGTTGAAGCCGCGCGAGCAGTGGGGCGCTGATCTCACGCCGCACGAACGCGTCATGCTGGAAAACATTTTTTTCGACGGGACAGAAACGCGCCTTTCCGATTTAAAGAACCGTTTCTACACGGTGATTCCCATCGTCCGCCAGGACATCATGGCCGCCCTGAAAAGCAAAGGCATCTACACGCTCGATCCCGAATCCGCCAATGGATACAGCATCGCCGCCGCCGTCGCAATCGCTATCCTTGTCGTAGCCGTGCAGGTGATGGGTTGGATGAATCTCTTCTATTCCATTCCACTCGTGATCGGCAGCGTTCTCGTCTCCGCCGTAATCTGGTGGCTCTTCGCGCGGCAGATGACGGCGAAGACGGTCATCGGTGCGCGCGCCAGAATCGCTGTTCTAGGATTTCAGGAGTTCATGAATCGCGTCGACGCCGACCGCATCAAGCGCATGCCGCCCGACACCTTCGAAAAATTTCTCCCTTACGCCATGGCCCTCGGAGTCGAGCACCACTGGGCGCAAGCCTTCGACGGCATCATCAAAGATCCACCCGCCTGGTACGTTTCGCCAAACGGCTACGTCGGCTTCAGCCCGCTTTTCTTTTCCAGTTCCATGCACAGCATGGCGACGGACATGCACCAGGTCTTTACGTCGGCGCCGAGATCGAGTTCCAGCGGCTCCGGATTCAGCAGCGGAGGCGGGTTCTCAGGCGGAGGCTTCTCCGGAGGCGGCTTCGGCGGAGGCGGCGGCAGCGCCTTCTAAGACAGGATTTTAATAACACGATTGTCATCCCGAACGAAGTGAGGGATCTGCAGTGTCCAGCGCCGAATGCAGATCCCTCACTTCGTTCGGGGTGACAAACTCGTACCTAGCTCGCGATCGCCTCCTCCAACCGGCACTCTTCCGCCGTCTTATCCTCCCGTAGCCCCATAAACACTGGAGCCCGCAACTTCATCCCACCTTCGGCCGTCTCATGTGTCCACTCCGAAAATTTAATTTCTGCGACCAGTTCCGGCCGCACAAACTGCACTTTCTTCAATCCACCTATCTCACCGTAAAAAGGATTTTCTTTCGTCTTCAACGGCTGCATTCGCGCAAACATTTCCTTCAGTGTGCTGTGATCGAAGCCCGTCCCCACCTGCCCCACGTGAATCAAGCGCCGCTGTGCGTCATACAGCCCCAGGACCAGCGCGCCAAAATATTCGCGACTGCCTTCCGGCGGAGTATAGCCGCCAATCACGCACTCCTGCCGCTGCGTGATTTTGATCTTCAGCCAATCGCGCGAGCGCTTCTCTTCGTAAATGCTGTTCCGTTTCTTGGCGACAATGCCCTCTAGTTCACGCTGCCTCGCCGCTTCAAGAAGCTCCAGACCTTTCTCGGGATAGTGATCGGAAAAATGAATAACCTCACTTTTCTTAATTATTTCTTGCAGCAACAGCTTGCGCTGTTCCAGCGCAACCCGCCGCAAATCGACCCCGTCAAGATACAGCAGATCGAACGCATAATAGACGACCTGCACTCCTTCGCGTCCCGGCAGCCGACGTCTGCCTGGTTGGAAACCAGTACGCTGCTGCATCAGGCTGAACGAAGGCCGTCCTTCTTCATCGAGCGCGACGATTTCGCCGTCAAGAATGGCGCGCTCCGCCTTTATAAATTCCGGCAAACTACTGAGATCGCGAAACTGCGCCGTGAGATCATTCTGAGTGCGGGAAACCAGCCGCACCTGCCCGTCTTGAACAAACGCGACCGCCCGGTAGCCATCCCATTTAATTTCAAATAACCAGTCTGGATTGTCGAACGCCTTTTCGACTGTCATCGCCAGCATCGGATGGATTACCGTAGGCATTGGCTTTTCCGCAGCACCCACGAGAGCTTTCACCGCAGAGGACGCGGAGTTCGCGGAGGTTTTCTTCTTTCTTGATGTAGCCGCAGCGCCCTTGGGCGCGGTGCTCGCGGTCGAGGTTCTCGCGAGGACTACTTTCCGCGCGGCCCGCGTTGAGTTTTTAGTTTTTTTTTCCTTAGGATTCTTCGCGCTCTCGGCCCTCGAGGCCTTCCGCTTCGAATCCGCGCGCGCAATCGCATCGGCCAGCCAAGCTGCCTTCACTTTCCCGCGCGACGCGGGACGGCTGCTCTTCCACTCCGCCGATCCTACATCGCCGGCGATCTGCGCCATCGTGCGATTGGTGAGGACGGAAGTTTCGTAGGCGTCAATGTCGAATCCCGCGACGACGTGATCGTCTTTTTTCTTGATCAGCAACCACTCGTTGCCTTTGCTGCCCGGTCTCCGCGCTTTAATGTGCACGAGCGCGAAATCGCCCGCCAGTCGCTTCCCCTGCAGGCGAAACTTCAGGTCGCCTTTCGCCAGCATCGCCGCCGCTTCTTTCTCCGTTCCCGGAACGTATTCCCCGTTCACCGGCACCGGCGACAGCGGATCCCACGTGCCCACATCCCAAACCATCACTGTGCCCGCGCCGTAGTTGCCCTCGGGAATGGTCCCTTCAAAATCGAAATACGAAACCGGATGATCCTCCACCTGCATCGCCAGCCGCTTATCCGCAGGATCGAGCGACGGCCCCTTCGGCACCGCCCAAGACTTGAGCACGCCTTCCATCTCTAGGCGAAAATCGTAGTGCAGGCGCGTAGCATCATGCCGCTGGACCACAAAGCGATGCTGCGATTTTTTCTCTACTTTTGGCGGAGGCTCGGGGGTCGCCTCAAACCGCCGTTTCCGTTTGTATTCATCAAGCGACATGCAGGCTATTGTAATTCTCGTTGTTAACTTCGTGATGCTCGAGACTAAGAGTGCATACTCGCGTTTCGCGGTTGCCCGGCAGAATATAAACTGTTGACCCTATACTGTTCGCGTAGGAAATCGGCCGCATGAAACGTGAATACCCGGAATCACCGCTGGTGGGAGTGGGCGCGGTGATCGTCGCCCGCAATCACGATGTTCCTCGGCACGAGCCACATCAGGACGATCCCCGCGTCCTCTTGATTCGCCGCGGAACGGCGCCGCTGCTCGGCGAATGGTCGTTACCGGGCGGCGTCCTCGAGTGTGGCGAAACTCTGCGCGAAGCTGTGGCGCGCGAGGCTTTTGAAGAAACCGGATTGCTGGTTGAGCCCACTGAAATGCTGGGAGTTTATGAACGCATCATTCGAGGCGACAACGCTCAAGGCGATAACGGGGGTGTGCGCTACCACTATGTGCTGATCGATTTTTTATGCCGTCCAGTGGGCGGCGATCTCAAAGCCGGAAGCGATGCCGCCGATGTCCGCTGGTTCACGCCCCAAGAATTGCCCGCCCTCAGCCTCGCCCACGATGCAAACGATGTGGTGCGCAAAGGACTGGACCGCGCAGAATCTTAGTTCCCCGTCTTTCAGTTGGTCATCTTAGTCCGTCATCTTGGCCATGTGCACCGTAAAGCCCATCTTCGGCAGCAGCGACTTTAACTCAAATACCTTGAAACCCTCGCCCGTGATCTCCGCCTGACGATAGAGTCCAGGTTCGGTCTCAGCCGTTTCGTGGCGGCCTTGCAGGTCATCGAGAAATTTTTCCGCATCTTTCAGGCTAGCCTCTCCACCCTTGGCACGCGTAACTACTGCCTCGGTCGCATAAGAGCGCACCAGTTTTGGCCAATATTTTTGCAGTAACTGCGTGCTCGCGAAAATGTCGGCCCAGACAATCTCTCCGTTCACCGCGACTACTACGCCAACGGCATTCTTGTCGCGTAGTTGCTTGATAACACTTTCATAATTGCGCTGCACGGGCTCAGCCACAGCATCCACTTTCTTTTGCACTTCGTCGTTGTTCATAACCAGTGCATAAGACGAGGTCGAAGTCACGGCCGATGCGGCTCCTGCTGCCTCGACTGTCAATGCCATGGCTTGCTGTAAAGTGCGGACGCTGTCCCACACCTGCTGCTGATCTTTTGCCGCCATCGTTTTGCTGCGCACGACCGGAGAGGCGAGCAAGCCATTCTCCATGCCCGGCGCGTTGCTGAATTCATTTTTACCGTTCGCCGCCACCCAGCGCCCCGGCTCAACGCAAAAAACGCTCAGGTCGACCGGATCGCTTTCGGCGGGAACGATGCGATCTTTACCTATAACTCGATCCTGCTTACCGCCAGTTACTATCTCGCCTGCGAGAAGTAACAGAGGTCGTTTTGAGTTATTAACCAGCACGAGGCGGTTGACCTCCGCGTCGCGAATGGGTCGGACAGGGTGAATCATTGCCGGGTCGTCCGATCGACGCCGGATGAGGCCGCGGGCCTGCCCCGCTTCGGTGACCACTACGTCTCCACTGCGCAGGCCTTCATCCAGTGTGAGAAACTCCGCCGTGTCGTATGACTTACTTGCCACCACGGGAAAAACAGTTAGATTGCAGCTGCGAAGCGGACTCAAGAGGGAGTAACCAGACGCCGACGGCGCTTCGCCAGCCTGCATAACACACGGAACAACAACCGCAGCCAGAACTAACAGAGCGGTTCCTGCAACCACGACGACAAGCCGCATGACTGGGCCTCCCCCGTAGCAACGAACCAAAGACACATTCGCTCCCGCGTCTGCGCGATTCTCTCTGCGCCTCCGCCACCCCGGCACACCAAAGACCCAGCGTGCCGGGGAGTTCAACCGCGAGTCTTCCAGGAGTGTCTTTCTCTGCTCGCTGATCGAAGAACGTACGATTTCTAATTCCTTGCGTCTAAAAAATTGCTAGCATCAACTGGTACTCGCCCATGCCAAAGCCCGTGCAATCGGATAACGGACCATCGCTTAACGGACAAACGATTAGCGGAGTATCGACGACGCCGGCTCTTTACGAGCGCAGCGGAGCCGCGGCCTATGGATTAAGCGCGGAGCGCTTCGCCGCGATTCTCGACGAAATTCTGCGCAAGCATATTGCTTCAAACCCGGCTGCAGACGCTGAGCAGCACGCTGATTTCTGCGCCGGTCTTCGCCTCGAAGAGCTGGCTTTAGCGCGCGCGTGCGCAGAGGGAAACGAGCGGGCGTGGCACGACTTCATCAGCCGTTATCGGCAGAAACTTCATAGTATGGCGCTTCACATCACGCGCGACAGTGCATATGCAGCGGAGCTAGCCGATTCGCTTTTTGCCGATCTCTATGGCGTCAACGTGCGCGCCGGAGTACGCCATTCCAAGCTCGTCTTCTATACCGGGCGAGGCTCGCTCGAAGGTTGGCTGCGCACTGTGATGGCACAGGAGTTTATCAATCGCTACCGCAAGCAGAAACGCACCGTCAGTCTCGAGGAGCAGATAGAAGAAGGCGTCCAGTTTGCGGCGCCCGCAAATCCAGCGGGCCGTTCAAACGGAGTTTCCGACGATGCTTCCGATCAACGACTGGAGGCGGTAACCGACGAGGCCTTGTCTGAGCTTTCGGCGGAGGACCGGTTTACACTGGCATCGTATTATCTGGACGGGCGTACGCTGGCGGAGATTGCTCGTACCCTGGGATTGCACGAATCGAGCGTCAGCCGCCGCCTTGATCGCCTCGCAACCGGCCTCCGGAAGCGCATTCTGGCGGGTCTTAGACTGCGCGGAATGAGCCACGCTCAGGCTAGCGAAGCTCTGGAAGCCGACGTGCGCGATCTGCAGCTGAATTTGCGCTCCCGTTTGACGCAAGATTCCGCTGCGAAAACGTTCCCTGGTAGTAGCAGAAATGACCCTGCGCGGGACACGGATGAAAGCGCCGACTGATAGAAAACGAATTGGCAGGAAACGAATTGGCAAAACATGACTGAAGTACCAAAAATCGTACACAATCGGCTCCGGGCCGCAGCGCTCGAAGGGGCCCGAAACGCGGCTGTACCGACGCATCCGGATGCGGACCTTCTGACCGCTTTTGCCGAGCAATCGCTTGCGGCGACGGAGCGCGACGGCCTGCTCGAGCATTTGGCGCTTTGTGGAGACTGCCGCGACACGGTCGCACTGGCACTCCCGGCTGAAGATGTAGGAGCTTCACCAGTTGCCGCCGAGAGTGAAGCGGAGCCGATCTCAAGCGCGGCAAAACCCGCGCCGCATAGGATCTTTGCCTGGCCGAGTCTGCGCTGGGCCGCGCTGGCGGCAGGTATTGCGGTAGTTGGCTCGGTGCTTCTATTGCGACCGGGGAAGCTGAACCAGCCTCCCGTGAGTCCACAGATTGCGTCCACTGCGGCGCCATCGACGGCGACTGGCGCACCGAGCGTTGGATCGCCTCCCATCGCCACACCGTCGGCCAACGAACGCCCAGGAAGTTCCGCCAATTCGGATGAAGCTAATTTAGTAATCGAGGCGCCATTGTCCAAGGACGCTGCGCCTCGCAAATTTACGGCACGACGAACCCTTGCGCCTGCGCCGCGGCTTCCGGCCGAATCGGCCATGCTGGTCGCTGGTAATAAAAAGTCTTCGCAGCAGGCAGCTAAGCTGGCGAACATGCCAGGCGTGATGGTCATGAATGAGTCCGTAGCGAGCGAAGCCACGGGGTCAGCGGCAACACAGACTACCGAGGTTTCAGCGGCGGCCAGCGAACTTTCAGTAACTTCCCCGGACGCTGCTTTAATGGCGCGCAACGACGCGCCGGCCATTGAGAAAGCCAAGCCGGCTCTGCAAGGTACAACGCAGGCAGATGGATTGCCCATGAGCGGCGCAAATCAACAGCAAGCCACCGCCTCAGCAATGCCCGCGTCACAAGGTCGCGCGACGACGTCGAACACCAGGCTGGCAATGGGCGCGAACACGACTTCGGCAGCAGGCTTTGCGCAACATGATTTTGCGCAGCACAATTTCGCATGGACAATCAGCGCAGGCATCCTGCAACGATCGCTGAATGGCGGCCAAACCTGGCAAGATAATTTACAGGCGGAGCGTGCATTGCTTTGCTACGCAAGTCATAACGGCGAGATATGGGCTGGTGGTCAGGGTGGTGCGCTCTATCACTCCGCGGACGGAGGTCTAACCTGGGTACAAGTGCATCCTACAGCTGAGAGCCGCCAACTTAATGCCGACGTAAGTCGCATTGAGCTGCGGAACTCCAGCATCGGCAGCAATAATTCAGGAAGCAATGATACGCAGGCTCCGAGTGAGATCGTAGTCTCCACCAGCAACAAGGAAAGCTGGACGAGCACAGATGGCGGAAAAAGCTGGAAAACCAAGTAAAAGCTGGCATTCCCCGGAGTTCAGATCGTCCTAACTCCTCATAGTAACCTGTTACTTTCGTACATGAACCGCGGTACTCATTTGCACCCTTCCCATTACTTAAGTGACATTTACAGTACGGCCATGCGGACATAGGATGAACAAGTAGTTTGGCAGTTCTGGGGGAGGGCTGCCAGAGACGTTCTGAGCTTCATCGCTCAGAACGTTTTTTTATTGGTTTCAATCTCGATCCGAGCGCTTCAGCTCCGAGGTCGAAAAAACATCTTCAAAATTACGTAGCCGCGGAAACTGCGACGTTTTTGCTTCCAAAAACGGAATCGACCGTGGCAACGATCTGATCCATCGCTCCGTCAATGTCGAGAGTAAAACGAACCAGATCCATATTTCCCAGCGCGGGATAGCTCGCCACCAGGATTTGCCATGCCGCGTCGCCGCCGAGATCAACGCTCATAATCTCGTCGTAGCCATATCCTAGATAGCGCGCGCGGCAGAGAAGATCGCTGAGGTGAACAAGGCAGGCAAGCGGACCGGGCGCCGCCAGCAAGCTTAGGTCGTAGTGACAATAAGTAACGTCCACTAATTCCTTGGAAAGGCGCCAATGTTCCGCAAGCATGCGCCCACTATCGCAATGAGTGAATCCGAGAACCTGTTCTTCGATAACGTGCAGCGGCGCCTGCTGTTCGGCGGCAATCCGCAGGCATTCTCGAAAGCCCTCGGTATAAAGAACCGAGTTCACCAGCAAACCGATGTCGTGCAGCAATCCGGCGAGGTAAGCTTTTTCGGGCTCGTGATATTCGATTTTCCTGGCCATCCTCTGCGTGACTAACGCGCAGCCGAGCGAATGGCGCCAAAACGCATTGGGCTCAATCACCCACTTATCCGCCGGGATAACCCGGTTCATGCACAGGCCGAGCAACAATGTGCGCACTCGATCGAGGCCGAGAACCATTACCGCCGAGCGTACGGTTTCAATCTCGCGCCTGCCGTAGAGCGGAGAATTGGCCAGGCGCAGGCACTGCGCCGCAATCGCGCCATCGTAGGAGACGAGGTCCACAACTTTTTCAATCTTGATTTCTTCGAGCGGCAAGCGCAGCATGTCGAGCAGCGGCTGCAGAATTGCGGGAGCAGTCGAAATCGAGTCCATCTACTGGATTTGCGCCTGCAGTTTAGATTTTGTTTGGGTATTCATTTTTTCCCTCCCGCTGGCAGCGTCGCTGGCGCCTTCCAGTACGCCGTCGTTCCCGTGAAATGCACCAGCCGAAACGTATCGTCTACCTGGAAAAGCGATTCGGCATGTCCCAGAAAAAGATAGCCGCCGGGCATCAAATTGGAATAGAAGTGCTGAATCACCCGCCGCTTCGAAGCCAGATCGAAGTAGATCAGCACGTTGCAGCAGAAAATGACATCCATTCCTTTCTGAAACAACATTTTGTTGTCGTCGCGAAGGTTGATGCGGTCAAAACGGATCTGCGACTTGAGCAAATCATTGGCCTGAAGTTTCTTGTCGCCGGCGTCCTTGAAATACTTTGCACGCAGGCGATCGTTGGTGCTACGCAGCGCATACTCCCCATAGATGCCAGCGCGCGCGGCCTCGAGCGAGTTATCGTTCAAATCGGTCGCGAGAATGTCGAAGGTCCATCCCGCCAGCAACTTTTCTTTTTCTTCGAGCAAAAACATGGCCAGAGTGTGCGGCTCTTCGCCAGTCGAACAACCGGCGCACCAGAAGCGCAGGCGTTTGAGGCCGTGGACACCCTTGGCCTGGAGAATCTCGGGAAGGATGACCTTGCGCAACGCATCCAACTGCGCGGGATGGCGAAACATGTAAGTTTCACCAATCGTGATTTCGTTGAGCAGCAGCCTCAATTCGGCGTCACGATTTCCTCGAACGGTCAGGTGTTCGAGATATTCCGCCGGACTAGTCAGCTCCAGCGCAACCATGCGGCGCGCGCAGCGCGAGGTCAAGAGATAGAGTTTTTCTTCAGCATGATAAATCCCCGAAATCCGATAGACGAGATCGCGGATTTTCAAAAAAGCCGGATCGCTCGAGTTTTGTTCCAAGGCCGGGGCCGGTTTCGGTTTTGCGATTTCAATGGGCATTGTCTGATCTCTTGTTAACCAACTTTTGTTAATCAACTTTTCCGCATGGTCTCCGGAAATTGTTTTCATAAATTCGAATTTCATTTACGACGGAGCGGCGCTGGCCAAAGCTCTCCGCATCCACACTCGACGCACAACTTCCGGCGCCATGACGGTCAAAGGATAAATACGGTCCGCCAGGCTAGCGGCAACAATGCTGCCCGGCATGCCCCAGACCACCGAGGACGCTTCGTCCTGCACGAATACTTCGCCGCCCGCCTCGCGTATTTCGGACGAGCCGCGCGTCCCATCCGCTCCCATGCCGGTGAGCACCACGCCGAGCACGTTCGCGCCGCAGGTACGGGCAACCGAGCGAAACAACACGTCCACCGCCGGCCGGCAGGAATTTTCCTGCGGATCGTGATTGAGCCCGAGGACGAACTCCGGCCCCTTGCGCGCCACCGTCATGTGATAGTCGCCGGGCGCAATCCAGACTTGGCCGGGTCGCAATTTTTCGCCTTCCTTGCCTTCCCTTACCTCCAGCCGGGACAGAGCATGCAGACGCTCGGCGAGCAGGCGCGTGAAGAGCGGCGGCATATGCTGCACGATCACGATGGGCACGGGGAAATCGGCAGGCAGTTGCGGAATGAGCGCGGTCAGGGCGTTCGGACCGCCGGTCGACGTGCCGATGGCCACCAGGTCAATACGCGCCTGCGGACGATCGCTGCGACGCGGAGCCACCACCGCCGGCAGTCTTGCGCGCGGAACGGCCACCGCGCACAACGACTTGATCTTCCGAATCAATTCGTCCCGCACCAGTTCGCGCGCGCTCTCCGAGCCGCCGCTATGCGAGGGTTTCGTTACATAATCGCTTGCGCCCTTGGCCAACGCATCCAGGGTCGCCGTCGCACCTCGCTCCGTAAGAGTGCTGAACATAATCACCGGCAGTTTCGGATAAAGTTTTCGAATCTCAACCAGAGTCTCCAGTCCGTCCATTTCCGGCATTTCGATGTCGAGCGTGATCAAATCCGGCTTGGCCTCGGGAATCCTGGCCAGCGCTTGAATGCCGTTTCCCGCGGTGCCGGCAACGACAATCTCCGGATCGGTCGCCAGCAGGTTGCTCAGCAATCTGCGTATGACCGCGGAATCATCGACAATCAGTACGCGAACTGGTTTCATTTCTCCTGTCCTGATAAATTCCCGCGGCCTCCGGTAGCACGCACTTGCTCAGCGAGCGCCGGCCGCATGCGCAGCCGCCTTCCCTGCTGGCGCTTCATAACCGCGCCGCTCGTTCCCGGCGTCCACCTTGAAGCGTCCCACCAGATCGCGCAGCTGATTCGCTACCCGCGCCAGCTGTTCGGTTGCCGTCTGCGCCTCGCCCACACTCGTCGACGTGCTCTGCGCCGCCTCCGCTACTCCTTGAATGTTCTCCGAAATCGTTGCCGCTCCCCGCGCCGCTTCCGTCACGTTCCGCGCCATCTCCTGCGTGGTCGCGCTCTGTTCTTCTACCGCGGTCGCGATCGTCGTCGAAATTTGGCTGATCTTGTCGATCACGCCTTTAATTCCGCCAATCGCCTCCACTGCCCCGCCCGTGTTCTCCCGGATGACGCCAATCTTCTGCTTGATCTCTTCCGTCGCTTTCGCCGTCTGCTTCGCCAGTTCCTTAACTTCGTTGGCTACGACGGCAAAGCCTTTTCCCGCCTCGCCCGCGCGCGCCGCTTCGATGGTGGCATTCAGAGCAAGGAGGTTTGTCTGCTGCGCAATCGAGGTAATCACCTCGATCACTTTCCCGATCTCGACGCTCGAATCGCCCAGCTTCGATACCGTTTGGTTGGCCGACTCCGCCGATTCGACCGCCTGCCCCGCCACCCGCGCCGCTTCGGTCGCGTTCTTGGCAATTTCGCCAATGGTTGAATTCATCTCTTCCGCGCCCGAAGCCAGGGTTTGCAGATTCGTATTCACCTGGCCGCCCGCTTCGGAGACGACTTTCGCCTGCGCCGTCGTTTCTTCGGAGTTGGCGGTGATGTGCTGGCTGGTCGCCGACAGTTCCTCGCTCGACGCCGCCACCTGTTCCGCCGTCTCCCGCATCGAGTGGATCAACTCGCGCAGGCTCGTCTGCATCTGGTTAATGGCTTCGGTCAGGTCTCCCAGTTCGTCATTGCCCTGCGCTTTCAGAGCGGCGTTCGTCAAATCTCCAGCCGCAATCGCCTGCGCCCGCGTCAGAAGAGATTGAGTCGAAGCCGCAATCCTCCGGCTCATGAAGAGCGCGACCCCAATTCCGATGCCCAAAGCCGCGAGAGTGGTCAGTGCCATGGTCAGGTTGAGGGAGCGGTTGTTGGCATTCATTTGCTCCGTTTCCTGCCGCAGCAAATCCTCATGAGAATCCGCCAGGCTTCCGAGCGATTTCTTGATTGCCTCAGTTGCTGGTGTAGCCTGATCGGCGAATTCATCCCCTGCTTTGACAACCGCATCGTGCTCGCCGCTGGCCGCATGACTCATCGCAGACTCCTGCGCGGCGCGGAGCACCGGAAGTTGCTGCTTCAGGTCCGCCAGATGGTCGCGGTTCGCCTGTAAAGACCATTGGGGAGCCAATTCGTCCAATGCAGCGATGTCCTTTTCGATCATGCCCCAATTTTCGTCGAACAACTTCTTCGCTGCCTCTTTCCTGGCCGGCTCTGCGCCAGCGAGAACGGATTGACGCCCCTTGCTCTGCGCCTGGTTCAGATCTCTCTGCAAATCCTTACAGGCAGCGATACTGGGGAAGCGTATGTTGACCTCGCGGCCTACGCCTTCCTTGATTGCTGCTGCCTTCACATAGGTGAGTACTGCGCTAAGAACCATGAGGGCAAGGATGCATCCAAAACCAGCCCCTAACTTCTTCCCCAATGTAAATTTCATTCGTTGCTCCTTCTGACTACTGATTTTGCAACCAAATTCTTGCCGCCGAGCAGATAAGAGCAGCATTCCTAGTCGTGCTCGGACACCGGGACAGACGTTACGCCTCGACCACCTCCGCCTGCCCGGCCACCCGCACCTCGCAGGCCTGGTCGGTATCGAGAACGTGCATCAACTGGTGCTCGAGCTTGTGCACTCCGAGAATCACGGAGCGCAGACGCGGCGACAGCGTCTCGGGCGAGGGCTCGAAGGTTGCTTCCTCTACCTCGACGACATTCCCTACTTCATCCGCCAAGAGGCACACTGTTCCTCCCGCCGCTCGCACCACCAGGCAAATCGGCGTCATTTCCGGGGGACGTTCGGGAAGTTCCAGCTGGCGGCGCAGCTCGAGCACCAGCACTACCTGCCCCCGCAAGTTCATCAGGCCGCTCACTACCGGAGGCGCGAGCGGCACTGGACGCAACTCGCGATAGGTAACCACTTCCTGAATCTTCTGCGACTCCACGCCAAATAAAAGATGATTCAGATAAAAGGTGCAGAATTGCCGTGCGTTATTCATAAGGTCGGCTCTCAAGTCTTGGGTCTTGGCTACTGGGTACTGGGTACTGGCTACTGGCTACTGGCTACTGACCGCCGGCTCATACGCTTCTCCCGTGCGCAGCAAGGCGGCGACGTCCAGCAACTCCGTCACTCGCTCCGAAATCACCGAGCAGTGCAGCACCCCGGCGCGGGTCGATGGAGACTGCGGCTCGAGCGTGCTCTCGACAATATCGAGAATCTGGTTGACCACCAGGCCAAACGACTGCTGCTCGTTTTCAAGCACCAGCACCTGCAGCATCTCCGTCGTCGGCAGCGACATGAGGCCCTCGCCCGGAGGCAGTTGCCGCCGCTCTTCGAGCGCATGCGTGACCCGTATCAGCGGCAGAATCTGTCCCCGGTACTGGGTCACCCACTGGTTGCCCGAGCGCTCGACCTCCGCCCCCGGAATATTTTCGAGACGCGCCAGCAGTTCGAGCGGCACCGCCATGCGCGACCCGGCGCGGCCGGTAAAGAGCACCAGCTTCTGCTTCGCCCGCCCGCCGGTTGCCGCTTCGGCTGCTTCCGGCGGCAGATGCTCCCGCCCCTCCGCCAGAATGCTCGAACATTGGGCGAGACCGAGCACATCCAGAATCAGCGCCACCTTACCGTCGCCCATAATGGTCGCTCCGGCATAAACGCTGATGCTCTTCAAATGCTTGCTCAGCGGCTTCACGACAATCTCTTCCGTGTCGTTGATCTCGTCGACCACCAGCCCAAACTGCCGCCCATCGGCCTCGAGCACCACGATGTTCACGGCCTGAAACCCCTCGGAGGCGGCGTCCGCAGGCAGCGGCGCAATATTCTTTCCGGAAGCCAGGCGGCCCGCGATGGAAGCCTCCGTGACTTTGCCTTCGAGCTCCCGGCTCAGGTAAATCAGCGGCAACAACCGGCCGCGCAGGCGATAGACGGGCGAGCCGTGAATCATCTCGATGCCCTTGTGCCCCGCTCGCTGTTCGAGGCGCACCAGTTCGAGCAGGCTGACCTGCGGAATGGCATAGCGCTCGCTCTCGCTGGTCACAATCAGCGCGGGAATAATGGCGAGGGTCAGCGGAATCTTCATGCGCACCAGCACCCCCTCGCCGCGCTTCGATTGCAGGTCGACGGTGCCGCCAATCTTTTCAATGTGGGTCTTGACCACGTCCATGCCCACGCCGCGGCCGGACACGTTCGTGATCTTCTCGGCGGTCGAGAAGCCCGGCAGGAATACCAGGTTCACGATCTCGCGATCCGTCAAGCGGCTGGCCTGGTCGGCCGAGATCAATCCCTTCTGCACCGCCTTGTTGCGAATCCTCTCCTGATCGAGCCCCGCCCCATCGTCCGAGATCTCGATATTGACCTGTCCCCCCTCATGAAAAGCGCGCAGCCCGAGACGCCCCTCCGGGCTCTTTCCCGCCGCCTGCCGCACCTCGGGCGTTTCGATGCCATGGTCGACCGAGTTTCTCACCAGATGGGTCAGCGGATCCTTAATGGCCTCGATCAGGGTCTTGTCCAGTTCCGTCTCCTGCCCTTCCATTTCGACCCGCACCTGCTTGCCGCAATCGAGCGCCAGGTCGCGCACCGTTCGCGGAAACTTGCTCCAGATGTTGCCAATCGGCTGCATCCGCGTCTTCATCACTCCACCCTGCAGTTCGGTGGTGATCAGGTTGAGCCGCTGGCTGGCGGCCCCGAGCGTGCTCTCTTCGGTGCGGTTGGCACACTGCAGAATCTGGTTGCGCGCCAGCACCAGTTCCCCCACCAGGTTCATCAGGTGATCGAGTAAGATCACGTCCAGCCGTATGGTGCTGCCGCTGGCGCTCGGTCCGCCTGCGGCCCCTTGCGCTCGCTGGGCTTCCGCTGCGTCCGCTGGTCTTGCTTCTTCGACCGTCATCCCGCTCGTCTCCGCCATGGGCTTCTCCGTATCCCGACCATCGGCCTTAGTAGAAATGGCCTTCACCGCGCTCTTCGCCGCGCTCGGCTTCGCCTTGCTTGCCTTGACCGGCTTCGTCTGGATCCCGCCGCCCGCAACCTCTCCCCCACTCGCGCCATTGCCGCCGGACGCTCTGCCCTCGAACGCTTCTGCTGCCGACGCTCCTGTTGCGGACGCTCCTTCCACTGCCGCGCCCCCAGCTTCCGGCGCCTTCCCCTCCGGCGCGTCTTTGCCCGCCGCCTCCGGAGCCTGCTGTAGCCGCGTCAGCCGTGCGATCAGTTTGGTGTCGTCGCGCTCGCCCTCGACGCCGCTTGCTTCTATGCTTGCCAACATCTGCCGGACGGCATCGACCATTGCCAGCAGCCCGCTCGTGATCTCGCGATCCAGTTCGAGTTGCCCATCGCGCAGCCGGCCGAGCAGGCTCTCGCCCACATGGGCCACCGCCCCGAGTTTGTCGAAGTCTAGGAAGCCCGAGGTGCCTTTAATGGTGTGGATCGTTCGGAATACGCTTCCCAGAATTTCCCGGTCTTGGGGATGTTTCTCCAGGGTGATCAGGTCGCGATCCAGGCGGTCGAGGTTCTCATAGCTCTCGACCAGAAACTCTTTGACAATGTCGTCGGAATCATTCATAGCGATGTACCCTCTCCATCGGCGCCGCCCTCCGACTGCTTGAGCCCGAAATAGCAGTTTGCGTAAGAGTATTTGGGGGACCTCGCGGCCGCGCACTTCGTCTCTTCGTCACTTTCGAAGAGACGTGCCCGCCGCAGTTCTCCCGTTCGCGGAACTACATTATTGGGGAGGACAAGACGTCAAAGCTGGGATTAAGGGTGGGAAAACGAAGTGGCTCTAGATTTTGGCTGGCGCAGCACTTCAGCGCTGCAGTTTGCTGAGGGTACTACTCTTATTGGCCGCCAGGCCGCAGACCGCCGCATCGACCTGGCGCTTGAAAACAGACTTCACTTAAACGGAGTAAGAAACATCATCATTCGCAGCGCCGGTATCCGCAGCGGCATATTCCGTCAGGGCCGACGCCTCGCCCGACTTGCTTCCCCGCCGCATGGCGACGATGCCGGTTCGCACCATCTCCAAGATCCCATAAGGACGCAGCAATTCGAGCAGTCCGTCGATCTTATCCTCGGCGCCAGTAATTTCGATGGTCAACGATTCGGGAGCGACATCGACCACGCGCGCCCGAAACACGCTCGCCAATTGCAGCACATGCGACCGCGCCTCGTGCGCCGCAGCCACCCGGATCATGGCCAAATCCCGAACAATCGCAGGCTGATTGGTGATGTTTTCGACCAGCAGCACGTTTACCAGTTTGTATAAATTCGCTTCAATGCGCTTCGCCTGATCATGATCTGCGTCGACGGTAATCGTCATGCGCGACACTTCCGGCTTCTCCGTCCGTCCCACCGTCAGCGAATCAATATTGAAAGCACGCCGCCGAAACAGCGAAGCCACCCGCGTAAGTACTCCGGGCTTGTTCTCGACATACACCATGAAAGTATTCAGCATAATTTTGTGACCGCCGTTGGCTGTTGGCTTTTAGCTCTTGGCTCTTAACGAAAAGCCAAAAGCTAAGAGCATGTTCACTCATCCTCCGCTGTCTCCACAATCGGACTCGGACGCCGGATCATATCGTGCAGCGCCGCACCGGCCGCCACCATTGGATACACCGTGTCTTCCTGCTCCACCTTAAAATTAATCAGCACCGGGCCATCATGGTGGCGTGCCGATTCGACCGCCGGCACCACCTCCGACCGCTTCGAGATGGTCATGCTCCGAATCCCGTAAGCCTCCGCGAGCTTCGCAAAATCCGGATTGAGCAACGGTGTGGCCGCATAATTCCGGTCATAGAAAAATTCCTGCCACTGCCGCACCATCCCGAGAAATCCATTGTTAATGATGGCAATGTGAATCTTCAGATTCTCCTGCACCAGCGTGGCCAGTTCACACATGGTCATCTGGAATCCGCCGTCGCCCACCACCACCCACACCTCCGCATCCGGGCACGCGACCTTCGCCCCAATCGCCGCCGGCAGCGCGAAGCCCATCGTCCCCAAGCCGCCCGAAGTAATCAGCGTTCGCGGATGTTCGTGCTTGTAATACTGCGCCTCCCACATCTGGTGCTGCCCGACGTCGGTGACGACGATCGTTTTGCCGTCCCGCGTCTGTCGCCACAAATCGTTGATCACATGCGCCGCGTAAAGATGGCCGCTGTCGGGCAGATTCTGAATGTCGCGCACGGCCGCATCGCCCTTGAGCTTGTCAATCGAATCCAGCCAGTCGCTGCGATCGATCGACTCCACCTTCGGCATCAGTTCCAGCAGCACCTCACGCAAATCGCCGACCAGCGGCACGTCCACCTTCACGTTCTTATTAATCTCCGCCGGATCAATCTCGATATGAATCTTCTTGGCGTTAGTCGCGTAGGTTTTCAGATTCCCCGTGACGCGGTCATCAAAGCGCATGCCAAACGCAAGCAGCAGGTCCGCTTCCTGAATCGTGTGATTCACCCACGCTTCGCCGTGCATGCCCATCATCCCGAGATTCAGCGGATGCGACGCCGGAAACGCGCCCAGACCGAGCAATGTCATTGCCACCGGAATCCCCGCGCGTTCGGCAAAATCCCGCACCTCGCGCATTGCTCCCGAAACAATGATGCCGTGCCCGCCAAGAATCACCGGCCGCTTCGAGTTGTGGATCAACTCCAGAGCCTGCGCGTATTCCTTCGGAGCCGGCGACAGATCGGGCCGATATCCCGGAAGTTGCGGCTTCGCAGCCTCCCAGTCAAACTCGCACGTCCCCTGCTGCGCATCCTTAGTTATATCGACCAGCACCGGCCCAGGCCGCCCCGACTTCGCCACATAAAACGCCTCGCGGATCGTCTGCGCGACTTCGGACGCATGCGTAACCAGATAATTGTGTTTCGTGATCGGGAGCGTCACGCCCGTGATATCCGTCTCCTGAAATGCGTCCGACCCAATCAGCTTGCTCCCCACCTGCCCCGTGATGCAGACGATCGGAATCGAATCGAGCATCGCCGTAGCAATGCCTGTGACCATGTTGGTCGCGCCGGGCCCCGACGTCGCGACCGCCACTCCCACCTCGCCGCTCGCGCGCGCATAGCCATCCGCCATATGCGTGGCTCCCTGCTCATGCCGCACTAACACATGATGAATCTTGCTGTGCTTCAGCGCGTCATAAGCCGGCAGAATCGCTCCGCCCGGATAGCCAAACACCACCCGCACACCTTCCCGCTCCAGGCACTCCCAGAGAATGCCCGCCCCCGTCATCGTCTTTTTCTCAACCTTTGTCGCGCCTGAAATTGGCGCGCTCTTCTTATCCGTCATAGCGACTCCCAAGGTCGTGTACTGTGTGTTTGTTGAAATCTACGTCATCCGGAGCGAACGGGATGAATTTTTGTTGTCATCCTTAGCGCAGTCGAAGGACCCCTACCTCCGCGATAATCCAAGACTTAGCGTAACAAACCGACCGGTCGGTTGCAAGAACTAATCGCCTCATCGTGCGAATCCTCATTGGGAGATTTGTTGCGGGAGTAAATAGCGGGAGAAAACCATTTTGACAAGCGGGATTGTATCAGCTTCCCGCTGCCCTTCTAACATTTCATCCACATCTTTTATTGAGCCGGCGCGTCCGTGTAAGATTGCACTGCTTGCTGGCAAGCGCCCGCCGCGGTCAACACTTTGTCAAACGCTGTATCTGTTCGAAGCTTGGCCAGCAGTGGGTCGACCAGCAGATTCTCGTGCGCGCAATAATTCTGCTCCACCGCGCTCTGCAGCAAATGCAGCGCCGCCTGCCTCTTTCCGCAGTAGGCGAAAAGCGACCCCTGGTAATACCACGTCTCCGGATCTGGCTCCGCTGGCAAACTTGTTTCCGCTTCCTGCGCCATCCGATCTAACTCCGTTGCCGGGCGCAATCCGAGACAAGCCTCCAGCAGATCGCGATGGTAGCGCGGCGTTGTCGGCATGCGCTTCACCATTTCGCGCGCCTCCTGCACCCTGCCTTCGCGTAAGAGAAGAGATGGCGTCACATATGCCGCCCACTCCGAGCCCGCATCAAGCCGCACGAAATCCCGCGCCCGCTCCGTCCTTCCCAACTCCATGAAGGCCCATGCGCAGGAACGAAACGCGTAGTTCCCCGGGTCAAGCGCCAGCGCGGTGTTGCATTCACTCGTCGCTTGTTCCAACATGCCCGCGTAACGATAGACAAAGCTCATCGTGAAATGAGCCTCCGCGCTCTCCGGACGACGCTTCACCATCGCCTGCGCTTCTTGATAAGCCTTGCCCAATTCTCCTCGCTCCACTCGATTCGTGATCAAATGTCCGGCAGCAAAAAGGCGATTCGGATCCAGTTCGATGGCGCGCTCATACGCTTTGTTAGAGCGCTGGAACATGGGCTCGCCGCCATCCGAATAGTCCGCGTCAAAGTAACAACGCCAACCTAGTTGCTCCCAAGCCGGGGCGTAAGTGGGATCCACTTCGACTACATGTTCCAGCACCGCGATAGCATCCTTATTAGGTCCAGGATCATGGGGCAGCGCCAGGCTATGTAGATAGAGATCGTAAGCCTCGGCATTTTTCGGACGCGTCCCGGTATCGAGGAAGCCGCCGGCCACGCCAATCGCCGGCAATAACTCCTGCCGTATTCGCGCCGCCATTTGCGCCTGCAAGGCAATCAGGTCCTGAGCCGGCGCGGTCATGTTCGTCTGCCACACCAACTTGTTCCCCTCCACCTGAATGGCCTCCAGCGTAATCATCAGCCGGTCACCCTGCTTCAAAAAGTGTCCGGTAAGAACGTTGGCGACGTGCACTTCCTTGCCCGCTTGCTGCGGATTGACATCATTCCCCACAAACTTGCGCGTGATCGCCGACGGCCGCACGTCGAGCGTTCGTGTGTAGGTTAGCGTGTTGGCAATTTCATCTGCCAGGGCGAAGCGAAGAAATTCCACGCTGATGTCGCCATTCATGTTCTGCAGCGGCAGCACGGCAATCGTATTCTTGGGAGCGGCTGCTCCCGCCAAGCGCCGCTCTTGGAGCCACCACGCACCCACCGCGACCAACACCGTAAGCAGGAGTGCACTGACTCCCAACAGAAGATAACTCGAAAATTTGCTCGTCGCTTTAAACGTGCTGGTGGCGATGCGATACGGCAACACTGGCCTCCGCATGCCACTTTTCGTCATTCCCGACTCTGTTTCCCTGCGCAGCGATTGCAGATCGCCCTTCATCGCCAGCGCATTCGGATAACGGTGCCCGCGATCTTTCTCCATCGCGCGGCCAATAATTCCCTCAAGATCCGGTGGCAGCGCTGGATTGAGGCTAAGCGGCGAAACCGGCTTCTGATTCAGCACCGCATCCAGCGTGGTAATCACGTTGCCGGTGGCAAAAGGTTTCTTGCCGGTCGACATTTCATAGAGCACCACGCCGAGCGAAAACAGGTCGCTACGCGGATCCAACTCCTCGCCACGCGCCTGCTCCGGCGACATATAAACCGCCGTCCCGGGAATCACTCCCATGGCGGTGAGCGAATCTTCCAGCGCGGCCTCGCTCGACCCTGGCTCCCGGGCCGACTTCGCCAATCCGAAATCGAGAATCTTGGTCTGCCCACTCTGCGCCACAAAAATATTTGCCGGCTTGATGTCTCGATGAATGATTCCCTTCGCATGCGAAGCCGCCAACGCATCCGCCACCTGAATCCCTATGTCGAGAACGTCGTCCACCTCTAACGACTTGCCGCGTATCCGCTCTTTCAGGCTCACCCCTTCGAGCTTCTCCATCACGATAAAAGGATGTCCCGCGTTGTCGTCGATATCGTGGATGGTGCAGATGCCGGGATGGTTCAACTGGGAAGCGGCGCGCGCCTCGCGCATAAAGCGGTCGAGCGACTTGCGGTCGTGCACCATCTCCTCAGGAATAAACTTGAGCGCAACATGGCGGGCAAGACGCGTGTCTTCCGCCTCATACACCACGCCCATGCCACCACCGCCGAGCTTCCCCACTATGTGATAGTGGGAGACTGTCTGGCCGATCATTCCTGAGGCCTCAGTGCCGTCGGCGCTATGTTAGGCCGCTGGCGGAGAATCGGTCAACCCGCAGTCTTATCCCGCAACCGCGGCAAACCTGCGGGGTTAAAGCCTTTGCCGGGTGCCGCCGATTCTTCCAGACGTACCTCTGAAAGCACGGGTTTCTCTATTTGACCGCCCTATAAGCACATCCTTGGCCTTATGATGGATGGGTTACGATCCCATCAAGTCATCCGCCTAGGAGGTGTGATTGAGCGACCCTTCGTTCTTTCGCGCAGCAGAGGACGCAGGATTCAGCCTGATGCAGGCCTTGGTGGTCGATGATTCGGCCGTCTATCGCAAATTGATTGGAGACCAGCTGCGCAGCTGGGGTTTCGGCGTCACATTGGCCGAGAGCGGGTCGGACGCCTGGAAAATTCTCGAGCAGCCGGATTCTCCCAAGCTCGCGCTGCTCGATTGGGTGCTTCCAGATATTGATGGCGTCGAACTCTGCCGACGTATCCGCAGCGCGCGGTCGTCGGGCCCCTACGTCTACGTCATTTTGCTAACCAGCAAAGAGGGTCGCCAGAATATGCTCGAGGCCATGAAAGCGGGCGCCGACGATTATCTGGTCAAGCCCTTCGACGAGATGGAACTAAAAGCCCGGCTGCTGGTCGGCAAGCGCATCCTCGATCTGCAGGAGGAGCTCGTCACCGCCCGCGAATCCATGCGCCACGCCGCCACTCATGACAGCCTCACCGGCTTGATGAATCGAGGCGAGATTGTTGCCATGCTAGGCCGCGAACTGGAGCGCGCGCGGCGCGAGCATTCGCCCGTAGGCGTGATTTTGGGCGACATCGACCATTTCAAGAAAGTAAATGACACGCTCGGCCATCTTTTTGGCGACGAAGCGCTGCGCGAAGTCGGCAGCCGCTTGCGCGAGCAACTCCGCGTCTACGACGGCGTGGGGCGCTATGGCGGGAAAGAATTTCTGATGGTTCTGCCCAACTGCGATTTGCCCAACGCCATGCAGCGCGCCAATGAACTGCGCGACATCATCGCTCGCGCGCCCGTGGCTTGTTCCGGAGAAGAAAAACTCATCACCATGAGCATGGGAGTCGCCGTCGCCATTTCTGCGAGCGATGGAAAAAACGACCTGGAAGCATTGTTGAATCAGGCTGACGCCGGCCTTTACGCCGCCAAAGAGAATGGACGCAACCGGGTCGAGCACTTCATCCCCAAGCTAAAGAAAGCCGCGGCCGCCCGAGCGCGCAAAAACTGAACCCCTTTTTCTGAACCCTCTAATAAACGGATGTGACCTCATCATGATCACGACTTTCATGGGATGAGCGCAATCTATATCAACCTGCCGCTCTGCTGACGCGTGCCTGAATTACGTCTGACCAAACCCCAGAGAAATTGTTAAAGATTTCCCGAACCTGATGCGACAGTTCAAGATCGAGCGTCAGGATAGGCGACTCGACATAACCTTGCCTGTCGGACTCACTGCGACCGACGTTAATGGCCTGCCTCTGGACCAGGACGTGATGACCATAAACGTTAGCCGGTCAGGAGCGCTGTTGAAAGGCATCCGGGGCAAACTTCAGATGGCCAGCAGTGTTTCTCTCTCCCGCTCCAACAAGCGAGAACAGTTTCAAGTCGCCTGGGTGGGAGAAGGAAATTCTCCGCAGGCTGGCCAGATCGGCGTCTCAACAAACGACCCTGCGAGCTCGTTTTGGAATGATGTGCTCGAAATCCAGTCCCAGGTCGATCAGGCCGGCGTAGTAACAAGTTACTCCAAGAAGCCTCCGGCAAAACAAAAAGCCATGGCCCAGCGAGCCTAGTTTCACGGACATCCCCGTAACGATAGCCTCTTTGAAGGATGTGGGTTCCCGTCCGTATCGAAATTACTGCCAGCACCTTCGTCATTGCCGACCGACCTTTCAACTCGTATCAAGCAGAGCGCCCGCTCATGTAGTCAACGAGTGTAATCGCGATGTTACGCCAACTACCGCCCAAGAATGACAGGCCAGTGTAATCTTTCTCATGGAGGGAGAAAGGAAATGGAGGGCATTGTTCATGCCTAGTTTGTCACTTCTAACACCGCCGAATGTTTTTTTGACGGTCGGCCTCATCTCAAT
>Ga0182024_10001997_pt1 | contig 51433 bp, 48 predicted proteins | sample P32metaG_FD_120480 | JGI IMG/M metagenome (GOLD analysis project Ga0182024, IMG submission 120480) | Permafrost microbial communities from Stordalen Mire, Sweden - P3-2 metaG (Illumina Assembly) | ecosystem: Environmental > Terrestrial > Soil > Wetlands > Permafrost | place: Sweden: Stordalen... | reverse complement strand
CGGACCCTACGCGGCGCTCGATCGTGCGTCGGTTGGCCGACGGTGAGGCAACCGTGCTCGAGTTGGCCGAGCCGTTCCCGATCACTCTCCCAGCCATCTCCCGTCATCTGAAGGTCCTCGAGCAGGCGGGTCTGATCAGCCGTGGCCGAGATGGACAACGGCGGCCATGCCAGCTGCGACCGGAGCCTCTGGTCGAGATCGCCGCATGGGCCGAGCACACACGAGCTGCGTGGGAGCTCCGTCTCGACCGGCTCGATGCACACCTCCGGCGCACATCTGATCGAACCGCATCCTCACCGAAATTGGAGAAGCCATGAGCACCACCCCCTCCATCACCGATCCGACGACCTGGGCTCTCGATCGTGAGATCGTCCTCGTTCGAGTTCTTGACGCCACACGCGAAGCGGTGTTCGCCGCGTGGACCGATGCGGATGCCTTCTGCCAATGGTTTGGTCCCGATGGGTTCACCTGCACTGTCCGAGAGATGGACGTGCGCCCGGGAGGTCGAGCGTGCTTCGACATGGCTTCCGGAGACGGCACCGTGTTCACGAATCGCTTCGACTACCTCGAAGTCGTTCCAGCCGAGAGATTGGTGCTCGATCATGGGTCCGACGCCGACGACGACCCGAAACGCTTCCGAGTGACCATCGTCTTCGATGAACAAGCCGATGGAAAGACGGTGTTGACGCTGCGGCAGCTCCACCCAACCATCGAGCAGCGAGTTGCAACCATCGGCTTCGGCGCTGTCGAGCTCGGTCTGCAGACGATGCAGAAGCTCGCTCACCATCTCGGGGTCGCCTGAATCCCACGGCCGATCAAATCTCGCCGCAGGATACGTCAACCAGTCTGACCGACCACCACTACCCGAAGGAGCCGCCATGTCGCGCGTCCGCATCCACAACTTCTCGATCTCGCTCGACGGGTTCGCCACCGGCGAGGGGCAGGCCCTCGAGACGCCGTTCGGCCACGCGGGGCATCGGCTCCACGAGTGGATGTTCGCCACTCGGTTCGGCCGCCGCGAAGTCCTCGGCGAGTCGGGCGGCACCGAGGGTGTCGATGACGCGATGGCCGAGCGGTACGGACCCGGGATCGGTGCGGAGATCATGGGCGCTGGCAAGTTCGGCCCTCCGGGCTGGCAGGACGACCCGGAGTGGCGTGGGTGGTGGGGTGAAAACCCGCCGTTCCACACTCCGACGTACGTTCTGACCCACAGTCCGCACACGTCGCTGGAAATGGAGGGTGGTACGACGTTCCACTTTCTCGACGCCGCGCCAGCGGATGCACTCGAGGTGGCGCGGGACGCAGCCGCCGGTCAGGACGTTCGCATCGGAGGGGGCCCGACCATGATGCGCGCGTTCATCGCCGCCGGTCTCGTCGATCACCTGCACGTCGTGCTGGTGCCGATCCTGCTCGGCCGCGGTGTTCGCATATGGGACGGCCTGGAGGCGTTGGAGCAGCAGTACGACGTGGAGGCAGTCTCGACGCCTCGCGGCGTTACCCACCTCACGTTCACCCGATGACCTCACGGCGGCACTGGCCTGCCCCCATAAGTTCACCGAACTGCATCTCCAGGGTCGCCCCGAACGCCGGATGTGAGGCGCTATTGAGCGGCATGGGCGAATGTGACAGCAACCGTGACGGCCATTGGAGCACCGACCGTTACGGTGAACGAGGCGACGTTGCTCGACTCGTTTACGATCTCCCTGACCTTTGCCAGGAGCTCGTTCAACCACTCTTTGAGTTCGTCGGGAACACTGAGCGTCCGTTGTCGCGTTCCAGGTACGGATTCGTTTAGCAAGACGGCATTGAAGGATGCGACCGCCGTCAAGAGGTCAATGACAGCGGTTGAGCTGGTCGGATCAATCTGTTGGAGGTCGGCGATGTGCGTATCCAATTCCGGCATAGGACGACTTTCTTCGTTTTGGACTCGGGTGGGACAGGCCGACAGCTTGCCCCCGGAGAGTCACCACCGCCATCTGACCTGGGTGCCCCCTACCGCCGGGAAGGTGGGACAGTTCGGCACTCATGCCATACCCCGAGACTTCCCGCAGGGCAGCGGCTTCGGTGCCCGGCCGAGACAGGCCACCCAGGCCAATGACTGCACCACTCCGTCCTCGATGAACGCTCCTGGCAGATCGGCCCCGAAGTGCTCAGCGAGGCGGGACCGGCCCCAGTGCCCGGCGAACGCTGCAGCCAGAGCTGCGGCCATCCCTACCACGACCTGCGGAATGGGTGACGCGCTGTGCCGTCGGGCCAGCAGTCCGGCGCTGGCGCCTCCAAAGACGATCCGGCCCGCTAGGCCAGGCGGTTCCAGTCGGTTCGGGGCCTTCGGGCTCTTGTCGAGTACCAACTCCCCGACCGCCAGCAAGCCGACAAGAACTTTGGCGACCAGGTTCCCGAGGGGTCGTTCGCCACGAGTGCTGGAGAGGCTGACTGCAGCGATTCCGGAGAAGGAACGTCCACCGGTAGCGGCACCGATCGCCAGCGATCGGCCAACCGTTCGGGCGAGCGATGTTCCCACTACTGCGATCTTGCCCGATGATGCTGGTTGGTGCGAACGCAACCGCCCCACTCAGTCCTTTTCGGTCCACCGGCTTAACGTGGCAGCGGTCATGTGGCACTGCACCGCAACGCCCTTTTTGCCTGACTGAGATCATGATCGGGGGAGTCCCCGTCCGCCGGGTTGAGGTCATCGGCCGAATCTTCCATCTTGCTGACGGCCAGGTGTACCGTCAGAGTGATGCCAGGCGCCCCGATGCAGACTCGATGGGAACGATTCAAGCTGTGGCTCGCAAAGCGTATTTCCAACCGAAAATATTGACGCTGGTTCTAGGTGCCCGGTACGCCGGGACTGAGTGCCACCCTGCGGCACCATGGGAGCATGGCTAGACGGGTGACGACTTTGACGCAATGTGGCGTTCTGCCAATACCCGGAACGCTTCTTCGTCAGATGAGCTGCAGAAGGCCCGTTTGGGCACGAAGGTGAAGAAACGTTTACCGTGAGAGAGGACGTACATCTCTTGCGTTTCGGTCACCTCGGAATAGGCCGTCCATCGAATGTTGGTTTCTCTATCTTTGGTCTGGATATGGACCCCTTCATCCGAGAAGTCCATGATTTTGGGTCCGGAGTTTTCGACGGCTTGCTCTGCCCCCCGGCGAGCGACGACGGTATAGAGCAAGGCATACGAAAGCAGGATCAACAAGCCTCCACCGATGCCGACCCAGCCAAAAGCAGAGATCTGCCCGCCGAAGGCGAGAATGATGGCACCTGCGAGCAATAGAACGACTGCGATCACCATTTGCTTACGGGTGTTGCCCACACGCCAGAGTTGCCGTCGGACAGCAGCAACACCTTCCTCAACGGACGGTTCATACTCGATGCTCACCGAACCCGGAGGTAATCCCTCCGCAACATCAGACATCAAGTTTCGTCCCCTGGGCTATGGCCCAGTCCGTCAGGAATCCGACCACCGGACGAGCGGCAACGTTACTGGACTGTACGCACAGGCCGGAACGTACTCATTAGGGAGGGGGGCCCTATTACCCCGGCATGTCGCGGTTGCGCCAGATCCGACCTGCCCCCGTACGCCGGTTAGGCGTCATCGTCCGACAGTCCCACCCCTGGCAGAATTCCGGACCGTGGCAGTCATAGCTCTCCACCGGCTTTACCAACGGACGTGCGAGGACTGCGGCTATCACTGGACCGTGACCCGCGCCCAAAAACAAAAGGCGGTGCGTCTGCTGAACCCACGTTCGCACGTATTGCAGACCGGGGAAACCTTTGAGCAGAATCAGGAGACTGAGCCTTTCAGAGGTTGCGCAAAATGCGGATGCCTTCGATTCTCCGAACGACCAGTCACGAAGCGCCGTCCCGCTGACCCCCCGAACTAAGCGCACGTACGGACCGAGAACTCTGGCAGGGGTAGTCGCTGTCAGTATGTGCTATCGCTTCCTTGCTCGTGCTCGGATCACTGCGCGGATGGCGAAGAACGCGACCAGTATTGCTACGACGACCACCCCAACTAGAGGGAAGCCGCCGGAACCAGCATTGCCTCCGCTATAAAGCAGGAGCGAGATCAACGTCTCATCTCGCGTTCCGATCGTGAGAGTTCCACTAATCCCATAATGGCAGGCTCACCCGCAAGTCGGGTGACGGTCTGACCCCGTACGCCGGGACGGTGGGACACTCAGGCACCATGGGAACGGTCACTCGACGTGAGAGTTGATGAACCTGATGGTTTGGTCGATCGCTTCAGGAGGCCAATCATCATGTGTGCCCTCCCAGAACATGAGTCTTTTGTCTGGGCCAGGAAATGCATTGAACAAGTCTTGAACACCTTCGATTGGGAAGCGTTCGTCCTGGGTTTTATTCACCATGAGGACACCGGGTCGGCTGAGCTTGGAAGCAGCGTTCAAAAGGAGAGGACGAAGCGGTGGATCTTGTATCCAACCGCCAGACGGGACACCTCCGACGACGAACACGGCCACCTTGATGGATGGCTGGGATTCCACTATTGGAATCCCAAAGAGGGAACCCATCGAGAAACCGACGTAGGCAAGCGGAGGGCCGATCCACGAGAGAGTGCTCGCCGTTGTGGCCCAGTCCTTCACCATCTCTCCCACCGCCCCTGAGTGCCACTGGGCGGGGAGACGATCGTCAACTTCTACGGGCTTGCGTTCCCCATGGTCCACAGCGTCAATGCAGACAACCGCAAGTCCGGTGCTCTCGGCGTAGAGACGTGAGAGCTTTATGAAGCGGTCGCTGTCTTTGCTCTCTCCGCCGCCGTGCCCGAGCAATAACAGCCCCTCAGCCCGATTCGGGAGGTACAGCCTTGCGGAAATGCCGTTTGTCTCGATTCGCTCCTCGACCAGCACCCATAGAAACACAGCGCGCACTGTCCGCAACGAGGTTTGCCTAACCAGGTCAGGGTGCCCCAGTACGCCGGAACGGTGGGGTGGTCCACCGGGATTTAGGATTTCTCAATCCCGTACTCTCATCATCAACTGCTGGCCTACCTAGACGATGTCAATGCCGCGCTTCCGGCCACAACCAGCTCGCCTCCACTGCTCGCCGTAGACGGAGTTCCGCACACTCTGGTCATGATGAGCATCGACAACTCTCGACGGCAGATCAGAATCGAGACAGGTGGTGCTTTCACGGGCTCACTGACCGACCAGCCATCCCCGGCGCCAGAGATTCCGGCATCTGTACCGGCTGATGCTTTCTATTTCGAAGTTGTGCCCGGCGCATCGTGGGGCTCCTGGCAGTAGCGCCCTCATTCCTCTAGGTCCTACTGCCCCCAAACGGGTCTGGGCCGTTTGGTCAACGTTCAGCGACGCCCGCACAGCTGTTCGATGAAAACGGCAACGCCATCGTCATCGCAATCGCCGAGAACCACGTCGACGGTTGTCAACACGACCTCGTGGGCGTTCGCTGGTGCGGCAGACCGTCCAGCCCACTGGAGCATGGGTAGGTCGTTCGGCATGTCGCCAACCGCCAGGGTCTCTGCGGGCGAGATGCCGAGCTGCTCAGCGACAAATGCCACGCCAGATGCCTTTGACACGCCTAACGCCAAGAGTTCGATGGGGGCCGTGGGGCTGGACCGTGTCACTTCGACGAGGTCTCCGAGAGCGCGCTGGACATGATCGAGCGTTAGCCAGGGGTCGCACGGGCCATGTCTGACCGAGAGCTTGGCCACAGGTGTGACAACGAGGTCCTCGGCCGGAGCCACCTCTGCTTCGGCGGGGCGAGGCCACTCACCCACATAGTGCGGCTCGCAGCCGTAACCGTCGATGCTGATCTCGACGGAGAACACCGCATCAGCCAGGACCTCCCGCGCCCGACGAATACTTTCGGCGGCCACCTCCGGCGAAATCAGATTCTCCATCTGAACACTGTTCGCCTCAGAGTCCCATACGAAGGCACCGTTCGAACACACCACGATGGGGTGGCATGAAAGAGCTTCCACGATCTCCCCGAGGAAGCGGGGCGGCCTTGCGGTTGCGAGCACGATAGAGATACCTGCCTCGTCCATCGCTTGGACCGCCACGGTAGTTCGTTCTGAAATGGACCCGTCTCGTCGGAGCAGGGTTCCGTCGAGATCACTTACCACCAGTCGAATCGGAACATCGCCGCCGAGATTCACGTGGCTCACTCTTGCACGATGCGGCCAAAGCTGTCCTCACCACGGGGTCGGGGAGTCGTCCCCGATCGCCGGGATGGCATCCCAGCACTGTGGACATGTGCTTGATCTACCCCCTCACCCTCACGATCTGTGCCCGATGCCCGAACTACATGGTGATTCAGACGTTATTCCGATGGTCGTGGTCTGTCCCGAATGCGACAACGTCGTTCGGGTTACCTACCCAGCACAGGCCGTCCACCTGACTATCCCCGTTCGCCGGTTCTGTGCTCGGTCATCGCGATCTCAACACGCAGAACTCATTACCTTCTGGGTCAGCCATAACGACCCATGCGACATCTCGCTGACCGATGTCGATCCGAGCGGCTCCGAGCTTCTCCAGGCGTTGAATTTCGGCTTCTTGATTGTCTGGACGAAGGTCGAGATGGACTCGGTTCTTTCCCGCCTTCTCCTCGGTGGAAGGCATCAGCGCAAGCCTTGTCGTGCCCAGTGTGTCGACCAGGAGGTAACCCCCAGAGGGCCCGGTCCAGACGTGTTCAAGGTTGAGCGCAGACCGCCAAAACTCGCTCATGCGCTGTAGGTCGATGCAGTCAATAAGGACACATTCGATGGCGAGACTCACGAATCCTCCTCGACCTTCACAGTGGGCCGGAGACCGAGTATGCCCGAGTTGGCGAACCTGCCTCCGAACGCCGGGACCAGGGCAGTCTTTAGGCGGTCACCCGGTAGTGGAGGTGGACCACACCGTTGCTAAATCGTCCCTCATCGAGCAAATCAAGCCGGATGGGGACCTTGCTCGGAAGAGCCTGCTTCCCACCTCCCACCGCGATCGGATTGAGAAGCAGATGAGACTCGTCGATCAAGTTGGCTCGAAACGCGAGTGCTGCGAGCTCGGCACCACCAATGCTCAGGTCACTTCTCGCTGACGCCTTCATCTGTCGGATCCTCTCTGTGTCGAAAGTGGTTTCGATCCTGGTTGTTGCGCTGGATGCCATTTCCCAAGTTTTAGAGAAGACGATCTTGTCTGTTGCACGCCAAATCCCTGCGAAGTCCAGCATGAGTGGCCGTCGGTCACCGAGAAACTCATCTGTCTCCCATCCGACCATCGTTTCGTACATCCGGCGACCGTAGAGATAGGTCCCAATCGGCCGCTCGAAGTCGTTCACGAAAGCAAGCACCTCTTCGTCTGCGGCCGCCCAATCAAAATGGCCGTCCTCGTCCTCAACAAAGCCATCGAGAGATGTGATCGCTGAATAGATGAGTTTGCCCATGGCTCGGAGCAACTCCTCAGTTTGGATCTTGGACCTCATCCTGGCACCCGAGAACCACCGACTATCCCGGTACGCCGACCTGGGCGTGGCCGAACGGCACCGTGGGGGCAGAGTGCGAACCATCGCGGACGGGGCGGAGTCATTATGGGTGTCGGCGCTCTGGCGCACGAAAACGGACAGAGAGGCTGTGGCTTGAAACCACTCGGTCGTACAACCATGACGACGACGGGTTGTGCCCTGGCTTTAGGTGTTCTGACGGCAGTTCTTAGTGCGACTGCCGGTGCAGCCGTCATGGCACCTCAACGGTCGATGACCCACTCTGCCTACGGTCTGCAGCTCTCGGTTCCCAAGTTCTGGGGCGTCGCCTATTTCCAGAACTGCCCAACGAGAGCCGTCGGGACATTGCTGATCGGCACACCTGCCTACTTGAGCTACTGCACCATGGTGCCGGCGAATGCCAACATCATCTCCATGCAGCCCCAGCAATCAGGAGCGGTATTCCCTGGTCGCCGCGAGCACCTCGTCGTTCATGGCCTCGGTGTTATCTCCTATCTTGCCGAAGCAACATCCTCCGATGAGACCACATGGGTTGTCCCGTCAAAGCACGTCGTTATTACGGCGAGCGGTCCTCGATCTCCGGCCATCCTGCGTACTTTGACCATTGCAAACTCTCGGGCAGTACCCGCCCCTGGGTTGCTTCGGGGCAGCGTGTACCTCATCGCCTTGACCCGGACGCCGGTCACTGGTCCGGTTTCGGCCACGGGACTCAGTTCTCATGGCGCTGGCTCGACGACGCTCCACGCATATGACGGACAGTTCTGGACCACCCTTCCACCGGGCGGTTATCTGCTATCGGTTCATGCTGGGAACGCACCATGCCCACCGGTGAGGGTGACGGTTCAATCGGGCGAGACCACTATTGCTCCTGAAATCGACTGCCAGGGCGATTAACTGCCATGGTGCCCCCGTCCGCCGGTAGGTGGGCAGCTAAACTGTAACAATTGAGGAACGGCCAAGGAATCGAGCCATCCGCTGCCCAGTAACGGATGGATGCCGGGCGATCGCATCTTTATGCATGCGGTTAGTGGGACGTTCCACGCCGCCGTGACTGATCAGGGACCACGTGCATGGCTCGGAAATCGTTTTCGACTCACAGTCTGGCCTGATGGGATGCGAGTGCGCTTCGATCCCACGGAGTTGTTGGGACGGGATGGGGATGTGTTGGCGTCGGAAGGTGACTACGTGCGGTTCCCCGGAGGCGAAGGATCGCTGCCCGCGCAGTCGACCTCGGCGAGCCAGACGAGAGGGTCATTTGGATTCAAGGCCCCCTCCCCAAAACAGTTCCGCCCGAATGACCACGTTCACCGCGATTGCGTCACTCGCGGACCATGCCCCCGAACGCCGGGACTGCGACACCCGTCGGTGGATGATCACCCTTTCCACGACGTCAACGCGGCGAGCTGCTCGTAGGGTGGCGCCATACCGCGAGCTTTCATCACCCTGACCGCTTCTAGATTTGGAAGATCCAGTATCGGGCTGTAGTCAAGGTCATCGACGATGATCGTGTGCAGAAGAAGGCTCTTTAGCCGAGGCATCTGTCGCAAAAACGCAATGGAATCAACGTGGGCAGTTCGCAGGCCCTTCCAGTCGCCGCCTAGTTCGAGCGCAGTGATCGACTTCGCCTGCCCAATTGCGGAGAGATCGTGTGTGTGTCGGAGGGACTCCAGCAGCAAAGCCTTGAGACGGGGCAACTGTGCAAGGGGTTCGACGGAGCGCACACTTGACGCCCCTCGTAATTGGAGGACAGAGAGTCGGCCCATCGACTGGAGCACTGACAAGTCCTCGTAGTCGCCCCACTTGACCGCAAGCGTTTGAAGTTGAGACTGTCCTGCCAGAGATTCGAACAGCCGCTTAAGGGTCCGACTACCGAAGTGCAGCTCGTCAATTGGTGACGGCCCAGAAGAGAAGAAGTCGATCCATTCGGAGACGATCTTTTGCTTCCGCGGTCGAGAACTGGCTGCCGAGTTGGGTCGCTGAAATCCAAACGGTCTGCTCGCCGCGATATTCATCGACCCTAGTGATTGGCGTTGGCGAGTTAGCTGGGTCGTAGCTAAGTCGATCGTCAAGCTCTCCCATCGAAAGGAAGGTAGCCGTTCGTTCGAGCAAGTGTGCCCCCGTACGCCGGACTTGAGCGTGGGGATTCCGGGAATATATAGAGTTAGTGGGTGTCATCATTTCCAGCTTTCAGCCATTACGCCTTGACAGTTTCCAATCTCCAACGAAGCATCGAGTGGTACGAGCGCCTCTTCGAGTCGCCGCCTGTTGCGGTCATGGACGAGGACAATTTCCGAGCGGCTCTCTGGTTTGAGCCGATGTTCGCAATCCACGAAAATCAGCATCAGCTTGAGGGCGACGTGTTCGATGAATTTCGAATCGGACTCGACCACATCGCCTTTGGTTGCGCTAGTCGAGAAGAGCTCGAATCCTGGCCGGCACGACTCGATGCCTTGGGTATCGAGCACGGTGAGATCTTGGATCGATCATACGGGGCCGGTCTCGCATTTCGGGACCCGGACAACATTCAGCTCGAGTTCTTTCTGCCGATGGGTTCATAGGTCGCCGAGTAGCCCAGTTCGCCGGGAAGTGGACACGACCATCCCTACCTGTGCGGACCGTGAGCCTACTCAAGCGGCCCGGATACCCCTCCGTCAACGCGTTTCGCGGCTGAGTCGGACAGTGCTGCCGCATAATCCACGACCGGTAGGGACGAGCCACGCACGACGAGCAATGGCCCGGCTTTAGGTCGGAGTGACTCTCCGCGCTCGACCTCTGCCGGCTAGGGAAGCCGGGTCAATGTCTGGCTCGGCATCATTGAGCTCGATAGCGGTCCTCGGTGCGGGATATACCGCCTTCGAATCCGTCCGAGCGATTGCAGTTCCCCACGCGACGAACGAGAGGACGTGTGTGGCGAAGGCGACCGGCCCAGACTTCAGCGAGAGTTGGATCACCCCTTGGGCTCCGAAACCTCGAGCACGTTCAGCGAGGATCACCATGGCTTCAGATCGTGCTTGAGCGAGCGCCCACGTCGGGTTTTCGAGCTCGACGTTCTGGGCCTTCTGAGCAACTGCCTGGGTGGGTCCGCGCCGATAGGCCCTGATGAATCGACATCCCGACACCAAGCCCACGGGTTGCCATCCTGCTTCTCGGAGCAAGACGAACTCTCGTGGAGAAAGGTTCGAGGTGAAAGGTCGTGGACTTGGAGTGTTAGAGCCGTGCATGGGTCGAACACCAGTTCCGACCAGGCTGACGGCAACGTAGCGAGGCTGGATCTCGGTGGTCACCTTGGTGCCGATCACCCCATGAACATCCGATTTACCGCATTGGGCCTCGAGGCGTTCGACAGCCGTGGCCATAGCCGCCGTCAGTGCTTCAGACGCCCGATCGTCCTGTAACGGGCCCCACGTGCTGACCGTGTCTTGGCGCATTCCGAAGACTGCTGCTCCCCAGCAGATGTCGAGTGGCTCCCATCCCGAAGCGGCGAGGAACAAGTTCTCATTCGTGGAGAGTCCTGACAGCTGAGAGATGCTCTCGCCCTCCCTTTTCGGGAGCCTCTTCGTCGAGGCCTTTTGTGCTGCCAGCATCTGCTGGAGAAGATCCTCTTGCGTCATGACAGCCTGAGCATGGCCTCAGCCCTCAGTGCGCTTCCGACCGAGTCGAAGCGGCGCAGTCGGGTCGCCCGGATGGTGGCGTCCATGATCCACGCCCCCGTGCCTCCGAGGTGTTCGTTCCCGAGTTCGATGTCCATCCCGTAGACGGGATCACCCTTGGCCTCGTCGCGAACGTGAGCCGTGGCGATCTCGATGAGTTTCATCTTGGCGTCGGATACCTGGTCGACCTCTTGGACGGGATCGCCCATCAGGTCGCGTTGGCTGAGCCTCCCTTCCAAGAAGAACTTCGTGAGACAGTAAGGCCATACGGCCATCCATGTTCGTTCGACGACGGCGGCGATCGGTACGTACCCGCCGGCGATCAGGTTGACCAGAGGAGGGCCGGCGAGGTGGGTCGTCCACGAGCGCCCTTGGGTTCAGGAGCACCAGCGACCCGAACGGCTGTTCCGATGACTCGGTATTCGAGTGCGCCTGTTTCGGCGAAGTCGTGGCGGTCATCCCTGACCCCGACCACGCCATGCGCACCGGCGTCCTTGGCTTGTGCGACCATTCTTGAGAAGGCAGCGTCGTAACCGCGCTTCCATGCGGAGTGCATAAGCAGCTGTTCGGAGTTTGCGCCCCAAGTCATGTGCGCTGCTGTGATGGCCTGGTTGACGTGCGGACAGCGGTAACGCTTCCAGTAGCCCTGAGCTGCCATATTGCTCATTCGAGCGTTCATGTAGCCCTGAGTCCCCATCTGCTTGGGGAGAAAGCGCTGACCGGTCATCGTGACGCCGCCCGAGTACAGCGGTGAGAACTGGGCGAGCACGGAATAGCCCTGAACGAACTGCAAGGGCTCGAGCCCGAGCGACGCACACGCTGCGAACTCATTAATGGACAGCCCCGACGTAAAGCTTGTTGAACGCAGCCGACCTGCATGGGTCGGATCGGGGGCCGCCTCCTCCATACAGAGATCATTTCATTGTGGGACCCGTTGGGCCTACAACTTTGTACCTCGGCAAGGAGGCCTAGCGGCGGACGGCCTGGATGAAGGATCCTCCTGCGACATCGATCGTTATGTGGCAAGTCTGTCTCAGACCAAACCCGGACGACCTGCCCCCTAACGCTGCCGGAGGTGAGGCATCGCTATGCGGGGCCCGCAACTCCGATCAGAGTCCCTTCAGGATCCTTGAATTGGCCGACAACGAGTCCATTGGGAGACCTCACAGGGCCCATTACCCGAGTACCTCCCAGGTCCTCAGCACGCTGTAAGGCAACTCCGACGTCTGGCACAGCTACGTAGAACACAGCGTGGCTCTCGTAGCCCGCACCGCCTCCCACTCCACCCCGGATGCCCGTCCCATCGTCGGCGGTGATGAGTTCCAAGAACCCGTACTCGTTCGGCGCGGACACCTCCTCAGCCACCGGCGAGGGCACCGCAAAGCTCCACCCGAAGAGCTGGGAGAAGTAGTCACGGAGTCGCGCTGGGTCTTTTCCGACGACCTCAAAGTGCACTACGGGTTGTGCCATCCAGCTTCCTCCAGGAGTGTCGACGGTGCGGCCAGACCTTCGTCGTCCGGCAAACCACACTAGTGATCTGACTCATCGCTCCGTCTATCTGACGCTTCCGACAAAGTTTCCGAAAGTGCCCCAGTACACGGGGATGGAGGCGTCATGCAAGCCGTGAGTGCGATGCGCTTCGGGAAAAGATCTGGTGAAGCGGCTAAACCATGGGTCATGGCCGAGAGATCGTCCCAGATCATTTCGCTATCGCTCAATAATCCGGAAGAGATGTTCGTGCTGGCGTCCGTCGACCTGTTTTCTGAATACCGCAACTTCATGACAGGGCTGGAGTACTGCATCAGCGTGCTGCGCGGTCGTCCATCAAGCCGGCCCGTACGGATCGACCTAGCTCTACCTGCTGATCAGATCTCCGGAGGTCTCGACCAACGGATTCGCCGCACCCTCGGCCGCTACTGCGACCATCGAATCGCCTACAACCAGCGAGAGCGTCGAGCGGTCCGACTCGACGGGGTGTTCTCGCTGTGGATAGGACTTCCCTTTGTCGTGTTGGGTTTCGTTCTCGTGATCATCAAGTCGAGCATTGTGGGCGCCAGCGGCAACGCCAACCTGATCCTCGATTCGGGCGGGTGGGTGTTGGTGTGGGTAGGCCTTTGGTTCCCTCTCGACACACTCCTGTTCACGCCGCTGTCGTATGGCAGAGAGAACCGGGTGCTCAAACGACTTCGGACAGCCGATGTCCTCATCGAACCGCATCCCCCGATGAACCTCTGACGCATCGTGAAATCAAGCTGGCCCAGTTGGCGCCCCGAGAGCGCACACGGGAACCGGAATGCGTTCTCACTCTGTGCTGGCACTTCCCTTTGGGCCTGTACCGTCTCGGAGATCACGAGAGAGCCAGTCACAAGAGGGGCATTTGCGTTAGAGACGATCCGGACCAAGAAGGGTCCCATCGAGATCGGACGGACGGGATCGGGGCCACCGGTCCTGTTCGTGCACGGGACGCCGGGTGGCGCCGATTCATCGCTGGCCATGGGCTCAACACGGCCGGAGATCGACGGCACGGACGGGGATTCTGTCGGCTCCACCCGGCCAGAGGAAGGGTGTCCCACTTCGCCGGGACAGAGGCAAGCATTCCGTTAGGACCATCCCTCACCCTGGGAGTCCCGAGATAGCCGTCCGACAGAGGTCAGTCCCGGCGGCTCAGCGGTTCTTCCACTCAGGCGTCCGCTTCTCGGCGAACGCCTTGGGACCCTCCTTGGCGTCCTCACTGCTGAAGACCTCGCCCGAGATCTCCGACTCGATCCGGTAGGCCTCCTTCATGTCGGTGGCCAGCCCGCGCAGCGCCGATTCCTTGGTCTTGCGGATGGCGAAGGGGCCGTTGGCCGTGATGCGGTGGGCGTAGTCGAACGCCCGATCCATCAGGTCGGCGGGACGGCACACCTCGTTGACCAGTCCCATTTCGTACGCCCGCTGGGCCGGCACCTGGTCGGCGCACAGCAGGAGCTCCATGGCGGCAGGCCACGGGACCTGGCGGGGGAGGCGCACCGTGGTGCCCCCGCCGGCGAACAGCCCGCGCTTGGGCTCCATCACTCCGAAGGTGGCGGTGTCGCTGGCCACCCTGAGGTCAGTGCCCCCGAGCATCTCCATGCCACCGGCCACGCAGACGCCGTTGACCGCTGCGATGATCGGCTTGTAGAGCTTCGTGCCGCGCAGGACGGCCTTGACGCCGTCGTCCAACCGGTAGCCGCCCAGCTCCTCGGGGCGCTCTCCCGCTTGCATCTTGCTCTGTAGCTCCGTGATCTGCGGGATGTACGTCTTGAGGTCGGCCCCGACGCAGAAGTCCTTCCCGACGCCGGTGACGATGGCGACGTAGGCGTCGTCGTCGTCACCGAAACGGTCCCAGGCCGAGCGCAGCTGGGAGAAGTGCTCCATGTCCATGGAGTTGCGCGCCTCGGGGCGGTTGATGGTGATGGTGACGACGTGGTCGTCACCCAGGGCGTAGTCGATCGACATGGGCTCCGGTGCTCCGGTGGTCAGGACGGCCCGACGTGGCGCCGGGCCGAGGTGCGTGCTGGCAAGGTGGCAGTGCGTGCAGAGTCGGGATGTACCCGACGTCAGTCCTCGTCGGTCAGGCGTGTCGTGAAGCTGCTCACGCTCACGATGCCCTTCTCGTTCACCGACGTCTGCCCGCGGGCCCGGGAGACCAGGGCGGTGTCGACGTCGGATGCCTCGGCCCGCAGCGCGCCCACGGTGCACTTCTCACGCGCCCGCACGCTGAACGGGTCGAACTGGAAGTGCCTCATGGCGTTGAGGTGGGTCATCTTGTCGATGTCCTCGTCCGACACGCCGTCGAGATACTTCATGAGCCCCTCGGGGGACTGGGGCCACGTCGAGTCCGAGTGGGGGTAGTCGCACTCCCACGTGATGTTGTCGATGTTCATGTACTGGCGGTTCTGCACGCCGAAGGCGTCGTCAATGAAGCAGGTGATGACGCGGTCCTTGAACACCTGGCTCGGCAGCTGGTCGCCGAAGTCCTGCCCCGTCCACTTGCGGTGGTGCTCGTACACGTAGTCGATGCGCTCGAGGGCGTAGGGGATCCAGCCGATGCCGCCCTCGGACAGCGCGAAGTGCAGGTCCTTGTACTTGCGCAGGATGGGCGACCAGACGAGGTCGGCGGCGGCCTGCACCATGTTGATGGGCTGCAGGCTGATCATCACGTCGATCGGGGCCTCCACCGAGGTCATCAGGATCTGGGACGACGAGCCCAGGTGCATGCACACGACCGTGCCCTCGTCTGCGCAGGCGGCCCAGAAGGGGTCCCAGTGCTCGTTGTGCAGCGAGGGCCATCCCAGCTTCTCGGGGTTCTCGGAGAAGGTGACGGCGTGGCAGCCCTTCTTGGCCACCCGGTGGATCTCCTCCGCACCGAGCTCGGGGTCCCAGATGACGGGGATCGACAGCGGAATGAAGCGGCCGGGCTCCTCGCCGCACCAGCGGTCGATGTGCCAGTCGTTGTAGGCCCGCACCATGGCGAGCGCCTCGTCCTTGTCCTCGCGCCGGGCGAAGAGTTGGCCGCAGAACTGCGGGAAGGACGGGAAGCACATGGAGCCGAGCACGCCGTTGACCGACATGTCGCGCACCCTCTCGTGGACGTCGTAGCAACCGACACGCATGTCGTCGAGCGAGGTGGGCTCAATGCCGTACTCCTCGGGCGGGCGGCCGACGACGGCGTTGAGGCCGACGTTGGGGATCAGGCTGCCGTCGTATTGCCAGACGTCGGTCCCGTCATCGCGGCGGACGAGCTTCGGAGCTTTGTCCTGGTACTTCTTCGGCAGCAGCCCGTCGAACATCCCACGAGGCTCAATGACGTGGTCATCGACACTGACCAGGATCATGTCCTCAGTGCGCATTTCGTCCTCCCCTTCTGCCGATCGCCGCTCCGGGCCTTCGGCTTCCCTGACACCAATGTCACATACCTTATGCCCCCGCGCCAGAGCGGGTGCGAAGCGGCCGCTCCGAGCTGTTCCCCCAGCGGACGTTCGGGAACCGGTCGGGACGGTGGCTGCGGGCTCCGGCGGCACCGGCTGACCCTGGTAGCCCCGGACGAGGTCGGGCAGCGGGTTGGCCGGGGCGGCCAGCTCGGAGGGCTCGGCGAATGTCGACACCGAGGCCGGCCCGCGGGACCGATCGGCGGCTGTCGATGCGGCGGTCGCCCGTCGCTATCGAGGTGGCGTGGGCCGCGGCGGTGTCGTCTCCTGGGCGGGCATCGAGTTGCTGGTGGGCGGGGTGTACGTGAAGCCCACGTCGAAGGTGCCGGTCAATGCGTTCACGATGACCTGTTCGTCCACCGTCGGTTCGACGAGCGGCGCATTGGGCAGGGTCGGGATCTCGGTACTCGCGGGCTTTCCGAGAGCCAGGGCCTGGGTCATGTCGCCCGTCACGCTGCGGCGCCAGTCGGAGAGGTTGGGCACGGGCGCGCCGAAGAGCGTCTCGAGGAGCCGCAAGGTCGAGGTGTGGTCGAACACGTGATGGGACACGTAGCCGCCCTGCGTGAAGGGCGACATGAGCAGGCACGGCACCCGGAAGCCGAGACCCACCGGTCCGACGATGCCGCCGGCGTCCGAGGGCAACGGATCGACCGTCAGGTACTCGCCAGCTGTGCCGGCCGGCGGCACGGGCGGCGGCACGTGGTCGAAGAAGCCGCCGTTCTCGTCGTAGTGCAGGATGAAGAGGGTTTGGGCCCACACGTCGGGGTTTGACGTCAGGGTGTCGAGCACGGTCTGCACCAGGTTCTCCCCCCATTGCGGCGCGGTGGCCGGGTGCTCGCACTGGGTGACCGGCCCGTGGATCCAGCTCACCTGGGGCAGCGTCCCCGCGGCCACGTCGGCCACGAAGTCGGCGGGGTAGTTGGGAGTGATCGCCTGCTGCTGGAGCTGCAGCCCGCGGGTCGTCGTCGGGTCGTTGTAGGCCTTGAAGTAGGGGAGCGGGTTGAAGAGCGCCAGTCCGGTCGGATCGTTGTAGACCTTCCAGGTCACACCCGCATCGAGCAATTGCTCGGGCATGGTGGTCCACCCCAGCGTGTTGTACTGCTGCGGCCGGCCCGTCGTCTGCGTGACGAGGATGGGCCCTCCGCCGGTGCCGGCCGGGTCGATCGTGCCCGAGAGCGCCATCACCCGGTTGGGGTCGGTCGGGCCGAGGACCGAGCAGTGGTAGCCGTCACAGATGGTGAAGGCGTCGGCCAGTGCGTAATAGAACGACAGGTCGCTGCGCTTGAAGTAGCCCATGGTCGTGGCAAAGGTCTGCACCCCGTCGGCGGCGAGGTGCGCGCCGACGAAGTTGTCCATGGCGCCGCCGTTCCACGCGGCGTGCTGCGTCGTCCATTCGTGACTGATGTCGTTGGTGGTCGCGCCGTCCTCGGTTGGCGGGTCCTGGACGAGATGGAACGGCTCGAGGAATCCGGTCGGGTCGACACCGACGCCTGGGCCATAGCCGTACTGCTTCCACACCGGAGGGCTCTTGCCGAACATGGGGTTTCGGAGCACGTTGGGATCGGAGAACCCCTGCACGCCCGACAACTTGCCGAAGTAGTGGTCGAAGGATCGGTTCTCCTGCATGAGGAACACCACATGACGGATGTCGCTGAGCGAGGGCAGCGCAGAAGAGGCGAGAGCCAGTGCGCGATCGATAGACGCACCGGCCGACGAGGAGAGACCCGCCAATCCCGCCGCCCCGGCGGCACCCAGGGCCAGTCCGCCCTTCAGCAGGGTCCGCCGGCTGACCCCGTTGGGTCGTCGAGCCGCGTCGTCCCGTGGCCTGTCCGCGCCCATGCAACCTCCTCCTCGTGCCGTCTCTCTCAGGCGACGACTTCCTCGGGCCCGATATTTCCCAGTCGGGTACCGGGGAAACGGAGGTGGCAGCGGGTCCCTGCGGAATTCAGGTCCTGTTCACGCGCCCGCCACCTGGAGTTCGGATTCGCGTCCCGAACCGACTCCGAGCGCGCCGGGCGCGCACAGGCCGCGGCGGGGGAGGATGATGTCGTCGATGATCCCGTAGTCACGCGCCTCTGCGGAGGTCATGTAGTAGTCGCGGTCGATGTCCTGGGCCACCCGCTCCAAGGGTTGCCCGCTGTGATGGGCGATGATCTCGGACATGCGGCGGGTCAGCGACAGGACCTCGCGCAGCTGGATCTCCATGTCGGAAGGCGCCCCGCGGGTACCGGCCGAGCCCTGGTGGATCATGATGCGCGCGTTCGGCAGGGCGAAGCGCTTTCCGGCCGCACCGCCCGAAAGGATCATGGCGGCGGCGGACATCCCCATGCCGACGCAGATGGTCGACACCTCCGGCTCCACGTGCTGCATGACGTCGTAGATGGCCATGCCGGCGTAGGCCACGCCCCCAGGGGAGTTGATGTAGAGGAAGATGTCCCGCTCGCTGTTCTGTGCTTCGAGGAACAGCATCTGCGAGATGATCAGGTTGGCCACCTGGTCGTCCACCTCCTGGCCGAGGAAGACGATGCGCTCGCGCAGCAGCTGGCTGTAGATGTCGAAGGCGCGGTCCCCTCGATTCCCCTCCTCGATCACGGTGGGGATGAAGGCCTGGTGCAGGCGGTCCGGGCGGCTGGTCGTGGTCGGGCTCATTGTGCTCCTCCGTCTCCGTCTTTTTGCGGTGCGGCTCGTCGGGGTCCTTCTCACTTTATCTCAAATATGAGATAATGGGTCCGCCATGAGCGAGCGCCGCCATCCCACCGTCTTCCCGGGCTTCCGCGAGATGGCCGAGCGCCGGCGCTCGGTGTCGGGGCAACTGCTGACCCTGCGCCGGGAGCTCGGGCTGTCACAGGCCGAGGTGGCCGCCCGCATGGGGACGTCGCAGTCTGCGGTGGCCCGCTTCGAGACGGGCGAACTCGACGTCCGCCTGTCCACGGTGGAGCGCTACACGACGGCGCTCGGTGCCCGGCTGGAATGGAGGATCGAGCGTGCCTGAACGCGAAGAGACCTGGCCCTGGTCGCCGCCCGAAACGGGAACGGGGCGGGGACCCGACTCCCTTTCGGACGTGGTGGCGCGCCGCCTGCTGGCGCAGCGCGTGGTCCTGTTGCACGGCCCGCTCGACCATCTGACGGTCACCCGGGTGGCGGCGGAGCTGATGACGCTCGATGCCGAGGGCGACGACCCCGTGACCCTGCGGGTCGACTGCGGCGAGGCGGCTCTGGCACCCGCGCTGACCCTCATGGACGTGATCGAGCTGATGGGCGTGCCGGTGCGGGCGCTCTGCCTCGGGCAGGTGGCCGCGGGCGCCGTCGGTGTCGTGGCCGTGTGCGACCACCGTGCCGCGTTGCCGAGTACGCGCTTCTCGCTGTCCGAGCCGGTGACCCAGCTGCAGGCCCACGTCCGCAACGTCACCCAGTGGGCCGAGCTGCGCACCGGCGAGCGGGAGCGCTTCTGCGCCCGCGTCGGCGCCGCCACCGGTCAGGACCCCGCCACCGTCGAAAGCGACCTGGAGCGGGTCCGCTTCCTCGGTGCGGAAGAGGCGCTCGGGTACGGGATCCTCGACGAGGTGGCCCGCCCCGATGCCCCTGTGCGGCAGCTGCCCGGAACCGGTCCGCCATCCATGGGATTCCGGCCGCTGCGCTGAGCACGGTCAGGCCGCAAGACCGAGCCGGTCGGGCGTGCCTACGATGCGGAAATGACCACGACCGGGCCCCGTCTCCCTCCACTCGCACCGGGCGAATGGGATGACGTCCTGACCCGGGTCCTGGAGAACTCGCCGGGCGGGACGGACGAGCCGATGTACATCTTCACCACGCTGGGCCGGGCCGACCCCGACCTGTTCCGGCGGTGGTTGGGCTTCGGCGGCGCGTTGCTGGCGGGGAGCCTCCCCGGCCGCCTGCGCGAGCTGGTGATCCTGCGCACCGCCGCCCGTTTCGGTGGCCGCTACGAGTGGGCGCAGCACATTGCGCTGGCCGAGGCGCAGGGGGTGACCCCCGCCGAGCTGGCGGCGCTGGGGGCCGGCGCCGGAGGGCTCGATGCCGTCGACTGGTCTCCGTTGGAGCGCGCCGCCCTGCGGGCGGTCGACGAGACGGCCGACGACGGTGCCGTGACCGACGAGACGTGGGACAGGCTGGCGGACGATCTTCGCGAGAGCGAGCTCATTGAGCTGCTCATGCTGATCGGCCACTACCTCATGCTGACCACGGTGCTGCGGTCGCTGCGGCTGCCGCTCGAGCCCCGGGCAGAAGCGCTGGCCCGGCGCGTGCCGGGCGGTCCGGGGGAATGATGTGGCACCGGTGAGCGCATGACGCCGCTCCTGGCGGGACGGAGCATCACGGTGATCGGCGCCGGCACGCAGCCCTCGCGCGATCCCGACGCGCCGGTCGGCAACGGACGCGCCATTGCCGTCCGGGCGGCGCGGGAGGGCGCGTCCGTCGTCTGTGTCGACCGCGACGAGGCGGCGGTCGAGGAGACGTGGCGGCTGATCACCGAGGAAGGTGGGAAGGCCGCCATTGTCGTGGCTGATGTCACCACCGAGGAAGGGTGCCGCCTGGCGGTCTCCGAGGAGCCGGGCCTGGCTCCCGACGGGCTCGTGCTCAACGTGGGCACCGGTTTCGGCATGGGTGTGGCGGGCACGTCCATCGACGACTGGGACAAGACGTTCGATCTCAATCTGCGTGCGCACTTCATGCTCGTGCGCCGCGCCTTGGTCACCCTGTCCGACAACGCAGCGATCGTGTTCGTGGGCTCGGTGGCGGGCCTGCGTCCCGGGAGCCGCATCCCCGCCTACGACGCGTCGAAGGCCGGGCTCATCGGCCTCAGCCGCCATGTGGCGGTCGAGGGCGCCCGCCGGGGCATCCGGGCCAACGTGCTGGCGCCGGGCCTGATCGACACGCCGCTCGGCCGGGCCGCCTCGGCCGGGAGGCCGTCGCGCACCCGCTCGCCCGTGCCGCTGGGCCGGCAGGGCACGGCGTGGGAGGTGGCGGCGGTGGCCGTCTTCCTCCTCTCGGACGAGGCGAGCTATGTGACAGGGCAGGTCCTCGCCGTCGACGGGGGGTTGACTCTCGTATGAGCCCGCACTCCGGGCAGCGCAGGTCGGGGTCGAACGTCGTCCCACCCCCGCCGCGGCTCGGCCGGCGCGTGGCGCGGTTCAACCGCGTCGTGACGAACAAAGTCGCCGTTCATGTCGCGGGGCGGGTGCCGGGGCTCGGCATCGTGATCCACGTCGGCCGGCGGACCCGGACCGTCTATCGCACCCCTGTCAATGTCTTCCGCACCAAGGACGGGTTCCGCTTCGCCCTGACCTACGGCTCGGACGCGGAGTGGGTGCGCAACGCGCTGGCCCACGGCGCCGTACGCCTGATCACCCGGGGCAAGGAATACGAGCTGACCGACCCCGAGGTCGTCACCGATCTGCACCGCCAGCACGTACCGGCCGTCGGTCGCGGCATCATGCGCTTCATGCGAGTGACGCAGTTCTTGGACTTCCGCCGCGCCGCGTAGGCGCACGCGCTGTCGGTGCGGGGTCGCCCCCCTGTGACCGTTGCGCCAGGTGAGCGTGCACTTGTGGCGACGGAGCAACCTTTTGGACCTTCGGGGGGGTTGTGATGAGTGTGATGGGCGTACCGGCGTGACCAGGGTGGTGAGCGGCAGGAACCGTCCATCCCGATCCCGGCAGGAGTTCGACCAATTCGTCAGGGACTCCGTCGACGGATTGCTCCGTGCGGCCTACCTCATCGCCTGGGATTTCGCGGCAGCGGAGGACCTGGTCCAGGAGTGTCTCCTTCGTGTGGCGCGTCAGTGGCCCCGCGTCCGCGCCATGGAGTTCCCGACCGCGTACGCGCGCAAGATACTGGTGAACCTCGCCCTCGACGAAAGTCGGCATCGCACCCGGCACCGGGACGAACTGGGCCACGCGGACGCGCATCCGGTGGGGGAGCGCGAAGACGACAGCGCGGTCCGGGTGCTCGGAAGGGTCGAGACCAACACCGACCTGACAAGGGCACTTGGCCAGCTCGCGCCGCGCCAGCGTGTGACGCTCGTGTTGCGCTATTTCGACGACCTGTCCGAAGCGCAGGTGGCCGAGGTCATGGACTGTTCAGTGGGGACCGTCAAGAGCACGACGTCGCGGGCCCTCCAGCGATTGCAGGGCCTCGTCGACCAGCCCACCCCGCACTCGACGATGCCGAGAACCGCACAGATCCGAGAAGAAGAAGGGAGCGTCACCGATGAAGACCGAATTCGAAGCTGACCTGAGGGAGGCGTTCGCCACCCGCGCTGCTGGCGTGCCCGTGGCAGCGGCCTCCCGCCTGCGGGCCATGGACTTTCAGCCCAGGGAGCGGCGACTCCGTGCGCCGGTGGCGGTCGGCGCCGGGGTGCTTGCCAGCGCGGCCACGGCGGGGGCCGTGCTGTCGGTGGTGCTCGGTGGTGCGGCTCCGGCCTATGCCGGCTGGAGCGCGTCGCCGGTCGCCGACACGACGGCGCCGTCGGCGTCCGCTGACGCCAACTGCCTGGGCCAGCTGACGTCGACGCGGGCGGCACCAGGCGACACGAGCACGGGTCAGGTGGCCTGGCAGAACGTCCTCACTGATGTGCGAGGGCCCTTCACCGTCGCCCTGTTCCAGAACGACGGCTCGTACGCCGCCTGCTTTACGAGCTCGTCCTTCACCGAGGTCGATCAGATCTCGTCGAACGGCGGGTCGGCGGCGTCGTCGGGAAGGGTGAGCGTCCGCGCCCAGGGCGGATTCGGAAGTGGCACCGGTTCGTCCGCCGCGCCGAACGTTGGCATCAGCACCACGTCGTCAGGCTCCCTCAGCCAAGTACTGCAGAACCATCTGACGACGGTCGACAACGGGCCGTACACGCTCGTCGACGGCCGGGCCCAGTCTGGAGTGACCGCGGTCACCCTGGTGGTCGATGGCGGGCAGAACGTCGTGGCCACCGTCGCCGACGGCTGGTTCGTCGCCTGGTGGCCCGGCAGCGGTAGCGCCACGTCGGCCCAGGTCACGACGGCGTCGGGTACGACGAGCGAGCCGCTCGTCCAGGTGCCGATGCCGGCCCCACCGGCGCCACCTCAGGGTGGATCGGGGTCGCAATCGTCCGGGAACAGCGGCAGCGGGAGCGACAGCGGCGGCAGCGGCACGGGACCGAGCACTTCCTCCAACCCCTAACCGGGCGTCAGGGGCGCCGGCAGCCCTCAGTGACCATGCACGTCGGCGAGCACGCAGGAGAAGACGCCCCGGTGGGCTTGTGCCTCGGCGTCGTAGATGGTGGGCCCCAACGGCCGACAATGTGATGACACCCAGCGGAGATCAGGAGCCCGGGTCAGCGGCTTCGTGGTGACGGTCACTCGCTGCACGCGGCCCTCCGCCACCAATCGAGTGAATGTGGCAAGGGAGGGAGCGGGAACCGACCCCGTGAAGCCGCCCACCGGGAGGAACTCGTGGCCGCTGGCGAGGATGTACAACCCGGTGGTGCGCGACGTCTCGAAGACGTCTGCGGCACGGCCCGCCGGGATGTTGGCGACGAACCGCGCCAGCGCCCGCTCATCAGCTGGGAATCGGGCGGCGGCGGCCTGGGTGTTCACGTTGACCGATGCCGGAGCGTAGGGCGTGTCGAAAGGGCTGAGACGGGCTTCCACCACCACCGCCGACGCCCACAAGGAGCCAAGCAGCATGGCGACGGCGGCCAGGGCCGGCCCGACGGACACCGCCCAGACGGAGTCGTGGCCGCGGCGGAGGGATCCGGCGAGCACGACGACGGCGAGGAGGCCGACGACGACGGATGAGCCGATGATGGAGGAGCGCACGCCCACGTAGCCGGGGACGAGGGCGACGGTGACGGCGACAGTGGCAATGGTCAGCCCCACCAGGGCGGCGCGCACGGCCGGGCGACGGCGGAGCTGCCACGCCGCGAGAGCACCCATGCCGCACAGCGCCGCGACGGGGGGAATCAGCGCGGCAAGGTAGTAGGAGTTGAGGAACTGACCGCCGCTGAAGAAGCCGTAGGTGACCACGAGCCAGGCGGACCACAGGATCACCGCGGCGCGCCGGATGTCGGTGCGGGGCGTGCGCCGCCGGAGCACGAAGAGCCATACGGCGGACGCCACGGCCGGCAGGAGCAGCCAGGCGGCATCGTGGCCGAAGGGCCCCTGCAGCAGGCGATCCCACGAGGGTCCGAGGGCGAAGGTCCCGGCGCCGGCGCGGGCTGAGTTCGCCGACAGCGTGAGGAGCCAGGTGGAGGGACGGCTGCACCCCGCCGTGTTCGCGAGTCCCGCGCCGAGGCGGCTGAACCCGTTGTAGGAGAACACCTGGCTGAAGAGCGAGTCGTTGCAGCTCCCGTCCACGTAGGGGCGGCTGGACTGCGGAACGAGGGAGACGGCCGACATCCAGCTGAGGGAGACGACCGCGACAACCAGCGTGGTTGCCACCATGTGCCACGCCCGCCGCAGGAACGAGGCCGCCGGCGCCGCCACCAGATAGGCGAGGAACAGCGCAGGGAGAACGAGCCAGGCCTGCATCATTTTGGCCTGGAAGGCGAGACCGACCAGCGCTCCGGCCCAGAGCAACGAGCCCACTCGGCCCGTTTGGCAGGCGTGCAGGGTTGCGTCCGCCGCCAGCACCAGCAGCAGAATGAGCAACGAGTCCGAGATGTTGCCCCGGTCGAGCAGGATCACGACCGGGCTGCCCGCCATCACCACGGCCGCGACCAGGCCGGCGCCGGCGCCGGCCACCCGCCGCACGGCGCGGAAGAGCACAAGTACGGTGAGCATCCCCTCGATCACCTGCGGGAGGACGAGTGCCCACACGTGGAAGCCGAAGATGCGCAGGGAGAGCGCTTGGAGCCAGAGCGAGCCCGGGAGCTTGTCGACCGAGACCGTCGCCCACGGGTCCGCCGCACCGTAGAAGAAGTTGTGCAGGTCCATCGCCATGCTGCGAGCCGCCCCGCCGTAGAACGGCTCGAGGTAGGCCTGGTCGAAGCGCCAGGCGTAGGCCAGCCCGGCCAACGCGGTGACGCAGAGCAGCGCGGGGCGGGCCCATGCGGGCTGGTCAGCGGGGGAGCGCCAAAAGTGGAGGATACGGGACCGGAGTGGCGCCGCAGTCGGTTCGGCCGCCTCCGGCGAACCAGGCGCCTCCGTCCCCGTCTTCTCGTCAGTCAGCACGGTCGCTCCCCCCGATGCCTCCGGCGAATGTAGTGGCGGACCCGCTGGCGCCCGGCGATCCGGCTCCTCAGGCCACCACCTCCATCCGCAGCTGGCGCGCGTCGAGATCGCCGCCGAGCTGCAGGTGTGCAGCCGCGGCGTACCGCCGGGCCGTCCACGCGCCTGCGAACGCGTCGAGCACGTCGTCAGCGCGTGCGCCGGGGTGGGTCTGCCGAATGTGCCGCTCGATTTCCTTGCGGCCGAAGACGTCGCCCAGTGCGCGCATTCGTTCCCCACGCCCCGCCGCCGTGGTCTTGGCATGGGCCATCGGCGCTCCGGACAGGACGCCCAGGCTGAGCTCAGGGCACATCTCGAACAGTCGCTGCTGCCGGCGCGGTGTCACGAGCTCATCGACCTCCCGGATCTTCGGCAGGATGTTGAAGAGTTGTTTCGAGATCGCCTTGCCGCAGGCGGCCCGTGAGAGGGCGCAGGCCTGTTCATAGGTGGACGCGGCGAGAACGGATCGCGCCGGAGCCGGGAAGACCGAGCTGCGCCGTGCGCCCAACAGTCGCCTGGCTTCGACGTCGGCGCGCCGCGGCTCTCCGGTTGCCAGACCGATCGGGATGTCGATGGCGGCCGCCGCCAGCGCGCCCGAGTCGATGCGCTCGATCACTGCATGGAGGTCGGGAACCACGCGGACGTCCGCCTCATCGTTCCCGTCACAGGTGACGGTGACCACGACCCAGCCGCCCCGAGCACCGTCGATGCCCGCAACCAGGAGGCCGGACACCCCACCGGTGCTAGCCGAGTGCGGCGTGATTGATCCCGTCGGCGGGCGTGAGGGTGACGCGTCGCCCGATGAGCTCGTCGGCCTCGGTCCCTTCGAGCACGGCGGCCCCGCCGTCGAGCAGTGCGTAGCAACGGCCGCCTCCGGGCAGGTCGCAGATCAGCAAGGCTCGCTCGGGACCGCCGTCGCGACCATGCAGGACCGAGTAGGTCGCAACGGTGGCGCTGCCTTGGGGTGCCGCCACGATGGCCAGTGGCTCCGCGGCTGCGACAGGCGGCGCCGGGTCGGCCACCACGCCGGAGCCCGGATCGGTCGACCACACGCCGTAGGCGTGCTTCTGCATGTGCATGCCGACTCCGCTCGTCATGCCGTACGAGCCGGGCTCGCGGCGAAGCGTCTCCACCATAGCGGCTAGCGCGTGGGTCATGTAGTTCGAACCGGGGCCGCCGTGGTACGGCAACCCGCCCGTCTGCGTCACGGCGCGGCCGTCGTCCTCGCCGATCCCCAGCGCATCGAGGGCGAAGCACACCGAGCTGGCGAAGCAGGAGTACAGGTCGAGGTGTGCGACGTCGCCCGCGCCGATGCCCGCGCCGGCCAGCGCCGCCCGGGCTGCGGCGGCCATGGCGGGTGAGCGCCAGAGATCGGGGTGGCCGGCCACGTGGGCAGGGTCCTCGGCGTAGCCCGTGCCGCGCAAATAGACGCGCCGTTCCTCAGGGACGCCGAGCGCATCCGCCTTCGCCGCGCTGGCGAGCACCAGCGCGGCAGCCATGTCGACATCCATGATCGACGTCATCAACTTCGTGTAGGGGTAGGCCACCATCCGGTTGTCCGGGCTCGCGGTCACGATCTCGTCGGCGTCGCGGACCACGGGGAACCAGGCGTGGGGGCTGGCCGCCGCGATGGCCGTCATGGGCGCCAGCACGCGGCCCAGCTGGGCCCGGTGCTCGTCGAGACCCCGACCGAGGTGGGCCCGTCGCGCGTTGTCGAACAAGGCGAAGGTCAGGTAGGCCTCGAAGACGGCGTGGGTGATTTCGGAGGGGTCGAAGTCCATGTCCATGGGGAAGGGCCGCTTCTCGGCCGGACGGTATGACCACAGCGGCTTCTCGCCGGCCTTCTTGAGGCGGCGCACCGTGGCGAGTGCCTCCGCGCCGGTGATCAGCGCCAGGTCGAGGTGACCCGCCCTGATCTCCTGCGCCACTCCGGTGGCCAACACGAGGGGTACCGACCCGCCGATGCCCGAGTAGCGCCGGCGTGCCGGTGACGCACCGATGCGCTCGGACAGGCGGGCGACGGCGTCGTCGTACTGCCACGACTGCGAGTAGACGACGTCGATGCTCTGGAGGGCGGCCAGGACGGACGATGCGTCAGCGGCTCCCGTGTCGGCCGCTGCCTCGCGGGCCACTTGCTCCCACATGGCGAGTGGCTCGGGAGCCCCGTCCGGAGCGTCGGACGGGTGCCACGTGCGGCGGGCGACGCCGATGATGCAGGTGGCGCGGGGATCGGCGGGCAACGGAGCGGAGCGGGTCAGCCGCGTGACTTGCCGGGCATGGCAATGGCCCGGTCGGCGATGATGTTCTTCTGGATCTCGGTGGAGCCGCCGCCGATCGTCGAGTAGCGCTGGAAGGCGTACAGGCGGGTCCACTTGCCCCGGTCGACCGCGTCGGGGCCCCCCCGCGCAAGGGCGCCGGCCGGGCCGAGCAGATCGACAGCCAGCTCGGCCAGCGTCTGGGCCATCGACGACCACGAGAGCTTGGCGAAGGGGACCTCGGGCCAGTTCTTCTCGCCCTTCATGATTTTGGACAGCGCCCGCAGCGACAGCAGGCGCGCCAGCTCGATCTCGGTCCACACCTTGGCGATGCGGTCGCGCAGCGACGGGTCCTCGAGCGCCCCCGGGTTGACGCTGCGCGCCGCCTCGACCATGGCGCGCAGGTCGGCGGAGAGGATGGCGATCTGCGAGGCGATGCCGACGCGCTCGAAGCCGAGAGTGCCCATGGCCACCATCCAGCCCGCGCCCTCGTCGCCGAGTCGCCACTTCGCCGGGATGCGCACGTCGGTGAAGAAGATCTCGTTGAAGAGCTCCTCGCCGGCCATGTCGCGGATCGGCCGCACGTCGATACCCGGCGTCTTCAGGTTGAGGACGAACGCGGTGATGCCCTCGTGCTTCTTGCCGCGCTCAATCGCGGTCGGGTCGGTGCGCAGGAGGAACAGGCCCCAGGTGGCCAGGTGCGCGGAGGAGATCCAGATCTTCGACCCGTTGATGACGTACTCGTCGCTGTCCGCGTCGTACATCGCGGTGGTCCGCAGGTTGGCCAGGTCGTTGCCGGCCATGGGCTCGCTGAAGCCCTGGCACCAGTGCTCTTCAGCCTCGAGGATGGAGGGCAGCCACTGTGCCTTCTGCTCTTCGGTGCCCCACTGGATGATCATGGGACCGATCTGCCAGATCCCGTTGGTGTTGAACGTCCCCGGCGTGCGGTACTCGGCCATCACCTCCGAGTACAGGAGGCGCTGCATTGCGTTGATGGTGCGGCCCTGCGCGTAGTCGGGTCCCCAGTGGATGGCCGCCCACCCGCCCTCGTGCAGCTTGCGCTGCCACTTCTGGCGACGTTGCTGGCTGGACTCGCCCGAGAGGCTGGCGTCGTCGCCGAGCGCCTCGGCCTCCAGGAAGGGCGGCAGGTGTTCGTCGAGCCAGGCCCGCAACTCGTCGCGGAACTTCTCGTCCTCCGGTGCAAGGGCAAAATCCACGGGGGAAGGGTACTCGACCACCGTGTACTCTGACGCCAGTGTCAGGGAATGGCGCGCTGTGAACAAGGCGTAGTGAGCGAGACGTAGGGGAGGCCGTGGACTTCACGTACGACGACGAGCAGCTCGCACTGCAGGAGGTGGCCCGCGGTGCACTCGAGCGCGAATGCGGGCCCGACGTGGTGCGCCAGCTGGCCGACGGGACCGACGGCATCACGCCGGCGCTGTGGTCCACGCTGGTCGACCTCGGATGGACAGGGCTGCTGGTGCCCGAGGAATACGGCGGCAGCGGGGCGGGCCTGCTCGAAATGTGTGTCGTCCTGGAGGAGATGGGCCGCATTCCCTTGCCCGGTCCTTTCTTCTCCTCGTCGGTTGCAGCCACCCTGGCCGCGCGTGCCCTCGGGGCGACGGAGCTCCTGAGCGACCTGGCTTCCGGTACCCGAAGGGGAACGGTGGCGCTGGGCGAGCAGGGACACGGTGAGCCCCTGCAGACCGTGCGGACGCGGGCGCGCCGCAAGGCGGCCCAATGGGTCGTGAGCGGTGAGAAGCCGGTCGTCGTCGACGGCCATACTGCGGACTGGGCCATCGTGGTGGCGCGCAGCGAGGAAGGCGTGCGCTCGTACCTGCTCGAGTCGCCCGGGGGCACGATGGTCCCGTCGCTCGACCCCACGCGCAAGCTGGCTCGTCTCGTGCTCGATGACACGCCGGTCATGCCGCTGGGCCCGTCGGGCAACCAGGCAGGCCTGTGGCAGCGGATCCAGGACGACGTCGCCGTCGGGTTGGCGGCCGAGACCGTCGGCGCGGCCCACCGGGCCTTGACCGAGGCCATCGCCTACACCTCGGAACGGGTCGTCTTCGACAAGCCCGTCGCCACGTACCAGACGGTGCGCCACCGGCTGGTCGAGATGTTCCAGCAGGTCGAGATGGCGCGAGCCGGCTTCCAGTTCGCCGCCTGGGCCTCGGACACAGAGTCGCCCGACCGGGGTCAGGCTGCGGCCATGGCTTCGAGCTATGCGGCCGATGCCGGCGTGCGGGTGACCGGCGACGACATCCAACTGCATGGCGGCGTCGGATTCACCTGGGCCAACGACGCCCATTTCCTCTTCAAGCGGGTGAAGCAGAACGAGCTCCTCGCAGGCGGTGCCAGCGCCCAGCGCCACCGGCTGGCGACGCTCTTCATCGAATCGGCATGACGACCTTCGAGCCGCGCCCCATCCGGGGTGCGTTGGCCGAGCAGTACCTGGCCGAAGGCGCGTGGGACGACCGGACGCTCGGGGAGTTCCTGCGCGACTCGCTCCTGCAAGATCCGACCCGGCGTTTCCGGATTTGGTCGCCGACGAATCCCTACCTCGGCACCGTCGGCGAGGTGTACGAGGAGTCGCGGCGCGTGGCCGGTGGGCTGCGCGCGCTCGGGATCGGGCCGGGCGACGTCGTGGCCTTCCAGTTGCCCAACTGGGTCGAGGCGGCCATCACTTTCTACGCGTGCGCCATGGTCGGCGTGACCCTGGTGCCGATCGTGCATTTCTACGGCCCCAAGGAAGTTGGCTTCATCCTCCGTCAGAGCGGGGCCAAGGCACTGATCATCGTGTCGCGCATCGGCAAGCGCGACTACCTGGGTGACCTGGCGACGGTGCGCGGCGGGTTGGAGAACCTGGAAAAGATCGTGGTGGTGGGCGAGGTCGACGACGCCGCCGGCGAGTACGTCCGCTTTGACGACCTGCGTGCGGCCGAGCCGATCAGTGGCCCGGCGCACGTCGACCCGGATGGCGCGGCACTCATCGGCTACACGTCGGGCACGACCGCCGACCCCAAAGGCGTCGTGCACACCCACCGCACCCTGGGCTGTGAGGTGCGGCAGCTGTCGGACCACCAGTCCATGCGCGATCTGCCCAGCCTGGTGGGCGCTCCGGTCGGCCATGCCATCGGCATGCTGGGCGGTCTCCTGTGCCCGCTGTACAGCGGGCGCCCTATCTACATGATCGACGGCTGGGACCCGCCCACCGTCCTCAACGCCATGGTGGAGGAGCACATCGCCGCCGGGAGCGGCTCGACGTACTTCTTCACCAGCCTCCTCGACTGCTCGGGGTTCGGCCCCGAACACGTCGAGCTCATGCGGTACGTGGGACTCGGCGGTTCGCCCATTCCCAACGCGGTGGCCGAGCGGGCGGACGAGCTCGGGATCTCGCTGGTCCGCTCGTACGGGTCGACGGAGCATCCCTCCATCACGGGGTCGCTGCACGACGCGCCCAAGGAGAAGCGGATCCACACCGATGGCAAGCCGATGGCGTGGGTCGAGATCCGCACGGTCGACGAGGACGGCAAGGACGTGGAGGTGGGCCAGCCCGGCGAGATCCTGAGCCGGGGCGCGGACCGTTTCGCCGGCTACACCGACCCCGCGCTCTCTGCGGAGGCGATTGACGCCGACGGATGGTTCAGCACGGGCGACATCGGCGTGATCGATGCGGACGGCTACCTGACCATCACCGACCGGGTGAAGGACATCATCATCCGCGGCGGCGAGAACGTCAGCGCCGCCGAGGTCGAGCAGCTCCTCGCTCACATGAAAGGCGTGGCCGAGGTGGCCGTGGTGGCCGCACCCGACGAGCGGCTCGGGGAACACGGCTGCGCCTTCTTCCGCATGCAGCCGGGCGGCGAGCCCCCGGACCTCGAGGCCTTGCGGGCGCACCTCGAGGCGGCGGGCCTGACCCGCCAGAAGTGGCCGGAGGAGATCCGGATCGTCGACGAACTGCCCCGGACCGCTTCGGGGAAGATCCAGAAGTTCGTGCTGCGCCAGCGCCTGCGTGAGGGCGGCTGAGCGGCCTCGGGTCACTTCCCGGGCCGGCGCTACGGCCGCGCTGTACGCTCCGCACAACCCACATTGCCGGTGGGCCCGGAGAGAAGGGGCGACCCCATGCGCAGTCGGATCCCCAAGGAGCAGATCGAACTGCTCAAGACCGTCCCGCTGTTCTCGAGTTGCACCCACGGGGAACGGCGTGAGATCGCCCAACTCGGCACGCCGATCTTCGCCGAAGAGGGAGCCTTCCTGACCGAGAACGGGAAGCCGGGCCGTGAGTTCTTTCTGGTGCTCGAAGGCGAGGCCTCCTGCCGGGTCCGCAACAGGGAGGTCAACCGCTTCTTCCCGGGCAGCTATTTCGGTGAGTTGGCGCTCCTGCACGGAGGGATCCGCACAGCCGACGTCGTGGCGGCGACGCCGATGGAGCTGCTCGTCTTCGACGCCCGGGAGTTCCGCACCCTTCTCATGACGACGCCGAGCATCGGCATCAAGATGCTGGCGAACCTTGCTGAGCGTCTGACAGAGGCGGATTCGCAGTACACCCACTGAGCGCCACGGAGCGTGACCGGCGCGTCGGCCCCGCGTCAGGATCTTTCGGCGTTGCCTTCGAGCACCTGCTTCATCAGGCGTAGCTCGTTGCTGATCGATTCCAGACTGCCGGCCGCGGCGGCGGCAGCCACGTCCTCGGAGAGGTTGCCGGGCAGGGTGACCCAGAGCGTCAGCGTGGCTTCGCAACCGCCGCCGTCGAGTGGCTTCACCACGAACTCCTCGTAGGCGTCGCTCCCGCCCGACATCCCGGCGGCGACGAGCGTCGGCGCCACGGCCTCCACGGTCCACAGCTCAATGGGCTGGTGCACGCCGGGCCGGCGGGGGTCGGCCAACTCGAAGGTGTAGCGGGCGCCGGATCCGTGCGCTCCCCCCGCTCCCTTGCCGGTGCCGTCGGTGACGCGCGAGACGCCGCTCACGTCGGGGTTGTACTCAGGGAGGTTGGCGAAGTCGAGTCGGTAGGCCCACACGGTCTCGGCCGGCACCGAGAAGATGGCGGAGGCGACAGCGGTCGGCGCGGCGGCGGGGGTGGTGTCGGGCACGGCGCCAGTGTGCGCCGCGGCCGTCGAACCTGGCAAGTGATGTCCGGCGCGGTGGCGCCTACGCCTGGTCCTGGCCCGGAGGTCGGAGGATGGAGGCCGCCTCGCGGGCCCGGTCGAGGGACAGCGCGGTGAGGTCACCCCCCTCCTCGCCGAGCACATCGGCGGCGTGCTGAATGAAGATCCCGACCACCATGGCGCTGAGGAGCCGGGCCACGGCGGCGGCGCCCGGACCCTCGTCGAGGTCGGGACGGTTGCTCTTGACCCAGTCCTCGATGCTCGACTCGAAGGAGGCGAACAGGTCGACACCCACGGCACGGGCGGTCGCCTCGCCGCGCATCGCCTCTCCCACCATCAGGCGGACGAAGTCCTCGACCTCGAACATGGAGGTCATGATCTCGGCCAGGAGCTGGGCCAGGGTCAGGGGCTCGGCGGCGGGCCCCCCGCCCTCCGGGTCGATGTGCACCGGGCGGATCGGGAGGAACCCCTGCTCGATCAGGACCGACTCCAGGAGGTCCCGCTTGCTCGGGAAGTAGTGGTAGAGCGAGGCCACATTGAGGCCGGCGGCGGAGGCCAGGTCGCGCATGCTCGTCCCGTCGACACCGCGCTGGCCCATCAGGGTCAGCGCGATCTGGAGGATCCGGCGTCGCGTCGCCGACCCCTCTCCGGGCGCGGCGCTACTCCGGTCTGCGGGCGCGTCGCCCTGGTCAGGCGGGCCAACGCTCATTTTGGGTCCCATTTCTCCGCTCTCCGACCTCGGGATGTCGAAAGGCTGCCCGAGGTCCCCGCTGCTGCGGCCTCCTGCTCTCCTTCTTTCTCCGAGGCGGATCCGGTACAAACCGAACCGTCGCGGCGTCCCACTTGAAACTGGGGTTTCTCCCCTCCCTAACGATCGTTTGCTATACATGACGTGGGAGTCAGGTCCAAACCCGGTGTGACCCCCGGAATCTAGGGGGTTCACGAACGACATGCCAGGACTGCACACAACGGCCGACTCAGCAGCGGTCCCCTTCGATCCCTACGAGCTGAAGGACGTGGTCGGGGGCACCATCCGCGACCCCAACCCGGCGATGCACGCGTTGCGCCGCGTCAGCCCCGTGCACTCCGGGCCGATCGACCTCGGCGAGGGTGCCGAGATCGCCGATCCCACCAAGCCGGCGCCCGTCACCGTGTTCGGCTACGACGAGGTCGTGCAGGTGCTGCGCGACAGCGGGACGTACTCCTCGACCATCTACGAGGACGTGATGGGCCCTGTGATGGGCCGCACCATCCTGCAGATGGACGAGCCCGAGCACCGCACCATCCGTACTCTCGTCGCATCGAGCTTCCGCTCCAAGATGCTGGAACGCTGGGAAGAGGATCTGGTGGCGCGTGTCGTCAACGAGCTGATCGACACCTTCATCGACGAGGGCCGGACCGACCTCGTGCGATCGGTGACGTTCAACTTCCCCGTGCAGGTGATCGCCCGCATTCTGGGGCTGCCCCGCGAGGACTACCCCAAGTTCCAGCGCTGGACGCTGGAGCTCACGAGCGTGGCCGCCAACTGGGAGCGCGGCATCGCCGCCTCGGCGGCACTGCGCGACTACTTCGCCGAAGTCATGGAGGAGCGCAGGGCCGAGCCGGGCGACGACCTCATCAGCGAACTGGTGCGGACCGAGGTCGACGGCAGACGCCTCACAGACGAAGAGATCTTCTCCTTTCTCCGCCTGATCCTGCCGGCCGGGGTGGAGACGACCTACCGCGCCTCGGGCAGCCTGCTGTTCGCCCTGTTGCACGACCGGACTCAGTTCGACGCGCTCTACAACGATCGCTCCTTGTTTCCTCAGGCGTTCGAGGAAGTGCTGCGCTGGGAGCCGCCGGTGTGCGTCATCCTGCGCCGCGCCACCCGTGACGCGGAGCTGGCCGGCGTCAAAATCGAGAGCGGAGCCGACCTCGCGCTCCTGATCGGCGCGGCCAACCGCGACGAGCGCAAGTACTCGCAGCCCGACCGCTACGACATGTTCCGCGAGCAGCGCCAGCACGTGGGCTTCGGCTTCGGCGTCCACGTCTGCCTGGGCATGCATCTCGCCCGCATGGAATCGCGGGTCGCCATCAACACCCTGCTCGACCGTCTCGGTCCCTTCACGTTGGACCCCGATGCCGTGCCGCCGCACATTGAGGGGATGGCGTTCCGCTCGCCGCTCTCCCTGCCCGTGGTGTTCTCCCCCGGGGGGTAGTTTCAGGCGCATGGGCGGCAGAGCCAACCCGCTGCAGGACGCAGCGGCCATTGTGGGGATCGGGCAGACCGAATTCGCCAAGCAGATCGACCGGCCCGAGGGGCAGCTGGCCGTCGAGGCGGTCGCGGCCGCGTTGCGCGACGCGGGCATCGCGGCGTCAGAGGTCGACGGCCTGTCCTCGTTCACCCTGGAGACGACCGACGAGGTCACCATGGCCAAGACGATCGGGGCGGGGGACATCACCTACTTCTCCCAGGTCGGATTCGGCGGCGGTGCCGCCTGCGCCACCATCGGGCACGCCGCCATGGCCATCGCCACCGGCCAGGCCGACGTCGTGGTGGCCTGGCGGGCGCGCAAGCGGGGCGCCCGCACGGCGCGGCCCTGGGCCGCGGCACCGTCACGCCTGCCTATCCAGGCGCAGTGGACGCGACCCTTCGGCCTCCTGCGTCCCGTCGACGAGGTGGCCATGCTGGCCCGCCGCTACATGTATGCGTACGGCGGCGGCCGGGAGGACCTGGCCGAGGTGGCCCTGGCGGTACGGGCCCACGCCAATCGCAATCCCGCCGCGCTCATGTACGACAAGCCGATGTCACTGGACGACTACTTGGGCGCCCGCTTCGTGAGCGAACCTCTGTGCCTCTTCGACAATTGCCTCGAGACCGACGGCGCGCTGGCGGTGGTCCTGGTCTCGGCGGAGCGGGCCCGGGACTGCCCGCAGCGTGCGGCGCTCGTGCACGCCTTCGGGCAGGGGCTGCCCCGCCAACACGAGTCGATGGTGAATTACTTCTGCGACGACCCGCTGATGGGACCGGCCTGGACCTGCGCGGCGAAGCTGTGGTCCCAGTCGGAGGTCGGGCCGGCCGACATCGACGTGGCGCAGATGTATGACGCCTTCACGCCGCTCATCCTGCTGTCGCTCGAGGGCTACGGCTTCTGCGCGCGGGGCGAGGCGGCTTCGTTCGTCGCCGGGGGGAACTTGCGCTGGGACACGGGCTCGCTCCCGGTCAACACCTCGGGCGGCGGGCTCTCCGAGGCCTACGTGCACGGGTTCAACCTCGTCACCGAAGGGGTGCGCCAGCTGCGCGGCACCTCGACGAGCCAGGTCGATGGGGCGCAGACCTGCCTGGTGACCTCCGGTGAGGGCGTCCCCACCAGTGCCGTCGTGCTGCGGGCGGCATGATGGCGGACGAGGGGCCGGAGCCGCTCGAGGTGAAGATCGACTGGGACCGCTGCATGGGTTCGGGCAACTGTGTCTTCTGGGCGCCCGAGACCTTCGACCTCAGCGACGACGGCCACGCCGTCGTGTTGGATGCCGCGGCAACCGACGAGGGACGGCTGCGGTCGGCCGCGCTGGGCTGCCCTGTCGGTGCCATCTCCCTCTGGCGCGCCGGCGCCGAGGTACCTCTGGAGGAGAACACGTAATGCCGATCGCCGTCACCGAGGATCACGAGGCGCTGCGCACCACCGCGCTGCGCTGGGCCCAGACGCACTGCCCGGCCGCCGTGCCGCGCGCGGTGGCCGAAGCGGCCCCTGGGTCAGGAGAGCTGCCGGCCGCCTGGGAGAAGATGGCCGCCCAGGGGTGGCTCGGCCTCCACCTGACCGAGGAGCAGGGCGGGCAGGGCTTCACGCTGTCGGAGCTGGCCGTCGTGCTGGAGGAGCTCGGTCATAGCCTCTTCCCCGGGCCCCTTCTCCCGACGGTGCTGGTCTCGGCCGCCCTGGCCCGGGCGGCTTCCGGACCGGCGACCGTGCCGCCCGAGTGGCTGCGCGGGCTGGCCGACGGCTCCATCACGGCCGCGGTGGCGCTGGGTGCCGCGCCGCACGCCTGGCAACCAGGCGAGGACGGAGCACTCGTCCTTGCGGGTACGGTGCGCCCGGTGCTCGGGCTGCCCACGGCCCGGCTGATCCTGGTGCCGCTGGACTACGGCACGGCAACGGGATGGCTCCTGCTCGATCGGGAGGCGCTGGGTGACGCTGTCTCCGTCGAGGCACTGCCGGCCCTGGACCGCACCCGCGCCCTGGGCCAGCTCAGCATCATCGGTGACGGGCGGCTGACGGTCCCGCTGCGACAGCAGGTCATGATGTCCGACCACGACGTGCGGGGCCTGGCCCTGACGCTCGCCGCGGCCGAGAGCGCGGGGATCGCGCGCTGGTGCCTGGAGACCGCCTCGGACTACGCCAAGGTGCGCGTGCAGTTCGGCCGACCCATCGGCCAGTTCCAGGCGGTGAAGCACGCGCTGGCCGACATGCTTGTCATGGTCGAGCAGAGCGCCGCGGTGGCCTGGGACGCCGGCGTCGCGTGGAGCGAGGACGAGGACGGGGACGTCGCCGTGAACGAGTCGCGCGATCGCCACCTCAGCGCGCGCATCGCCGGCGCCGTGGCCCTGGGCGCGGCCGCGCACTGCGCCAAGGAGTGCATTCAGCTCCTCGGGGGCATCGGCTTCACGTGGGAGCACGACGCCCACTTCTCTCTGAAGCGGGCCATGGCCAACCTGCAGCTGATTGCCGGCGGCGACGTGGGCGCCCTCGAGCGTGAGGTGGCCGCACTGGCCATCGCCGGGGCCCGGCGCAACCTGGCCGCCGACCTGCCGACCGAGGCCGAGCCGCTGCGCGAGGAGATCCGCGCTGTCGTGGCGGAGGTCGCGGCGGTCGTGGGAGCCGACCAGCGCGTCGCCATCGCCGAGGCGGGACTGATCATGCCGCACTGGCCCGCGCCATGGGGCCGGGGCGCCTCGCCCCTCGAACAGCTCGTCATCGACGAGGAGCTGGCCGCCGCCGGCGTCCTGCGGCCCCACCTGGCCGTCGGGGCCTGGGCCTTGCCGACCATCATCGCCCACGGGACCGCCGAGCAGCAGGAGCGCTGGGTGCGCCCGACGCTGCACGGCTCGCTCAACTGGTGCCAACTCTTCAGCGAGCCGGGTGCGGGGTCGGACCTGGCCGCCCTGAGCACCAAGGCCGAGCGCGTCGAGGGCGGCTGGGTCCTCAACGGGCAAAAGGTGTGGACGTCGCTGGCCCAGACGGCCGACTTCGGCATCTGCTTGGCCCGCTCGGACCCTGATGCGGCCAAGCACGCCGGCATCACCTACTTCATCGTCGACATGCGCGCCGAGGGCCTCGACATCCGGCCGCTGCGCGAGCTGACCGGCGCCGCCATGTTCAACGAGGTCTTCTTCAACGACGTCTTTGTCGCCGACGACGCGGTCATCGGCGCGCCGGGGGACGGCTGGCGTATCGGCCGGACGACGCTGGCCAACGAGCGCGTCTCCATGTCGACGGGCGCCTCCTTCGGGCCCGGCGTCGAGTCGCTCACCCGAACGATGGCGCGCCGGAGCGAGCGCGGTGAGCCGAGCCCGCCCAGTATGGAGGAGCGGCTCGGGCACTTGATCGCCGAGGCGCAGTCGGTGGCCCTGCTCGGCCACCGCTCCACCCTGCGGACGCTCTCGGGTGTGGACCCGGGCAGCGGATCGAGCGTGCGCAAGCTGCTCGGCGTGGAGCACGAGCAGCGCGTGCAGGAGATGGGCATGGCCTTGTACGGCGCCAACGGCGCGGTCCTCGACGGCAAGGCACAGCGCTGGGAGGAAGGCTTCCTCTCCACCCGCTGCCTCACCATCGCCGGCGGCACCAGCGAGGTGCAGCGCAACGTGATCGCGGAGCGCATCCTGGGCCAGCCCCGCGACCCCGAGCCCGGCCTGTGAGGGGGCGCTGCGCCGGTACGATGACCAGGCGATGAGCACCACCGGAGAACCCGACGAGCAACTCGACATCAACACCGAGGATGACGTCTGGCCCTTCCCCTCAGAGCGCTTCCTCACCGAATGGGCGCCCGGCGTCCTGCAGGCCCAGAACGCGTGGATGTCCTCCATCGACTCGTTGCGCGCGCCGGACCGCAAGACCCACGAGCTGATCCGCATGGTGTGTACCGTGATCGCCCGCCAGCCCGGCGGGGTGCAGCGCCACGCCCGGCTGGCCGCCGAGGTCGGCGCCACCTGGGACGAGATCGCGGGGTCGATCCTCCTCACCGAGCCGGCCTTCGGGATCGTGCTGGCCATTCAGGCCTTGCCGGCCGCCCGCCGCGGCTACAAGCAGGGCTCTGCGGGCCCACTGGAGGAGGACGACGGCGACTCGCTGGACGACTGACGCCCGTGTCATAGTTGGCCATGCGCCTCGCCCCTGACGATTCGCTGAGCGAGTTCCGCCGCAGCTTCGAGTCGTGGCTGGACGAGCACCTGCCGTCGCCCGAGGAGGTGGCCGCGCAGTTCCGAAGGTCCTCGGCCCACCTGCCCGGTTGGGCCCGCACCTTCCAGCGCGAGATGTTCGAAGCGGGCTACCTCGTGCCGGGCTGGCCACCCGAGCTGGGTGGCCGCAACGCCACACCCGAAGAACAGATGGTCTATTTCGAGGTCATCACCGAGCGCATGGCGCCACGCTCGCTCAACCCGCAGGGCCTCTCCATCTGCGCCGCCTCCATCGTCGAGTACGGGACCGAGGACCAGAAGGAGCGCTTCGTCCTGCCGACGCTGAAGGGCGAGATCACGTGGTGCGTCGGCATGAGCGAGCCCAACGCGGGCAGTGACCTGGCTTCGCTGACGACGCGGGCCGAGCGGCGGGACGGCCACTTCGTGGTGAACGGGCAGAAGGTCTGGACCTCGGGAGCCCACGAAGCCGATTACTGCATGTGCTACGTGCGCACCGACCCCGAAGCGCCCAAGCATCGCGGCATCAGCGTGCTGATCATCGACATGCGCTCGCCCGGCATTGTGTGCCGGCCGCTGCCCGAGCTGACCGCCCCGCACCATGCCGACTTCAACGAGGTCTTCTTCACCGACGTGGAGGTGCCCGAGGAGAACCTGCTGGGGGAGCTCAATCACGGGTGGGCGGTCAGCCAGGGCTCGCTCCGCCACGAGCGGGGAATGCTCTGGATCATGAACGTGTCGAAGATGGAGCGCACGCTGAAGGGTTTGGTGCGCCTGGCCCAGCGCCCGGACGGCCACGGCGGCACGCTGGGTGGCGACCCCCGTCTGGCCGAAGCCATCGGCCGGCTGGCCACGGACATCGCAGCGATGCGCTGCCTCGGCTACCGCGGCTTCGCCAAGGCGAGCCGGGGCGAGATGCCGCCCGAGCACATGGTGCTCAAGCTGTTCACCAGCGAGGCCGAGCAGCGAGCCTGCCTGCTGGCACAGGAGGCGCTCGGACTGGAGGGGCTCGACCTCGACGGCCCGGGCCCCAACCGCTTCACCGCATGGGACCTCGCCCGGTTCGAGCCGGACCGGGTGCAGGAGAGCGCCAACGGCTCGTTCTACGACGGTGCCTGGGCCCTGCAGTACCTGCGCTCGTTCGCCGGCACCATTGCCGGCGGCACGTCGGAGATCCAGCGCAACATTGTGGCCGAGCGGGTGCTCGGCCTGCCCCGGGGGTGAGGGGCCGGCACCGATGCTCGCAGAGACCGCGGCCGAGGCGGCCCGACGCTTCGGATCATCCCCGGCGTTCGTCACCGACGAGGGGCTGACGCTCAGCTACGAGCAGTTCGACACCATGGCCGACGAGGCCGCAGTGGGGCTGGCCGAGTACGGGGTGGGGGAGGGCGATGTCGTCGGACTTCTCCTGCCCAGCGCGCCCGAGCACTTCGTCACCTACGTCGCGGCCGCCAAGCTGGGCGCGGTCACGGCGGCGGTCAACCCGAGGTTGGTCCAGGCCGAGCGGGCCGCCGTCCTGCGGGCGGCCAACCCCCGCCTCGTCGTCACGACGGAAGAACTGGCCCCACCGGCGGCACCCGGGGGTCCCGGCAATGTCCTCATAGTGCGGGCGACCCGCCCAGAGACCGTCCTGGAGGGGCTGCGCCGCCCGGGCGAGCGGCCGGCGCCCCTCGTCGGCGACGAGGACCGCCCCCTCGCCATCGTGTTCACCTCGGGCACCACCGGCACGCCCAAGGGGGCGGTGTTCTGCGGGCGCCAGATCGGCTTCATCACCGAATGCGACGTCGGCGAGGCCTGGGGCGGCGGGGGCCATTCCATGGCGGGCTCGGCCCTGGCGCACCTCGGCCCGACGACGAAGCTGGCGGGCAACCTGAAGAAGGGTGGGACGCAACACCTGTCGCAGCAGCCGTGGAGGGCGTCCGACGCGCTCCGCATGGTGGCCGAGCTCAAGATCGCCGCCCTGGGCGGAGTGCCGACGCAGATCGCGCTGATGCTGCGCGATCCCGCCTTCGACACGACCGACCTCTCGTCGGTGCGCGCCGTCGTCATGGGTGGCGGCCCAGCCACGCCCGCGCTGATCCGAGAGGCGCGGGAACGCATCGGCGTGCCGCTGGCGGTCCGTTACTCGTGCACCGAGGCCGGCATCGGGTGCGGCACCGCGTTCACCGACCCGGACGAGGACGCCGAGGTGAGCGTGGGACGGCCGCAGCCGGGTGTCCGGTTGAGCGTCCTGGACGCTGAGGGAGCGCCGGTCGGACGCGGCACCATCGGCGAGGTGTGCCTCGGATCGCCGGCGGTGATGGAGGGCTACTGGCGTAACAGCGGCGCGAACGCGGAGGTGTTCACCGAGGACGGCAGCGTGCGGACGGGCGACCTCGGTTGGGTGGACGAGCATGGGCGTTTGCATCTCGCCGGCCGCAGCCGCGAGTGCTACGTGCGCGGCGGCTTCAACGTCTACCCGATGGAGGTCGAGGCCGTGTTGGCCGACCACCCCGACGTGGCGGCCGTGGCCATCGTGAGCCGGAACGACCCGGTCATGGGGGAAGTCGGCGTGGCCGTCGTCGTCCCGCGGGCGGACCGGCCGACGCCGGAGTTGGCGCGCTTGCGCGCGTTCGCCGGCGAGCGGTTGGCTCGCTACAAGCTTCCCGAGGACATGGTGGTGCTGAGCACGCTGCCAGTCACCGCCGGCGAGAAGATCGACCGGCGCGCCCTCGAGCGGCTCATCGCCCCGGGCTGATCGGCGCCGATCGGGTCCCGCCGGGTTGCGGCAGGGGTGCAGAGATTGCTCTGCCTCGGTCGCGGCCACGGCCGTGCGGACGTCATTGCCACCGCGTCGCTGACCGGTTGCACGGCTCGGCGCGAGTGCGCGTTTCAGGCACGGCACGGGGTCGCACCGACCGCACAACTTGGTTGCGACAACGCCCGCCCAATACATGTGTGGCGCGGCCGACAAGCCCTGGACCTGCGGAAATAGTCCGTATTTAGTCAAAAAGACCTATACGACTCACGGCGCTTCCTTCCGATACTGACTCTCACGACGAGCAGTCAAAGAGGGGGAATCCAGCGTGCTTGCCAGGCGCCGTATCGCGACACTTCTACTGCCTCTCGGCGCCATCGTCATGAGTACGGTCGCCGCGGGCTTGAGCAGTGCGGCGCCCGCGTCGGCAGCCGGGATCCTGCCGCCCTCCAATCCTTCGGCCAACATCGCGCCGGACAATCCTGACTGGCTCACATCCATTGACGACGCGCGCAGCCAGGAGGGCGTCGGCTCCATGGACCTGTCCGAGCCGGCTCTGGGCGCACTTCCGTTCGACCAGCAGGTGCTGACTGTGGTGAACGACGAGCGCGTCGACCGCGGGGAGCAGCCGATCGAATACGTCACCTCGCAACTCGACGCGTACGCGCAGGGCGGCGCCAACGCCGGGAACGACCCGACCTTCCCGTCCTCCGTCACGGGGGGCGCCCCCATCACCTTCGGCGGATCGATCTGGGCCGGCGGCCTCACCTCTGTGCTCGAGGCCGACTACTACTGGATGTACGACGACGGGTACAGCGGCTCGTCCACCTCGAACACGGCCTGCAGCCTGTCGAATCCCTCCGGGTGTTGGGGCCACCGCGACATCGTCCTGCATCAGTACGCCAGCTGCCCGTCCGGCCCGCCGATCCTTTCGATGGGCGCCGCCTTCTCGTCCTCGGGTTACTCGGCCGGCTCCATCGCCGCCATCTTCGTCAGCTCGTGCGCGCCTCCGACCGACATCGCGGGCAGCTGGGGCCAGCTGGCCAACGCGGTCCAATCCGGTTCGCGGACCGTGGCCATTGCACCGACAGCCAACGGGACCGGTTACTGGGAGGTTCAGGCGAACGGCACGGTCGCCGCCTTCGGCTCCGCCGTGAACTACGGCTCCCTCAGCGGTCAACTGAACGCGCCGATCGTGGGCATCGCGTCCACGCCGGACGGCAAGGGGTACTGGCTCGTCGCCACCGACGGTGGCATCTTCAGCTTCGGTGATGCGACTTTCTACGGGTCGACAGGCTCGCTGCGGCTCAACAAGCCCATCGTCGGCATCGCCACCACGCCGAACGGCAGGGGCTACTGGATGGTGGCCGCCGACGGCGGCATCTTCAGCTTCGGCGACGCGCCCTTCTTCGGCTCGATGGGCGGCAAGCCCCTCAACAAGCCCATCGTCGGCCTCGCAGACGACCCGGTGACCGGCGGCTACTGGGAGGTCGCCACCGACGGCGGCATCTTCAGCTTCAACGCCCCGTACTACGGGAGCACCGGCAGCACCCACCTGAACAAGCCCATTGTGGGCATGGAGGCATCACCCAACGGCCAGGGCTACCGCTTCGTGGCCTCTGACGGCGGCATCTTCACCTACGGCCAGGCGCCTTTCGACGGCAGCACCGGCAGCATCAGCCTGGCGGCGCCGGTCGTCGGCATGGCGGCCGACAACGCAACGAACGGGTACTGGATGGCGGCGGCCGACGGCGGCGTCTTCACCTTCGGCGGGGCCACGTACTTCGGGCGGGTCGTCTCCCAGAGCTGACGGCGGACGGCGTTTCCTCTTCGCAGCGGTGTGCCTACACGGCCGGCAACGCAGAGACGAAGATCAAGAGAGCAAGGAGGCCGAACAGGCTGCCCACGACTTCCGCTCGTTGGATACGACGAACCATCGGCACGTGGGCACGCCGGTCGCCCCGCCATATCAGGTAGGTCACCACGGGTGCGGCGAGGGCGCACAGTGATCCCACGAGCACCCCATCCCAGATGGGTGGGTGCGTTGTCAGCATGGCGATCGCCTGCACCGCCCACAGGTAGGCCGAAAGGAGAAGAATCAGTCCGGCTGCCACGCCGCCGCCGATCAACGCGGTCCGGTGGACGGCTGAAATCGGCCGGCCAGGAACGGATGCAATGGGGTTGGTGGGAGACGACGGGATCCAGTGCCGCGCTACGAACCAGGGATGGGCCTGCGTCGTAATGGCAGCGCTGTTCTCTCTCCGGTTGAGTTCCGCCAGTGATGGCATCGTCTCGGCTTCGGCGGCGTCAGCGCGCAGGGTATCCGCCGAGGTCACCGAGCCGGGAGGAGCGGCAATCGCGACCCAGGCATGACTGGGTGGGGAATCGGGCGGGTCCTCGTAATATTCCGTGTCCCCGTCACGGACCAGTTTGGTCGGCACCCCGTCCGACAGCCAACGGGCCTCATGATGGCCGTAGGGGTCGGTGTACCAACCCTCCTGTTGGGGAATACCGTTCATCGTCCGCTGTCCTTCTCTACGATGCCACAAGTGCTCCCGGAACGCGGGTAGGTGAGGCAGCTCGAGAGATGCGTCGCGCACGGCAGCGGCCTTCGTGCGCATATGGCCGGGTTCACGTGTCGTTCAATTCGTTCGCGGAATTGTCACGGAGAACGAAGCCGTGTCTGGCTGACGGCGTACCGCCGAAACCGCCCGAGTAGCGCTCAGATCACGCCGCGGGCGCCCAGGTCGGCCAGCTCGTCGTCGCTCAGCCCGACCAGGTCGCACCACACCTCGTGGTTGTGCTCGCCCAGGAGCGGCGCGCCGCGCGGCACGGGAGTCGGGCTCTTGGCCAGGCGGGGAAACGGTGCCTGCTGGCGGACCGGGCCGATGATCGGGTCGTCGATCGCCACGAGGTCACCGCGGGCGGCCATGTGCGGATCGGCGAAGATGTCGGCCGCGCTGTAGGCGGTGCCGACCGGGACGTCGTGCTCGACGCAGCGCGCGGTGATCTCCTCGGCGGGGAGGGTCGAGGTCCAGTCGGCCACAATGCCGTTGATCTCGCCACTCCTCGACGCCCGCTCGGCCAGCGTGGCGAAGCGGGGGTCGCCGGCCAGGTCCGGTCGCTCCATGGCCTCGCAGAGGCGGTGGAAGTTGGCATCCGAGCCGGCCACGATGCAGACGAAGAACCCGTCGCCCGTCGGGTAGTTGTCGAGTGGGGCCGAGTGTGCGAGGCGGTTGCCCTCGCGCTGGCGCACAATGCCCAACCTGTCGTACCCCGCCAACGTCCACTCCATGATGCGCAGGATGGAGGCGTAGAGCGGCGCGTCGATCACGTCGCCGCCGTGCCCCGCCTGGTCGCGCCCGTACAGGGCGGCCACCGCGGCGAAGGCGGCGAAGGTGCCGGTGAGATAGTCCGAGACGGTGACGCCGGGGCGCACGGGCGGGCGATCGGGGTCACCCGTGAGGTTGAGGAGCCCACCGAAGGCGATACCGAGCCGGTCGAGCCCGGGACGGGGGGAGTAGGGGCCGGTCTGCCCGAAGACGCTGATGCGCACGTAGACGAGCTCCTCGGGGAGGTCCTCCGGGCCGAGGCCCCAGCGCTCCATGGTGCCGGGGCGGAAGTTCTCGCACAGGACGTCCGCCGTCGCCACCAGTCGCTTGAAGAGCTCTTTGCCTTCGGGCTTGCGCAGGTCGCAGGTGACGCCACGCCGGCCCCGGCCCTCGACCGCCCAGAACAGCGAGTAGTCGGGACCGTCCTCCACCGGCATGAACGGGCCAATGGTGCGCATGAAGTCGCCCTCGCCGGGCAGCTCGACCTTGATGACGTCGGCCCCGAGCTCGCCCAGCAAGCCGGCGCAGAACGGTGCGGAAATCCGCGTCCCGACATCGACGACCCGGATGCCGGCCAGTGGCCCCGGGGATGGGTCGCTCATTTTGGATGGCCCTGGTCGCGCTCGGCGATGACGTCGCGCATGGAGCCCTTGGCCTTGCGGGCCGAAAGTGCATTGAGCGCGGTGGCCGTGTTGTGCACCCAGTGGTGGGCCATGAAGTGGTACTTGAGCGCGTCGCGCTTGCCCATGAGGGTGCCGGTCTGGTTGAGGCTGTCCTTGACGGTCTGGGCCGTGACCGGGGGGACGAGGGCGATCCGGTCGGCCAGCTCCCGCGTACGGGTCTCGAGCTCGGCCCGGGGGACCACCCGGTTGACCAGGCCGAGGCGCCACGCCTCCTGGGCGTCGATCGTGTCGCCGGTCAGGAGGAACTCCTTGGCCTTGCGGATGCCCAGCTCCCATGGCTCGACCAGGAGCTCGACGCCGGCTCCAGTGAGGCGCAGGACCGGGTTGGAGAACTCCGCGTCATCGGCGGCGACGATCAGGTCGCACATGGCGGCCAGCATCAGGCCGGCCGCGATGCAGCTGCCCTGCACGGCGGCGATGGTCGGTTTGCGGAAGTCGTGGATCCGCAGGCAGCGCTCGTAGTACATGGTCTTCTCGTGCTGGAACTTGCCTTCGGGCGTGTCCCGCAGGGCGACCCAGGGGTCGGATCCGTCGCCACTCACCAGGGCCTTGAGGTCGTGGCCCGAGGAGAAGTGCTTGCCGGCGCCGGCCAGGATCACGACCCGCACCGCATCATCGGCGTCGGCCAGGTCGAAGGCAGCATCGAGCTCGTCAATGAGGGTGGAGTCCTGCGCGTTGGCCACGTCCGGCCGGTTCATGGTGATGGTGGCCACGGCACCATCGACCTCGTAGCGGATCGTCTCGAAGTTGTCTGCCATCTCACTCATCCTCCCTGAGTCGCCCATCCTGCCGCGCCGCCGCCCCGCCCCGGTGACGCTCAACCCCGGGGCAGCCCCAGGACGCGCTCGCCCACCAGCGTGCGCTGGATCTCGTTGGTCCCGGCGAAGATGGACGACGCCTGGTAATAGAGCCACGACCGCTGCCAGGCGCCGTCGGCGGGGTTCCCCTCCGCACCCTCCCACAGCGGGGAGGCCGGGCCGAGCACGTCGAGCGCGGTCTGGTGCAGTCGCTTCGACATCTCGCTCCAGTACAGCTTGAGGGCGCTGCCCTCGGGCCCCGGCGCCTCGCCCTTGGAGAGGCGGGTGAGCGAGCGCCAGTTGTGCAGCTGGAACAGCCGCACTTCAGTCGCGGCCTGGGCCAGTGACTGGCGTAGGCGCCAGTCGTCGAAGCTGCCGTTGGCCTCGGCCAGGCGGAGCAACTCCTCAATGAGTTGCGTGTGGATCACCAGCTGGCGCGGGTTGATGCCGCGCTCGTGGGCCAGCGTGGAGCCGGCGACGCCCCAACCCTCGCCCTCGGTGCCGACGCGCCTGTCCGCCGTCACGAAGACGTCGTCCAGCTCGACCTCGTTGAACTCCGCCTCTCCGGTGGACTGCACGAGCGGGTGCACGACGACGCCCGGGGCGTGCATGTCGATGATGAGGGCCGTGATGCCCAGCTGGCGCTTCGGCGCCGTCGGGTCGCTGCGGGTGAGGCAGAGGCCCCAGTCGGCGAACTGGGCGTAGGAGGTCCAGACCTTGCGCCCGCTGACCCGGTAGCCGCCCTCGACCGGCACGGCGCGGGTGGTGAGGGAAGCCAGGTCGCTCCCGGCGTCCGGCTCGCTGAAGAGCTGGCACCACAGCTCGGTCGCCGAGAGGATACGGGGGAGGAAGCGCTCCTTCTGCTCCGGTGTCCCGTGGGCCAGCAGGGTGGGGCCCACCAGGTTGATGCCGATGCGGCCCACCAGCTCGGGGGCTCGGGCCCGCGCCAGCTCCTCGATCACCACGTAGTTCTCGAGCGCGCCCAGGCCGCGGCCGCCGTATTCCTCGGGCCAGGTGAGGCCGACCCAGCCGTCGGCCGCCAGCTCGGCCTGCCAGCGCCGCCCGAAGGCGACCGTCTCGGCCAGGTCATCGAAGCGCGGCGGGAGACCCACGCCGTAGGGCCACGGCAGGTGCTCCATGAGCCAGCTCCGGAACGCCGCCCGCAGCGACTCCTGCTCAGCCGTGGCGTGCAGATCCATCCGCCGCAGCATGGCACAGCGGCCGTGCGAGGTGACACCCGTGTCAGCGGCCACCGTAGACTGCGCCGCCGTGGACTTCGACCTCTCAGGCGACCAGCAGGCCTTGCGTGACGCCGCGGCTTCTCTCCTCGACAAGATGGCCGGATCCGACGCACTCCGGGCCCGGGTCGGGACCGGAGCGATCGTCGGGACGCTCCCCGGTGCCGGTGCCGCGTCCGGCGACACCACGGTGGACGTGCCGACCGGTTACGACGACGCCGTGTGGTCCGCCATGGCGGACCAGGGGTGGTTGGCGATCGAACTGCCCGAGGACGACGGCGGCCTGGGGCTGGGCATGGTGGAACTGGCCGTGCTCTGCGAGGAGATCGGGCGCCGCCTGGTGGCGGCTCCGTTTCTCTCCACCATCGTGGCGCTCGGGGCTCTGAGCACGGACGAGGCGCGGGCCGACGCCGGGACGAAGGAGTGGCGCGAGACATTGGGCCAGGGCGACGCGGTCGGTTGTGTCGCCGCCGCGCCGGGCCCCAACGGACTGACCGTCTCCGGGCCGGAAGGCCAGGTGCGCCTCAGCGGGCAGACGCCTCCGGTGGCCTATGCACCCTCGGCCGATGTGGCCGTCGTCCTGGCTGCCGACGGTGTCTACGGGGTCGATCTGCGCGCCGATGGCCGCCCGGCGCCGCTGTCGGCCATGGACCGCACGCGCGAGCTCGGGGTCCTGGCCTTCGACGGCACCCCGGCACGGTTCCTGGGTGGCGAGGAAGCCGCCGCACTGCTCGTGGACCGGGCCGCCACACTGGCCAGTGCGGAGATGCTCGGGGCGGCCGACCACGTCCTTGCCCTCACGGTCCAGTATGCCAAGGACCGCGTGCAGTTCGGCAAGCCCATCGGCTCGTTCCAAGCGGTCAAGCACATGCTGGCGGACGCTCTGGTCGATGTGGAGGGGATGCGCTCGACGGCGTACTACGCAGCCTGGTGCGCCGCCGCCGGCGACTCGGAGCGCTCACTGTCGGCGAGCATGGCCAAAGCTTGGTGCTCCGACGCGTCGCGTCGCGTCATGGCGGCCGGCCTCCAGGTGCACGGCGGCATCGGCTTCACATGGGAGCACGACATGCATCTCTACCTGAAGCGGGCCCAGCTCGACCAGGTGAGCTACGGAGACGCCGCGGCGCACCGCGATCGCATCGCCACACTCCTGCGCAGCAGGCTCGAAGCCGGCCAGGACCTTTCCTGAGCTGAGCCCGGGGCCGGCGGCGCGGCCCCTCAACCCAGCGCGGCTGTACGGGTGCCGTTGATCTCGAGCAGGACCAGCGCCTGGTTCTCGACCCCGCTGGCCGCGGGCTGACCGTTCGCCAGCTTTTGTGGCGGCACGACGACGGTCAGGCGGATACCGACGAGGTAGCCGCCGCGCACGGCGGCCCGTTCCTTGACCGTTCCCTGCACCATGCTGGCGCGGGGCACGCATGTCGTGGCTGTGGGGGCCGGCACCCGGGCGTCGTACTCCGCCAGGGTCTCGGTCCGCACGAAGGCGGTCCCGTTGGGCGTCCAGGGTGTGGAGCCGCCGACGACGGCCGTGTAGGTGCTGAGGCTGCAGGCGGCGGCGGACGGGCTGAGGACGGCGATGAGCTTCGAGCTGGAGCCGGTCTGCTGGTACACCGCCAGGCGGGCAGGAGGCTTGTAGTCCACCTGGCGCACCTGGCTGGTCGTGCCCTTCGACCCACCGGTGGCGATTGTGTTGAGGAGGTCCATGACGAAGGACGTCGACCCGGTCGGCGTGCCGAAGGTCCGGACGGAGCCGTTCTGCACCGTGAGGGTGGCGCCGCTGGGAGCCGACGATGCACCGAGCACGGCGAAGCCGAGCCCACCGAGGGCGAGGACGGCGAGCAACGCCAGAGGAATCAGATTGCGGCGAGGCACGCGCCAAAGCTAGTGGGGGCCCCGGGTGGCGGCGTGGCATCCGCCGGCACGGGTCAGGTCGTCGCGGCGCGGCGCTGCAGGGCAGCCCGGTCGGGCTTGCCCGAGCCCAGCAACGGGAGGTGGTCGAGCCGCTCGACCTTCTCAGGTGTCTTGAAGACCGCCATGCCGCGGCCGGTGAACCATCGCCGGCACTCCTCGAGGCCGAAGGGCGCGGCGGACTCCACGAAGGCGGCGACCCGTTCACCCATGAGCGGGTCCGGGTAGCCCACGGCGACCGCGTGGTGGATGTCGGGGTGCGCCTCCAGCGCGGCTTCGACTTCCGAGGCCGAGATGTTCTCGCCGCCGCGGATGATCACGTCTTTGAGTCGGCCGACAATGCGCACCCAGCCGTCGCCGTCGACCGTGGCGAGGTCGCCTGTGCGGAACCAGCCGCCCCGGGCGAGGACGGTGGCGGTCTGCGCCGCGTCGGCGTAGCCGGCAAACATCTCGGGGCCGCGCACCCAGAGCTCGCCCGGCGTCCCCGTGGCACAGTGCGCGCCCGTCTCGGGGTGCGAGACGCGGAGTTCGACCGCGCCGACCGCGCGACCGTCGGTGTCACGGGCCTTCTCGAACGGATCGTCGTCGGTGCTGGTGGTCACCGTCGGCGCCTCGGTCGAACCGTAGGTGCGCTTGACGCGGCAGTCGAAGGTCCGGGCCGTGTCCTCCACGAAGGCCGGCGTCACCGACGCCCCGCCACTGGACACCAGACGCACCGACGACACGTCGGTGCCCGGGGTCTCGGCCAGGGCGCGGGCCATGGCGATGAAGAAGGTGGGCGGGCCGGCCAGGAAGGAGATGTGCTCGCGCGCCACCAGGGCCAGCGCCTCTTCGGGGTCGAAACGACGCACCAACACCGAGCGCAGACCGGCGGCACCCGGCACCAGGACGCCGTTGAGCAACCCCGAGATGTGGGCCATCGGTGCGGGCATCAGCACCGCGTCGCTCGGGCCGAGGCCATGGACGCGGGCCATCAACGACGCCTTCCAGCTCAGGCCGCGCTGGGTGTGCAGCACGGCCTTGGGGATCCCGGTCGAGCCCGAGGTGAACAGCACCAGCGCGACGTCCGAGGGCAGGCAGGGGAACGCGCCGGACGGCACCGGGGCACCGCCGATGGCATCGGCCAACGCAGAGGGTTCGGAGAACGCCTCGCTGCCGACGTCCAGGACGAGGGCCGGGTCGATCTGGCCGAGGGCCGCCGCGACGTCCGCCGCCCCGAACGAGTGCAGGACGGGCGCCGCCACGGCGCCGATGCGCCAGCAGGCCCGGGTCAGGACGGCGGCCGCCAGGCTGTTGGGCACCTGCCAGGCCACGGCTTCTCCACGCCGGACACCTTTGGCGCGGAGCCCGCCCGCGACGGTGGCCACGAGGGCGTCGATCTTGGTGGCCGAGAGCCGGGTGGCCCCGTCCACCACCTCGCCGCCGTGCGCGGTCAGCAGGGCGTCCAGGGTGGGCACGTCCCACGGCCCGCCGGGCCGCCGGTAGCGGCGGGCCTGATCTGGTACCCAGGTCGGTCGGAGGCGGGCCGTCACGGCAGGGCACCATACCCGGGCCCCGGTAACGTGACGCCGATGTCAGGGCAGCGGACGGAGCCGGCGTGGATCTCGCGCTGAGGGAAGAGGACGAGGAGTTCGCCTCCTCGTTCCGGGCGTGGCTGGGCGCGCACCTGCGCCGCCCGCCTGCCTTCGTCGACCTGGCCGACGAAGTGGCCTGGGGGCGG
>Ga0182024_10001996_pt1 | contig 51436 bp, 44 predicted proteins | sample P32metaG_FD_120480 | JGI IMG/M metagenome (GOLD analysis project Ga0182024, IMG submission 120480) | Permafrost microbial communities from Stordalen Mire, Sweden - P3-2 metaG (Illumina Assembly) | ecosystem: Environmental > Terrestrial > Soil > Wetlands > Permafrost | place: Sweden: Stordalen... | reverse complement strand
TCCACAGCGAACTTCGAAGCGCTGTAATAGCCCATGCCAGGGCTGGCCAGCAAACCCCCAATCGAAGACAAATTCAGGATGTGGCCGCTGCGCTGCTCTCGAAGATGTGGCAGAAACGCGCGCGTGACCCGGATCAAACCGAAGACATTGGTCTCGAACATCGGCATGAACTCCGCCTCCGAGACCTCTTCAACAGCACCGGCGACTCCATAGCCCGCGTTGTTGACCAGTACATCCACCCGCCCGAAATGTGCAAACGCCTGCGCAACAGCCGCATCGACCTGCGCAGCGTCGGTGACGTCGAGCACAAGCGCCTTAGCCGTCTTCGGATACTGCTGCTCGAGATCGGCCACCTTGTCGAGCTTCCGCGCAGTCGCGATCACCTTGCCGCCAGCCTTGAGCACTTCTTCGGCAAGCAGTCGCCCAAAGCCAGTGGAGGCTCCGGTGATAAACCATGTGCGGTCCTTGCCGGCGGAAACATGAGCGGGAATAGAAGAGGTTGTCATATCTATAGGACGCGAATGATTCAGTTACGATGCAAGTCCTGAGATTGCCCTGTTGTACCGGTCGCCATACCACTTGCCAACTTTCATGACGCCTTTAGCGCTCGCAATCAGAGCAACCGACGCCATCCCCAGAAACAGTCCATGCTCTACAACACCAGGGATACCCCGGATATTCGCCGCTGTCTTTGCAGTATTTGTAATTTCACCGCACGCGCAGTCGAGAATGTAGTTGCCTTCGTCGGTGATGTATTTGGAGCCATCCCGATGATGGCGGAGCTTCGGGTTCAGGCCGAACGCTTCAAGTTTTCGCGCAACGATCGGCAGCGCCATCTGAATGACTTCGACAGGCAGCGGAAAACGGCCAAGTCGATGGACCAACTTACTCGAGTCGGCGATGACGATAAACTTCCGCGCCGCGCTCGCAACGATCTTCTCCCGCAACATCGCGCCGCCGCCGCCCTTGATAAGAGCCAGCCCGGGGCCCACTTCATCGGCGCCATCGATCGCCAGGTCCAGCTCAGGGGACTCATCAAAGGTGGTCATGGGAATCGAAAGCGACTCCGCAAGTTGCTGACTGGCGGTCGAGGTCGCGATCCCGCGCACGCGCAACCCCTGCTTCACCCGCTCGCCGAGCTCTTGTATGAAGATTGACGAGGTGGTGCCGCTGCCAAGTCCCAGCAGCATCCCATCCTCGACAAACTCCAGAGCGCGCCGCGCCGCCATCCGCTTTGCTTCGTCCTGTGTCATGTGCTTCCTGTCGCCGTTCGAAAAGCCAATTATTTCTTGACCAGCTTCTTCGCATGTTCAACGACGTTAGCCACGTTGATGCCCAATTTATCCAGAGCAATTGCCCCCGGAGCAGAAGCGCCAAAGCGGTCCAGCCCAATCACAACCCCGTTGTGCCCGACGTACTTGTACCAGCCCATCGTCGCGCCCGCTTCGATCGCCACCTTCGGCGTACCTTCGGGCAGCAGCTTGGCCTTGTACGCATCCGTCTGCTCGTCATAAATCCTGAAGCTCGGCATCGACACCACAGTCGCGTTGATCCCCGCGGCCTTCAACTCCTCCGCGGCCTTCACAATCACCGAGACCTCAGACCCCGCCGAAAGCAAAATAATGTCCTTGCCATTCGACGACACCTCGTAAGCCCCTTTGCGCGCCCCAGCCTGCGCAATCGCCGCATCCATCACCGGCAGATCCTGCCGCGAAAGCGCCATGAAGCTCGCACTCTTCCGCTCCAGCGCAAGCTGCCAGCACGCCGCCGTCTCGTTCGCATCCGCCGGACGAAAGTCCGTCATCTGCGGCATCGCCCGCAGACTCATCAACTGCTCGATCGGCTGGTGTGTCGGCCCATCTTCGCCAAGCCCAACCGAATCATGCGTGAACACAAACAGCGAATGCACGCTCATCAGCGCAGCCAGACGCAGCGCTGGCCGGCAGTAGTCCGTGAACACAAAGAACGTCGACCCAAACGGAATCAGCCCACCATGCGCGGCCATTCCGTTCACCATCGCCATCATGCCAAACTCACGAACTCCAAAGAACACATTCCGCCCAACCGGATCGACATGAAAGCTCGGCGAATCCTTGAAGATCGTCTTCGTCGAACTCGTCAAATCCGCCGCCCCGCCAAACAACTCCGGCACAACATGCTCAATCGCCTGCATCACCGTCTGCCCAGCGTTGCGAGTAGCAATCGGCTTGTCCATCGGGAATGTCGGAATCTTCTTCTCCCACCCATCGGCAAGCTTAGCCTTGATCGTGCGATCGAACTCCCCCGCCGGCTCCGGATACGCCGTCTTGTACTCCTCAAACTCCGCCGTCCACGCCGCATGCGCATCCTTCCCGCGCAGCTTGATCGTCCCCCAATTCTCGCGAGCCTCGTCGGGAACGTAAAAGCTCTTATCCTCCGGCCAGCCCAGATTCTTCTTCGTCGCCTTGGTCGCCTCAGGCCCCATCGCCTCGCCATGCACTTTATTCGTCCCGGCCTTCGGGCTCCCATACCCGATCACCGTCCGCACCCGAATCAGCGAAGGCCGCGTAGTCTCCGCCTTGGCCGCAAGAATCGCCGCTTCAATCGCGACCAAATCGTTCCCATCCGCAACACGCTGCACATGCCAGTGATACGCCTCAAACCGCATCGTCACATCTTCCGTAAACGAGAGTTCCGTCGGCCCATCCAGCGAAATCAAGTTGTCGTCATACAGCACGATCAGCTTCCCCAGCCCCAGCGTTCCGGCCAGAGAAGAAACCTCATGCGAAATCCCTTCCATCAAATCGCCATCGCCACACAGCACATACGTATGGTGGTCGACGATGTTGTACGTATCGCGGTTGTACACCGCAGCCATATGCTTCTCCGCGACAGCCATGCCCACCGCCATGCCGAACCCCTGCCCCAGCGGCCCCGTCGTCACCTCGACACCCGGCGTGTCGCCATACTCCGGATGCCCCGGCGTATGCGACCCCCACTGCCGAAACTGCTCCAGCTGCGACATCGGCAGGTCATAGCCCGACAGATGCAGCGCACCGTACAGCATCGCCGACGCGTGCCCATTCGACAGCACAAACCGGTCGCGGTCGATCCACTTCGGGTCCGACGGATCGTGCTTCATCAGCTTGTGATACAGCAGATACACAATCGGCGAACAGCCCAGCGGAGCGCCGGGATGACCCGACTTGGCCTTCTCCACGGCATCGACGGCCAGAAAACGGAGGGCATTGATGGAAATCTGATCAATCTCGTGCTGCTTCGAATCCTGCTGTTCGCTCATGCTTTTTCCTTGTCTCGGACAGAGCCGCGGCCCAGGCCGGCTCTGCATTCTGAAGTTCGTCGGTCTATCAACAGTGTACTAGCGGAGGCCCCGTGACCACTGCCGGGAAAGAATGAATCAGCTTTGCGGGACGACGGAGACTTCCACATTCTTCCCCAGCCAGCGGTCTTGCTGGTTTTGCCCAAACCACACAAGCGTAAACACGATCGTCCCCGTCTGATGAGCATCGGTTGGGATATCCACCACGGAACCCGGATAGCCAACCGAACGCGAGTCGAGCGAGAGGGTCGTCGCCCAATCGTCAAAAGTGTAGACGACGCGAAAGTGCTCGTGGTCGAGAATACGCAGGCTGTGCCCGGCCATGATCCACGAAATCGGCCGCGCCGCCTGGTAGATCTCGATCCGGTTAGTAAAAGTCCGTTTGCCCGGCTTGACGGCATAGCGGTCTGCAACCACGGAGATGCGGTCGAAGACGCGCCCATCGGCCGCCGAGCGAAGCAGCTTCAAGTACTCCGCGTGCGCCCACACCAGAGGCTGCGCCGATCCTGCGGAGCGCCCAAAATACATCCCCGCCGAAGGCAGGTCGGCCGTATCCCAGATCTGTTCCGGCAGCATCCCCCCAATAGAGCTGAACTTCTCCATCGCCGAGATGTGCGGAGCGAGGTCCTTGCCGGCGGCCAGATCGTAGTGTCCACGCTCCCCCGCCAGGATCGGCCACGCGCGCCCCTGACCCGATCCATCGTAGGCTCCGCCATCTTTCTTCTGGCCATATCCATCGTGGTTGTACCGGCGCCAGCACGCGCCAAACGGAGTGTCGATCTTCAGGCAGTGGTCCACAACTTTCAGCGAATCGATCATCAGCGGGTCGTCAGCCCGCCGAACGCCATACCGCACCAGTTCAAGGAACCCGCCATCGATCACCTCGCGCGCCTCGAAGACATCTTTTTCCCCCGGCTCGCGGTTATTGATACGGATCGAGCCTTCCGGCACCTGGTCGTTGTAGAAAGGCTCCCCCGGAGCCGGCGGACGGATCCGCATATAGTGATACTTCACCTCAGGCAGCAGAACGCCGTCGCTAGTTGTAGTCCACTCATCCAGATGCGCTTCGATCCAGTCCGCGTACGATTCCAGAAATCCGGCAAGCTCCGCCGCCTGCCGCGATCGCGCGATATCGGCAGCGCACACCAGCCCCGAGATGACCACCGCCAGCGTCGAAGGCGAGTAGCCCGCAGTCTCCTCCCAGCGCTCTTGCTGGGTCACCGGAGCGTAGCGCACCAGAAACGCCGCGGCGCGTTCGACAAAAGGAAACACGTCGAAGCTGCCCAGCCCGCCCTCCTTCCACAGCCGCCACGCCAGGATGATCGGGTAAGCCACCTCGTCAAGCTGAATCCCGCTCCAGTAGGGTGTACCGTCGATCCAGAAGTTCTGCGCGAAGCTCCCGTCGGGCCGCTGCGTACAAGCCAGGTAAACCAGCGCGCGCAGTGCAGTATCGGTGCGTCCGCAAGCCATCAGGGCGGTGGCCGTCTGCACCATGTCGCGCGTCCACACCAGGTGGTAGCCGCCCAGATCCGTGTCGCCCTTCGACGCTCCCCACGGAATCGAGGCCGACGCAATAAACGCGCCCGAGTAGGTCTTGTCCTCATGGGTCAGCAGCACATTCTGGCTGATGCGCATCAGCGTGCCATCGTCGTTCGAGGACGAAGGCAAACCCTCGGGAAAATCCGACCGGTTCCACTGCAGGATGAAGCGCTTCACATGGTCCGCATAGGGCGTGGCCAGCGTCTGCATCATCTGCGCGATGGCGGAATGGTGGCCGTCCCCAAACGAGATCGCAATCGTGAACTCGCGATGCACCGCAACGTCGATCTCCCCGGTCACCGCAATATTTCCATTCAGCGCCTGCCCGAACTCCCAACTCAGCCGCATGTCCTTCATCAGATTCTGATAGCCGTCGCTGCTCCCCACATAACCGCACGACGAGCGCGTAAAACCGCAATCCGCCCCCATCGCCAGCGAAGTATCTCCCTTCCACGCCAGCAGGCAGCGCTGCCCCGCCACATCGATCGAGCGCGCAGAGTTCCCCGCACCCCCGACGTTCAGGTGCGGAGCCAGCAGCACATAGCACTTCAGCCGCGACAGTACCGCCTCGTCGCCCGTCACCTTCACGTTCATCAAAACCACGGGATGGTGCGGGTCGGAGACGAATTCCTTGGTCACCGTGTAGCGCTGCTCGGGGTCGTTCGCAACCACGCGCACCGCGGGCGCGCCGCAGTCGATGTACTTGAAGTCATACTCGAAGTCGCGCTTCTCTTCATGGACGAAGGTCTCGCCATCGCTGAACAGCAGTTCCATGTCGCGGGTCTGCGGACGGTCGATCGTGGGGTAGTAAATCTCGTTCAGCGTACCGTGCGAGACCGTGAACCAGACCCGGCTGGAAGCCGAATAAGCGGTCGAAACGGCGTCTTTCTGGCTGGAGGTCCAGCGCGGTTCCACCCCAGGGGATCCAAATGCGGGGCCATCATCATCGAGCCAGCGGAAGGTTGCAGTTAAATCACTCATTTTCTCTATTAGAGCGCAAAATCTCCCGCGCGGTTACATGTAGGCGAGAAAGAATCATGAATACTCCCCACTGGCGAATCTCTCCGTCGTCGTCGTCATCCTGACCCTGAGCGTAGCCGAATGGGGAAGGATCCCCGCATTTCGTCGTTGCCTCTTTTACGTCGGTGCTTGTTCTGAAAGGGCTGGTTGACGCCTCGCACCGAATTCCATAGCTTTTAGACAGTCTCTTTAGAGGCCCCAACGAGCTGCATCAGTGCATCGCGCACCATCGGGACGGCATCGAAAGAGACTGAAGCGGTCAGGCTACTCCTGACTGGCATAACCAACGACGACAGGAGATCCACCATGGCCTACGAACTACCCCCTTTGCCTTATGACTACGCCGCACTTGAGCCTTATATCGACGAAGCGACGATGAAGCTGCACCACGACAAGCACCACCAGGCCTACATCACCAATCTCAACGGCGCGGTAGAAAAGCACCCCGAACTCGGCAAGAAGTCCCCCGAAGATCTGATCAAGGACCTCGCCGCCATTCCCGAGGATGTCCGCAAGGTCGTCCAGAACAACGGCGGCGGCCACGTCAACCACACCATGTTCTGGCAGATCATGAAGCCCAAGGGCGGCGGCGAGCCCAGCGGCGAAATCGCGGCCCAGATCAAGGCTGACTTCGGCAACTTTGAAGACTTCAAGAAACAGTTCAACGAGGCCACCGCCAAGCAGTTCGGCTCCGGCTGGGGCTGGATCATCTTCGTGGGCGGCAAGCTGAAAGTCGTGACCACCCCCAACCAGGACAACCCTCTCTCCCAGGGTCACTACCCCATCCTCGGCAACGACGTCTGGGAGCACGCCTACTACCTCAAGTACCAGAACAAGCGCCCCGACTACCTCGCCGCCTGGTGGAACACCGTCAACTGGGACGAAATCAACAAACGCTTCGCCACCGCCAAATCCACCAAATAACCCCTACTCCACCCGCAACAAAGAGGGCTGCCAACCAAGGGCAGCCCTCTCTTTTTCTGGTTCGCACCACCCGTTTCATCTTCAATAGCCCAGCTGGGAGCAGATGCTCCCGGCACCCGCTCCCATCTGGGCTCCGCAACGTCGCGTTTATGCAGCTGTCTTTCTTCGGCGCCAGAGAGCAGCCACCCCCGACAGCCCCGTTCCGACCAGGAGCAACGAACCGGGCTCCGGGATCGGGCTCGTGGTCAGGTTGACAGGTACGGCAGCCCCTTCGTTGTCCAGATGGAGGGGTGTCCCGTTAAGCGAATCGTCCGCCTCGTAATCGACGGCCGGCGCGCTCCCCGGCGTTACGCCGTTGCTCCACAGATTGACGGTGTATCCGCCCTGTACGTCAAACAGCAGGCCATAGATGTCGAGCACACCGCCGCCGAATGGATATCCGCCTCCCTCGGGGGGAGGGGGCATATCACAGGCGAATTTCCGCCCGGATAAAACAGGTTGTCAAAGGTGTATCCGGCGGCGGCACCGGGAGGAAGGAAGGTGCCGTCGGTATTGACGGTAGGCAGCGAAGTTGTCTCCAGGCTCGTAATCTGCTGGTTATAGAGACCCACCGATGCATCCGTGAACGTGCCGCTGATCCCGGTAACTTGGTACGCGCCGGGGACACCGGGGACGGGAGTGTTCGAATACTGGAGAATGCCGGAGCCGCTGAGACCGCCCCCGCTAAATGAGAAGTTGTACGAATCCGCCCTGGCGGGCGTCACCGCAACAGCCATCGCTGTCACCACGAACGCGACCACCGTTAGAAAGACCCTGGTATGCGACCGGACAATACCGGAGAAGTTATCCCCGGATTGGTAACATCCGGTAGAGAACCGGCAGTTAGTGTTAAGCATTGCATTTTTCATAGTTACCCCTCTAGGCCCTCGTCTGAGTGGCCGCAGTGACGTGATTATTTTTTCGCCTCTGTGCACATTGAACCGCAGGATCTGCCCTATCGGAGCGGCCGCTGCGCCAGATAGAGCGAGACCCGCGATTGCCAATCACGATCCGACTTACTCAACTTTCTCGAAGCCGGTGTCCATGGTCACTCTGGTCCCGATGACGTTGCCCTGGATGTGAGCGAGCAGGGTGCCCGATTCGTTGTATTGATCGATGGTGAATGTTCCCGAGGTTGCCATCCCCTTCTGATCAAGAGTCAGCCATTGCTGAATGCGGGCGACGCCGACCAGGCTGAGCCCTGTCGAGTTATACGAAATTCCAAAGTGGTTCAGCCGATAAGTCCGCGCACCAGTTTTTATCCATTCGCCGAGGCAAACGTCCCCAGTCAAGGGAGCGCGCAGGCCAGAGACGTTGATCTCGGTGCCGTCGCTGTGCCACTGAGCGTAGCCAGCGTCAATCTCGGCACCGTCCGGGATTCCCTCGCTGCCTTTGGAGATCCAATGCTCTTTCCAGGTTCCCACCATCGTCGGTTCGGCCGGAGAGGCCTCGTCCTGACCGTTTAACGCCACCCGCAACAGGTGGACAGAACCGAACTGCCGCTGCGAACTGGTATCGAATGACGCGGGATGATACATGCCGCAGCCGGCATGTGCGTAGGGAGCAACCATGGTAGCGAGTGCCAGCACGCCTAACACCGGCACAATTCTCATATTTCCTAATCTCATCACTTCCTCCATTGCCGGCGATCACCGGCAGGCTGAGCTAAACCCATCCACACCCATATGCACAATGACGCCGGGGTAAAGCCGGGGTGAAGTTTTGGTGAAGCGCCAAGGCTTTGAACCTGCTACATTTCCACGGAATTCCGATGCTATACTTCACCCCCCGGGGGGTCTTGTGACCGCTGCCGTATATCAATTCGGCGACTTCCAGCTCGACTGTGGCAGGTTCGAGCTTCTCCGGAAGGGTCGCGCCATCCAGCTCGAACGCAAACCCATGGAACTGCTGATCCTGTTGCTGAGGGGAGACGGCCAACTCGTAACCCGGAACGAAATCGCCGAGCATCTTTGGTCGAGTGAAGTCTTCGTCGACACCGAGCACGGCATCAACACCGCCATTCGCAAAATCCGCCAGGTCCTCGGCGATGACCCCGACACCCCCCGCTTCATCCAGACCGTCCCCGGCAAGGGCTACCGGTTCTCCGCGCCGATTTTGTCGACTGCGCCCACAGAGACCCCACCAGAGCCCCCGCCCGAACCCGCACTGCCCGCTTCTCCCCCCACCCAACGAAAGCCCGTCGTCCGGCAAATCGCGGCGGGGGCCTGCGTCCTCTTTGCCATCGGCGGCACGGCCTTCTATCATTCCCTCCACCGTCCGCCTGAAATCGCCTATACGCAGCTCACCGATTTCACTGACTCCGCGGTAGCGCCGGCCTTGTCGCCGGACGGACGCACGGTGGCATTTATCCGCGGAAGCTCCCCCTTTCTCACCCCCGACCAGATCTACGCCAAGATGCTCCCTGACGGTGAAGCCAGGCGCCTCACAGACGATAGCCGGCCCAAATACGGTCTTGCCTTCTCGCCGGACGGATCACGGATCGCCTACAGCGTGATGGGCCCTTCCGGCTTTGCCACATACACTGTCTCTGCTCTGGGAGGCGATTTTCATCTGTTCATGGAGAACGCCGCCGGCCTTGTCTGGCTCGACCAGAACCAGCTTCTCTTCTCTCAGGTTCGGTCAGGAATCCACCTGGGGGTTGTCACCGCAACGGCAACCCGCGACGACCTTCACGAGATCTATCTTCCCGAGCACGAGCGCGGCATGGCGCATTACTCGTATCCCTCCCCCGATCGCCACTGGGCAGTCGTGGTCGAGATGAACGGGAACGGCGGCTGGGCCCCATGCCGGCTCATCTCTCTCGACGGCCAGCACCCGGTCGGATCCGCTGGACCGGACGGTGCGTGCACCTCCGCCGGCTGGTCTCCCGATGGTTCCTGGATGTACTTCACCGCATACGTGGATGGACAGAGCCACCTGTGGCGTCAGCGCTTTCCAGGCGGCTCGCCGGAGCAAATCACCTTTGGGCCGACAGAAGAGGAAGGCGTAGCCGTAGAACCGTCCGGGAGGTCGCTCATCACTTCGGTCGGGGTCTATGAAAGCGCCATCTGGATTCATGACCCGGCCGGTGAGCGGCCACTCTCTTCCGAGGGCAAAGTAGTCACATACGACTCTCCTCCCGCGTTCAGCGCTGACAATAACGCCATCTACTACCTTCTGCAGCGAGGGCAGCAGAATTCGCGGGCGGAGCTGTGGCGCACATCTGTGGACTCAGGAAAAAGTGAAGCCGTCTTCCCCGGAATCTCAATGACCGCCTACGATGTGTCGCCGGACGGCAAACAGGTCGTCTATGCAACCGCGGTCTCTGGCGGAACCAGGCAGGTGTGGCTGGCGCCGGTCGACAGAAGCTCATCCCCCGTCAAAGTGGGCACGACCAGTGGAACGTGGCTGCATTTTGGCGCGCCGGGCCAGATTCTCTTCGAGCAGACAGAAGGCCACTCAAACTACCTCGAGCAGATGAATCTCGACGGCTCAAACCGTTCCAGGGTCCTTCCGTATCCCGTCATCGGGATCGAGAGCGTCTCGCCTGCTCGCCGGTGGGTCATCGCTTCCGTCCCCCACGCGCCGGATACGAACGGTCCAGCCCAGATGGCCATTCCGATGGACGGCGGAACTCCGCGGCGCGTGTGCGCGAGCTTCTGCAGTGCAGCATGGTCCACCAGCGGGAAGTTCCTGTTCGTTCAGTTGGAGTGGCCGTCGAGCACAAGTCCGGGCCGCATCCTGGCGATTCCCGTCGAGCCCGGCGAAAGCCTGCCGGTCCTTCCACCCGGCGGGATCCCGCCCCAGGCTGATCCCAGCGTCGTCGAGGGATCTCAATTGCTCTCCCACGCCGATCTCGTGCCGGGCAACGACCCCTCACACTTCGCCTACGTAAACACCACCGTCCACCGAAACCTGTACCGGATTTCCCTACCCTGAGAGCACCTTTTTTGCACGGGTCTGCTCATGCCTCGAAAAATAAAGTTCAAAACCCTGTCCTATTTTTCAACCCCAGAAAAGTGACTGTTTTTCGACCACGTTTGCCACACAACTCACCACAAAAGCACCACAACTTGCCACCACGCTGCACCACAAAATCAGCAAAAACCCCTGCAAAACACCCCCTCCACCACACCAGATTTAATCGCCCCAAAACCAGCAGCCGGGGGACCAAAAAAACGGCTGAACCATCCGCAGATGATCCAGCCGTCGAATTGAAAAATAAAATCCGCTTACTCGCTGGAACCGGAGCCCTTGCGCGGGCGGCGGTTGGCCTGAAGCACCCTCTTGCGCATGCGAAGCGACTTCGGAGTCACCTCAACCAGCTCGTCGTCCGCAATAAACTCAATGCACTGCTCCAGCGTAAGTGCTTTGAATGGAACGAGCCGAACAGCATCGTCCGAACCAGACGCGCGCATATTCGAAAGCTTCTTCTCGCGAACCGCGTTGACGTCAAGGTCGTTGTCGCGGCTGTGTTCGCCGACGATCATCCCCTCATACAGCTCCACGCCATCCGAGACAAAGAGAACCCCGCGATCCTGCAGGCCTTCAAGCGCATAAGCAGTCGTCGTTCCCTGCCGGTCCGAGATGAGGGCACCGCTGACACGCTGCGGAATCTCGCCCTGATAGGCGACGTAGCCGTCCAGAATCGAGTTCATGATGATCGTTCCGCGCGTCTCCGTCAGCATCTCAGAGCGAAGCCCGATGAGCCCACGCGAGGGGATGCGAAACTCCATCCGCACGCGTCCAGAGCCGTGATTGATCATCTTGGTCATCTCGCCTTTTCTCGGCCCAAGGCGCTCGATGACGGTGCCAACGAAGTTTTCCGGAACGTCGATGGAGAGATGTTCGACCGGCTCCATCACTTCGTCGTTGATCCGCTTGGTGACGATCTCGGGACGGCTGACCATCATCTCAAACCCTTCACGCCGCATCATTTCGATGAGGATACCGAGCTGCAATTCACCGCGCCCCAGCACCTTGAAGGAGTCCGGCGAGCCGGTGTCCTGCATCTTGAGCGAGACGTTGGTCAGCAGCTCCTTGTCGAGGCGATCACGCAGGTTACGCGAGGTAACGAACTTGCCTTCGCGGCCAGCAAACGGCGAATTGTTGACGTTGAACTGGATGGCGATCGTGGGGTCGTCGATGACGATCTGCGGCAGTGGCTGCGGGTTTTCGACATCGCAGAAGCTCTCGCCGATGGTGATGCCGGGAATGCCGGCGATGGCCACGATGTCGCCAACCTGCGTCTCTTCGATGTCGGTGCGCTTGAGGCCGGAGAAGCTGAACAACTTGGTAATCTTGTGCTTGGTAAAGGTGCCGTCGAGCTTGGCGACGCTGTACTCCTGGCCAGTGCGCATGGTGCCGTTGAAGACCCGGCCGACGGCGAGGCGACCAAGGTAGTCGGAGTAATCGAGGTTGGTTACGAGGATCTGGACCGCACCCTCAGGATCGCCGTGGGCGACGGGGATGGTCTGGATGATCTGCTCGAAGAGGGGCTGTAGGTCAGTGCCGGGGATGGCCGGATCGGTAGTCGCCGTGCCGATCTTCCCGTTGGTGTACATGACCGGAAAGTCGAGCACGGACTCGTCGGCGTCCAGGTCGATGAAGAGATCGTAGATTTCGTTCAGAACTTCCTGCGGACGAGCGTCGGGGCGGTCGATTTTGTTGATGACGACCATGGGGGTAAGGCCGGCTTCCAGGGCCTTCGAGAGCACGTAGCGGGTCTGCGGCAGGGGCCCTTCCGAGGCATCAACGAGCAGAACAACTCCATCGACCATCTTGAGGGCGCGCTCTACCTCTCCGCCGAAGTCGGCGTGGCCCGGGGTGTCGACGATGTTGATCTTGTTGTCGTGATAGTAGAGGGCGGTGTTTTTCGCGAGAATCGTAATACCGCGCTCGCGCTCAAGGTCGTTCGAGTCCATGACCCGGTCGGTGAGGGCTTCGTTGGAGCGGAAGGTGCCGCTCTGGCGCAGCATGGCGTCGACGAGAGTGGTCTTGCCATGGTCGACGTGGGCGATGATGGCGATGTTGAAGATGGGTTTTACGGCTACTGCGGCTGAGTTGCTCACTGCGATGTACTTCCTGTCTGTGCGCCTGAGAATGGGTTTTCGGGGAAAGTGCGCGTCCTTCCTAGTTTAGCCTAGTTCGACCTGCATTGGCCCCCGAAATGTGCGGAATCGGAAGAAGATACCGTGAATGCAGGCGATTCCGACTGAGGTGTATTGTGAGAACGTTTCGAACTTGCCTCTCATGTCGCAAGAAGTTCGAAACGTCTTAAGATTCTTGCAACTTTCACAGGGCCCGATCCATCAATTAGGCGGTTATCGAAATGAATGCGAACAGGAGATTTAGTCATGAGCAAGCTCACGGGAAAAGTAGCTGTCGTCACCGGTGCCTCGAAAGGTATCGGAGCGTCTATCGCAGAACATCTTGGCGCTGCAGGGGCGTCGGTTGTGGTGAATTACAGCAGCAGCAAGAGCGGCGCGGAAGCCGTTGTCGGAAAGATCACGGCCAAGGGGGGCAAAGCGGTCGCCGTACAAGGCAATGTATCGAAGCAGGAAGATATTCAGCGGCTCTTCAAAGAGACCGTGGCTGCGTATGGCAAGGTCGATATTCTGGTGAATAATGCCGGGATCTTCGACTTCAAGCCGCTAGAGGCGGTTACTCCCGAGCACTTCCACTCGCAGTTCGATTTGAACGTGCTTGGGCTGTTGCTGACGACGCAGGAGGCGGTGAAACATATTGGGCCGACTGGAGGCTCAATCATCAACATCAGCTCAATCGTGGGACCGATGCCGGCGGCCAGCGGGTCAGTGTACAGCGCGACCAAAGCCGCAGTCGATGCGATTACGGTTTCGCTCTCGCAGGAGCTGGGCGCTAAGAAGATTCGCGTGAACTCGCTGAATCCAGGGATGGTGGAGACCGAGGGACTCCATTCCGCGGGAATGGTGGAGAGCGACTTTCACAAGCACGTTGTGGCAACAACGCCGCTGGGGCGGATTGCGCAGCCGCAGGACATCGCAACGGCGGCAGTCTTCTTCGCCTCGGACGATTCGGGCTGGGTTACAGGCCAGACGCTGATCGTCGCGGGCGGCGCGCGTCAGTAATCATTGAGACGCCAGGACTGGAGAGGGCTGCCATTCGTAGCGGCCCTTTCTTTTTAGGTTGGCGGTCGGTGTCCGGAACCTGTATGTAGTCCTCTAAGCCGTTTGATTCGTGCGTTCGGGGTCAACCTGGACGAGTAAGGCTGCCGATGGCGGCTGAGCGGTTTCAGCAAGAGGAAGATGCGGGGAGGGGATTGCGTTAGGCGGGTTCAAGATGTACCGCTATACTCAGACCACCCAATGAAAACAGCCCATTCGAGACGGTTCGAGAACGCTGTACTAAAAAATTATCTGCTGGACCAGGCCTACGACGAGATGTTTGCCGGACCAGGAGAGTTGCATCCGCACTGCGAGCCGCTGCTCGAACACTTCTCTTCCCTGCCTGCGGAGGAGTTGCAGCGCAGAAAACACTCGGCCGATCTCAGCTTTCTGAACCAGGGCATTACGTTCACGGTGTACGGGCGCGACGAGGGCACCGAAAACATCTTTCCGTATGACCTGATCCCTCGCATCATCACCGCCGCGGAGTGGGAGAAGGTGGAGCGCGGGCTGACGCAGCGCATTACGGCGCTCAATCTTTTTCTGAAGGACATCTATAACGAGGGCCGGATCCTGGATGATGGGATCGTTCCGCGTGAGGTGGTCTATAGCTGCAAACACTACCGGCGCCAGATGGCTGGGTTGCAGGTGCCGCGCAACGTATACATCGCGATCTGCGGAACCGATCTGATTCGGCTGGAGAGCGGCGAGTTTGTGGTGCTTGAGGACAACCTGCGCGTACCCAGTGGCGTGAGCTACATGCTGACCAATCGCCGCGTGATGAAGCGAATTTTTCCGCAGCTGTTTCGCAGCTACAACGTGCGCCCGATCGAACAATACACGCAACTGCTTCTGGGGACGCTTCGGTCACTCGCGCCGGAGGGACGGCCAGAGGCGAACATCGTTCTGCTTTCGCCGGGAGTGTTCAACTCGGCTTACTTCGAACATGCATACCTCGCCCGGCAGATGGGAATCGAACTGGTCGAGGGGCGCGACCTGGTGACGCACGACAACGTCGTCTACATGCGGACGACCAGCGGGCTGCGGCGGGTGGATGTGATCTACCGGCGCGTGGACGACGACTTCATCGATCCGATGGCTTTTCGCGGAGATTCTATTCTTGGCGCGGCTGGGCTGTTCAATGCGTATCGCGCTGGAAATGTCACGCTGGCCAACGCGTTTGGCACGGGCGTCGCCGATGACAAGGCGCTGTATGCGTACGTTCCCGAGATCATCAAGTACTACCTGAGCGAAGAGCCTGTGTTGCAGAATGTCCAGACGTTCTTGCTGACCAGGCCGAAAGAGCGGCAGCACGTGCTCGCGAATCTCGACAAGCTGGTGGTGAAGGCGGTGGGTGAAAGCGGCGGCTACGGCATGCTGATTGGGCCGCAATCGACCAAGGCGCAGCAGGAGGAATTTGCGCAGAAGATCGAGGCCGATCCGCGGAACTATATCGCCCAGCCGACGATCTCGTTCTCGCGGGCGCCATGTTTGATTGGCGATGAGCTGGAGCCACGGCATGTCGATCTGCGGCCCTATGTGCTGTATGGCGACAAGGTGACGATCGTGCCCGGCGGTTTGACGCGGGTGGCGCTGAAGAGCGGGTCGCTGGTGGTGAATTCTTCGCAGGGCGGCGGAAGTAAAGATACCTGGGTGCTGAGTCAGTGAAGGGAGATGCCGATGCTGAGCCGGGTTGCGGATAGTTTGTACTGGATGAGCCGGTATCTCGAACGCGCCGAGCATACGTCGCGGCTGCTCGACGTGAACCTGAACCTGATGTTGGACGAGGGACCGACCAGCGCGGAGCGGCGGTGGCTGCGCGTGTTGCAGGCGCTGTGTAAGCCAAAAAATATCGAGTGGGATGGCGATCCCTATGCATTGACGCGGGCCTTGACCTTCGACACCGAACGCAAAGCTTCGATCGTGTCGTGCATCATCTCGGCGCGGGAGAACTCACGGCATGTGCGGGAGCAGATCTCGACGGAGCAGTGGCATCGCCTGAACAGCCTCTATCTGCAGGTGACGCGCCCTGAGATGCAGAGCGACCGGCAAGCGGAGGCGCTTCAGGCAGGCACATCGCAGCCGAGCGAGTTCCTGCAATCGGTCATGGAGGCGGTGCATCAGTTTCAAGGGGTCACCGACTCGACGATGAACCACGGCGAAGGCTGGCAGTTCATCCAGGTGGGCCGATACATTGAACGCGCCTACGCGACGACGCTGCTGCTGGAGGCATACCACGAAGATCTGTGGGCGCACCCCGAGCAGATTGCCGATGGGAATGAATATCTGGAGTGGATGGGACTGCTGCGATCGGCGACCGCGTTTGAAGCGTATTGCAAGGTGTACACCGCGGACCTGACGCCGGACAGGATCTTTGAATTCCTTTTGCTGAATGAGGAGTTCCCCCATTCCGTGCGATTCGCCATCGACAGCCTCCAGTGTGCGCTGGAGAAGATACAGGGAGACGGCGGAAGAAGCAGGGCCGAGGCGTTGCGGCGGCTTGGTGGCCGGCTGCAGTCATCGCTGGGCTACAGCAGCGTCGATGAGATCCTGAATCAGGATGCGGTGGCTTACCTGAAGAGTATCCAGGCGCAATGCCGGGAGATCCATGAGAAGATCTATGCGCTCTATATTGACTATGCAATCCAAACCGCCTTGGCAGGGTGAATGAACACACAGACGCAAAGACCGGACACGCTGGAGCCGATTACAAGCGGAACCCGTTCGAACATCGTCGATATTGTAAAGGGGATGGCGATCATTCTGGTGGCGTCTGGCCATACCGGGCAGGGCATGATGCATCGCGGATGGTGGGTCATTCCCGGAGCTTTCTTCTCCAACACTTTTATCTACAGCTTCCATATGCCGGCATTCTTTTTCATTGCCGGCTTGTTTGTAATGGGCAGCATTGCGAAACGAGGCAGCAGGCGTTTCACGGTCGAGAAGCTGAAGACGATTCTCTATCCGTACGTTCTGATTGTCGTTCTCAGCGCCGCGCTCGACCCGCTGGTGACACGATTTAAATCGGGCCACGAACCGTTTCAGTGGAAGGTCTTTCTGCTGTACTTGGCGGATGGAGACGCGAGCTGGTTTCTATTTGTCTTGTTCGTCTGCCTGATGGTGGCGCTGCTGACCGTTCGGGTTCCACATTGGTTGCGTTTCGTTCTCGCTGCTTTGGTGGGGATGACCCCTGCGTTTGGACCGCCGCTGACCAACCAGGTGCTGCGCGAGTTTTGCTTCCTGGCCGCGGGAATGTGGGTGGGCACACGCATCTATCGCCTGGAACGGATGCGAGCCGGTACGGCTGCTTTGGGATTCGTCGCTTTGGCGGCCTTCCAAGTTGCAATGATCTGCTTCTATGGCGCGCCGACGGCGCTAACCTACATCGAACTTGGAATGACGGGCACAGCAGGGCTTTTTCTGCTGGCAAAGGTGTTGGATAAACACTCTGTGGGCAGCGGCCTGGCGTGGGTGGGGCGTGCATCGCTGGCTGTCTTTCTGTTGAGTCCGTTCGCGCAGGGAGCGACGCGCGAGATTCTACTGAGGGCCTTTCATACGAATGAGTTTTGGCTGCAACTGTTGTTACCGACATTTTTCGCAACTCTCCTTCCGGCCATCGTCTGGCACCAACAGGACCGATGGCGCGTTCGCTGGCTCTTTCAATGGCCGTTCTAACGGCACATCTTCACTGAAGCTCGAAGGGAGCAGAAATGTACTATTCGATTCGCCATCTGACAAAGTTTCTGTACAGCAACGCGGTGAGCGAGAGCTTGATGGAGACGCGGATGCACCCGCGAAGCGACCAGAACCAGCGCTGCCTGACGTTTCATCTGTCGGTGAGTCCGCGCTGTCGTGTATTCAGCTATCGCGACCATCTGGCGAACCAGGTACACCACTTCGACATACCAGGGATGCATGGCCAGTTGGTGATTGTGGCTGAATCGTTGGTGGAGGTGCGGCCAGCGCAGCAGGTCCCGGCCTTTCTGGCGCCGGACGCATGGGCAGACCTGGACGCAATGATGGAGCGAGGCGATTACTGGGAGATGTTGCTGCCAAGCGAGTTCGCCGCACCGACGCCGGCGCTGGACGCTCTTGCCACAGAGTTTGATGTGCGCCGCCAGGACGATCCGTTGATGGTGTTGCACCGGCTGAACCAGCAAATCTATGAGCACTTCGACTACAAGCCGAAGTCGACCAAGGTAGATTCCCCGATCGATCTGGCGCTAAGCACAAAGACTGGCGTATGTCAGGACTTCGCGCACATCATGATCACGCTGGTGAGGTCGAAGCTCCGAATTCCCTGCAGGTATGTGAGCGGCTACCTGTTCCACGGAGAGAGCGACATGGACCGGTCGGTAAGTTCGGCGACTCATGCGTGGATCGAGGCTCTGATACCTCACCTGGGCTGGGTCGGCTTTGACCCGACGAACTGGCTGGTCGCAGGTGGCCGGCACATCCGCACGGCGATCGGGCGCGACTATGCTGATGTTCCACCGACGCATGGAATCTTTCGCGGGCGGACGGACAGCGAGTTGACGGTAGCAGTGCGGGTGACGCCAAGCCTGGGAACGCCATCGCTGGACCAGGAGATGCCGGTGCCCGAGGACTGGTCGATTCTCGTGGAGAAGGCGACCCAACTGCCGGACCAGCTGCCACCACCGACGCGACAACAACAGATGGCGCAACAGCAGCAGGTCGCCTGCGATACCGCAACGCCGGCTGAGCCGCCTATCACCAATTGATTTGTTCTTGTGCTGAAGGAGCGCTACGTCGCCGCGCCGGAGATGTAAGCCTCCAGGTGACGGATCGTCTTCTCCTGCTCGGTGATGACCCAGTTCACCAGGTCGCCAATCGAGATCACGCCGACCACAGCGCCCTTTTCTACAACGGGAAGATGACGAACGCGGTTGTCAGTGATGATGTGCATGCAGTCGCCCACCGTGTGTTGCGGCGAGACAAAGATCACGGGGCTGCTCATGATCTCGGCAACCGGCGTCTCCTTCGACGACTTGCCCTGCAGAATCACCTTGCGGGCATAATCGCGTTCGGACAGGATGCCGACCAGGCGATCCTGCTCCATGACAAGCAGCGCGCCAACCTGCTTCTCCGCCATCAGTTCGATGGATTCATAGACAGTGGCATCCGGCGTCGTGGACCACACTCGACGTTCTTTCTTCTTCAGCACTGTATCGATTTTCGTTGCCAGTTCGCTCATCGGATCCTCGGGCATCGAATAGTACCGCCAGCGTTCAACATGGTCAAATGAACAGAAAAGCCCGCGACCGGCCAGCGGCGGTATCATCATTCCATGCAGACATTCGACGCCCTCCTCCACGAAGCCGAAGTCGCTCACGGCCATCTTTGCGCGGGCCAGATCCTCGGCGTCCGCTTGGCGATGTTGGGCTGCGAGCGGCTCGAAATCAACGACCCCAAAGGGGTTGACCGCAAGCGCCTGGTCACCTTCATCGAGATCGACCGCTGCGCCACCGACGCCATCGCCGTCGTCACCGGCTGCCGGCTGGGCAAGCGCGCAATCAAGTTCCGCGACTGGGGCAAGATGGCCGCCACCTTCGTCGATCTCAGCTCGCCGCTTGCGCCCCTCGGCGAAACTCCGGTCTACAAGGGCATTCGCATCGCCGCGCTCGAGTCGTCCAGGCAGCGCGCCCTCGAGCTCTATCCGCATATCGAGCAGAAGAACCAGCAGCAGATGCTGGCCTACCGCGAGATGCCGAATGCAGACCTCTTCAGTGAACAGTGGGTTAGCGTTTCGATCCACCCGCGCGAGATGCCCGGTTACAAGTCTCCCCGCATCACCTGCGAGGCCTGCGGCGAGGGCATCAACTACGACCGCGAGGTTCGAAAGATACAGGACGGAGTCCCGCAAATACTATGCGAGGGCTGCGCCGCGCCGGAGACCCGGTACTACCGCGAGCTTACCCCGCAGAATCTCGATTCCGCACCAAACAGCAAGGCCGGCGCGGAGAAGATTCCGCAACCGGCCTGCGAACATTGCTAGGCGACACGCTCGAACTGCAACGTCGTTGACCGACAGCGGCTATCTACCGGCGGCCGCGGTAGCCATCATGGCGGCGGTCGAACTCATGCGCCCGCACCCACCCCTCATGACGCCGCTCCTGTTCGAAGCGAAGATGACTGTAGTAGTCGCGACGCGCGTAACCACCTTGCGGATAGCCGACCTGCACGCCCACGGCAACCTGCTGTGCGTCTGCCTTCGCCGGCGCCGCCAACACAAACGCACCCGCCAGTAAGCCAACCGTTACGCCCTTTGCGACCATCGCCTTTACGTTTGTGATTTTCATAACTGCCTCCTACGTACACCAGATCGAACCCCCGTTCCCCACACCGGTTGCGCGCAACTTTCCGGCGCGGCTGTGTTGCTTCGAGCTTCAACAAAGCGCAGCTTCTGACGTTGGGTGCCACACACAATTTGGCCAACGGTTCGAGCCGCGAATGCGAACGGTGCTGTCCAACCCACCTCCGTTCGCTCATGGACGGCCCCGGCTATGGTAGCCTCCTGCAAGGGATAGCATTCTGCAAGCAGCGACCTCCCTAACTTTTGCCGATGCCTGTGACCCTCCCCAAACTCAGCACTTGCCTCTGCCTCACAGCATCCCTTCTGCTCTCGATCGGTCGCTTTTGCCCTGCGCAAGATGCTTCTATGCAGCCGGCGACTGCAAATGTCTCAATGGACCTTTCCACCTCGTTACCGGATGCGCCTGTGCCGCAGAACAGCGCCAACCCACCAGCTCCAGCATCATCCAAGGTGGCGGGACCGGAAGAGATCACCCTCGCGGGCACGCCTCGCCGACTCTTGCTGGACCAGAAAGCGATCTGGACCAGTCCCCTCCATGTTCGGCCGATCGATGCCGTGTGGCTCCTTCCCCTGGGTGCGGCAACGGGGGTGTTCATCGGCAGCGACCACCACACCATGACGTCGCTCATCCACATCAACGCCAACGATCAGAGCCACTTCAACACCCTCTCCGACGCCGGCGTCGTCGCTCTGGGCGCGCTCCCTGCCAGCATGTACCTCTGGAGTCTCGCCAATGACGCCCCCCAGGCCCACGAAACCGGTCTGCTCACCGGAGAGGCGCTGGCCGACAGTCTGGCCGTCGCCGAGGTCTTCAAGCTGGTTGCACGCCGCGACCGGCCAACCGTGAACAACGCTCAAGGTCACTTCTTCAGTTCGAGCCCTACCAATTCGTCCTTCCCGTCAAACCACGCCACCGCCGCCTGGGCCATGGCCTCGGTGATCGGCGATGAGTATCCGGGATGGGTGACCCGGACTGCGGTCTACGGACTAGCTGCAAGCGTCAGCGTCAGCCGCGTTCTCGCCGACCAGCACTTCCCTTCGGACGTCTTGATCGGCAGCGCGACGGGATGGCTGATTGGCCACTACCTCTACCGCGCGCACCATAATTTCCGCCTGAACCCCTTCGATCCCACACCGATGCCGGACGAGGGCGCACCCCGCACTCCGAAACAAAAGCCAACCAGCATGAACTTCCAACCTCCCGTCGTTGCCCACAATCCCCCGCGCCTCTTCGACGAAGATGCCGATCCGGACAGCATGGGCTCCACGAATATTCCCATGGACAGCTGGGTTTACCCGGCGTTGGAGAGGCTGGCTGCAATGGGCCTCATCCCCGGCCAGAGCGTCTCCATCCGTCCCTGGACCCGCCAGGAGTGCCTGCGCCAACTGAAGGAAGCAGAGGATCTGTCCGGTCTGCAGGACACCTTCAGCCCAGGCCTGCTGGCGGAAGCTCGCCGTATGATGACCGACCTTCACAACGAACTCGAGATCGAACCAAATTACTACGAGTCTCTCAGCCTGGACTCCGTCTACACGCGATACGGAACCATCGCAGGCCCCGCGCTGACAGACAGCTTCCACTTTGGCCAGACCTGGTGGAATGACTTTGGCCGTCCACTTGGGCGCGGCGGCAGCGCCATTGCTGGCTATGCCTTGCGGGCCCACTACGGCCGGCTCTTCTTCTACGACCGTCAGGAAGCCCAGCACGGTCCCGGCAATCCGGGAGAATCGCCCGCCATCAATCAGCTCATCAACACGCTCGACCAGATCCAGCCCAACTCTGATCCCCACATCCAGCCAATTCCTGCAAGCGCTGCATTCGATCGCCAGCGTCCGATCGAGTTGTATGCAGGAGTTGCGTTTGAAGGCAACGCTCTCTCCATCGGCAAACAGGAGCTCTATTGGGGACCGACAACCATGGGGCCCCTCGCCTTCTCCAGCAACGCGGAGCCGACCTACAACCTGCGCTTTGTATCGACGCGTCCGCACCCGTTCCCACTTCTGCCGTCGCTCGGGACCTACCGCTTCGACGTCGTCCTGGGGAAGTTGTCCGGTCATAGCTATCCCGCGCGCCCTTGGTTCAACGGTCAAAAGGCGGACTTCAACTTTGGGGACAATCTCGAAATCAGCTTCACTCGCTGGTCTGTCTTCTGGGGTGTCGGACACCCGATCACGTTCCACAGCTTCAAAGACAATGTCTTCAGCTTCAACTCAACGGGCAGTGGAGCTGGAGGCGGCGGAGGCAGTTCTGGCTATGGGGATCCAACTGATCCCGGCGATCGCAAGAGCAACTTTGACTTCAGCTACCGACTGCCGTTCTTGAGCCGGATCGTCACACTTTACGCGGATGCATACTCGGACGACGACCCAAGTCCAATCGACGCGCCGCGACGCGCTGTTTGGAACCCGGGAATTTATTTTGCACGCTTACCATGGTTACCCCACATGGATCTGCGCGTGGAGGCAGTCAGTTCCGAGGGGCTCGCAACCGACTTCGGTGGCCAGCATTTCTTCATCAACAATCAGTATCTCGATAGCAATACGAACAAAGGTTTCCTGCTCGGCAATGCCGTCGGCCGCGACGGCCGCGCTATCGAGGCCCGCAGCGGTTACTGGTTTTCAGCACGAACGCGAGTAGAAGCAGGCTATCGCCAGAACAAGGGCGGCACCCTATTCCTTCCCGGCGGCAGCACCATCACGGACGGCTTCGTGAATGGCTCTTACGCCATCAACCGTCATTGGCAGGCGCAGATCTTCACCCAATACGAGCGCTTCCTCATCCCCTCCTACATGAGTGGCTCACGGCACAACACCAGCGGCTGGCTCCAAATCACTTGGAACCCGGAGATTCACCTCCACCACTAGCCGATGCTGCATTCACCTCTTGACTGCCTTCCAAACGATGCGCTGGTCCTTGCCTTCAGGCCCAGCGACGATGGAAACATCTAGTCCAGGCGCAGAGAACAACTCTCCGGCATCCGTTCCGAAGTCCCAGAAGGCAAGGATACCCGCTGGATTCAAGGGGTCGCTGTGGTAGTCGGCTTCAGTAAGAAACTTCACTTCACCGTCGATGATCTCTGCTCTTTTGCGGGTCGCTGACCGTGGAGGGACCGTGAAGATATGGCAGCCCCCCGAAGACAGAACCCTATGAGTTTCTTTGAAGGCGGCGCCAATATCCGGAACATGTTCCAGAACATCGCTGGATACGATGAGATCGACGCTGGAGGAGGGAAACGTAAGACGGGTAATGTCCTCGCAGCGCACTCCATCGGGACGAATCGATCCCACCTCCTCAGAGCTGGAGTAATAGCTGCGGTAGTAAACCTTTGCCTTTGATAGAAGAGGTTGAAGAGGAGACCGCGAATCGAGTTCCAACACTGTCATCTCTTCTAGTGATCGTCCAAGGGAACGAATAACGGTTGCAAGCATCTCGTAGCGAAGATTTGCGCGGCAGCGGACGCAGAGCTTCATCTCTTCGCCCTCACTGAAGCTTGCAATCAGGGACAACCGCCCGCAGCACCTGCATATTCTTATTTGTGATTGCGGAAAATATTTTAGATTAGGGATGACTTTCCCCAGCACTCGCTTCAGATTTGCGATCTCAGCCTCCCGGACTTCCGATTAAGCTGATGTTGCAACTGGCTTCCCTAGCCAATCAGGAGCGTTTGTCATCAGTCTGCTTCGTCACACTATTCAAGTGTAACGACACCGGTGATTAAGATCAAAAGAGACGAGCCTTGGAAATAGAAGTTTCGCCTCACGGTCTAGTTCCACTTTCATGTCCAAAAACTGCGATGCATGCTCAGTTTGCGCTTCCACGCCAGGGGGATACGGTTCTCGTTCCGCCCTAACCGATAACCCACCAATTTGAGTCCCGTACGAATCAATGCTGAGGGCAACCACCAAGCATGCTTCGGCCAAAGATAGTTGAATTCAGAGCGCACGAAACGGCCACCCTCGCCCCCTGTACCTCCAAACTCCTTCAGCAACCAGCTTTCTTGCGCGTGAAGTACACCAATGTCGAAGTAGCGCCGTAAGTCTTGCAAACATGTGTAGCTGTGAGAGTGGTAGACCTGCGCTTCGGACACATAAGCGATCTTCCACCCAGACCGAAGCAGTTTGGCGGCGGTAATCGTGTCTTCTCCGAAGATCACCTCCCGCGGAAAACCGCCAACAGCCAAAAGAGCTTCTCGACGGTAGGCGGCAAACGAATTTGAAATGAAAATAGCCTTGAAACCTAGCTGCTCCCGGCTTGCCAGAGTGCGCACACTTGATTGCGCGGGGTAATTAAACAGACGAGCATGTGCCTCAATGGGAGTTGCGCCGGGACGTGGTAACTGGCGCCCAAAGGCGGCAGCAACCATTGGATTCGCAAAAGATTCGAGCAGGTTATCGATTGCATTAGCGCCCGCAACCACCGCGTCCTGAGTCAGAAACACGAGGATATCGGCGTCCGGTAACATTTCAGCCGCTAGCTGTCGCGTGCCGCCGTGGTTAAACTCAGCCCGCGCAATCGTATGTACCCGAAACCCTGCTGTACGTGCCAGATCCCCAGTTCCATCAGTCGAAGAGGAGTCCAGGATCAACACCTGGTCCGGTGAGATGTTATTCAGCAGCGACGTCTCAAAACCTGGCCAATCTCTAGCTGCGTTCAGGACAGGTACGACAACGGCAATAGACAGCATCGACATTGCACTTCATTCTACTCAAACAGCGATACAGGACAGAATCGTGCCGTCGGACCGCTGTCTCCGATACTATAAAGACAGGATGCCGATTTACCTTTTTGCAGCCTCCATCATCTTCGTTGTCGCAGTCGCGCGGAAAAGACAAATCCGGGCATTGTCACCGTATGGAATTTTTGTAGCCTTCCAGATCCTGTACAACATCACGCCCTGGGGCACTGCCGCTCTGGGAGTGGGCGGAAGGCTGTTTAGTCTGTTGTCTGATCAGCACATAGTGAATATTCAACTGGTACTTTCGGCTACAGCTAATCTCTGTTTCGGCTTGGTACATCTGGCCTTCTTCCGCAACGTTAAATTCACTCAGCCACTGTCGCCTTCGCGGAGAACTCGGCGCAACTATCTCTATTTAGCGTTCCCGCTCTTTTTCGTCACATGCGTTCTATGCCATTTTTACGGGTGGCATCAATATACATTTGCGGGTCACTTGGTTGACCAGGAAACGCTGGGCGGAATGTTCACTGTTACCGCCTATTTCAAATTCGTCTTTGTTGCGGTCTACCTCTACTACCTCTATCGATTTGGTCTCGACAAATACGCATGGATTCTTGTGTGCGAACAGGTCGTTGTAATGGTTGTTGACGGTGCCAGAACTACTTTTCTTCCCGTTCTTCTAGTGACCCTTTTCATTCTTCTCGACAGAGTTACCGACAAAAAGATGATGAGGCGGATCTACGGCCTTGCAATAGCAGGTATCGTATTATCCATTGGAACTCGATCTCTGATTTTTCACGATAGCAGCTTACTTCAGGATATGATTATCCCTGTTACTGTAGAGGGAGGATTAGGCGATTATTCATCCCTCCAATCCATCCAGGGAGTAGAGAAGCTGGCTCAACCGCCGTATACCTACGGCGCTTCTTATCTGGTTGACCCGTTTGTCTTTCTCATACCGAAGTCGATAGGCAGAGTCAGCCTTTCACCTTTTGGCAACTGGTCAGATAGTCTGACAGATATTCTCGAAGATAAGTTCTCGCCAATGGGCGGATTCTACTATCTATCGGAAGCCGTCGCGGCTTATTCCTATGCCGGACCAGCCATCGTTACAACCATCTTCGCGGGATTTCTAGTGTGGATAGAAAGGAATAAAAATCGGCATCGCATGCTCTACTTGGCATGGATGCCCACTATAGGAATCCTCTTTGTCAAGACTCAGTTTGGCAACGGCATGAAGCTATTCCTAATTGAATTCTTGGCAATCTACCTAATTTTCATTCTTAGCAAAGCCAGGATACTTTTCATTCGTAGCCAAAGAAATGCCCGAGGCAACTTGGCGCCGGCGGCTACCTAGTTGAATTTCCCGTCTGAGCAGCTATAGCCATGAGACCATGGCTGATGCGAGAAACTACTGCCCTTCGGAGGTCACGTCCCAGATCTTTCTCAGCGCTGCATTCAGTGCAATACACATCCTCTCTCTAGAATAACTTGCGGATAATTCTAGTCCAGCATTCAAACGCTCAGAGTCGACGCCCTGAGTGATTATGCTATCTATGGCGCGTTTCCAAGAGTCAGTGTCTCCGAGACTCACAAAGAGCGGCACATCGCCAAATAGCTCTCGAAAGACTGGGATGTCAGAGACGATCACTGCCTTACCCCTTGCCATAGCTTCGAGTGGTGGCAAGCCGAAGCCTTCTCTGGTCGATGGATACACCAATGCTTTGCATTCTTGGTAAAGCTTTGCCAAAGTTGCGTCTGTCACGTCGTGCAAAATCTCAACGATATCGCCTATGCCCAGAACTCGACTACGCTCTCGTAATCGTTCGCTGTACTGGCCTGTACCAGCAACGATCTTGAGCCTGAAATGGTGTTTCCACAGCGCATGCTGCTCCAGAACTTCAATTGCATTCTTATGCGTCCAGGACGCCCCTACCATCAGCAGATATGGATAGACAATATCCGGCGGCTCAGTGCCAAAGCCAGTATCGCGACGAGGTACGTCAATTGCGTTGGGAACCACATGAATAATTGCCGGATTGATACCGTATACAGCGACGATCTCCTGCTTGCTTGTCATTGAGACAGTAAGGATGCCGTCACATCGGCGTAGCGCCCGCGGTAGGATTGCATGGAAATATAACTTCTGCGCCCATGTGTCAGGTTCAAAGTAAGGGCGTAGATCGTGGACCGTAACGATCTGACGCCTCCGAAATGGAAGCACTTGATGGGTGGTAGAAAGCACTCGCCGGGAACGCTTCACTGGAAACAAGAACGTTGCGTAAGCTAGCCAAAGCAATGGACGCCATTTAGACACGTGAGAAGAACTACTCAGCAACTCTGGCAAAACGAAGGTCTTCATGCCTGCGGGAGCTCGCACACCACGCGGCAGAATTACGTCAACATTATTATCTTGCGAAGCTAAGCATTGCAGAGCCGCTTCGGTGAACGTCCGAAGACCCCCTCGACTCCCAATCCTGCTGGCATTCACCGAAAATCCGCTCTGGTTATCGCTCATGCTTCGTAGCTCTTGCGGCCTACCTTGTACCCCTCGAGAATCCCCTTCACTCGAACGTGAGCTTGGTTCCAGGAGTCTTTACCAATCAGTGCACGGAGCGGGTAGAAGACCGAATAGGAAATGGCCCATGCTGCACCTGCCAAAGCTCCAAAGTGTTTCGCCAGGAAGAGTGCTCGGCCGCGTGCGCTATAGTAGCGCGTGAAATCCGATTCGTTGCCTCCGGTGAGGCTACTGACCTTGTGCCATAGCTTTGCATCGGGCAAGAGAAACATTCGTAATCCAGCACGCATCGCGCGATACATGAAATCGGTATCGTCTGAGTAGACAAAGTATCGCTCATCCATCAAGCCAATTCGATCAAATACCTTACGCTGGATCATGACGCAACAAGTTGGAACGTATTCGACTGCCCTCGGCTGTACAAATTGCCCCACATCTTTTTCGCCGTCCCCGATATGCATACTCCGATAGCCATACTTGCGTTCAAATATTCCACCCGCGCACCACACCACATCAGGCTGCTCGTTGTAGTACGTGAGTGGGGTCGTCATCTGGCAGCTATGCACCTGCAATCCACCGAGTAAGCGTTGAAAAAGATCCTCACCGAAAACCACATCGTTGTTCAGCAAGAGCACGTGCTCGCAACCAGCGTCCAAAGCGAAGCGAATACCTTGATTGTTTCCCTCAGCAACTCCTTGGTTCGTTGAATTTTCAATGAGAACCAGCTTTGGAGAATTCCAGGAATGAAGCTGCTCGATCGTATCGTCTTTTGAGGCATTATCGACCGCAATGACTATAAAGTCTTGGTAGCTTTGCTGATCTAGAGATCGCAAAAAATCCTGTAGAACAATACTACTGTTATAGGTAACAGTAACTACTCCAACTTTACCGAGAATAATATCTCCAGACGTCGCTTCCCATCGCTTGTCTCTAGCTTTTGCCATGCAACAATCCTCGTTGCTTCATTTCGATCAGAGACTGTTCGTATCCGTTCATCGACGGTTCGCTGCTATTCGCCCATTCCAGAAAGCTTTTCAGTCCGTCTCTGAATCTCCATTGCGGACGATAGCCCAGTAAAGATTGCGCAAGAACCAGATCCGCCAAACCGTGGCGGACGTCACCGTCGCGAAAGGCACCCGTCGTCTCAACTTTTGATTGGCCCCCATAGAACGCATTGGCTGCCTCAGCAACCTGTAGCACGCTGATCCGCTCTCCTGATCCAACATTAACTGCGTGGCAGCCGGTCGCATCGCCAACGGCGCATTTCACGGTAGCGCGCACGACGTCATCGATGTACACGAAATCACGGCTCTCCGCGCCATCCTCAAACACTTGAATCGGACGGCCCATACGCGCCAGATTCGAGAAAATTGCAAGAATACCCGTGTATGGATTCTGCAATGATTGACCGGGGCCATATACATTCTGATAGCGCAGAGCAAAAGAGCTAATCCCCAGTACTCTACCAAACATCAATGCCATCTGTTCCTGCACCTGCTTCGTCAACCCATAAAAGGAGGACGGCTGGAACGGTGCAGATTCTGCAGTAGGCGCAGGCTCGCACCCACTCTGGCACATTGGGCAAAGAGGATCAAATTCTCCAGTTTGCTTGTCTGCGTTTATGCGAGATACTGGATACACTAGCCCGTCTCTCTCGCAGAGATACGCCCCTTCCCCATAAATGGATCGAGAGGATGCAATGACAATCCGCTCCACTGGATGACTGGGCATCTTAGCCAAAAGATCGTAAATCAATGCCGTTCCAGAAAGATTCGTTTGCCCGTAGCGAGCGACTTCATACATGGACTGCCCGGTGCCCGTCTCGGCCGCCAGATGAACAACACACTGTGCACCATCAAGCGCGTCTCTCAAAGCAGCTGCATCGGACACATCTCCCGTCACCAGTCTTACATGAGGCGATAGGTCAGGAGGCAGCGCCGTGTTTCCGGCATGTACTTGTAAGATAAAATTATCGAGAATGGTGATCTGATGACCGCCAGAAAGGAGGTGGCGCGAAAGGTGGGTGCCAATGAAGCCGGCACCCCCTGTGATAAGAATCTTCATGATAACTGTTTGGCGCCCTCGAACTGCCTCAACTTGAATTATACGATTGGAAGCGTCTGTACCCGGAGTGAATAGCTATTATATAAGCATCTGGTGAGGAGCTGGAATATGTATGTCGTTGACAGGGAAAGTTGATGCCTTCCTCAAGAAGCCCTTTCACGACAAGTTGAACGCGCTTCATGGCGTCCTGTGTCAACTCAAGGGCATGCTCTATTATCGCCGCATTTTTGGCAGCTTCGGCAGCGGCTCCAAGCTATACAAACCCATGCTCGTCAGCAACCCAAAGTTCATCCACATTGGGCATGATGTTTCTGTCCGACAAGGAGCGAGAATCGAGGTCATCCTCAGCAACAACACGCGAACTCCAGTACTAATGATCGGGAATAACGTCAACATAGAGCAAAATGTGCACCTCGTGTGTCATTCGAGAATGATCATTGGCAGCAATGTTTCTATAACAGGGAATTGCGCCATCGTAGATGTGACCCACCCCTACCTCAATATTCACGATCCGACGAAAATAGGTGATCGGATACTCGACGAAGATTCGTTCGTCGAGATCGGAGATGGAAGCTTCCTCGGTTTCGGCACATTGGTAATGCCAAACATTCGGGTAGGAAAATACTGTATCATCGGTGCTCACTCGGTTGTAACCAAGGATGTGCCTGACTACTGTGTGGTCGCGGGCAATCCCGCCAAGGTCCTGCGTCGTTACGACGAAACACTAGGAGAATGGGTTGCATTTCAGTAAATTGCACACTCCTTCATCGGCTTCGTTCGTCTCACTTTGGCGTTGCCAGTCGGGATATAATTCCTGTGATGTCCCTTCAACCATGCATAGTCTGCCAGTCCTTCAACGCTCCCATTTCCTTTCGGACACGAGATCGTCACTACGGAATTCAAGGTGAATTCAATATTGTGCGGTGCGCCGATTGTGGTCTGGTGCATCTGGATCCAGTACCAACAGCTGATGAACTAGCTTCGTTTTACTCGCAGGACTATTACGCCTATCAGCCTGTGGAAAAAGACGGCCGGCTGAAAGCTCTGTCAAAAAAAATACTCAGAACTAAAATAGATACTCACAATCCCCCGTATCTGCAACCTGGTGATTTTCTTGATATTGGCTGTGGGAGCGGTGAGTATTTGCATAAGATGCAGGCGAAAGGATGGAACGTAAAGGGCCTTGAACCCAGCATCTTTGGAGCAGAAGAAGGACGGCAATCCGGGCTCGATATCTTCCACGGCACATTGCACGAGGCAAACTTTCTCCCTGATTCCTTTGACTATGTGCGATCAAATCATTCCTTCGAACACGTGCCAAACCCCGTGGAAGTCCTGGAGGAGATCTATCGCATACTTAAACCCGGCGGGAAGCTATTTATCGGAGTACCCAATATAGCCAGTATTCCCTATCGGATCTTCGGAAAATATTGGTGGTACCTTGGAGCTCCAGTCCATACCTACAGCTACACTGTCCCGACTATCTCTACCCTAATGTGCCGATCTGGGTTTGTTATTGAAACAGTCTATTTCAACTCTAACTTCGCAAGCTTGTTGGGAAGTCTACAGATCTATGCCAATCGCAACAACGGTAAAAAATCGACTGAGGGACGACTCTTCAAGAATCCAGCCTTGATGCTGGCAGCAGACGTGATAACACGAGCCATCGATCTGATTGGCCACGGCGACGCCATCGAAGTAATTGCACGGAAGCCAATAGGTTTGAGTTAAATTCTGGTCTGGAATATGTTTTTCTAAGAGGGAGCCCCAATCGCATGGTCGACGTAGCCATTGCATATCGGATATACCCTGGCGTATCGAAAGCTCCCGCTGTCTTCGCCGACGACAAATTCACATTATCTACCCTGTGCCTGCAATCCTTCAAAAAGGCCGTCGGCCCGCTAAAGATCAAAATGTGGGTTTTGCTAGATGGATGTCCGGACATCTACGAGGATCTTTTTCGAGCATATTTTAGCGAGCAGGAACTTACGATTCTCAAGCTTGATAAAGTGGGGAATTTGCCTTCGTTCTCGACGCAAATTGATATTTTAGCGAGCCAAACTGATTCAGAGTTGGTCTACTTCGCAGAGGATGACTATTTCTATTTTCCCGAAGCGTTGGTAAAAATGGTGGAGTTTGCGCGGAACAATTCCGACGCTGATTTCGTCACACCTTATGACCACTCAGATTTTTACGACGAATCTCAGGGCCTTGAAGGTCACCTGATACGTCTCTTCCGAGATCATCACTGGCGAACCGCACCAGGCTCTTGTCTAACCTTTCTGGCCAAGCGCGATGCTCTAATTGCTATTCGTGACACCTTTGAGACTTATCGCAAAAAAAATGACGACGGAAGTTTGTGGCTCTCAATTATCCAGAAGGGCCGTCTACTCAACCCGCGTCTACAATGGCGCACCTCAGTACGACGAAAACTGTGGCTCAAAACTTGGTTCTTTGGCTATAAACAGATTTTATTTCGGAGATATCGTAAAGTATGGGTTGCGATCCCCAGCATCGCCACCCATATGGAATCACCTTGCCTGGCTCCCGTTGTCAATTGGTACGCAGAGTTTGACCGAGCAAAGGAAGACGCCCTCACGATGGCCTCTCAATTGAGGGCGGAGCCGTCGGAGCTGTGACAACCAGCCGGGAAAGGCGGGTTCTGCTCAAGAATGCTGTTGCCAATGTCGTGCGGGGCAGTTCAGCAGCTCTAGTCGCATTGCTACTACCGCCGTTCTTGACCCGCTCCATGTCCCCGGCTGCATTCGGCGCTTGGGCGCTCGTACTCCAGCTAAGTGCCTATGTAGGCTATCTCGACTTCGGCATTCAAACTGCCGTAGGGCGGTTCGTCGCTCATGCAAATGAGCGTAATGATCCTGATCAGCGCGACAGAATTGTCTGCACGTCTCTCGCAGTGCTTTCAATCTCGGGCTTGCTGGCATGGGTTGGAGCGTTGCTTCTGACAGCCTTCTTGCCTGATTTATTCAAGCAACTACCGTTCGCATTGATCAGCCAGGTACGCATCGCCATTGTGCTTGTCGCAGGGTCACTCGCAGTAGGATTGCCCGCGTCCGTATTCATCGGCATCTTTCTCGGGCTCCAGCGCAACGCAATACCCGCCTCGATCCTCGGAGTATCCAAAGTTATTAGTGCCGTGCTGGTTGTGCTGATTGCGCGACATGGAGGAAATCTCGCCCACATGGGAGCTGCGGTCGCGGCGATCAATCTACTTTCGTATTTCTTCCAGTACTACGCCTGCCTCCGTGTCGCGCCAGATATGCGCTTTTCTCTGCGCTACGTCACCAAATCTGCGGCAAAGGAGCTCGCTGACTATTGCTTCAGCCTCTCGATCTGGTCGCTTAGCCTATTGCTCGTCACGGGCTTGGACTTATCAATTGTCGGCTATTATCGCTTCAGCGAAGTCGCTTATTACTCTGTCGCGGCAATCATCGTCACATTCCTGGGTGGCTTCTACAATGCCATTGTCAGTCCAATGCTACCTGCCGCAGCCGTGTTACATGCGCGGGGAGATAGGCGCCAACTCGGACAGATGGTTATGGTAACTACGCGCTATGGCATGCTTCTTTTGTTAGTTATAGGGCTTCCGCTGATTGCTGGAGCCCACCTCATCCTTAAAGTTTGGGTCGGGCCCGACTATGCCACCCATGCTGCTTTCATTGCTCAGATACTAATCGCGGCCAACATTATTCGCCTTTGTGTAACACCGTACGTTGTAGCCATGATTGGTTCCGGAGAGCAGCGCCTGGTAATTCTTACACCATTGTTGGAAGGTATAGCCAATCTAGTTTGCAGCCTGGTTGCGGGCTACTTCCTAGGCGCTCTAGGAGTGGCTATCGGCACTTTCGTCGGCGCAATCGTTGGCATGTTGGGGATGCTGCTCTACAACATGCGACGGACAACTGCAATTCAATTGACGGTGGCAGAATACGTTCATGGTTCACTTCTCCGGCCGTGCCTCTGCGCAGCCCCGGCTCTTACAATCATGCTCATCTTGTCAACTGGGGTACGTCTACATCCGCTGATAAAAGATCCGTTACAGAGTCTCGCTATGTGCGTCAGCCTTGTCTTGTTGTGGAAGATTGGACTCATGCCGCATGAACGCCGAAATCTCATAGGCAAGGTGCTTTCCAGCGTTCGGTGAAGCATCCTTGCAGCTCGGCCTAGGGCGCAGTAACCTTGGCCCAATCCTGTCGCAACGTACCCAGCGCGGGCATCAGCAGGAGCCAGCCGCATCCCAAAAGAAATCCTAACAAACAACTGCCAATTAGAATGAGTGCCTTCGGTGGACCGGATCTTTTGTCCGGAACAACCGCGCGATCGACAACCTGCAGCAGGGGCGTCTCTCTGGATTCATCCAGTCTGGCAGACTCGTACTGTTTCGCAATCAACGCAAAGAGCACCTCATGATATTTGACCTCTCGCTCTTTACGTACATATTCAAGAGCGAGTTCCGGCACCTTTGCTGTAGATGGCAGCACGTTGATAGACTGCCGATTACCTGAGTCATTTTGCAGTCTCTGCAGTTGCTGCTCCAGACCGTCTATCTGCGTCTGCAGTCGAACTACCTCAGGATTCTGGTCGGTCGCGGCCTGCTTCAGAGCGCTTAATTGAATCTGACGGCTGGAGATCTGCGCACGGATTTGTACAATCGAATCAATCTCCGCCTGCGCCTGACCACCGGGAGAGATCAATCCCGTTTGCTCCTCTGTCTTCTTCAACTCGACTTCAGCGTCTGCGAGAGCGTTTTTCTCGCGTTCAAGCTGATCTCCAAAAAAGAGACGCCTCTGAGAGGCTTCCGTCAGCGCCAACCGCCCGTTTTGTTCATACAGCGCATCGAGATAGCCATTCGCAAGGTCGGCTGCACGCTTTGCGTCGTGGTCCTCCACATTGATGGTGATCAACGTATCTTTACCCGTAGCAAAAGTACTGCGACCTTTAAGCACCTTCACAGTGTCACTGATCTTCTTCCGGTCGTACACCTTCTGCAGGTCGAAGCGTTTGATCAGTTTATCTGCAATTGTGCGACTTCCAAGGAGACCGATATAGATGTCCGCGGGACTTTTTAGCCCGGTCAGTGCTCCTACCGCACCCAAAGAGCCCAGCTGACTCGCCGCCAGCTGAGCCATCCCGCCGGCGCCCGGTACATTCTGCGGGGGAAGAAACGTCGCTTGCGAGGTATACATCGGCTTCATCACAACGAAGACCGCAGCCGCGGCCAGCACGGCCGCCGCCAATACAAATCTGACAATGATCTTCCTTCCCCGCCATAGCAAGGCCGTTATCTCCAACAGACTAATCTCTCGTTCCTCCGGAGCGTTTTCTATCACGCCGGCCTTCGATTCAGCGTGAGTGAAAATCTCGGGATGGTTCAATACTGTCTCTAGCGGCATTTTTGAATATCTTTCTAGAACACCAGGTTTGCGGCGGCGATCGCAATTCCAAACTGACCCATAATCTGGGCTATATCCACAATCGTACGCAACGTCTGGCCTTTGCTCAGGTTCAACGGAACCACGACCGTATCCCCGGGATAGAGTCGTATGGAATCAAACCCGCTTCCGCGCAGAGCGGAGCTATATTGCTTGCTGAGAACCGACCCATCGGCGCGAATCACGTAAGAGCGGCTTTTGTCGGAATCACGATTCGCGCCACCGGCCAGACGGATATAGCCTCCGACGCGACGCTGCGGATTGTACAAAAACGAATTTTGATTGTAGACCGCGCCGTCCACATTCACTGTCAAAGGCACACGCGGCACAATAAAGCGATCACCATTTTCGAGCGGCATATCGGGCAACTGCGCCACATCGTGAGCGTCGGCCGGCAGATCGAGAACGATTCGTCCAGTCGCTTGCACCTGCCGCAGACGGCTGACGATATTCTGATTCTGAGCCTGCAACGCAGCGGCCGCAGCGCTGTCCTGAGCATTGAGTGCTCCACCTGCAGCATTCGCTGCGTTCGTACTCGCCTGGAGATCCATCTGGTCGACGTATTCGGTCAACCGCTGCTGCTGCACACGTCGCGTCGATTCGCGCGTAAACTCCGATCCGAAAAGATATGCGTCCGGGGTAACGCCTCCAGCCCGTTGCACCAGATGCCGCAAGGTCTCTCCCGGCAGCACGCTGTAGATTCCAGCCGAGACAAACTCGCCCTCCAGCCGGACAAACTTTGACTGTTGCGACTGCGGCACATGAATGTCTGCAGTGGAGAAGATCGTAACCACATCCCCCGGCTCCAGCTCAAGATTCTGCGACTCATCCCCCTGCATAACAAGTCGTCCAAGGTTGAACGGCAGTAAAGATGTCGTCAGGTCGACATTGCTCTGCCGCTCAATCACGGCGTAGCTCCAATCGATATCAGGCTCAATGTGTTTGACATCGTTGCGCGGCAGAAACTGCCCCGTAGACCCTGAGACGCTGGCGTTTGCCGTGCTCATACGACCGGTTCCACCAGTATATTGTTGCGATTGTGGCGCCGGGACGCTCGAGGGAGTCGTCGAATTCGGGGAGTTTGAAGGATCTGAGGAATTTGACGGATTTAGAGAAGCCTGCTGTGCACAATCCAGTGCACCATCTGTCTGCGGACCATCACTGGAATTATTCTTGTTCAAACTTTCGGTTGCGCCGCTGAGGCTATCGTACTGGGTGCTAAACTCGAAACCGATCAGGTTCGGATTTTTGTTGTTGCTAGCCGAATACCTCCAGACCGGGTCCTCGCCACCTTCTCCAACCGCCACTCCATACCGAAGGTTGGGAACACCGTAGGGCGTCTTGGGAGGACAGGTTGGAATATAAGTCAGCGTGGGTTGACCAACCTTGCTACGTTTCAACCAGTAGTCCCGCGTGATCAGCGCATCTTTATCCGGAAAAAGATCATGGACCCGCATTCCCGGCTTCCACGCGAAGCGCCCCGGATTGGCCACGTTCCCCCGCAAGGTCACGGCGTCTTTGTAACGATTGACGATTGCACTGAACTCCAGGACGTCACCACTGCGCAGTATCGTAGACCGTCCTGCATCGTCAAGTGAGACCTCGATCATGCTGCGCACACGGCCTTCATCGACACGCTCCAGGCGAGCCCGCTCCTCTGCGGCAACATTCGTCAGCCCCGCCGCAAGTGAAATCGCATCTCCGACAGTGGCGCTCCCCGTAGACTTCAGCTCATAGATCCCCGGTGTGTTCACGCTTCCTGCCACAGCCACCTGCGGCCCCACCGGCGGAATATAGATAACGTCTCCGGACAGCAGTTGCACGTCGGTCGACTTGTCGCCATGCAGCAAAAGATCGTACAGGTCATAGTCAACAACGACCTTATCTCCGCGTTTCAATTGAATATGCCGCATACTCCCCTGCGGAGCCGGGCCACCACTGGCAAAAAGCGCATTCACCAAAGTGCTCAGCGAACTGACCGTGTAGTTTCCTGGACGCCGCGCCTGCCCCACAACAAACACCTGGATCGAACGCAACTGCCCCATATTTACGTTCAGGTCGAAGTTGCGGAAGAGCTTGCCCATCTGGCTTTTCAGGTAGCCCTGCACCTGCGCGAACGGCAGTCCGGAGACCCGCACGGTACCCACCTGCGGAATATAGATATTCCCGGCTCGGTCGACCATAAAGCGGCCATTCAGCGTCACCTGTCCCCACGACTGGATCAGCAATTCATCGCCCGGCCCAACCACATAATCCGGCGTCACCGGCACCATATCGAGCGGCGCGAACGTAGAAGGCGGCACGCGGAAGAGCTTCGCCCCAAAGATCGGCAGCATCTTCCCCATGGAGTTGGCCACCATCAATTGAAATTCGGTCGGCGAATCCAGCAACAGACGAGCCTCTCTGCTCAACTCCTCCTGTTGGGCCCGGGTCTCATTCGTTTCACGGGTATTTTGCTGAAATCCTGTCTGTCCCTGAAGAACTATGCCTTGGGTGGCCGGCATCTGTTGCTGGAGCCCCTGCGAGGAATACTGACCCCCTTGAGACTCGCTCTGATCCGCACCCTGGTTATTGCTGCTCTGGCAAGTTGGATCGATCGGGTCGCAAGAGGATTGACCCACGGCGTTCCTGGGAACCTGACCGAAATCCGTTGTCTGAGCGCACAGCACGCTCGCTCCAAACGTCGTGAACAAAAGAACAAACTCGAACCGAAAGACCCTCGTGAAACGACCAGACCGCATCTGTAATCCTCGCAAAGCTGTAAGACCTTTCAGCGCGTCCCATGTGCAGAGGGCGCAGCCACGACAAAACATAACCGCAGGCGCTGGCCTCGCCTCTACTCAATTCCTTTCGGAACCATTACTCCAGCATACCGAAACTATGGACGAAGCGGTAACTCCGCGACCTGCGCCGTCTCCACAGCCTGCGCGACCCGCAGCATGGTCGCCTCATCGAAGTGTCTCCCCATCACCTGCACCCCGATCGGCAGTCCGTCCTTAGTCTCGCCGCAAGGCACCGACACCCCGCAGATTCCCGCAAGGCTCGCTGCCACCGAATAAATGTCTTCCAGATACATCTGCACCGGATCATCCGTCTTCTCTCCCAGCTTGAACGCCGGAGTCGGCGTCACCGGCGCAACCAGCACATCCACCTCACCAAACGCCGTAAGAAAGTCCCGCGTCAGCAGCGTCCTTACCTGCTGCGCCTTGCGATAGTACGCGTCGTAGTAACCCGCACTCAGAGCGTAGGTTCCCAGCAGAATTCGCCGCTTTACCTCGGCCCCAAACCCAGCGTCGCGGGTCTTTTTGAACATCGCCGAGAGCGTCTTCGCCTCCTCCGCTCTCAACCCGAATCTCACTCCGTCGAACCGTGACAGGTTCGACGAAGCCTCCGCCGTCGCAATGACGTAATAGGTCGGAATCGCATATTTTGTATGCGGCAAACTGACCGGCTTTACCACGCATCCCACCGTCTTCAAACCAGCAATTGCACCATCGATTGCCGCACGAATCTCCGGGTCGAGCCCCTCGCCGAAGTACTCCTCCGGCACCCCGATCCGCAGCCCCTCGACCGGCTTGGTCAACCCGCCAACATAGTCCTCCACCGGCCGATCCGATGAGGTCGCATCCATAACATCATTCCCTGCAATCACCTGCAGCACCGTCGCGGCGTCCTTCACATTTTTCGCTAACGGCCCCACTCGATCGAGCGAAGAAGCAAACGCAATCAGCCCATAGCGACTGACCCGCCCATACGTCGGAAGCACGCCCACAACTCCACAAAAAGCCGCCGGCTGCCGAATCGACCCGCCCGTATCGGTTCCCAGCGTCGTCACCGCGAAATTCGCCGCCACCGCCGCCGCCGAACCCCCGCTCGACCCACCCGGAACCCGATCCAGCGCCCTCGGATTCCGCACCGGCCCGTAAGCCGAATTCTCATTCGACGAGCCCATCGCGAACTCATCACAATTCATCTTCCCCAGCAGAACCGCCCCAGCCGCTTCGAGCCTGGCCACCGCAGTTGCGTCGTAAGGTGGCCGATACCCCTTCAAAATCAGCGACCCAGCCGTAGCCGGCGAGCCCTCCATGGCGAGAACGTCCTTGATGCCCACCGGAATTCCAGCCAACACCGGCAGCGCCTCACCCCTCGCAGCCATCCCATCGATCTTCGCCGCCTGCCGCATCGCCCGCTCCCGGCTCAGCGTCAGAAAGCTGTTGATCTTCCCATCTTCGGCAGCGATCCGGCCATAATGCAGCTCTGCGAGCGCCGTCGCCGTGGCCTCGCCCGAAGCTATCGCCCCGCGCGCGCCATCGATCGTCAAACCCGTCAAGCTCTCGACCTCCATCGTCCGTCCACTCACCGTTCGATCACCTTCGGAACCTTGAAGAACAGTCCATCCGTCTCTGGTGCAGAAGCCATCACCGCAGCCCGATCCACCGAAGGCCGCACCTCATCCACCCTCAAACTCTCTCCTCGATCCTGCAAAAGGCCGCCAAGAACCTCGCTGACCTGTGCCATCGCAGGCACTCCTGCCGTATTCAGCTCGTTCAGCTGAGCGATATGCCCCAGAATCGCATTCAAATCCCGCTGCATCCGTGGCTCCTCCTCCGCCGTCAGCTCCAGATTCGCCAACTCCGCGACCCGCCGCACCTCGTCCATCGATACCCCAGCCTGCTCCCTCATCGTCCGTCATTCCTCTTCATCTCAAAGTGTATCTCGCGCACCTTCACCCCTGCGATCCGCGCCAGCTCTCCGCCAAGCTGGCCCTGCATGCTCCTCATCTGGCGCATCCACACGTCGTCTGCAACCTGCAGCAACACCACGCCATCGACATAGCCCACCACAACTCCCCGCTCCGCCATCCCCTTGCCACAGGCCACCGGCCACGCTGCCGCAAGCTTGTCTTCATCGGACAGCGCCCGCAAGCTGCGCCCCATCGTCCCCCTCGCCAGCTCCCGCATTCCTTCCAGCGCCATCCGCAACCTCCCCCAACCGAACCATCGCTCTCCGCATCAGGATATATCGCAGGTCCATGCCATGACGCCGGGTGCCCCATATCCCGCTTTTGGGACATGGGTTTTCTCCAAACCAAACCACTAACAATGAAGAAAATTCCAGTGGGCACATCTTCGACCTGTCCCGGAACGTTGCGTATGAGCGAATGCGCGGAACACCCTTCGAAAGGGCGATGAAATGGAATGGAAGGCCGCCCGCCTCCCTAACCCTTTTGCCTCTGCGTCGCCTAGAAAGCGCCATCCTGATTCACCACAGAGGAGTACGTCTTCGAGAGAATCCTGACGTCCGCTCCCAGTGACCAATGCCCGACATACTCACAGTCCAGCGCCACGCGTCTCTCGTAGCTCAACGAGCTGCGTCCGGAGACCTGCCACAGCCCCGTCAGACCGGGCTTTACCCTGCAATAACAGTCGAAGCAACCGCCGTACTTTTCTACCTCCGCCGCCACAATGGGCCGAGGCCCGACCAGACTCATCTGTCCCGTCAGCACATTCCATAGCTGCGGCAGCTCGTCCATGCTGTACCTGCGCAGGAAAGAACCGATCGGCGTAATTCGCGGGTCGTCCCGCAACTTATGAGTTCTGTTCCACTCCGCGCGCGCCTCGGGATGCATGGCCAGATACTCCTCCATCAGCTCGGCCGAGTTGACGCACATCGTTCTGAACTTCCACATCGAAAAGAACGCGCCGCCTTTCCGGATTCGCCGGTGCGAATAGAAGACCGGGCCTGGCGAACTCAACATCACCAGCGCCGACACGATCCCAAGGACCGGAAGCAGCACCGGCAGGGAGATCAGCACCAACACAACATCGAAAAAACGCTTGACTACCCTATATCGGAAGTACTCTGACGGCACACCGTTGGCCCGTTGCGACCTGACCACCCGGCGACCCGACTCCGTATACGAATAAGAACCTTCGATAGTCGCTGTCCGCGACTCGGGAGATTGGTATTCAGACTGCATCCGAATCCTGTATCTGTACGCTGCCAGTGTCCGCGCTCTTCTGCTCTACACCGTTTGTACGGTTCACCTGCACATGTTCGCGGTTCTTCATCTTCCTCCGCCTGCGCAGCCGCTTATCAGCCTCGCAGACGCCGCTCCTCGATTTCCTGCACATTCGTTATCTACGCCAGTCTCTTATTAGAACTGTTTCGTACCGAATCGATACCAAGGGAGAAGAAGGTCCGTCGCACTATTTATAACCTATTCAGTTTACTTTGCATGGCTCTTCTTAAGGGGGACCAGATCGATAAATTCGCTTTCTCTTCGTGCCATTATGGAACCGTGCCGTACAACTTTCGTAATAGACGCGCCCGAAGCTACACTGGTTGGGTGCGGATTCTAGATACCACGTTATGTGACGTTAGACTACTTCAACCCCAACGCCACGGTGATAGACGCGGTTGGTTTGCAGAAGTATTCAACCAATTAACATTTGAGGCAGCCGGCCTCCCCACCCAGTTCGTTCAGGACAATCAATCGTTCTCTATCAAAGGTGTCCTTCGCGGCCTGCACTATCAGCTCGGCAAACCCCAGGGCAAGCTCGTCCGCGTCCTCTCGGGCCACATCTGGGACGTCGCCGTCGACCTCCGTCGCAACTCCCCCGACTTCGGCAAATGGGCCGGCTTTCACCTCAAAGCCCAGTCCCCGGACGACGACCTCCAACTCCTCTGGATCCCCGAAGGCTTCGCCCACGGTTTCCTCGTTCTCTCCGACACCGCCGAAGTCCTCTACAAAACCACTAACCTCTACCACCCTGCCGGTGAACGCTCCATCCTTTGGAACGACCCCACCCTCAACATCACCTGGCCCCTCGAAGCGCTCAACGGTCTTCTCCCTTCCGTCAGCCCCAAAGACGCCCTCGGAAAACTCTTTACCGAGGCGGATCTGCCGCCCGGGTAGCAAAAAAAATGGGCGTGGTGAGTCTGTGTTTTTGCAGGGGTTTTTTGAGAAAAGTGTGTGCAGAGTGTGGTCTTTTTGTGGTGAAGTTGTGGCAAATTGCGTGGTAAACGTGGACTGCGGACGGATGTTATTCCGGGAAGAAAAATAGGACACGATTTTCAATTATTTTTGAAAAAGATCGCTGGATGATTTTCCTGCGAATGCGAGTCGAGGCTACGAGGCTCCATTGACCTGCAGCCAACGCTCTACTTCCAACAACGACCTGACTGCCAGATACTCGCCGGGGCAGACGGCTTCCTCGGTTCCGGCCATCAGGAAAGCCTGCCGCAACCCTGCCGCGTTCGCAGCCCCCACATCCGAGCAGCGGTCTCCCACCATCACGCTCTCGGCCAGCGAGACGCCAAGCTCCACCGCCCCTCTGCGCAGCATTCCTGTGCCTGGCTTTCTGTCCTCATGCTCGCGCTTGTATTGCCCCACGCCATGCTCTGGATGAAACGGACAGTGATAGACCGCGTCCAACTCCACTCCTTCCGCACGCAGCGCGCCACGCATCCATTCCATCACCGCGTGAAAATCCGCCTCCGAATAATATCCCCGCGCAATCCCGGCCTGGTTCGTCACCACAATCAGCTTGTACCCGAGCCCCATCGCGGTCCGGCACAGGGAGAAAATTCCGTCAACAAAACGCACCTCGTCCACCCGATGCAGATAGCCAACCTCCTCATTGACCACACCATCGCGATCCAGAAACAAGGCCCGTTCACTCATGGCGAAACCATCGTCTGTCCAACAGACAGCCATCGGCTTATAGCGCAGACAGCACCTTTCGTAGAGTCTCCTGCCAATCCATCATCGTCCACCCGAACCCCTCAGCCAGCTTGCTGCAGTCCATCCGTGAATTCAACGGCCTCTTCGCTGGGGTCGGATACTCAGCCGTAGTAATCGCCTCAATCTCTGCAAACCGCACCCCCGGCTCTGCCTCCCTCTGCAGCCGCACCGCCTCCACTGCGAATCCATACCACGTCGTCTCCCCCGCGCCAGCCGCGTGATAAACCCCACCAACATCCGCCAGCACATCGACAAGCTCACGCCCCTGCGCCGCCATCTCGCACCTGCCAATCGCCTGCACAGTCATGCGTGCCAGATCGCGGCTCCACGTAGGCGCGCCATGCTGATCTCCCACCACTCGCAACACCTCACGCTCCCGCGCCAGCTTCAAAATCGTCAGCAGAAAATTCTTCCCCGCTCCGCCATACACCCAACTCGTCCGAAAGATCAGATGCCCCGCGCCACTCTCCGTCAGCGCCTTCTCCCCAGCCAGCTTGCTCGCTCCATAAACGCTCACCGGCCCTGTCGCATCGCTCTCGCAATAGGGCACATCGCCCGAACCATCAAAAACATACTCAGTAGAAAAATGAATCACTCCCGCACCAATCGCCCGCGCCTCTTCCCCCATCACCTCTACAGCCTCAGCGTTCACCGCGTACGCCAACTCCGGCTTGCTCTCCGCTTTATCCACCGCTGTATACGCCCCTGGATTCACAATCCATCGCGGCCGCACCCTGCGAATCGCCTCCCGCACCGAACCCGCATCGGCAAGATCCATCTCCACGCGCGTTGGTGCAATCAGCTCGACCGCCTCACCCAGCGCCCCCAGCGACTTCAGCAACTCCCCACCAACCTGCCCTGTCGCCCCCGTCAAAAGTATCCGCGCACCCGGCGGCAGCCTGCCGTCAAGCATCAGTACACCGTCTCTTCCAGCACCCGCAGCAGATACTGCCCATAGCTACTCTTCGCGATCTTCCCCGCCAGCGAACGCAGCTCCTCCGCATCGATATATCCCAGCCGGTACACAATCTCCTCTGGACAAGCCACCTTCAGCCCCTGCCTCTTTTCAATCGTATGGATGAACGTCGCCGCATCCAGCAGCGAGTCATGCGTCCCCGTATCCAGCCACGCGATCCCCCGCCCCAGCACCTGCGTCCGAAGCTGTCCCCGCTCCAGATACCACCGGTTCACATCCGTAATTTCGAGCTCTCCCCTCGGCGACGGCTTCAGCCCTTCAGCCACCGCTACCACCTGCACGTCGTAGAAATAAACGCCCGTCACCGCATACCGCGACTTCGGCTTCAACGGCTTCTCTTCAATCGAAACGACCCGCCGCTGCTCATCGAACTCCACCACCCCATACCGCTCCGGATCGAGCACCGGATAGGCAAATACCGTAGCGCCCTGCGTGTTTGCCGCGGCCTCCTGCAACGTCTTCGCAAAGTCGTGTCCATAAAAAATGTTGTCGCCCAGCACCAGGCAACAACCCTCGCCTGCCAGAAATTCCTTGCCAATCAAAAACGCCTGCGCCAGCCCATCCGGCGATGGCTGCACCGCATACTGCAGCGAGATCCCCCACTGCTTCCCATCGCCCAGCAGTTGTTCAAAGCGCGGCGTATCCTCCGGCGTCGAGATCACCAGAATCTCCCGAATCCCCGCCAGCAGCAGCACCGACAGTGGGTAGTAGATCATCGGCTTGTCATACACCGGCAGCAGTTGTTTCGAAATCGCCTGCGTCACCGGATGCAGCCGCGTCCCTGACCCGCCGGCAAGAATAATTCCCTTCACCGCGCCCCCTCCCCAGCAGCGATCACGGTGCCAGTCACGGCGCCAGTCGTCGTCCCTCTTACCTGGCGCCCATCATAGTTCTGACTCACCCACTTCTGATAAGCCCCGCTCGTCACCCCCTCCACCCAGGCCAAGTTCGCCAGATACCATTCCACCGTCTTCCTCAGCCCCGTCTCAAAGCTCTCCTCTGCGCGCCACCCCAGCTCACCCTCCAGCTTGCGCGCGTCAATCGCATACCGCCGATCATGCCCCGGCCGATCCGTCACATACTTCACCAGATCCTTATGCGGTCGAAACTTCGACTTCGGCGCCAGCTCATCGAGCAGCCCGCACAATGTCGTCACCACCGCAAGATTGCTCCGCTGATTCCCTCCACCCACGTTGTAAGTCTCTCCCACGCGTCCCCGCGCCAACACCGTCCGCAGCGCTCGGCAATGGTCCCCCACGTACAGCCAATCCCTCACCTGCTGCCCATCGCCATACACCGGCAGGCTCTTGCCTTGCAGCGCATTCGCGATCATCAGCGGAATCAGCTTCTCCGGAAACTGATAAGGCCCATAGTTATTCGAGCAGTTCGTCACGATCGCCGGCACCCCATACGTATGCACCCACGCCCGCACCAGGTGGTCCGACGAAGCCTTCGACGCAGCGTAAGGACTGTTCGGCGCATACGGCGTCTCTTCATGAAAAGCAGCATCGTCTGGCAGCAGCGTGCCATACACCTCATCGGTCGATACATGCAAAAAACGAAACTGTTCCCGCTCGCTCCCCACCAGCGAATCGTAATGCGCGCGCGCCGCCTGCAGCAGCGTAAACGTCCCATCGATGTTTGTCCGCAGAAACGCCTCCGGCCCAACGATCGACCGATCCACATGACTCTCCGCCGCAAAGTTGACCACGGCTGCGGGCCTGAATTTCCGCAGCAATAAGGCCACCAGCTCGGCATCGCAGATGTCGCCATGCACAAACGTATACGCCGGGTCCTCCTGCACCCCAGCCAGGTTCGCCGGGTTTCCCGCATAGGTCAGCTTGTCCAGATTGATCACCGGGCTGCCCCCAGCTCCAAGCCAGTCCAGCACAAAGTTGCTGCCGATAAACCCAGCCCCTCCCGTCACCAGAATGCAACCCACGCCGCGGCCCGCAATCTTGTTCGCTTCACGATCAAATCTCATCGACTTTCAACGCCTCCAGCCGCCGCGACACAAACCCTCTTCAGGGTACAGACCCCAAACGATTCAAGCAAAACAAACAAGCTAATTCAAAGCGCAACCCGATCGACACCCGTTAAAGCCTTACGTCGTCATCCTGGCCCTGAGCGTAGTCGAATGGGGAAGGATCCTGCATTTCGTCGTTGCCTGTTCTACGTCGTTGCGTTTTTTAGAGTTGATTAACGCCTCGCACGGCATTTCACACTTGTTCAGTCTCTTTCAAAGCGACCGAGCTTAGAACAAATTTTTTCGATAACCCGACTTTTGAGGCGGTACGCTGCACTGATTCTAAAGTTGTCGTTTATTCCGCTGTAACTTTACCTTCCTTCGTGGATACCTCTTATGTGACTTAAATCGCGCGATTTCCAGTTTCTACTCCGAATGCGCGAAGCACAGGGGATTGTATGACATCCACAACTTTGAACCTCGTGGCGCAGCAGAGACCGAAGCAGATTGCCCCCACGTGGCATACCGCCATATTTGCGTGCTTCTTCGTTGCGCTGGCAATCACAGGAGCCGTTTTTCAAAGTCACGCCAAAGCGCATCCGGGCGAACGGGAGCAGCATCGACACATGGCGCCTATGTATTTGTCTCTCATCGCCATGGAGGCAGGTCTCTTTTTCTATGTGAAGGGTGGGCTCGACCGCTATCAGGTTCCGATTCAAGACGTCATCCGTGGCGATTGGAGCGGTGCGAAAAGCATCTTGCGCGATGTTGGAATCGGCTTTGGGGCATGGCTGGTATGGCTTGCCATCAATAGTGTGTGGAACAAGCTTTGGGGGGCGGATCCTTCCGTTTCGATCTATGCATTGCCTAGACGTCCGCTGGACGTCTTACTCTGGGTAGCAGTTTCTATCAGTGCAGGGATATCTGAGGAGTTCGCCTTTCGCGGATATCTGCAAAGGCAATTTGGAGCTTTGACAGGTAGCCGATGGCTCGGACTAGTTCTTCAAGCGGTTGTATTCGGGATTGCACACGCGTATGAGGGGATGCGAGCTGCGATGCAGATAGTGGTCTTCGGGTTACTATTCGGCTCAGTCGCGCTCTGGCGCAAGAGCTTGCGTGCAGGAATGATTGGGCATGCCTGGACGGATATCATGTCAGGATTGTTCGGAATTTAGCCTCCAGGCAAGTTGCCTGAACGACTGCGCCGAGAGCTTCTCATCCACGGCGCGAACTGAGAGATTCGATTGACAGATATCGATGCACTGTACAAAGAGTATTCGACCAGCGTGTATCGCTTCGCACTGTATCTTTCGGGGAACCACGCCGAAGCGGAAGATATTATGGCCGAGACGTTTGTACGTGCCTGGACCTCGCCCAGCCCAATTCTGCTGGAGACAGTGAAGGGCTACCTCTTCGCAATTGCTCGCAATCTGTACCTTCAGGGCCTTCGTAGAAGCTCTCGTCAGACTGAACTCGAGATCGAATCCGGGGAGGGGATGGAGGAGCTTCTGCGAAGCTCCGAAGCCGATCCTTACCGCCAGGCAGCACAGAAAGAAGAGCTGCAACGCGTCATGCAGAAACTCCAAACGCTTGCGGAGCCGGATCGTGCAGCCCTGCTTATGAGAGCGCTGGATGAGATGCCCTACGAAGAGATAGCCCGAGCCCTGGGACTGTCCCTCTCTGCCGTCAAGGTAAAAGTTCATCGAGCGCGGCTTGCGCTTGCAGTCGCTAGAGGAAGGTGATTATGGATGTTCCGCGCAGTGTTGTCGTAGACCTGTTGCCCTTGTACGTTGCGGGAGAACTTAGCCCAGAGACTTTAGCTTTCGTCGAAGCGTGCGTCGACAAAGATCCTGGACTTGCTAAATTGCTGCAAGAACTGAGGACTGAAGGCCCTCTTGCTCAAGTTAGCATCGCGGGTCCGCGGCCAGAGCTTGCTTTGCGCTCCCTGCAGCGCACACGAAAGCTGCTTGGCTGGCAAAAAAGGCTCTTTGCATTTGGATTGTTCTTTACACTCATCTCTCTCAGTTTTGAAATTAATTTTGCGGATGGCCGTCTTAAAGAGTTTCATTTTTTAATGCGCGACTCTCCGTGGATCTTCGGGAGCAGCCTCGTCCTCGGTGTGCTTTGCTGGATCATCTATGTCGCGCTTCAAAGGCAACTCAGAACAGATGTCGGACGCAGGGCAGGAGCGTGAGACTGTCCAGGGATTTCCAGTATTGACGAATCGAAAATCCTTCATGCTGAAGTGATCGGATAGCGGTGCCACGCCCGGTCTGGCCGAAAGTCGTTCCCGGAAAACGGGGTTTTCGGCAAGTACAGTTCCGGGTAACCCGATTCGCACCTGAATCGCTGGCAGAAACGCTGCAAGGTATTCTTCTCAAGCGCCACTCGGCATACCTAAGGGCGGCCAGTCCAAACTTCTCTGCTCTTCAGAACTGTTTCCAAAGCAGAAGGCAACGCTCCCTCCTCGTTCCATGTCCTACAAGGTTGACGAGTAAAAGGACAAACCCATGGCTTCAACTCTTCCCCATCAGCAACCAGACCCGCAGCAGAAATCCGACGCGAAGGACACGGCGCAATCGGAAAAGAATGCCGCCGCCACACCGTCCGGTCCGCTCGGAGACAACCCTGGAACGGCAGGCCCCGGCAACACCGCCGTCACCTCCAACACCCCCGAGAACAACCTCGGCCATCTCAACCCCTCCGCCCCGGAGGATTCCAACACAACCCCAGGAACAACCGGAAAAAAATAAGCCGATTTGACCATCACGGGACTGAAGAACTTTCAGTTCCTCAAGCGGGAAGGGCGTGCCAGGAAATACCGCGCGCCTGAGGCGCAACCGCTCTGCCGAAGTCTGACTAATTATTGCCCTTGCTTTTGCCGTTGCCTGTTCTCTTCCACCCGCCAAAATCTTGTCAAGCCCCCAACGCGCGAAACCCGCGCCAATCCAACACATTCGCGTGTCCTACGAGTTATGCTTCAACCGCTATACTGGATATAGACATCCGAAAAAGAAGAAGCCCCCCAAACGACTCCAGTGCTAACTTACTGATAAAAAGTATTTTAGGCGCAACCCATTTGTTATGAATATTTTACAGACACACCCTAGCTGTAAACCATTGAAAAGAAGTATTTTATGCCCAAAATACCCCCCGGGGGGAGGGGGGTAGGTCAAAGCGTAACTGCCCGAAGCGATGTCGTACGCTCGTCCCGACGGAGATCCAACGTATGCTATCGGAGTGCGACGCATGAGCCAAAGAGGACAGATTCGGTGACAGGTGTCGAGATGCAGTCGCGCGTGATGCGCCAAATGCACTCGCTGTCCGAGCGGCTGGGGAGACGACGTGGGACGGCAACTCACCTGGCCACAGGGGAGCGCGGAGAGCGGGAGGCGCTGTTTCATCTGCGCAAACTGGGCTATGTCATCGTCGCCCGAAGATGGAAGACTGCGAAGCTGTGGGGTGATGTGGACCTGATCGCGTGGGATGGCGAGTGCCTGTCTTTTATCGAGGTCAAGACGCGCAGCCGGCGGGACGCAATTTCAGCGGAGTCTGCCGTGGACAGAGACAAGCGGGAGATGCTGCAGAAGATGGCCCGCGCTTATCTGCGGCGCTTTCCCGAGAAGCTGAGGGGAGAGATTCAGGTTCGGTTCGATGTTGTGTCGGTATACTTGCTGCCGGCTGGAGCTGAGTTCGATCTGTATCGAGCAGCATTTGGATGGAGCTAAGCAGACGAATTCCGCCCGCTTCGGTTCATTCGCATCCGTAATCTGCTCAAGAACATCTGATTTCGGACAAACGGTGTCTAATCAAGGTGAGGACGAAGACGAATGACCCTGCTGAATGCGCCAGAGTTCGATAGCAACCGTGAAACCAGGAACCGCAATTTATTGATAGGCGCCGGAGTTTTGGTGGTGTTGATCATCGTGATCGGGTTAGGTGGCTTCATGGCAGGCCATGGATGGTTCTTCTCCAACCTGCCCATCGAGCATAAGGTCAACTCGTTCTTCAATGCGCTCGAAGCCAAGGACTACGACAAGGCCTTCGCCATTTACACCAACGATCCGCACTGGCAGGAGCATCCCGACAAGCATGCCGACTACTCCCTGAAGCGCTTTACCGAGGACTGGACGAGCGCGAGCCCGGTCGACGGCCCGATCCTCTCGCATCACGTCGATATCTCGAAGACCGACGGAACCGGCGCCTTTGGAAGCGGCGTCATCGTCGCAGTCCGGGTCAACGGCGACCACAAAATCTTCATGTGGTACGAGCGCAAGGATGGCACCTTGACGGAACCCGCTCCCCACGAACTCGAATACTAAAGGGCTGGTCAGAAGTCCGATACGAACCCGCAGAGTTTATTGTGGTTCATAAGATCCGAAAAACCTCTGCGTAGTGCCTGGCAGCATCCTCACATCACATGAAAAACAGATCTTGCCTCACGAAGTTCGTTCTTATCCTCGTGGTCCTAACGACCCCCTCCGCTCTGCAGGCGGCCGATTCCCGCGAAACCGCACGCTGGAAGCAGGAGGCCCAGCGCGTCACCATCATTCGGGACGACTGGGGCATCGCGCACGTCTACGGGAAAACCGACGCAGACGCAGTATTCGGCATGGAATACGCTCAGGCCGAGGATGACTTCAATCGTGTCGAGACGAATTACATCAACGCCATGGGGCGTCTCGCGGAGACTGAAGGTGAATCCAGGATTTACCAGGACCTGCGGATGAAGCTCTTTATCGATCCGGCCGCGTTGAAGACGCAGTACGCAGCAAGCCCAGAGTGGTTGAAGACGCTGATGAACTCGTTCGCCGATGGCCTGAACTATTACCTCTGGAAGCATCCTGAGGTAAAGCCGAGAGTCATCCAACGATTCGAGCCATGGATGGCCCTTTCCTTCACCGAGGGGAGCATCGGCGGCGACATCGAGCGCATCAACCTCAAACAACTCGAAGCGTTCTACGGTAAGGCCCCCGCGATCGAGGCCTCCCAAAACAGCGCCATCGTCCTCCCAATAGCCTTCGGCCACGACAGCGATCCCCCCGAGCCCACAGGGTCGAACGGCATCGCCATCGCGCCCTCGAACACCGCCGCACACCACGCCCTGCTGCTGATCAATCCCCACACTTCCTTCTTCTTCCGCTCCGAGCTGCAGATGGCCAGCGACCAGGGACTGGATGCCTACGGCGCCGTGACCTGGGGCCAGTTCTTCATCTATCAGGGGTTCAACGCCCACGCCGGATGGATGCACACCTCTAGTGGAGTGGATGCGGTGGATGAATATCTTGAGAAGGTGGAGGAGCGGGGCGCTCGCTTCTACTACAAGTTCGGGAGTGAGGAGCGTCCGCTCACGGCAGAGCAGATTACGGTGCAGTATAAAACCGACCAAGGAATGGCAAAAAGAAAATTCACCGTCTACCGCACCCAACATGGGCCCATCATTCGCGAGGAGAACGGCAAGTGGATCAGCATCCGGTTGATGCAGAAACACGTGAAGGCCCTGATCCAGTCCTACACACGCACGAAGGCAACGGATTACAAGTCATATCGCCAGACGATGGAACTCAAGGCGAACTCATCGAACAACACAATCTTCGCCGACGCCGATGGAGATACCGCCTACTTCCACGGCAACTTCATTCCCCGACGCGACACTCGCTTCGACTGGACCAGGCCGGTGGATGGCAGCGATCCGGCGACGGAGTGGAAGGGACTTCTC
>Ga0182024_10001995_pt1 | contig 51453 bp, 51 predicted proteins | sample P32metaG_FD_120480 | JGI IMG/M metagenome (GOLD analysis project Ga0182024, IMG submission 120480) | Permafrost microbial communities from Stordalen Mire, Sweden - P3-2 metaG (Illumina Assembly) | ecosystem: Environmental > Terrestrial > Soil > Wetlands > Permafrost | place: Sweden: Stordalen... | reverse complement strand
TAGCCCTCCAGAACCACAATGCAGCTTGCGGGCTGCAGTGCATCGGAAACCATCAGCCACTTTCCAAGCGCCTTCAGAATGAAGGATCCCAAGAATAGAGCGACGCACAAACAGGCTAATGAGGCTGCGATGACGGCGATCAACATAAACCATCAAACATTAGGCGCACTGTCCTAACTAATATAACCGCGAAAGCGACGGAGTTAGATCTGCGGGCCACGCACCGGGCTGCAAGTTTCAAACGCCGCTACTTTACACTTCCTTAACAAATTGGGTGAATGATCAAGCGGAATCTTTACGTGCGGAGGCTAAACTTGGGAGTTACTGCAGGTTGCCCTCGACAAAACCAGATGAGTGCGGTGCTTATTCCTAGAGAAATGATAATTCGATTTGCAGCCGGCTTGACGGTGCTTCTCATGGCGCTAAGCGCGTCAGCTCAAGAAAAACAAAAGTCCCTGGACGTGCAGCACGTCCGCCCGAACTTCTACGTGATCTCTGGAGCCGGAGCGAACATCGGCGTGCAAGTTGGGACCGACGGTCTGGTGCTGGTGGATGCCGGCGCCAAGGAAGCCTCCGCTCAGGTGTTGGCGGAAATCCGCAAGCTGAGCAATCAGCCGATTCGCTACATCATCGATACCAGCGTCGATGCCGATCACGTCGGAGGAAATGAGGCCATCTCAAAGGCAGGCGAGACCATCTTCGCAGGAGCAAGCGGTCCGGGCGCCGGTTTCGTAAAGGCGATGACCGGGGGAGCAGCATCGATCCTGGCTTTCGAGACGGTTCTGGCCAGGATGAGCGCGCCCACCGGAAAGACGGCCCCGTATCCAGCCGACGCCTGGCCCACCGAAACGTTCCACGACAATCCCAAGACCATTTATTTCAATCACGAGGGGATTGAGGCGCTGCATCAGCCCGCGGCGCATAGCGATTCGGACAGCTTCGTGCTCTTCCGGAGTTCCGACGTGGTGATGGCAGGCGACATTCTGGACGCGACCCGTTTCCCGGTAATCGATCTGGAAAAGGGCGGCAGTATTCAAGGCGAGATCGATGCGTTGAACCGGCTGATCGATTCGGCGATTGCGCCGATTCCGTTCGTTTTCCAGGAGGGCGGAACCTACGTGATCCCGGGCCACGGACGAATCTACGACCAGGCGGACGTGGTGGAGTATCGCGACATGATCGTGATCATACGCGACGTGATCGAAGACATGCTGAAGCGCGGAATGACGCTCGATCAGATCAAGGCGGCCGATCCGGTTTTGCCCTATGAGAAGCAGTACGGCGCGAAATCGGGTCCCTGGACGACCAACAATTTCGTCGAGGCCGTGTACAAGAGCCTGGCGGCAAAGAAATAGCACTATGCGCTCCTTCACTTCAAGAACAATAAACACGCGGCTTCTAATGGCGGCGATCGCGGGAATGCTGGCGGCATCCGCGCAGGTTCAAGGTCAAAGCCGGGGACCGGGACGCGGTGGTCCGCCTCCGAATCCGAGAGCAGCGGCAACGGTCGATTTGACCGGCTACTGGATTTCGGTGGTTACAAAAGACTGGCGCTACCGTATGATCACTCCGCCCAAAGGCGACTACCAGAGCGTCCCGATGACCATGGCGTCGAAGAAAGTGGCCGACGCTTGGGATCCGGCCAAGGACGTGGCCGCCGGCGAGCAGTGCAAATCCTACGGCGCGGCCGGGATCATGCGGATTCCGGAACGGCTGCATCTCACCTGGCAGGACGACAACACGCTGAAGATGGACATCGACGCGGGAACTCAGACCCGCCTCTTTCACTTTGGCGATTGGAAATCGACGGGCGGCGAAGCTACCTGGCAAGGCGACTCGGTGGCGCAGTGGGACTCGCAAGGCCCTCCAGGAGGCCCTCCCGGCGGACGTGGGGGCGGCGGTGGATCGAGCTCCGGAAGCCTGACGGCCAAGACCACGCACATGAAAGCAGGCTATCTCCGCAAGAACGGAGTGCCTTATAGCGAGAACGCGATCCTCACCGAATATTACGACGTGGTGCGGGAGCGCAGCGGAGATCTGTGGTTGATTGTGACGTCGGAAGTCCAGGACCCGCTTTATTTGCGTGAGCCGTTCATCCTGAGTACGCAATTTAAAAAACAAGCAGACGGGTCGGGCTGGGATCCGACGCCGTGTTCGGCGACATGGTGATAGTCATGCGATTTCAATTTTCGAAAACACTGGTGGCGCTCGGGTTGTTGACGGCCGTGGGGATTCCTGCCTGGGCTCAAATCGATCTTTCCGGATCCTGGGCAGCCCGGAATCACGAGGACTCGGAGGATAAATTCGCCGGCCCCTCTCCGGTGGATTACACCGGACTTCCGATCAATGAGGCAGCGCGGGCGCGGGCGCTCAGTTATTCGTCATCACAGCTTTCCGAGCCCGAGCGGGTGTGCTTATTCTACCCCCCGTATTACCTGATGATGGGGCCGTTCGGTATGAAAATGTGGAACGAAACGGATCCATTGACCGGCACAACCATCGCTTGGAAGATCGGCGGGTGGGAAGATCGCGCGCCGACCACCATCTGGATGGACGACCGGCCGCATCCCTCAAAAAATGCCCCGCATGAGAGGTCCGGTTTCACCACCGGCGTTTGGGAAGGCAATATCCTGACGGCTTACACGACGCACATCAAAGCAGGGTACATCCGGCGCAACGGAGCGCCCGGCAGCGACGAGGCGACCGTTACCGCGCACTACCTTCGCCATGGAGACCTGCTCACGGTAACCATGTTGGTGGAGGATCCTATTTACTTGACTGAACCGCTCTATCGCACCCGGACGTTTCAGTTGGAAGCAGCCCCCATCGCCGCCATGGGGCCGCCCTGCATCCCAGGCGATGAAGGGATCAAGAAGAGCGTCGTGCCGCATTATCTTCCTTCCAAAAATCCGTTCGTGAATGAACTGACCGAGCAGCTTCATATCCCGATGGAAGCTGTCATGGGAGGAGCGGAAACCATGTATCCGGACTTCCGCAAGAAGATCAAGGACAAGTACACGCCGATCGAAAAGTGCGTGCACGATTGCGGTGGTCCCGGGGCTGGGCCTGGAGGCCGCGGCGGGAATGGTCCTTAGCGCGCGTCCTTTAATCTAGAAGATTGCCTTGATCGCGAACTGGATCTGACGCGGGTTCCCGATGATGCTCGTGATCCGGCCGGCGGCGGGGTTGGGCGTTCCATTCGCCCCCAAGCCATTCATGAACAGCCCATTGCCGGGCTGGCCCCAGTTCGGATGATTGGTGATGTTGAAAAACTCCGCCCGGAACTGCAGGTCGAACGCTTCGGAAATCTTGGTGATGCGTGTGTCCTTCAGCACCGCCGCATCCAGGTTCACCAGGCCCGGACCCGACAGGGTGTCTCGTCCCACATTGCCGAGCGTTCCCACTGGCTGCAGATAGAACGAGGCCGGATTGAAATACTTGTTGGGGCCTCCAAGGATCGGATCGGCGCTTGCGCCGGGCAGCAAGTCAGGCCGTTCGTTGGCCATGGGTCCAAGGCCGATCCGATCGAAGCCGTCTAAGATGGACAGCGGCGCGCCGGTCGCGCGGCTCAACAGACCACTGAGCTGCCAACCTCCGAGCAGCATTCCGCTGCCGGGAAGAGAGTAGATGCTGCTCACGCGGAGCGACTGCGTCCGATCAAAGGTGGAGCGTCCGTAATCGGCCGCGGCGTTATACGGGTTCTGGATCGTTTGCGGCGCGCCAGGACCGCCTTCGGCTCCCTGACCAGCGGAACCGTCGTCGAGGGCTTTGGAGTAGGTATAAGATACCTGGGTCTGGAAGCGCCGGGCGAAACGGTGATTGAGGCTTACGATCAGCGCGTTGTAGTTGGAGTTGCCGACGGTATCGCGAATCGCCAAGCTTTCCAGAGCCGTATTCAGGCGGGCGTTCGGCACCGTGGTGCCGTTGGGACCGGCCGTTCCGAACGCTCCGTTGATGAGGGACGGCGCGTTGAACTCACGAGTCAACATCAGATGCTCGCCCAGCGAACCGGTATAGCCGACCGTCAGGACCATGCTGCCTGGAAGCTCGCGCTGGATATTGAAGTTATACTGCATCACCATGGGCGTGCTGCCGGCCCAATAGTAAAGGCCCTGCGCCAGGGATGGCAACGGGAGCGTGACGCCGCTGCCCGCGAACGGGTTCGGGAAGGTCGGGTTACTTGCTCCACCGAGATTGAACGGAGGCGCCAGCCAGTAGGCCGGCAGAATATCGCGGCCCGTCAGCATGTCGTAAAAGATTCCGAATCCTCCGCGAATGGAGGTCTTGTGATCGGCGAAAGGATCATAGGCGAAACCGGCGCGAGGCGCGAAATTCCGATCGGTAATATTGTGCCCGAATGCGTTCGGCACCGTCACCAGTCCGGTCCCCTGAGCCGTTCCATTGGCGAACTGGGTCAGGTTGCTTAGCAAGTCGTGCTTCTCGCTGGGATCCGATCCCCACTCGTATCGCAACCCGAGATTGAGCGTCAGACGCTTGGTAACCTTCCATTCGTCTTCGACGTAGGGAGTGAGGAACGTGGTGCGGAGTTCGCGGAACGAGTCAGTCTGACCGGGGAGCGGTACTGAGATCGATGAGGGCGCAGCCTCCAGGAAATTCAGCAGGCCTGGGAACGTGTAGGTGCCGCCCAACGCTTGCGGACTGCTGGTGTTGTCGTCCACGCGCTCCACGTTGATGCCGGCGCGGATGCTGTGCGCGCCCTTGGTCCAGATGATGTCGTCGCCTTCGACGAAGTGATTGGGCGTCAGGTTATAGGGCAGCAGCATGAACGGGCCAATGGTGGTGCCGGCCACGGCCACGCGGCCATTGGTTTGTCCAGAGACGAAATCGAGCGCCGGTACTTGCGGCGTGTTCTGCGCGGCAGTCTCGACGGGCCGTGAGAAGCTGATGCGGGCCAGGTTCACCACGGTGGGCGAAAAGATGTGCCGCTCTTCGATGGTGGCGAAGTTGTTGGCCGTGTTGTCGGCCTCGGGGAAAAGCGGGAGTGAGGAACCGTTAAAGGGCGTCAGGAAAAGCGCGTAGTCGCGAACGTAGCGTGCAAAGATGGCATCCTTGTCGGAAATCGTGTAATCGAAGCGTGTCAGCAGGTAATTTTCATGCGTGATGTTGTTGCCAATTTCAGTTAAAGATCCCAGTCCGGTGGGCGAGGCGGGAACGGAGGGGAACAGCGCCATGATGGGTGCGACCGACGCTGGAACACCCACGTAAGCGAGGTTGGTCGCCGTGTTGCAGGGAAACGCCGCGCCCGCGACCGCGCACGGCAGGTACCCGTTATGCGCATTGACGTCCAGCACGTTGGGCGTCACCGATGACACGCCCTGCTCGGCGCGCAGACCCTCATAATTCACGAAGAAGAACGCTTTGTCTTTCTTGATGGGGCCGCCGAGGCTTCCACCGAACTGATTCCGGCGGAATTCCGGGGGACTCGCCGAGGTGTCGCCAGGCTTGATGTAGGTATCGAAGGGGCTGCGGGCGTCGAGCGCGCTGTTGCGCAGGAACTCATAAGCCGAACCATGAAAAGCGTTGGTGCCGGACTTGCTGACCGCGTTCACTACGCCTCCATTGCCTCCGAACTGAGCGCTGTAGGTGTTGGTCAGGGTTTGGAATTCCCCGATGGCTTCCATGCCGAGCTCGGTACCGGCGGAGCCCGAGCCGGTGGCGTGACCGAAGAACGACAGAAAATCCTGGTTATCGATCATAAAGGCCTCGCCCACAGGCCGTGAGCCGGCGATCGAATAATTGTCCTGACGGCCGTAGAATCCGCCGCCGGAGGCGGGAATGGTTTGCACGCCCGGCGCCAGAGTCAGCAGTTGCTCGAAATTCCGTCCGTTCAGGGGGAGATTGTTCATCTGGGTGGGCTCGACCAAAGTGGAGACCGCGGCCGTCGATATATCCACCTGGGTGGCTTGCGCTTCCACCGTCACGGTCTGCTGGGCCTGTCCAACCGGCAGCGAGAAATCGATCACCGCTTCGCTGCCGACCGTGAGCGTGATGCCCCGGTGGACTACCGTCTGAAAGCCAGGTTGAGCGGCCTGAACCTCGTAATCGCCGACCAATAACTCGCCCACCCGGTATCGTCCTTGAGCATTGGAGGTGGTGGATTGGACGATGGCGGTTCCGACGTTCTTCACCTCCACTTTCGCGCCGGCGACAACGGCTCCGGAAGAGTCGGTGACCGTTCCCGATATGGTTGCGGTGGTGGTCTGCGCCGGCAGGAGACCGGCTCCGAATAACACTAGGAAAGCGGCGCCGATAAGCCCGCTACGATGCAACCTGGATGATCCGAGCGCGTCTAGATCCAACATGGGCCCCCCACGGTCTGCCTTAGACCGAATGAGGCTAAGTGTAGCGCGAGAGTGTAAAGATTCCGTGTGAAAATCAGGGTGAATTGTCAAGAAAGTGTAAACCGCGCTAGAAATAGGTTATTAGTAGAGAGTTGCCATGACGGAATCCCCGGCTGAGGGTGCGCGGCTGCTGTTGGTCGAGGACGATCGCAAGTTGTGCCGTTTGGTGAAGCTTATCTGGACCCATTAGGCTATCACGTAGCCACCACGCACACCGGGACGGAAGGATTGGCCAGAGCTCTTGCCGAACCTTATGATGCCGTCATTCTGGACGTAATGCTGCCAGGGCTGAACGGCTTCGAGCTCTTAAAACAGCTTCGCGAAAAATCCAACGTACCCGTGCTGATGCTAACGGGGTTGGGCGATGAGACCGATCGTGTTGCGGGATTGGAGATCGGCGCCGACGACTACGTGCCCAAGACGTTTTCCACGCGCGAACTGCTGGCCCGGCTGCGGGCCGTCATTCGACGGTCGAGAATCGCGGCGGCTCAGCGCCGGGGCCCCTACACGGCCCAGGTGGTGGTTGGTCCGCTACGAATGGATCCCGACACGCGGACCGCGGCGCTCCAGGATCAGCCGCTTACGCTGACGCCGGTGGAGTTTGAAATTTTGCTGTGCCTGGCGCGCGGATGCGGCCGGGTGCAGAGCCGGGAACAGATCCTGCTCGAGGTTGCCGATCGGGATTTCGAAGTATTCGACCGCTCCGTGGACGTTCACATTTCCTCGCTGCGAAAAAAGCTGGGAGACGATCCGAAATCGCCGCGCTTTATTCAGACCGTCCGCTCGGCGGGCTACATGCTGCTCAAACCCTGGGGAGACACACTTTCGTGAGGCCCCGGATTTCTCTTTCCGCGAAGATTCTGCTGCTCGCACTGCTGAATCTGCTGCTGCTCGGCGCGACGCTAATCGGGCTCGCCGGAGTGCAGCTGCAGAATTTGAGCTCGCTGCTGCTGGCGCCGACCCGGGATCGCGTGCTGGCCGATGCCCGCTTGCTTGCGCTGGAGCTCATGGATACTCCGCCGCGTGGCCGCGATGCGCTGCTCGAAAAACATACGGGCGCGGCCGGCGTGACCTTCTACCTGTATGACTCCCAAGGCGAGCGGGTAGCCGGACCGCCGCTGCTGCTGCCGCCGATGGTGCATGCTCGCGTGATTTCGGGCGCTTTGAATGAATCGTTTTTTGTCACGACGCGATATCCGACCAACTATTGGATGGGTGTGCGCATACCGATCTCGAGTCCCGATGGTGGCGATCCTGTGCGAGGCGTGCTGGTCCTGAGATCGAACTCACTGCTGGGGAACGCGTACTTCCTGGATCTGACGCTGGTTGGTCTGGTGCTGCTGGTTGTCATGCTGATCTCGGTAGCCTGCTGGGTCCCCTTGATCCGGCGGCTGACGCGGAGCATATCGCAGGTGACCCACGCCGCCGAACAGATCGCCGAAGGACGCTTCGATGTGCAGTTGGCCGCCGATCGCGGCGACGAATTGGGACAGCTCGGCGCGGCTGTGAATCAGATGGCCGCCCGGCTTTCGGGCTTTGTGCAAGGGCAGAAAAGGTTCCTGGGCGACATCGCACATGAATTATGCTCGCCCATCGCGCGCATCAACTTCGCCGTGGCAGCGCTGGAACAGCGCACCGGAGCGGAGAATCTCGAGTACGTCCAAGACGTGCGGGAAGAGGTGGAACACATGTCCACCCTGGTATCCGAACTTCTCACTTTTTCCAAGGCCGGCATGCAACTGGCCGAAGTGCAGTGGATTCCCGTGCCGGTTGCGGAAATCGCGCGCCGGGCCGTGGCTCGCGAATCCGTTGCGGGGACGACCGTGGTTATCGCCGTCGACGAAAACCTGCGGGTGATGGGCGATCCGGACTATCTGTTCCGTTCGCTTTCCAACTTGATCCGGAACAGCGTGCGCTATGCCGGAGAATTTGGCCCGATTCAGATCTCGGCCAAAAGCGAGGACGAGGGCGTGCTGATCACGGTTGCCGACAACGGTCCGGGGCTGCCGGAGGATGCTCTCGACGAAGTTTTCGCTCCTTTTCACCGGCCCGAACTGGCGCGTACGCGCGAGACTGGAGGGGCGGGTCTGGGCCTCGCGATCGTCAAATCGTGCATTGAGGCGTGCAAAGGAACCGTGCGGTGCCGGAACCGGCCGCCTCACGGCCTGATAGTCGAGATCCGCTTGGCGCCAGCCTCGGAAATTCATCCGCAAGCAACCGTTACCAGCCAATTCACGCCCGAAAAAATCGCTCAAAGCTGACGGCCGGAGCCAGGAATATATCCCAGCCGCCGGCGCCATTTACCGTTTCTTAACAATTTTGCTGGATTGCGACACGGCGTCTTTACACAACCATTCTAGAATGGTCGGATGCTGCGATTTAGCATCCCCCTTCTCGCCATATTTGCCGGCGCGGCCCAAGCGCATCATTCGGCTTCGGCGTACGATCTGACCAAGACCATCGAGCTGAAGGTCACGGTTACCAGCTTCAGATTCGTGAACCCGCACTCATACGTGTTCTTCACAACACAGGATGCCCAGGGCAAGATCGTGACCGGCCGCTGCGAATTGCCGGCTGTGACCGCGCTGGCCCGGCTGGGTTGGACCAGGACCACGTTCACGCCGGGAGAGAAGATCACCATCAAGGGCGCTCCCGCGCGCAACGAAGAAAACGTCTGCATGATGCAATCGTTCATTGGCGAAGACGGACGCGAGATTAACAGCAGGGAGGACCTCACAAAAACTGGCGCGGATCCGCTGGCAATCCTGGCAAGCACGAATAAGGCAGCGCCTCGGCCGGCTCGGCTTCCGAATGGCCATCCGAATTTGCAAGGTCCCTGGGTCGGCGTCGGCGGCCCCGATGGGCGCGGCCCGCTGAACCGTGGCATCGGCGGACTTGGGCCGGGCGGTCCAGGTGCTGCGCGTGGTCCCGGTGGACCCGGCCGAGGCCCTGGCGGGCGTGGTCCAGGCGGACCTCCGCGTCCCGAAGAAACGCCTGCAGGCGTGCTCGCCGCAAAAGACTACGACCAGCCCTTCGACGATCCCGCGATCAAGTGCGATGTCGCGAACATCCTATTCGGCTGGGTCCACGACCGCCACGTCAACGAAATCATTCAAAAAGACGACGAGATCACTATGAAGTACGGATACATGGACTTCGTTCGTACGATTCGCCTGAACATGTCCGAGCACCCGAAAAACATAACGCCCTCGCGAGGCGGTCATTCCATCGGTAAATGGGATGGGGACACCCTGGTAGTGGATACCGTCGGGTTCTCGCCAGGTGTCCTGATTCCAATCATCGGCGTCATGTATAGCGGCCAGATGCACGTCGTGGAGCGGTTCACCTTCGACGAAAAGGCCAAGACGCTGACCCGCACCTATCGCGCCGAGGATCCGCTTTACCTGAAGAGCCCCTATACCGGCCAGGACGTCATGGCGCTTTCCGACGAGCCGTATGTGCCGTACAACTGCGTAGAGCTGTCGGGCAAGAACAATATCCGGTCCAAGAAGTAGGCGGCGCCAAACCCGCACCCGGCGCCCACGTGCCTGTCCATCTTTAAGCCGACACCGATCTGATCGAAACCTACTGCGAAAACGAGAAGGACGAGTCGCACAAGCGCTAGCAAAGACCGCCAGACCCGGCGTGCAGCTTCCAACCCAGTACCGCTCTATCATGGTAGAAAATCACCGGTCAAGTCACGGCTTCATTGCCAAGCGTCCACCATTTTTCGAAAGGCACGCCGTGCGCCAATGAAGGGTACGTGCCACAGGGAGTGGGCCCCCCAGCGCTCCGCCAAAAACCGAACGTAACCGCATTGCAACACTTCGCTCCGGTAACAGCTCCAAACCGCATAGTCTCTTAAGAGTTGGCCGAACCTGCCCCGCGCGGAAGGGGCAGCCATCCCGGACACCGCATCATCCTGACTTCCAGGACCAATGCCTAGGTATTTGATAGCGGGCAGGTGTCTTGGTTGCTTAGGATCGTACAAACCACGGCGAGCGCGGTCAATACGCCGTTTGATAACTTGGGCTGTTCCGAAACCATCGCCTTCCACGCCGGCCGTCATGCTGTTGGCGTGCCGGCGATAAAAGAGCGTCACCTCGTCGACGAATGCTTTCCGAACATCTTTCTCCCAACAGCGCATCATGAAATCGATATCTTCGGAAAAACGCAAACTCTCATCCAGAAAACCCACCGTGTCGAACAAGCTGCGACGATAAAGACATGCCCCCAAGTTCACAAACTGGTATGGTGAGGTGAAGAAGTGCCTCGATCCGTCTTCGAGTAGGCGGAAATTCCGGATAAGTCCTTGGGCGAAGCCCGCCCTGGGATCGGCCGACAGTGCGGCTGCTAGTCGGTGGAGAGTCCCAGGCGGCCACAAATCATCCACGTCCAGGAACGTAATGGCGTCCGATGCCGTGGCTTGTAATCCGGCGTTTCTCGCCGCAGCGGGTCCCACACTGGGAGTTTGAAGAATTCGCAACCCTTTGTTTCGCGCAGCTTCCAGTGAGCCATCCGTTGAGCCATCATCGACGACGACTAACTCCAGAGGCGAGTACGATTGCGATTGCACGCTCTGTATTGCGCCGGCAAGAAAAGGAAGCCCGTTCCGCACCGTCAAGACTACAGCGATGGATGGCTGCATACGAGTTAGTTCCCGCGTTCTATCATGACGCTCCAGATCGATGCGTTGGCGCCGCCCCGGAGCTGAATGGGCAAAGACAAGTTATCTAGGTTCGAAGCCGCTTGCCCTGTCCTAAAGTTCCCCTCTTTTACACTGTCGGATGGCATATTCGCACGCCCGGAGCGTCAGCGCCATCATGGTCAGAGTTGGATTCTGGGTCCCTTGACTGGGGAAACACCCGCCATCCGTTACGAACACATTCCGCACGTCATGGCACTGATTGAACTCATTCAATACAGACTTTTTGGGGTCTTTACCCATTCTGCAGGTACCGGCTTCGTGAATACACCGGCCGGGCTCATAGGGAAGGCGCTGATAGTCCAACAGCGTCACACCTGCGGCGTCGAACATTTCGACTGCACTTGTAAACATATGCTTCACCATTGCTGCTTCATTCTCTCCGTGCTGGCAGTCAACCTTGAGAATGGGTATTTGGCAGGAGTCGATTCCTCCCTCCTTGTCAATTTCGATGCGGTTGTCATAATTTGGCAGCATCTCACCAAAGGCATCGAGCGACACAAAGGCGGCTTTTTCGCGTGCGGCATGGCGGAGGAACAGAAGATCCCTCAGTTCTGCAAGCCACAACTTCAGCGCGGGCCCGCGACGCGGCCGGGCTCCGCCACAGGCAAACACTGAGTGGCGACGCACGTAGTCAGCCTGGATCATGGTCATTTGTAGCCCATAACCCCTCATAAACGACGGGCTGCGCTGCGCACCAATGTTCTGCCACCTTGGAATATAAAGCCTTCGTATACTCTGGTCCTGTGTGCCTGAACCTCCGTTCTTGAGGATCCCAGTGACTCGCACGCCGAAAACATGGTCCATAACATAGTGACCAAGCACGCCACTCGAGTTCGCAAGTCCATTGGGGAAGATGCGGCTGGTTGAGTTGAGCATAATGCGCGTTGATTCAAGTGTCGAAGCGCAAAGAAAAATCAGGCGCGCTTTTATCTCACGGTGCGAGTTTGTTTCGGAATTAATTACGCATACGCCAATCGCCCTGCCATTCACATCAGTTAAAACTTCTCGAACCGGAGAGTTTGTCAGGAGAGTGAGATTTCCGGTCTTGAAGGCATCCACGAGTGATGTAGTGCTATCAACCGGCTTCAAGCAGTCAGCGTCTGCTTGACCGCAGTGCACACAAGGCGAACTCATAGCTGCTATATGATTTCTGCAACTCACGCGCGCGGGAATGACCGCGCGTCCCATCCGAGTCCACGATTCCCGCAGATGCTGGCTGCCACCATTCTTGGTTTCAAAAGGTTCGAAACATCCATCCGGCAGCTGTGGCAAACCCTCACATGTCCCTCTAACTCTCAGCAACCTTTCCACCCGGTCATAATAAGGACTCAACTCCTGGTAAGTGAGCGGCCAGTCTTCACCTACCCCGTCAGATCCGGCAGCCTTAAAGTCGTAATCACTCATCCGATACGACTGTCCCGCCCATAAGAGGGTCCTTCCGCCTAGCGCGCGGGAGCGAATCCAGGAAAATGGCCGCGCCGCCGGCGTCAGGTACGGATTCCGGATATCGTCCACAAACAGCGACTGCGTATTACCAGTGAAGGCAGAGCACTGGGACTGAACCTTTTGTGTCACTGAGGCGCCGCTCTGCAGCGGGACATCATTCCCGTGGGATCTGGGCTCATATGAGCCGCCAGCCTCTATAACGAGAACCTTCAGTCCGGCCTGACAGAGTTCCTTCGCGGCGAGTCCTCCAGTCGCACCGGCGCCAACAACAATAGCATCGAACGGTTCGGGATTCATTTGCATCGTCAAGAACTCACAAGTGCAGCGATCATCCAACGAGCCGCCGCTAAAGATTCCCCGTTCCCGGGACCTCATAATCGGCGACTTCGTCCGATATAAGGTGAGCGAGGATTGCCACTGTGGATCTTGCTTTAGACAGAATACTCCAGTGCGGCTCTTTTCTAGCCGTAGGACCTGCATCTTGTTGTACTGGTACTTTCTCTATTCTCTCGACCAGGCCGCACCTCAAGCGGGCAATAGAGCTTTGTTCCAGTTCCATTCGTACAAGCCCACCAAGGTTACTTTTGGGGCCGAGGATTCCATGACGTTCTTGCCATTGCGTGGGACTGAAGTTGCAACTAGCATTGCCTTAGGACGAAGGTTCATAACCTGCAAAAAGGCCGCAGAACCGCGCGTGGAGCGAAGAAATCGGAGCTTTTCATATTGAGGTATTAACGACGTGCCCGAGGGCCCCTCGCAAGGGAAGTGGCTTAAGGTCGCGACCTCTGGAAGCCTAGAGTGATGTCCAACCCAGAGATGTCGGTGGTCCTGGTCACGCCGGATAGTTATCGCCGCCTCCAAAACACCATAACTTCTCTGGCGCGGCAAACTGTCAGTCTCGCGCCCGAAATTGTGATTGTTTCTCCGCGAAGGCTGCCCGATCCGCAGGACCCTTGTTGGGCGCGCTTCTCGGCGGTCAAGCTAGTCCCAGCCGGGCCCTACCTGAAGCTTGCCTATCCGAAAGCCGTGGCGGTGAGCCACTGCACCGCGGCGATTGTCGCGTTTGGGGAAGACCACTGCTTTCCCGAGCCGGACTGGGCGGAGAATCTGATCCGTTGCCACGGAGATGGATGGGCGGCGGTAGCTCCCGCGTTGCGCAACGGGAATCCGGGCGCAGTGAGCTGGGCCGATTGCCTGCTGAATTTCGGCCCGCATGTTTCCCCTGTCGCGCCAGGAAGCGTGCTCACCACTCCCTGGCACAACACGTCCTATAAACGAGACCTGCTCAACGCCTACGGCGAACGTCTGGAGCACATGCTCGAAGCCGAAATCCGGATCCACAGCGATCTCGCGAGGAATGGGCGGCAATTGTGCCTCGCCGCGAACACGGTCGCGAGCCACATCAATATATCGTGCTGGCGGTCATTTCTCTTGGCGCAGCTCCTTGGCGGCCGTCTGTGTGGATCTGCCCGTGCCGAGGCAGCCGGCTGGAGCGGCGCACGCCGCCTCCTTCATGCGTCGATGCTTCCGCTGATCCCCTATTGGCGAGCTCCTCAAGTAATCGCTGACGCAAAACGGACCATGCGGGATGGATGGAATCCTGCATTCCTGCTCGCATGCATTTGCGGTCTCGCCGCAAGCGCGCTTGGAGAGGTCAGCGGGTACGTTTTCGGAGCTGGTTCAATGGGCCGGCGCCGCATCACCTACGAGTATGATCGCAACCGCCACGTGCGCTCAGCTGACCGAAAATACCTGCCGGCCAGCGGGGAGCGGCTCACTTGATCGCCATCGCCTTCTCCGGAGGGTACGGCGTGGATGGCAATGTATTCTTCGACGCGATCATTACAACGGCCATCATTACCGCGCTCATGCTCGGCGGCCTTGCGGAGTGGGTTCAGAAGCGGCGTTTCGGCAATCTCATGTTTACGGCGCTGCTCCTGGCGCCTATGGCAAGTGTCGCGCCACTTCTCCAGGACAGAATCACCAGCGACTACCAGAATGCGCTTGCGATTCCAGCCCGGGAGGATGATTTTATCCGTGCCACACGTTTCGTCGCGTCTCGCCCCGGGCCAGTGCTGTGCCACAACCTCCTGCTGTGTTTCGAAGCCGGTAAGCCGGAGGAAGTTTATACCCACCGTATTACGAGTCAGATGATGTTAGCAAAACTTCCGGAAGCCGAATGCGGCCCTTAGCGCTGCCGAATTCGTGCACATCACCCAGTTCTGCGAGTTCAACCAGATCAATGGCTCGGGTCGATCCGGCCAATGGGTTTGCCATCACGCGGCAAGGAAGTTCCTAAACATTGCACCGCATGCGCTTGAACCAGTTCCCTGCCAGTTGGACGGTTAGTCGGCTATGGTTGGCCCGCCCCGCTGGTCGCGTGGGTTTCCGCTTTACTTCGCGGGAACTTCTTTCAAGATGTGCGTGCGGTCCTTCTCGTTTTCATTGCAGTAGGCTTCAAGAATGTCGGTATCCGGCACCAGCGCATGCGTGAACTTGATGGTGAACGGCCGCGTGTACATAACTGGATCGTTGAAGGTCATCTCCACGTCCATGTGGCCGTAGTCGCGGCGGTGATAACGCTCAGTCAGATGCAGAGCTTCGCTATGCGCATGGCCGTTCATATCAAGCCACGTCCTATTGTTGAATCCTTCGGTTTCCACCACCAGCGTGTCGCCATCCCAATGAGCCGTGGAATAACCGAGCCAGGAAGGCGACATATCCTTCGGGAGCGGCCGGCCGTCTGTGTAAATCTCGCGGTGGCTGCCGTCGACTTCGTAGAAGACCACGATTTCCTTGGGCGCCTGGATGAACTTCACCACTTCGAGGACGAAGTTGTCCGCGGGTATTCCCATGGGCAGGCAGAAAACGGTGGGAGTGAGCCGCTTCCCGTCCTTGGTGCGCTCGATTCGTATCCTGGCAGCTTCCGGCTTTTCGGGGATTTCTTCCGGCTTCATGTCGCGAAAGATGTTGGCGGTGAGGCTTCCTGGATCTACCCCGGCAGGACCCACCGCGACGTTATCCGTGGACGTCGGCCGCGAATCGCGTTGCAAATGCCATATGCCTGTGAGATCTGGCTTGCCGTCCGGCGCGCGGGGAGCGGGCGCGGAAAGGTCCACCTTTCCATCCGGCGTTAGCGGGGTTCCGGCCGCTCGATAGTTCAGCCATTGAGCCTGCGCCATAGTGCCCAGGAAAGCCAACGTGGCGCACAGGAGCGCTTTTTGCATTAACTTAATCTTAGCGCAGAGATCTTGGCTCCTCGACGAAACAGTTGATGTCACTGATGTATTACGTCCGATGCAGTCCAACATTGGATCTCGGTTGAAGTCGTCTACAGAATGGGGGAGCGAACAAATGCGAAACCTTCTTATAGCGGCGGTCGTTTTGGCGGGGTTGCTCGTCGGACCAGCGGTGCCAAATGTTAGCGCTGTAACTCGCTACCATTATCATTCTTACCGACGACACATCAGACACAAACGCCATGTCAATACCGTTAAGCGTGTGGGCCTTGGCGCGGCTGGTGGAGCGGGGATCGGCGCCCTGGCCGGAGGTCCGGTCGGGGCTGGCATTGGTGCGATCGCGGGTGCCGGGGCTGGCGCCTTGTATGACGCACACCAGAAGCATCACGGGCACAATTAGGAAGGGAGGCGCTGAAATTTAAAATCGAGAGGCTCCTATACCCCGGAAACGGATTGACTACGGGCTGCCGGGCGCTTAGATCCTCTCAGCGCAATGCGTAGATGAGACTCAGTCCGACGTCCGAGCGGCTAATAAAGACAGCTCCGTTGCGGACGATCAGCAACCACACGATGGCGATCAGCGTGCAGGTCTCCACTCGTTTTCGAGAAACCATATCATAAACCGCCAGCGCCGCAATGAGCGACCAGACCACCACCGGTATAAATGGGCCTTGTTCGCCACCCAATCCCGGCCATCGGGCAATGCGTGCCAGGGCCGGTTCGAGAATGCTGATGGACGCGAGTAGCATAAAGCGCTTGTGTATCTGCGGACGCCGTCGAAAAATCACCGCGCCCGCGACAAACAGCGCGAAGCTGAGGGCGTTGACGATATTGCCCCACACCACGCCCGAATAAAATTGTGCGACGGTGGTGCCCGTAATGCCATTTCCTATGACACTGGCGCTGGCATTGAGGTCGAAACCTTTCCTCGACACCGAGCCAAAACTCGCCATCAGCGCGGCGGCGGCGACAGCCACGGCAAAACAAGCACCCACCGCTCCAAAGCGCCGGTGGTTTGCTATCCTTCCTGCACTGATCAGTAGCGACTGTGCCCAGGCCCAGGCAAACCAGCTGGTCAACACAATTCCGTGCAGGTAAAGATACGGCGGAATGGGAGCAGGACGGAAAAGCGGTCTGGCATATAAGGTTCGCGTGAAGCCCGCCACCACCAGGAGCAAGATCACTCCCGGCATCACCGTGAAGAAGCCGATTCGCCAGGGCCGCTTCCTGGCCAAGGTGCCACTGTTGGGCTTGGCTTCCACTGTGTTCGGTTGGGTGATGTGACTCGCCATATTATGCGACATCGTATATCAACCGCTAACGAAACGCAACGATCGGGCGGCCGGGTTGTGGGGTCTGAGCGGGGAGATGATAAGCCTTCGAGCACCTTGCGAAGTTTCGCAAGGCATTAGCGGCGCGTTTGCCTCCACCTGGTATTCGAGCATGAGGAACGTTTGTCCATCGGCCGTGACGTCGTAAGGCCTCGTCGAAGCCTTCGGCAACCTTGTTGTACGATTGGGGTTTGACGAAACCGAGGCTAACGAGCTGTCCTATGTGCACGGAAGCCAACGGGAATCTCAAATGAGCGACACTTGCCTGCACAATGGCCTGTCGCGCCGTCAGCTCTTCGTCTCGGCTGCGGCATTGGGAACCGCGGCGCTGGGGTTAGCCCAGACCGCCCGCACTCGACCCGGAAAGATCGATGTGCACCACCATATTGGGCCGCCGCCCAACGCCGGGAGCGGTAGAGGAGGTGGAGGTGGTCCAGCCTGGTCGCCCGAGATCGCGATCGAGGAAATGGACCGCAACGGTGTTGCAACCGGCATCGGCTTCCCCGGCCCAATTCCGTTTTCAACCGAGCTCGAACGCGGACGGAAGCTAGCGCGAGATTACAACGAGTATGGCGCGCGGATCGGCGTCGACCATCCGGGACGATTCGGGCTGTTCGCCGCATTGCCGATGCATGACGTCGAGGGCAGCCTCAGCGAGATTGAGTACGCGATCGGCGTCCTGAAGGCCGACGGCTTCGGGATCTCGACCAGCTATGGGGAGATGTGGTTAGGCGACGCCAACCTCAGGCCAATTTTCGAAGAGCTGCATCGCCGCAAGGCGGTAGTCTTCGTCCATCCGAATGACGCGGCGTGCTGCACTCCCAGAACGTTGACCTACGAGCAGCCGCCGATAAGCGGCGCCTGGATCGAGTGGCCGATGAATACGGCCCGCACCATTCTCAGCCTGATAGAGCATGGAAATCTGCGTCAATTCCCCAGCGTGCGGTTCATCTTCAGCCACGGCGGTGGAGTCATGCCGCTATTGCTCAGCCGCATCGCGGGCTTTACGGATTGGGCCGCGGTGGGTCCTGAAAAACTCCATGAATTGTTTCCCGATGGAATTGAAACGGAGTTCGGCAAACTCTATTTCGAGGGGGCGCAGGCCTATGACCCGGTCAATTTCGAAGCGCTGCGAAAGCTAGTGCCGACTTCGCATATCTTGTTCGGCACCGACTACAATCGGTTTCCAATCGCTCACAGCGTCTCACTATTCAACCGGCTCAAGCTGTCGCCGACCGATCGCCGAATGATTGAGCGGGATAATGCCGTGGCGCTCTGACCCAGACTAAAGACTTCAGGCTGAATCGCGAGCGCTACTTGCCTTCCACGATGTGGGGCGCGTCCCTCTCGTTTTCGGCGCAGAACGATTCCAGCAGGTCGGTGTCGGGCAGCAGGCGCTGCTTCAGCTTGATGGTGAATGGCCGGGTATAAGTTTTGGGATCGTCGATGGTCATCTGCACTTCCATGTGGCCGAAGTCGAGCCGATGAAATCGCTCGGTCAGGTGCAGCGCCTCGCTGTGGGTGTGGCCGCGGGCATCCAGCCAGCCGCGATCATTGAAGCCGCTGGAGTCGACCACCAGCGAATCGCCGTCCCATTTGCCGACCGAGTAGCCGAGCCAAGTCGGCTGCGGATCGACAGGGAGCTTGCGGCCGTCGGTGTACACCTGGCGGAACGTTGTATCCCGTTCATAAATCATCACGGTCAGTCCGGGCGTTTGGACGATCTTGTAGGGAGCGGGCGCGATTTCGACCATCGGCATACCCTCGGGAAGGCAATGCGAGACCGGCGAATCCTTAGTGAAAGTCTTGGCGCGTTGCCGGAACAAGGCCGCGGCGTCAGGTCGAAGGGGCGCCTCGTCAGGTTTGAAATCCACCATGATGTTGAGGAAATACTGCGATGGGGCGTCTTCACCGGAACCGTTGGTGCTCCCCGGAATCAGGCGCTCCAGGAGATCGGGCGGGGCGGCTTCGGTCTGCCAGAGCCCGGAGAGATCGGGTTTTCCGTCGGCTGCGCGAGGCGCACGGGCAGCCAGGTTCGGCTTGCCGTCGGGCGTTCGCGGAATGCCGGGAGTGGGTTGGTTTAGCCACTGGGCCGGCGCGAGGGCCGGAAGTGCCGCGAGGGCGATCTTGATCCAGATATTTCGATTACCCATGGCTCTCCTCACGGCCCACCAAGCTCCCGTGTAGCTCATCAATCGGCCAGCGGATTGGGCCGCATCTGGAAGTGGACCACCTTGGCGGTCGTCCCTTTTCCAGTCTCGCTGTGGAACGGCGTGCGCGTACCCCAGGTGGTCCAAACGCCCTTGCCTTTCCAGCCGGCCTTGGGATCGTCGATGCGGCCGTCCATCCCTTTCGCGAAGAAGCCGAGCGGATAAGGGACGCGCAGGACAACCCACTTCCCGTTCACTAAAGCCAGCAGAGAATCGGAACTGTTGCCGGTGGCGATGGGCGTGTTCTTGCCGAGTCCCAGCGTGTCGAACTGATCCACCCAATCGTAATAATGCGAGTCGGCGCTACCGGAATCCTTCACGTTCTTGAAATTCGGACCTGGGGTGGGATAGAGCGTCCAGCCTTCGGGGCAATGTTGCCCGGTGGCGGATGGGCCGTTGAGCGGACCTTTGCATTTACGCCGATCGAAGCTGGCGAGATGGCCGCTGCCGAGCGCGACCCAAGCGACGCCGTTGCGGTCGATATCCATTCCGCGCGGCGAAAATCCCGACACTGGAGCTTTCGGATTGTTCCAGGGCACTTCGTAGTATTCGGCCAGAGCGGTCTCCGGCGGATTGGATCCCGGGTTCAGCCGCACGATCCCGCCGGGAAAACCCAGTACGCTGCCCCAGATCATTCCATCGGAGCCGATTGCCAAACCGTAGAAGGCCGCGTTGAGCCGCGTGTCCTTGGTCTTGTCGGCGGTGGCGGTGAGAACCGCGGAAGTGCCCAAGCTCTCGCCGCTCGGAGCGGTGGCGACCTTCTGCTCGCCCTCCGCGTAAGCGTCGCGCTTGCCGTTGCCATTGGTATCCAGAACCAGAGCCGTCCAGCCCTGCGACTTCTGCTCATCGTGCGTCTCATCCCACATCTTGGTGTTCAACCATCCAACGACGCCGCCACCGCCGCCACTGCTGGTCCACAGAGTGTTGTTGGCGTCCTCGGCGAACAGCAGGTGATGCGTGGCGAAGCAGGTGTCGATCAAGGAGACCTTCTGGGTCTTGGGGTCGTACATCGCCAACTGGCGGCCCGAGCGCTCGACGGGAGTAACCTCGGCCGAAAGAAGGCTGGATCCAGCCTTGCAATACGCGGGGTTGTCGGAGGGGCGGATTCGCGACGTGAACCACAAACGACCTTTGCCATCGAACATCGGATTATGAACCGTGGTGTGGGTGTCCCAGATCGCCTCGTCGCCCCAGAAGGTCGACGGCTGCAGCGGCTTCGGTTCGCCGGGCGTGTTCGGATCGCGGTAGGGCACCTTCACCTGGCTAATGGTGTTATGCACGGGATCGAGCACGGGGAGGTAGTCGCGGCTTTCTTCGGGAGACCCGTAAATCAACCCGTTGGCGTTGAGGGTGGGGTTGCGCTTGTCGGTAGAAATTTCGTCATGCAGGTACGCTTTCGGATCGGCCCAGTCCCATTGCGTGATGACGACGTTGCGCTCGAGGCCCTGAGGACGCGGGGGCGCCTGGGCAGGCAACTCGCCACCCGCTATGCGCGTGGTCCAATCGGCGAACTGCGCTACTGCTCGCTCCTTGCCTAACTGGCCCAAACCGCCCAACATCGCGTTGCCGGCCTGCCCGGACTGCACGCGACGCGTCCAAGCCTGGGCGGGTGAATCGAAATTCTTGAACAGCGCGGGAATGGTGCGCGTGTATTGATTGCCGAGTTGATGGCACGACTCGCAACTGTCGGTCTTGATCAGGTGCAACCATTGGCCCTGGTTCTTGACACTCGGCGAAATTCCGTTGCCGCCGGGTCCGGTGCCGGGAAATTCGTTTTTCTCGGGGACCTTCAGCATGGCATACCAGTAGTTGGCGGGATAAAGCTGCGCGGCGCTTTTCGCATCGGGCGCCACGGTGGGTTTGAGGTCGACCAGCTTACCAGGCTCGGCTTCCACCTTGGGTGAATCGAGCAGCCCGTAGCCGCGCGCAAAGACAGTGTACTTCGCCTTGGGCAATTCGGGAATCACATAGCGGCCGCGGTCGTCGGTGACAACCTCTTTGATATAGCGCGTAGGCAGATCGGTTGTTTCGGCGATCACCCACACGCCAGCCTCGGGTCCTTTACTGCTGGCGACCACGCCGCCGATGTCGTCCGCTTTGATTTTCACCGGCGGGCTCTGCTGGGCAGCCAAATGGCTCTCGGTTGTGATCAGGTATCCAGCGATCCCGACGGCGATGATTCCGCCGAAGCACAGAATTTTTGCGATCTGCATGTGGTTCCTCCTCGCGTGCTGCACCGCTCATTTCGAGCGCTTAATATTATTTCACGCTTGACGGCCGAGAACCAGCCCTAGTGAAACGTTGAGGCGACGAACCCGGCGGAGCCGGAAGCTATCGCGCCGCGGGCAGGGCGCGCCATTGGGTAAGGGCCGCTTCGTTGGTACGAATCATTTTCCAACCCTCGGCGAGCCGTCTGGCTACGTCGCGCCCGTTCAAGGCGGTGATGCCACAGGCGACGTTGTGAGCCAGGCAGGCCTTCAGGATGGTCTGGAAGGCTTGTTCCACTTCAGGCGAGTTGGCCTCGACGCCGAGATATTGATGCAGATCTCCACCCGCGCCCACGAAAATTGCGCCCACGCCGGGCACGGCCGCGATCGCGTCTGCATTCTTCAAACCTTCGGCCGTTTCGATCATCATGATGGCCAGCAGGTCGCCATCGGGATTCAGCGGCCACACGTCGGCATGCCGCTCGTACTCGGCGTCGGAGATACCCCACCACCAGAGGGCAGTTGCGGGCGCGAAACCGCGGAGCCCTGGCGGGTCGGGATACTTCGAAGTTCTTTTTTGCGGGTAGCGCATGTTTCGCACGGCGAGCAGCGCCTGTTCGGGGTTGTCGATGCCGTTGAAGATTACGCCCATCAGTCCGATGTCGAGGGCCTGCTTGACGAACCACTGCGCACCTTCGCGGCCGTAAGGAGCAAAACGCGCAAAGATGGCGACATTGGGCTGAGCGTTGCCCTTCTTGAGAATGGCCGCTTTGTCGATCATGCCGACGGTGAAACGGTGCAGCCCTTCAAAATCCATGGGTCCGTGCTCCATTTCCAGATACACGTAATCGATGTCGGTGCGGGCCAAGGTGCGGGCGTTTTCAAGCGACAGATCGCCGGTCTGGAATCCGATGAATGGTTTGCGGGCGGCCAGTTTTTCGATCACCGGGTTGAGATGCTTGGGCGCCGGTTGAGCGCACAGCGCGCCCGTTAGCAGCATGAGCGACGCGGGAATACTGCGTAGCATATTCATCACCGAGCTCCCTTTTCGCGCTCGCCGAGCCATGCATACATCCGCCGGACGCCGCGGATTTCGGCGCCCGGCCCCGTGATTTGAACAAAGTCCTTAGCGTGGGCCGTCATGTTAACGCGCTTGGCAGCGTCGTCGGCGGAGACGCCCTGCTTGCGCAGGTCGGAAAGCTGTTTGATGAAGTCGCGCAAGTAGCTCTGGAATGCGGTGATGATGCCTTTGTCGCGAAATGGCGCTCCGTGGCCGCCTAGGGCGAGATTGAAGTCGAGCTTCTTGAGATTCTCGAGCGTAGCGATCCATTCGTCAAAATAGGCGTCACCCATATAGGCCAGCCGCGCGCCCTCCTCTTCGTCTCCGGTGCAGACGATCTTTTCCTTGGGCAAATAGACGAACGTGTCTCCACCGGTATGGCCGCGGCCCAAAAACAAAAGTTGGATTTCGCGTGCGCCCTTGTAAAGCGTCATTTTCGAGGAGTAGGTGGTGTTCGGGGGTACGGGCTTGACCTCTTTCATCTGCTCGACCAGCGCTTGGGTGTTTTTCAATTGCTTTTCCAGATCCGCCTTCTTGGCCGGATCCTTCTCCTCGGCAAGCTGTTTGCGCAGCGACTCGATTTGTCCGGGCACAGCGGCTTGCGCGGTAGTGAAAGGCTCGCGATGCAGCACGTCGAAGGTGACGATCGCATTGCGCAGATACTCGTGCCCGATAATTTGCACGTCCGGCGCAAACACGGAATTACCGTCCGTGTGGTCGTAATGGAAGTGGGTGTTGACTACGGTGCGGACCGGCTTGTTGGTGATCAGCCGGATGTCCTGAAGCAGCGCCCGCGCGGTGGCGGGAGTGGTGCCGTCGTCGACTAAAAAAACGTCCTGATCGTTGACAATCACGACATTGTTGCTGCCCGTGCCACCGGTGGCGTAGTAAATTCCTTCGGCGACTTTGTCGAATTTGTAGACTTTGCCTTGTGTGACGGGGAACGTTTCGGCCAGGAGCGCGCCTGAAAGGGCAATTCCAAAAATGGCGGCGATCGCACTGAGTTTCACGTCTACTCCTTATTCCAGGCCGTCTCAAGGACGCCCGTGGGGATATTTGCTCGATTTTACAGCACGGCGTGTGGAAGCGGGGCGCGGCCGATCGACGATGAGATCTTCAGATCGTACGAACAGAAAGCTCCACGCGATCGCCGATCGGAATTTCCACCGAGGCATAGCCGTTCTCAGGCGCGCGAACATAGTCAAGATAGGGGCGGTGCGCTTCGGGGAACACGTCGAGATCGTCGGCGACGACCAGGGCGCCCGGCCGAAGTTTGGATTCGATCACCTTGAGAACCGGCAGGTAGAGATTCTTCCAGCCGTCCAGCAGAACAAAATCGATTGGGCCGTCGACGTTTCCTAGCGTTGCGAGGGCGTCGCCTTCCCTCAGGTCAACGAAAGAGAGCAATCCGGCGTCCCGGAAGTTTTGTGTAGCCTGGCGAGCCTTGGCAGCGTTCATCTCGGTGGCAATCACACGGCCACCTCCGTTGTCGCAGACCGCCGCAGCCAGATAGATGGTGGAGATGCCGTAGGACGTACCGAATTCAACTAGCGTTTTGCTGTTGGTGGCGCGAGCGAGCGTATACAGCAGTCTTCCCACTTCGGCCGGCACCGGGATATAGGCGTCGGCGAGCAAATCCGCGAGATCGCTGTCCACTTTTGCATTCCGCTTCTGAGCTTCGCGCGCGAGTTTCGGGGATAGCGACGCTTCCTGCTGCTCAGCGGCGGCGTGGAGCCGGTTGAGCACAGCTTTGATGGTCGGAGAATCGAGCGAACAGGACATGTGCGGCGCCTCTTGGGCCTATTTCGGGGCGTTCACTTTGGTCGCCGGCGGCATGCTCTTGAGCTTTTCCACATACTCGGGATACAGCGCTTCGGCCTGGCCTCGCACGGCGTCATAAGGGATACCGTACTGGATCGGAAACTCCGTCAAGTTCTTGTTCTTGCCGGGCAGAATGTGCGGAACCTGTGTGGCCGTTCGCACCACTTCCACGGTCTCCTCCTGCGGCGCGCAGGGGCTCCGGTAGAACTGCAGCGAGTTGTCGACGGTCCAGGTGGATGACCTGACCAGAGGCTCGGTGAGATAGACGGGATCTTCGATAATCGTAATCTCGTTCAGATAGTCCCCATGCCGTACCCAGTTCTCGGTGACGAACGCTCGATCGCTTTGAGCGACGCCGTTCCGCTCGGTGTAGCCCTCCTTGAGATGGGTGGTGTTGACGACCAGCGTACTGCCCTCCCATTTTCCAGTCGAAAATCCAAACCAGGTGTGCGCCGCATATTCGGGCGGATGCGGGCGGCCGTCCATGTAGATCCATCGCTCGGGCTCTTCGAACCCGCCGCGAGTCCGCCAAGCGACGATCTTTTGCGTCCTGAGGTCGATTTCAGCCCACCACTTGATCGTCGTTCCCGAAAACCCGCGCTCCGAATAGGGGCCGGTGTGCGGGCGGCACTGGTACTCGGGAATGGTGAACAGGGACGCTTCCCAGGTATCGGCCCTCATGCGGGCTGCGTCATTGAGCGGCATGCCGGTATAGTCGCCGATCTCCGGGCCGCCGCCGCGCTTGGAGGCGTCGGAGTGATTCAACTTCCGGTATTTGCCGGTGAAGTCGCTCTGAGCGAATGCAGGCGTGCTGCCGGCGAGCGCCGCCAAGACAACCACGCCGAGCGCTGTAATTCCGGCGAGCAACCGTTCAGGGGCCTTGCTCATTCTGCCCTCCTCTCGCCGCATCCGGGGATGTCATCGCGTGCGGAGGAGCGATCTCGCACCCGGTGGGATGCCACTTCGATCCATCCGGCTCCTTCTTGAAGAACGAATCAGTGACGAACGGTTCGGTGAGGTACTTAGGATCGGCGACGATGGTCATGACGTGAAACCACTGGGCACCGTCGGAGCTCGCCGAATCGCGCTCGAAATATTCGGTGATGACCGCATCTTCGCCGTAAGGGACGCCGTTCTTGCGAACATAGCCGGCGCGCATGTTGGTGGTGGTGACCTTCAGCGATCCGCGCGTGCCTGGCTCAGGCGGACCCGGGCCGTGCCCGACCAGCGTTCCGAAATCCCATTGGGCGACTGAGCGTCCCTGCCAGGTCCTCTCGCCCGCGGTCTGCTCCGGCTTGCCAAATCGCAGGAGCCTGGTTTGCGTGCCGGCGTCCGTTTCGATTTTCAGCGTGTTCGGGTCCTGCCAGGTGATATGCAGGCGGGTGGGCATGCGCATGATGCCGCCGACACCGAACGGCTTGCATTGATTGCCCGCGGCGATGTCTTTGGCCAAGTCCCACGCCATAGTTGCACGCTGCCCTTCCGCGTTGAGCGGCACGCTGATAAAATCGCCCTTGGGCGGCGTCAGCATACGCCAGCGCCAATCCTCGGTGATGACCGACGCCCAGTAACCGGTGAGATCGATGGGCGCTCGCGCTTGGGGTGTCGGCTGGGGCGCTTGCGGACCACGGCCTGGCTGCGCGGCCAGAGTACCCGATCCAATCGTTATGACCAACGCAACAGCAAGCCGAGCGGCCAAGTGTCGAAGCTGTTTTGCGATCTTCATTCAGCCTTCGATTTTTGAGCGCCGCTCGTGCGGCCAGTAGGCGCGAGCGTGCGGTAAACGGCCTCGACGAACATGTCGGCGGTCCACTGGCGCGTGGCGTAGCGGGGATCGTAGTCGATGGTCGGCCTGGCGGCCTTCACCTGCTCGAGCGTCATGCCGCGTTTGAGCATGTCCTGGATGCGGTCGCGAATGATCACGACCATATTGCGGTACTCGACCACATCGGCCTGGTCGCAGAGCCGGCCCTCGCCCGGAATCACATACGTGCCGCCTTCCTGGTGATCGTGCGGCACCGCGAGGTCGATGATGAGATTGAGCGCGTCGATGCTGCCGTTGATGCTGCCACCCGCCTTCAGGTCCAGCACCGGGTAGGTGGTGGTCACGAACGCGCCGCCGGTGGCGAGCACGTCGGAGTGGCGGAAGAAGATCAGACTGTCGCCATCGGTATGCGCCCCTGGCACGTGGATGAGCACGATCGGTTCGTTGTTGAAGACCACCTTTTTGTTGGGCGTGAAGAAGGTCATCAGGGGCCACGCCGCGACCGGGGTTGGAGACACCGATCCGGTAGGCGCGCTCATCCTTTTTAGAACATTCTCTTGCGCCACGACTGTGGCCGGTTGAACCTCATTCTGCTTACCGAAGAGCGGGATGGTCCCAATGCTGTTCTCGACCAGCTGCTCGCCCGCCTGCGAGATGGGGGCGTTCCCGCCGGTGTTCTCAGGATGAAAATGCGTGTTGAGGATCCAGCGAATGGGCTGATCGGTCAACCCGGCCATCAGATGCTTGACGGCGGCGAGCGTTTGGCCGGCCATCGCGGCCGTTCCAGTATCCACCAGCAACGCGCCCTCATCGCCCACTTGCAGCGCGATATTGGCAGGTCCGGCGCCTACCAGCATGTAGACTTTCGTTTTTCCCGAGCCTTGAACGAACAGGGCTTGAACGGGATTGCCGGGAATAATGACTGGCGGATTGTCGGCGGAAGGATGCGGTTCCCGCTGGGCGGCTGCGGGCGGCGCCAGAGGTGCCAGGAACAACAATGCCGCCGCGAGCATGGCCACGGACAATTCACGCGTTGACCTGCCGAACCTTGCTCTATTCACGAATGTGTCAGCTGTGCAGCGCACGTCTAGGACAGTATATCTCCCCAGGGAGCTCAGCATGGGTCAATTTTTCCAGACTAGGTCATGAAAACAGCTGACGATTCGCCAGGCGTAACGCAGAACTTGCACTGCCACATCTTTTTGAATCGCCGCATTCCAGATTGTGGTCTCTGGATGCTTGAGCATTAGAACGCTCGGATGTAACAGTTTAGAGCAGAGTGCGAAATAGTACTCTTCTTCATCGCTCTCCCGCATATCGTTTAATTTGGTTCGTTTCCCTGGAATCGGTACAGGCAGGGGCTGCATCCCACCGGGAAACGCCTTCTCCATCTTGTCGTGGATCTCTCTAATGTCGATGTCCACCTCATTCAGAAACTTGGCCGCCTCCCCTGGGCCTAGCGACACAAACTCCGCCCAAATCCGAAGATCAATCTGACCACGCAGAATAATCGCCATCAAGTCGGCTTCGTGTTCGGCCCACTGTATTGCCCGACCAAGTTGCAGGTCCAAGTACCGCAGAATATGCACCCGCGCGATTTGTCGATCTGAACTGTTATCTTCGCTGATGAGTTGAGCGATGACTCTGCGGCATTCACGAATAGCGTGCCGAAAATGCTCGGGGCTGTAGTCTGCCCGTAAGTCATAAATGGCCTGGATATGAAATGGCCTTTCTTCTAGCATGGTCCGACTGTAACAAGCCGGGCTATACTTGTTCCGTGGGATCGATAGATATTAGCAGGCTCAGTTCCGAGGAGCAGTTGCGGCTTTTGGATGAGCTCTGGGAAAGCCTTGCTAGGACGCCGGAGGCGATCCCCCTGACAAACACACAGCGCGAGGAGTTGGATAAACGGCTCGACCATCTCGATCGTGACGGCCCGATCGGTATTCCCTGGGAAGAGGTGCTTCACAGGATTCGTAGCCGCACCCTCTGATGCCGGTCGTTATCCGTCCAGCGGCAGCTGCGGATATTGAGGCGGCATTTTTATGGTACGAGCGCCAGCGTCCCGGTTCTGGGCGATGAGTTCTTGACGGCTGTGCAGGCTATGTGCGAAAGCATTGCTGCTCATCCGGCCATCCACCCGGTGATTCACCGAAATACCAGACGGGCGCTCGTGCATCGATTCCCTTATGGGATCTTCTACCGCGTCTATGGCGACGTCATTGTCGTCGTTGCCTGCATGCACGCCAGGCGCGACCCAATAAGGTGGAGATCCCGCTAACGGCTGCTGGTCGCCGCACCGCGCAGAACGGGTTTGCCGTACACCTCGATGTTGCCGAGTTCGATGTAGCCGCCGGTGCCATGGCCGCTGCCGGGCATCAAGTCGGTAAAACCAATTTCGTCGACCTTAGTGAGATCCGGGTTGGGCACCCAGATTTCGTTATTTGGATTTGCCGCGGCGCGGCCACTGTTGAGCGTGACCACTTTCTCCGGGTCCAGCTTGATCCAACGCACGTTCGTCAATGAGAATTCGCTCAGCGTACGCTTGGGGACGGAAGCGAAATCCAGATCTCCAACCATGAGCGTGCCATTCGCCAGCTTCACCACCGGGCGCACCACGTGGAAACCAGAGGTCTTGGTGGACCAGCGAATAAACGCGAGGCCCGTAAGGTCAACGTAGTTGTTCTTGTTCCGAAACGTCATGGCAAACGGCGTCTCGGCCGTGCCGGTCCATACCCCGTAAGGTTGGACATCGCTGCCCGGAGCGCCGGTCGTCAATATTTGCTTGGCTCCGGCCCCGTAATAATGCAGCTCCACGTTCGGGTCAGCGACGTTCTCCTGAACCGGTACATACCGGACTTTCGTATTTTCCTGGTTGGATGGCCGCACCCACTCTACCTTTAGGAAGAGCGGAGCCGCTGTCGCGCGCGGTGCTGCTTCGCCGCCGGCGCGTCCTTCCTCTCTGGGGGCTTGCTGTGCGAATGCGCCACAGACCATCCCCAACGTGACGATAAATCCAGCGGTCGTTTTTATCAAGATACGATTCAGCATAAATCCTCCCTAGTAATTCACTTTGGTCGGGTGCGCCTTGTAGTCGTCGGCGAGCTTCGCCATCCACGGATACCATTCGCGCCAGTGGGTTTTAATGCCGTCTCCATCGACCCGCTTGAATTGGATCCGATAGAAGTGTGACGGCCAGGGGTTGACGTTGCTGGCGGCATGGGGATACTGTGGCCCCATCGTGGAACAGCTTGGCCACTTCTCACCAGGCGGCGGCCCACCCGTCCCTCCACCTTGCCCGTTCACGCCGTCGGGCACCAGTTTCCAATCCCCGCCGCGATTCGCTCCGATTCCGGGATCGTGAGTCGCCGGCTGGGGAGGAGGAGGATTCGGGCTGGGCGTGGGTCCGGTCTTTTGGGCTCCGCCAGTGTCGCGCGCGAACACCGACGGGTATGCATGACCGTGCAGATTTTCTCTTTCATTCTGCCGGAAGGTCACTTCGAGAAATACAACGTGATCGTCCTCGTAGCGCACGAAGTGGTTGTTGGGAGCCGCTTTGTAAGACTCAGTCGCGGCTGGGTACGGGTACTCTTTGGAAAGTGGCGGCCCCAGCTTAGGATCGTTCGGATCGAGGTTGGCGAGCGGTTTTATGGGAAGCAGCATCCACGGATACCAAGTCTTCCAATTGGTCTTATAATCGTCGCCGTCGATTCTCTTGAATTCGACGCGGAAGAAATGGATTGGAAACGTATCGTTGTTTGTGACCGCGTGAGGCGCCTGCGGAGCCATAGTCTCGCAAGTCGGATATTGCATGCCCTGTGGCGACGGGGCTCGCCCTCCGGTCGGATCGTTCATCGGACTATTCGGGTCCAACGTCACATTCACGACTTTGGTCGGCATGGCTGCGTCATAAGCAAACACCGAAGGGTAGGGATGCCCGTGCATGTTGCCATGCACGCCCGGGAAGTAGGCCACTTCGATCAGCCGGATGTGAGCGTCTTCGTAGCGGATGTGATGGATCTCGCCGGCCGCCACCACCGAGTCATAAGCGTCTGGATAGGGCCACTTGCCGGGATTTTTGGTTTGAGGTCCCGACAACCGCTTGTAGGCGACCTTGGTGGTTTGTGAGGCCCCGACAGCTATCAACAGACCGGCCACGGCCATCAATCCTATGAACGCTGACCATCGAATATTTCGTCGTCGCATCGCTCCCTCTAATTACGAAAAAATCATCCGCGTATCACTATGACACATCCGTGGACAAAAGTCTGGCCCCGGGTGCTGTCTGAAATCGCTCGGGCGGTTGTGGATGGCGGGTGAACTGCCAGCGTCCGGCAGCAGAACTAGGAAGCGTCTCCGCTGGCGAGAGACCTGGTGCCAGGTAAGCTGACGGGCAGTCTGGCCGTGATGGCCGCCGCCGTGTCCCGCGCAGAATGGCGCAGGTCGCTCGCACTCGCGACTACGGCAAAACGTGCGGTGAAATGAAATGAGCTGCCCTTGCCCGGTTCGCTCTCCACCCACATTTGTCCCGACATCTTTTCGGTCAGCCGTCGCGAAATGGTCAACCCCAAGCCGGTGCCGCCATACTTGCGAGTCATGGAACTGTCCGCCTGGGTAAACGCGGAGAAGATTTCCTTTTGCCTCTCCGCGGGGATGCCGATACCGGTGTCCTTCACGGTGAATTGCAGCAAGGTCTGCTCGGCATCTTGCGAGGTTCGTTGAACCGAGAGCGTCACCTGGCCCGAGCTGGTGAACTTAATCGCGTTTCCGACCAGATTGACGATGATCTGGCGCAAACGAATGGGATCACCGGCAACCAGATCGGCCACCAGCGGCTCAACGCGCAAGCCGAGATCCAAGCCTTTCTGCCGCGCACGCATCCGGAGCGTTTTGATGGTTTGTTCCAGGCTCTCACGCAGGCTGAAGTTCACTATCTCCAGATCCATTTTCCCGGCTTCAATCTTGGAGAAATCCAGAATGTCGTTGATGAGCGTCAGCAGGCCCTCGGCCGACTGCTGGACCGTATCGAGATAGTCGCGCTGTTCGGCATCCAGTTGAGTGTCCAGCGCGAGCTCGGTCATGCCCAGAATCCCATTCATGGGGGTGCGAATCTCGTGGCTCATGTTCGCCAAAAACTCGCTCTTGGCCCGGTTGGCGGCCTGCGCGGCTTCTTCGGCCACGCGGCGTTCAGTGATCTGTTCCTCCAGCCTCTGATTCATGTTTCGCAAGGCTGCCCGCTGTAAGTTCGCTTTCAAAATAAAGTGAACGAAGACTCCAAAAAGAATCGCGCTTGCGGCCACTCCCAGCAGCGCCAGCTTCGATAGAAAGTCCCCGCTATTTTGACTTCGAAGCGAATATGCCTGCCACATTCCGAATCGCACGATGGCTAGAAAAAGCGCGGCGCCGGCAGGAACCCAGGCCAGCGCGCTGGCGATGGGCCGACTCAGATCCCAAGCCAGGGCGCTCATCGCGATACCAACCAGAATAAGGCCAAACGCCGTAGGAATGGCCACAGGCCGCGTCCCGTTGCCCCACGCAAAAGCTTCGCTTGTTCCTGCGAGTACACTAACGCAACAGGTCGCGCCTACCGCGGCCAATACCAACCCGGTGACGCCCATAACCGCAGATCTAGCGGGGACGGATCCGGTCTGCACCAAGACCAAACTTACGGCCAGCATGATGAAACAAATGGCCGTCGTAGGCGACATGCGGCCCGGGGCGGAAACCTGGTCGGTGACATATCCGATTCCCAAAAGCTGGTCGATCCCAAAATTGATGGGCAGCAGATACTCCAAAAGCGACAGGCCAGCCACGCTTCCAGCGATCGCACAGGGCAAAAACGTCAGCCGGGGACGTCCGGTTACGATGCCCAAAATCGCGATCCCGCTCAACACAAAATTGACCGCTGTGTTCCGCTGCATCGGGGCCAGATGCGGAACGATTTGGATAAGGAAACGGGAATGAACCGCACACCCGAGCAACACCGCCATCCCGAGCAGGATGGCCACTCCGCCGCAGATAGCGCCGGTTAGCCTGGGCCAGGACGCACCTCTGGCCCCTAAACCATCAAGCATCAAACTTCGGACCTCCCGTATCTATCGGCGCGGGCCGGACAGAGCATTAACTGCAGGTTGTTTTCATCCAGCGTCCGCCACTTAGCGCACTGGGTTACAATCGGCACATAACTTCTCGAGGAGGAAGCCAATGGATGCAGCCGAAGTTGTAAAAGCTTACCATTCCGCCGAACTGAAAGAAAGCGACCTGGAAGCGATCGCGGAGCGGAGCACCCAACTACTCGTGATTTCCCCCGGGTTCATAGCAGCCTTCGCGGCGGATTCCCTCCCCTTATTGCTGCGCCAGAAATCGCCGATCTTTTGACAGCTAAAGCTGTAATTCGCGTGTGGTGGAGCGGCACGTGCGCGTCCATCACGTGGCACGTCGCGGTATATAATTGACGCATAACTTCTCTAGGAGGAAGCCGATGGGCGCAGCCGAAGTTGTAGAAGTGCAGGATTCTGCGGAACTCACGGAAACCGAACTTGAGGTGATCGCGGAGCGGGCGGCCACACGACTGATCGTGTCTGTTTGTAAAGACGTCCGTAAAACTGGGCGAGAAGAGTAAAAGCCGTTTCAAACGAAAGCCTGGGCCAATCCACAGGCGCCTACGTCGTTGCAGCACGCGAATGGCTGCTGTTCTGAAACGCATTCTCGATCAGCCGTACAGCCTCCCGGATTCCGTCTTCGCGGCGGATTCCCTCCCCTATTGCTGTGACGCGATCCTTGATCTGCTGCGATAGCACCTTGGCCGCCAGCAGATGCGCGAGCTCTCGGGCAGTCAGCTTCTTCGGATGGGCGGCTACTCCCACGCCGTTCTTCAGCACCAGCAGAGCGTTAAAGAACTGATCGTTGCCCCACGGCTCCACCAGCATGGGACATGCGTTACGAAGTGCTCGGGCAATGGTGCCGATGCCTCCATGATGGATGACCGCAGCCGCTCGCGCAAAGAGCCAGTCCTGCGGAAGGAAGCCTCTCACCAGCACATCGCCGCCCCACGGCAGGCCCGCGCTTTCCTCCAACCCCGACCACCCCGTCAGAACCACCAGCGGGCGACCAATCTGCCGGGCAGCCTCCACGTGCAAGGCGAGAATGCGATCTGGTTCGACCAGTGGCAGACTGCTAAAAGAGACCACCAGAGGCGCGGGGATCCGTTCCACAAACGCCGCGAGTTCAGGATCGGGCTTCCAGGTGCAATCCTCCGGGTCGTCATAAAACCAGAACCCACACAACTCGGCCTTCCAGCCAGAGGTATCCAGGGGCGCAAGGAACAGCGGGCTGGCTGCCAGCAGCGTAGGGACGCTCCAAAAATAGCCATCCCATCCGGAACGCGGCGTTTCCGGTAGACCTGTTTCCCGCCGGTGGCGCTGGAGCCATTCAAAATATTTGCGAGCTGAAAGGCTCTTGAGCGGGGACTTCCCTTCTAATTCCGCCAGGAAGCTGCGAAACCGGCCCTGCCACAAACGTTCCGGCGCCACCTCGGCCTGCACGCACGGAATGCCCGCGATCTCCGCCGCTACGGGCTCGCCTGCCACCAGGGAATGGCACACCAAAAGCTCTGCGTTCTTGCAAGCGGCCACCAGGTCTTGAATCCGCGCTTTCAGATCGAAGCTTGCTTGCCACTTGCCCTGTTCGGCCTCGGTCTTAGCCCGGGTCTGTGCCTCGGGCTCGGTGACCGCGGCTGCCAGATCGGCCGGCCAGTGATCGAAACCCGCCGCACTCGCTTTTACATGCTCCCGTCCATGGTGCGTATAACAGGGCAAGGCATCCAACCTGGCGCGCTGCGCATATGCGAGCAGACCGCCAGGAATCGCCATCACGACTTTGTGTCCCCGATCCCTTAGCGCCCGCCCCAGCGCAAGGTAAGGGAACAGGTCGCCCAGGGTCCCAAAGCTGCTCAGCGTGATTTGCATCACCCTTGATGCTAAACCGAACGGAGGTCATTTGGTCCGCGTGCCTTTGCCCTTTTCAGTTGCCGGACTTTCCACAATTACGCGGCAGCTCGTGATACGCTATAGAAGCGCTCGGGGAATTTCATGGCAACCTCCCGGCTTGCCGCGCATCTAAGATATAGAACCTTCCCGTTAACCCCAGGCAGATGAGTAATTAGTTGAACGCGCTGTCGCAGGAGCGATAGGACCTAAATGGAACGATTTGAAGAATTTACGATGGATTCTCCGCCGCAGGCGGCGGCCCTGGACGACTCGCCCGAGTTCGTGGAGAGCGATTTTCAGGAACACGAGGAGGCTCCCCACGACCCGGCCTCCTCCGACGACCCCGTGCGCGTGTATCTGAGGGAAATGGGATCCGTCCGTTTGCTCAAACGCCAGGACGAAATCGAGCTGGCACGGCGCATGGAACGCGGCAAACTACGCATGCGCAAAGCACTTTCACGCTCGCCCTTGGTCTGGCGGACAACGCTTGGGTTGTTTGAAAACGTGCGTCAGGAGAAACTTGGCCTGGAAGATTTCGTCGAGCTGCGCGGAGCGGACGGCGCGGCGCGAGAAGAAGCTCGTGGGGAAGTTAACCGGCAGTTCCTCAGGTTCGCTCGCGTGCACAACAATCTCGAGCAGATGCAGCGGCGGTTTGATTCCATCCCCAAACGGCACGTGAACCTCCGCGCCAAGCGAATTGGCAAGATTGCGCGGTTGAAAGTCCAATGTTCTCAAGAGTTTCGGTCGATTCCGTTTCAGGCGGCCCAGTGGCGGCAGTTTCACGTAACCCTGGGAAACGCCTTCGAAGACGTCCATCGTCTCGAGCGAGAGCTGAACAACCGGCGCAATAAGCCTGCGTTGGTACGCGATCTCAAGCAACGGGTTCGCGAGCAAGAGATGGCGTCTGGAGCAACCGCCGCCGAGATGCGCCACTGGTTGAAAGCGGCAATACAAGGAGAAGCGGAAACCAAGGCAGCCAAGGCTGCGCTAGTGGAGGCTAACCTTCGGCTGGTTGTGTCGATCGCCAAGAAGTACGTCAATCGCGGCCTCCACCTGCTCGACCTCATCCAGGAAGGCAACATCGGCTTGATGCGCGCAGCCGACAAGTTCGACTATCATCTGGGCTACAAATTCTCGACCTACGCCACTTGGTGGATCCGGCAAGCCGTAACGCGTGCCATCGCCGACCAATCCCGGACGATTCGAATTCCGGTTCACATGAATGAGGCTTTGACCAAGTACCTGCGGATTTCGCGGGAATTGGAAAAAGAACTCGGCCGCACTCCCAAGAACGAGGAGATCGCTCACAGGATGGAGACTACCTCTGAAAAGGTGCAGGAACTCCGTTCTATCTCGCGCGATCCGGTCTCACTGGACCTTCCGGTTGGAAGAGATGGCGAGTCGGTTTTGGGCGACCTGATTGCCGATCATGAGGCGAATTCGCTGATCGGTCCGCTGATGGACCATGAAGTTCGGGACGAGGCTGCCGAAGTGCTCAAGATGCTATCGGAGAATGAAGAGAAAGTGATCCGCATGCGCTTCGGTATCGGCTATGATCGCGAGCACACTTTAGCGGAAATCGCCCAAAACTTCGGGCTCACCAGGGAGCGCATCCGGCAGATCGAATTGAAGGGCCTGCAGCGGTTACGCAGTTCCGGCAACGCGCAGCGCCTCCGGCCGCTGATGACCATTCAGTAACTAAGCCATTACCGGTTCTTTGGCCGTCGCCCCGGCCTGGATCAGACTGATGATTTCCTTTAGGATTTGATCGGCTGAGTCATTTGGAACCTGGCAGGTTCCGGCTGCCGTATGACCCCCGCCGCCATACCGCAGCAGCAGATCCCCGATATTGGTTTTGCAATTGCGATTGAGAATCGATTTGCCAACCGCCAGCGACGTGTTTTGACGCTTCAGTCCCCAGATGACGTGCATCGAAAGCTCGCACTCCGGATACAGGGCGTAGATCATGAAGCGATTGCCGGCGTAAATCACCTCTTCGTTCCGCAGATCCAAGACTGCTATGCCTCCTTGAACTTTTGTGCAGCGGCGAATCTGGTCTGCGAATTTGTCACTGTGCTCCCGGTAGAGCTCAACCCGTTCGCGGACGTCGGGAAGATTCAGGATCTCCTCAATGCTGTGATCGCGGCAATAATTGATCAACTCCTCCATCAGCTCGTAATTGGACACGCGGAAATTGCGGAACCGGCCCAGGCCAGTACGCGGGTCCATCAAGAACGACAAGAGCACCCATCCCTGCGGATTGAGAATTTCTTCGCGGCTGAACTTCGCCGAGTCCGCCTTATCCACTTCCTTGATCAGTTGTTCGCTGACATTGGGGAATGTTTTGCGGCCGCCGTAATAGTCGTAAAGAACTCGCGCCGCCGAATCCGCCTTAGAGTTCAGAATGTGATTCGCGCACGATAAGCCACCGGACCGGATATCCTCGCTGACATGATGATCAAAGCAGAGGTGGCAACCAGCAACATAGGGCAGGTTGGTGAGGATATCGTTACTGGTGACGTCCACCTTTCCGTCCTGAACATCCTTGGGATGCAGAAACTGGATGGAATCCAGTATGCCCATTTCCTTCAGCAGGATAGCGCACACCAGTCCGTCAAAATCGCTGCGGGTTAAGAGTCTGTATTTCAGGGTCTGATCGCTCATGGTCGCCTCCGAACAATCGTGGTCACCGTTCTATCGGCGGACCTGGCCTCGATCAGTAGATCTGGATCAGCGGCTTCCCTCGACATCCCGCGCCGGAGTCTCTGGCGTCAGACCACTCCGCCGCCGTTGCTCGGTATCGGCGCCATTTTTCTCCCACTCTTCGGCGACGGCATTGCGCGCAAATTGATCCCACTTCTCGTTCCAGTCGCCGAGCGAATAGCCGTGCCAGGGCGGGCGAACGGCCAGCGGAGGCAGGTCCAATTCCTTCCAAAGTTCGCGGGCCCGCTCCATGTACTCGCGCGCCGGCAGTGCCAACGGCGACATCGGATGCTTGAGCGTCGCGTCGATCAGCAGGGTCGAGTCCACGGCCTGGCGTCCGGACTTCGGCGCGTGACCGGTGGAGCGATACGGCTCCACGTGCACGTCCTCCACGGGATTCGAGCGATAGGCGAGCGACCACATCACCGCGTCGGTATTCAATGGATCGATGTCTTCGGTGACCGCGATCACGATCTTGCCGCAGTCGGCCTGCTTCGCCGCCGCGCCGTGCAACCCGCGCCAGACTTCAGTGCGAGGCGTGCCATCGGCGAATTGCAGAAAAATGACGGGGCGAACGTTGCTCAGCGGTTCGTGCATGACGACGCGCCGGATGCCCTGGATCGACAACTGATCGCGTAGATGGGCTAGGAACATCGGCTCATATGCAATCTTCTTGATGACGCTCGACTCGCTCGGCGTCACCTGGCTGATGATGGACGCGAACACGGGCGATCGCCGATGCGTGATGGCGGTTACTTGCATGATCATGTTGAAGTCTTCGAGCGCCACATAGCCGTTGCTCTCGCCGAAGGGGCCTTCGGGCTCCAGCAAATCGGAATCGATGAGTCCTTCGATGACGATTTCGGCATCGGCCGGCACTTCGAGGTCGATCGTGACCGCCTTAGCGATTCGAATGGCAGTACCCGCGGCGCCTCCGGCTACCGCCATCTCGTCCTGATTAATTGCGAGCTTCAGCGGTCCCGTGTACATGACGACGGGAGCGCAGCCGATCACGATGGCGCAGGGCATCGGCTCGCGCCGCTCGCGGTACTTCAGCCAATGCAAATAGCCGCCCGATCCGCCAATGCGCGAGGACATGCGCACCCCCAGCCGGTCAGTTTTTTTTAACGCCGCGCGATAGGTTCCCATGTTGCGGATGCCGGTCTCTGGATCGCGCGTGATGCAGAGCGTCGCGGTGAGATACGGCGCCGAATCGAAGCCGGGCGTCGAGATTGGCACCGGCAGGGCGGCCAACCCGCCATTGGGCCGGCGAAGATCGTCACCTCTCGTGACGACTTCCTGGCAGGCCGGGGAATGCACAACCACGGGAGGAATCGGGTTCGCGATGGCGCGACCCCACATCGCGCCGATCTCGTCAATGGAACAGCCCATGCCGATGGCGTAAATTTTCGGCGAGGCCGCGAGCGCACCGACCACGACCGGCATGTCGTAACGTCGTTCGCGCGAATCAATCACGTTGGTGAAGAAAAACGCTCGGCGCTCGTCTTCAGGAATGCCGCCCAGGAATTGGCAGCGAACCAGCGGATGCAGCTCCGTATCCTTATTGATCGGACGGTCAACGCGCACCAGCAAGCCTTTCGACTCGAGCTGGGCCAGGTGCGTTTGGAGATCCAGGCTTGGATGGATCATAGAGAGAGTTCGCTCATGGTTTAAGTTTCCTTCGAGCAGAGCAATGAATGCAGAATCACCAACGTGAGGCCGCCGGAAATCACCGGCTGCTGTAGCAACAGGCGCGCCAGCAGCGGCATGGCCTGCATCGTTTCGGGCGAGAGGAACATTCCGCCCAATCCGACTAAAGTCGCGAGGCCAGCGACCATCAACTTGCGGTCGTCCCAATCGACCTTGGCGAGCATTTGTACACCGTGCATAAAGACGATGCCGAATAGCAGCGTCGCCGCCGCTGAAACTACCGGCTGCGGTACCAGCACCAGCAACATATCGAACTTGACACAGGCACCCAGCACGATAAGCAACACGCCGGCCGCGAGCGTCGCGTAGCGTGAGCCAATCCGCGTGGCTCGCAGCATGCCGATATTGTCGGGGTAGGCGATGGTGCTGAATGCTCCCACGATACCGGCGAGTACCGACCCAATAGCGACGCCAAAAACGCCCTCGGCCATGCGGCGGTCCGGCAGCTTCTCCTGGCCCCAATCGGCCACCATCTGGTACATCGCCATCGACCCCATGCCGGGCGGAATCAGAACCAGCAGGAAGATGATCACCAAATCGGTCTGCACGCCGAAGCCGAATGGGAACCAATGCGGTTCCACCAGCCACGGCGCGCGAGTTACCGCGGCGAAGGAGATCGGACGGAAGAGAGCATAGCAGGCTGTTCCGGCGGCGAGACCTGTCAAGATCGCGGCACGCCGCAGAGCCGTCCCGGCCCACAGGGACACCGCGATCAGCACCGCGATAGCGACCGCGCCCGTCAATAGATTCACAACCGGAAATCCGGGGCTCGAAGGAGAGCCGAGCCAATTCGGAAGCGCGACGTTCGAGATCTGAATGATGGTCAGCATCACGATCATGCCTGAAATGATCGGCGCGCGTAGGAAGCGCGCGAACAATGCGATGAAACTCAAGCGCCGGATAGGAAGTGTGAGCGCACACCACACCAGTGACGCGACGAAGAACGACCCGTAAGCCGCGCCCAGTCCGCCGCGTTGCAAATGGCCGACGGCGAGCAATGCCGCGAAGTTTCCGGCGTATGGGCCTTGAACAATCGGCAGGCGCAAGAGCAGCACCGATTGCAGGATGGTGATGAAGCCGCAAACCGCGAACGTCATACCGTAGAGATAGGCGATCTGCTCGGGCGGCAAATGGAATGATTGTCCGAGGAGGCCCGGGAACACAAACATCCCGGTCATGCCGAAAACGTTCTGAAGGCCGAGAACGAGTAACTGGCCGAGCGGCAGACGGTCGTGAATGCCTACGTCGAAGATCTTGCCGCTGGCCGCCTGGATCGAGCTCACCCTTGCTATAATCGGGCATTCAACGCGCATTTCTCAAGCGCTGATACCATGCTGTTGAAGCTTGCCGAAGAGTTACGCCTGGACGCCGCGCCGCCGGATGTCTGGAAAATTTTGCGCGACACGCCTCGATTAACTGGCTTGCTGCCGGGCGTGGAAGGCGTGACGGTGTTGGACGGCGCGAGCACCGAAGCCTATGCGGCCAAGGTTAGCGATAAGATCGGACCCTTCAAGATCGCGATGAATTTGGAGGTGCGCATATCGGAAGCCGTGGAACCGTCGAGACTGAGCGCGTCCGTCAAAGGGCTGGATTCATCGGGGGCAAATCGGGTGAGCGGCTCGCTTCAGATTTCGCTTAACCCGGCATCGCGTGGAACTGAACTGCGCTTTGAGGCATCCATCGAGATCTTAGGGAAGCTGGCAACGCTCGGCGCGATTCCGATCCGGCGCCGGACCACGCAGATGTTCGCCGAATTCGCGCGGAATATCGAAGGGCAGTTTGCGCGGGAGCCGTCGTGAAGCTGGCGTTTGAGCTGAACGGAAAACCGGTCAGCCTCGACATTGAAGCGCGGGAAACCTTAGGGGAAACACTGCGGGCGCGCTGCCGTTTGACCGGAGTGAAAATATCCTGCGAGGCGCAAGTATGCGGCGCTTGTACGGTTTTGGTGAATGGGCTCCCGGTGAGCGCGTGCACTTACCTTGCTTATGAAGCGCGGGACAAGCGCGTGACGACCATCGAAGGGCTGGCCGGCGAATCGGGCGCGCTGCACCCTTTGCAGCAAGCGTTTCTCGACAACTTCGCATTTCAATGCGGTTTCTGCACGCCCGGAATGATTCTGGCGGCGAAAGCGTTGCTCGATGAGAATCCACATCCGACACATGAGGAAATCCTGACGTACATGGACGGGAATTTGTGCCGCTGCACGGGCTATCTGGCGATCGTGAAATCGATCCAGCAGGTGGCGGCCGCGAGCGCGAAGTAGAATGGCGCAGCCCAGCGAATTTCAAGTAGTCAATCATTCGGTTCCGCGCGCCGACGGCGTGGCCAAAGTGACGGGAAGCGCGGTCTACACCAGCGATATGGTAATGGACCACATGGCGTGGGCCAAGGTGCTGCGCAGCCCGTACGCGCATGCGCGAATCGTTTCGATCGACGCTCGGGAAGCCGCGCGCCAGCCCGGAGTAATCGGCGTGCTATGCGGCGACGATCTTCAAGATATCCGTCCGTACTACGGCCACGCCGTGAAGGATCATCCGTTGCTGGCGATCGGAAAAGTGCGCTTTTTAGGCGAGCCGGTGGTGGCCGTAATCGCTGAAGACGAATCGAGCGCGCAAGAAGCGCTCGAGCACATTTCGGTTGAATACGAAGAACTCAAGCCGTTGCTGGACGTGGATGCGGCGCTGGCTCCGAACGCCGCTGCGATTCACGAGCGCGACGATTATGTGCAGGGGAACTTTCGAGGATTTGACGACCAATCCGTCGCGATCCAGGGCAACGTCTGCCAGAGTGTCCATGTGGAGTGGGGCGATGTGGACCAGGCATTCTCGACCGCCGCGCACATCGTCGAGGGCGAGTTTTACTTTCCCATGGTGTACGCCTACGCGATGGAGCCTTACGTCGCGATCGCCGATTATGACGCCAAGGGGAAGCTCACCGTACACACGTCGGCGCAGCATCCCTTCATGGTGCGTCAGGATCTGGCCGATGTTTTCGAACTGCCGTTGAACAGCGTGCGGGTGATTGTGCCCTACGTGGGGGGCGGGTACGGCAGCAAATCGTACACCAAGATTGAGCCGCTGGTGGCGGCGTGTTCGCGAAAAATCGGCCGCCCGGTTAAGCTGCAACTGAGCGTCGAAGAGGCTTTCCTGACCACGCGCGGGGATGACGCTCGGGTGCGCATTCGCACCGCCGCCGACGCCGATGGCCGGATTGTCGCCAAGCAAGCGACCATTCATTTGAATACCGGCGCGTATGCGGAGAACAGCCCCATGGTGGCGCGCAAGGCCGCCAATCGCATCGTGGGGCCGTATCTCATTCCAAACGTGAGGATCGATTGCATCGCGGTGTACACCAATACGGTGCCGGCGAGCTCCTATCGTGGATTGGGCGCGGCTCAGATCACGTTCCCGTCGGAATCGCAGATGGACGAACTCGCGGAGAAAGTTGGGCTTCGTCCGGTGCAGTTCCGGTTGCAGAATATCGCGCGGCGGCGGGAGTCCATCAACCCACAGGCGCGGCCCATCGATGCCGACGTCGCGAGCGACGTTTGTCAGGCCGCCGAGATTCTTCGCATCGATGCTCCGTTGCCCGAAGGTCACGGCCGGTCCGTGTGCTGTTCGGCGAGCGATGCAGGCGCGCATCCGGTGACGCTCGCGATGGTGCAAGTGTACGGAGACGGTTCGGTATCGGTGCTGAGCGGGAGCACCGAGATCGGGCAAGGCAGCCACACTGTGCTGGCGCAGATTGCCGCTGAAGAATTCGGAGTATTGTTCGAAAACGTGCGCGTGATCGGTTCCGACACTGGCATCACGCTTTTCGAACGGTCCACCGGCGCGAGCCGCACCACTACGCTGATGGGACGGGCTGTGTTGGAGGCGTGCCGCGAGGCGATCGCGCAATGCAAGGTGATGGCGGCCGAATTGTGGGGAATGCCGGTGGAGGACTTGGAGGAAGAGCGCGGAGGCATTCGCCGAGGGAACCAGCGGCTGAGCTGGGCCGAAGTGCTCGAGAAATATTTCGACATGCAGGGCGCCAGCATCGTGGGGCGGGCTTATCTGCGGCGAGCGGGCGATCTCAAGGAGATTCCGGTCTTCTGGGAGATCGGGTGCGTGGGCCTGGAGATCGCACTCGATAAAGAGACCGGCAAAATTTCGCTGGATACGCTGGTGACCATCGGTGACGTCGGCTTGGCGATTCATCCCGCCATGACCGAAAGCCAGGACATCGGCGCGGCCACCATGGGCGCGGGCGTCGGATTGTTTGAAGAGCTGATCTACGACGGCCAGCAGCTAATGAACGGAAGCATGCTGGAATATCGTATACCGCGATTTTCAGACATGGCTCGCAATATTCACTTGAGGCTGGCACAGAATCGCGATGGCGTGGGGCCGTATGGCGCCAAGGGCGGCGGCGAAGGGTCGGTGAATCCGGTAGGCGCGTGTCTGGCGAATGCGCTTTATCAGATTGCGGGCGTGCGCATCCGAAGGCTGCCTCTGACGCCCGAGCGTGTTTGGAAAGCTTTGCAGGATGCCCGCCGCCGATGACTCCGCTGAGCCGTTTCGAAATCCATCAGCCGCAAAGCGCGGCGGAGGCGTCGCAGATGTTGGCACAGTATGGGGATGAGGCCGGCATTTACGCGGGCGGCACGGAGCTGCTGCTGGCGATGCGGCATGGCGCGCTGCGCTACCGGCACTTGATCGATATCAAGCTGATTCACGGCCTGAATACGATTCAACTGCCGAACGGCAGGCTGCAAATTGGGGCGGCGGCGACGCACCGCAGCATAGAACGATCGGATGTGGTCGGGCAGAAGCAGCCGGTGCTGGCGGAAATGGAGTCGCACGTCGCCAACGTACGCGTGCGGGCAAGCGGGACCTTGGGTGGCAATCTTTGTTTCGCCGAGCCGCATTCCGATCCCGCGACGCTGCTGCTGGTTCTGGATGCGTCGGTAAAGCTGGAGAGTTCGGCGGGCGGGCGCGAGCTGGGCGTCGGTGAATTCATCGGGGGCGCCTACTCGAGCAATCTCCAGCCGGGCGAGATTCTCACCAGCGTTTCGGTGCCCTGCGCGCAATCCACACATCGCGCGGCATATATGAAGTTTCAAGTTCACGAGCGGCCAACGCTCGGCGTGGCTTTGTGGCTGGAGACGCCCGACCATGGCGCGAATTTCACCTCGGCGCGCGTGGCGCTGGGTTGCGTGTGCCCTTTTCCGCGACGTGTGGGGAACGCTGAAAGCTTGTTGACCGGTTCGAGAGCTGAGGTGGAGAAGCGGTTCCCGGAAGCTGCCGACGCGATGGCCGGCGCGGCCGAGCTCCTGGACGATCACGAAGGCAGCGCGGACTACAAGCGCAATTTGATCCGCGTATTTTTGCAAAGAGCGTTTAGAAAGGCCCTGGGCGAATCAGATTAATGTGATCCGCTGTGCGGCCCAGAACTAAGCGCCGTTGAGCGATTCCATTTGGCCGAGCAGCTTTTCGATGCGAGTGCGAACCTGTCTGCGTTCGCCACGTAGTTGATCCAGTTCGTCCCTAAGGACATCGTTATTGGCAACGGCGGCGGCGAGCTGCGATTCCAGTTCGGCCTTCTCGGCCTTCAAGGTGTTGACCAGCTCGACGGCGCGAGTGATGCGCTCCTCCAGGTGCGATAGCGAATCCAGTTCTCTTTGTTGTTGAGCGGCGTTCATAAAACTCTTAAGCTGGGCCGTTGACGGTTTTGGCTTGTGCGACCAGCGCCAGGAAAGCGGCGTCGTCCTGAGCAGCCATATCGGCCAGGATCTTGCGGTTCAATTCGACGCCGGCCTTCTTGAGGCCGCTGATGAACCGGCTATAGGAAATATCGGCAGCTCGGCAAGCGGCTCCGATGCGCACAATCCAAAGCGAGCGAAAATCCCGCTTTTTGCGCCGGCGCCCGACATAGGCGTAGCGCTGCGCCTTTTCGACGGCTTCCTGCGCGGCGCGATTCAGCTTGCTTTTGGTTAGGAAAAAGCCCGACGCGCGAGCGAGCGTCTTATGGCGATAGGCTCTTCGTTTAGGTCCTCGTTTGACTCTTGGCACGTTTTGCTCCTTGGTTCTTCTTTCCGGCGGCAAACGGCACGTGCGGCGCCGTTCCACTCGGGGCTTTCGATTCTAATACGGAATCATTCTCTTGAGCTTGGCTTGGTCAGCCTCATCGGCCACCACGGCGTGCTTCAACTTGCGCTTGCGCGCGCGCGTTTTCGACGTCAGAATATGGCGGGCAAACGAGTGGTGACGCACCACTTTACCCGTGCCGGTCTTCTTGAACCGTTTAGACGCACCTTTATGGGTCTTAAGCTTCGGCATGAGAATTTCCTGGAATTTAACTTCGGTTTAAACCGACGGTTTCAGTCTACCACAGCGCTCTTACTTGATGAAATAGCCGGCGGTCTTCCACTGGCCATGGTCCAGCATGAGCGTGACTGTCTCGACGGCCTTGGCTTTGTTTTGGAAAGATGACTCGAATTGAAGGACGGCATAGTTGCCATCGGGAGCGCCCGGAGGGGACTTTTTGAAAGCGATGCGCACGAACTTCCGCGACGTGAGCCGCCCTAGCGGAGTGCGGGCATGCTGCGCCATTTCCACCCAGCGCGCTTGGGGGACCTGGGAACGGAAATAGGAGCTGGCCCCGTTCCAACTGTCGGGGTATTTCTGATAATCGACCAGCGCGAGCCACGCTTCGCCGGTCTTCCGGATCTGCTCATTGGATGCGGCTTGAGCAACCGCTAAAGCGCCCAATAGGGCGGCCAAACAGAGAACGACAGGATTCCTCATCCTTCTCTCTATCGAACTTATTCGTGATCGGCTTTATATTCCTCGAGCCAGGCCATTTGGATGGCTTCGAGTTTGGCTTCGTTGGAGGCCTTGGGGTCGTCGTCGAAATCTTCGAGCTCGGTGACCCATTTATGCAGGTCGGTGTAGCGGATGTTGACCGGATCGACTTCGGGGAACTTCTCGTACAGGGCCAGCGCGACGTCTTCGCTTTGATTCCACTTCAGGCCGGTCATCAGACTTTCGTCCCTTTCAAAGCTCCGCGCGCCACCGAGTTCATGATGTTCTCGGCCAGCTTGCCGGTGGCGTGATCGACCTGCTCGATTTTGGCCCGGATCAAGTTGTGATCGTCGGCGTGATACACCAACAGCAGCTCGTTGATGGCCTTGTCGATAGCCGCGCGTTCTTCGTCGGTTAATTCAAAATAGGCGTCGTGACGGCGGGCTTTTTCCACCGCCCCGAGGATGGCGTCGGCCTCGACACGCAGCTCGCGAACCTGACGCTCGGCAAAATCCTGCTCGGCTCTCTCGATGGACTCCTGGATCATCTTCTCCACTTGTTCGTCGGTGAGGCCATAGGACGGCTTGACCTCGACGCTCTGCTCTTTGCCGGTGCGCAGGTCATGCGCGGTGACATTCAAGATGCCATTGGCGTCGATCAGGAACCGGACTTCGATGCGCGCCATCCCGGCCTGCACTGGGTCAATGCCTTTGAGATCGAAGCGAGCGAGGCTGCGGTTATCCTTCACAAGTTCGCGCTCGCCCTGGACCACGTGAATCAGCACGTTGGTCTGTCCATCGACGCCGGTTGTGAACAGTTCCGTGGCGCTGGCCGGAATGGTGGAGTTGCGATGGATGAGTTTCGAAACTACGCCGCCCATGGTCTCGATGCCAAGCGAAAGGGGCGTGACGTCGAGCAGGAGTTGTCTTCCACGCGTCCATCCAGAATGCCGGCCTGAACAGCGGCGCCCAAGGCGACCACTTCATCGGGATTGAGATCGGTATGGGGCACGGCGCGGAACAGGTTTTCGACCGCCGAGCGAACCAGCGGAATGCGGGTGGATCCGCCGACCATCACGACTTCATCGATCTTGTCGACATCGACGCCCGCGTCTTTGATGCAATCGCGGCAAGGGCCCAACGTCCGGTCGACGATGGGCGCGATCAGCTTGTCGAACAATTCACGGTGGATCTCGCGCAGATATTTCTTTCCGCGGTATTCAAGCTCAATAGTGGTAGACGGTACGAATGACAGCCGCTCCTTGGCCTGGATGACGGCGCGGCGCAGGCGCTGCACGCCCTCGCTGTCGCTCGACAAGTCGTCACCCCATTCGCTGGCGACATCTTCAAGAGCGATGTGCAGCAGGAGATTATCGATGTCGTCGCCGCCCAGATGCGTGTCGCCGTTAGTGGCCAGCACCTCGAAAATTCCGTCGTGCAGCTTGAGGATCGAGATATCGAACGTGCCGCCGCCCAGGTCGTAGACGGCAATAATTCCGTTCTCGCGCTTATCGAGACCGTAGGCCAACGAGGCGGCAGTGGGTTCGTTTACCAGCCGCAGAACCTCGAGGCCTGCGATGCGGCCGGCATCCTTAGTGGCTTGCCGCTGGGCATCGTTGAAATAGGCGGGCACGGTGATCACCGCCTGGTTCACCGGAACGCCGAAATATGCTTCGGCATTCTGCTTTAACTGGCGGAGTACGAAGGCCGAGATTTCTGGCGGCGTGTAGGTGCGGTCGTCTAACTGAAGCTTCAATACGGATTCGCTGCCCGGCGCGATACGGAAAGGGAAGAGCTTGAGCTCCTGTTGGATGTCCTCGAGACCGCGCCCCATCAGGCGCTTCACCGAGTAGACCGTTCGCTCGGGCTGGGTGAGGAGCAGTTCGCGCGCCGGATTCCCGACCACGACAGCGCCTCCGCTGTTGATCGACACCACGCTCGGCACCAGCTTGTCGCCGTCGGCCCCCGGAATAATCCGCGGACCGGTCAGGTCCATGAAGGCGACCAGACTATTGGTAGTGCCAAGGTCGATGCCGACCACGTGATCGGTAGTAGTGCCGAAATCAATTTGCATAGGTGGCGGGCGCGATAGTTTTTTGAACTTCGTTCACTAAGTTCAGGATGTACTTGCGGCGGTTGAGCACGCCGCGAATCTCCGAGAGCGTTTCGCGGGCCGGCGCGCTGTCATATTTTTCGAAAAGAGCCTGGAGTTGCCGGTCGACATCGCCCAACATTTTCTTGAAGTTGTTTTCGGCCTGCTCCAATTGCGGTCGCGCCGATTCGTCACCGCCGCGCATTTCCTCGATCGCCATATTCAGTTCGAAAACTTCCTCGAGCAGTTCCGGCGGGACATCTTTGGAACGCTGCTCGCCGATATCGAAACCTTCCTGGCTTAAGACGTAGTTGGCGCGTTTAATCGGATCCTTCAGCGTCCGGTAAGCGTCGTTCAGCGCCGAAGAAGTCTCCAATGCGCGCTGGCGCTCCGGCTCGGGATGCCGCATGAACCGGTCTGGATGAAGCTCGCGGCTCAGCGCATAGAAGCGCTGCTGGAGCAGGTCGAGAGATAGATTCAGGCTCCGAGGGATTCCGAGTAAAGCGTAGTAGTCCGTCACGCGGTGAAGGAGGTTCCGCAGCCGCAGCTCTTCTTGGCGTTCGGGTTGTCGAACTCAAAGCCCGAATGGATCAGCGAGTCCTTCCAATCGAGCGTCATGCCATCCAGGTAGATCAGGCTTTTGGGATCGACGAAGACTTTGACGTCGTCGAACTCGTACACCTGGTCGGTGGGCCGCGGCTTGGCATCGAACTTGAACATATAGCTCAGGCCCGAACACCCGCCACCCAGCACACCCAAACGCAATCCACCCGCGACGCCATGGCTGGCGAACTGTTCGCGAATCTTCGCAACGGCTTTGGGGGTAACTTCGATCATGATTCCATCACAGGAATAGATCCTGCGCCGCCTAATTAGTGGATGCGACGGCTTCGGTCTTAGACGCCGATTTCTTCTTGTAGTCGCCGATGGCGGCCTTGATGGCATCCTCGGCCAGCACCGAGCAATGAATCTTGACCGGCGGCAGGCTCAGCTCATTGACGATGTCGGTGTTTTTGATCTCGAGCGCCTCGTCGACGGTCTTGCCGCGCAGCCACTCGGTAGCGAGCGACGAACTGGCGATCGCGCTGCCGCATCCGAAGGTTTTGAACTTGGCGTCTTCAATCACGCCGGTATCAGGGTTGACCTTGACCTGGAGCTTCATCACGTCGCCGCACTCCGGCGCACCCACCATGCCGGTGCCGACATTCGGGTCGCTCTTATCGAGGGAGCCGACGTTCCTGGGGTTATTGTAATGATCGAGAACCTTGTTGGAGTAAGCCATAATTGTGTCCTTTTAGTGTGCGGCCCATTGGACCTTGGTTAAATCGATTCCTTCTTTTGCCATTTCGTACAGCGGGGAAAGCTCGCGCAGTTTCCTTACCACGTCGATAACTTTGTCTGCCACGTAGTCGACTTCTTCTTCGGTGTTGAAGCGGCCTAATCCGAAGCGAATGGACGAATGGGCTAAGTCGTCGCCAGCGCCCAAGGCCTTCAGCACGTAGCTGGGTTCCAGCGTCGCCGACGTGCAGGCCGAGCCGCTCGAAACCGCGATATCGTTGATCCCCATCAGAAGGGACTCACCCTCGACGTAGGCGAAGCTGATGTTCAGATTGTTGGGCAGCCGGTGCTCCATGGTCCCGTTGATGTACACTTCGTCGAGCTCGGATTCCAGCTTGCCGCGAAGCTTGTCCCGCAGGTGGGCCATGCGCTTGGATTCCTCCGCCATTTCAGCATGTGCGATGCCGCAAGCCTCGCCCAGCCCGACGATCCCGGTGACGTTCAGCGTACCGGATCGCATTCCGCGCTCGTGGCCGCCGCCGTCCATCTGCGCTGTGATTTGAACGCGCGGGCTTTTCCGCCGGACATACAGCGCGCCAACGCCCTTCGGACCATACATTTTATGGCCGCTTAAAGACATCACGTCGATGTTGTCCTTAATCACGTTGACCGGCACCTTGCCGACCGCTTGCGTAGCGTCGCTATGGACCAGTACGCCCTTGGCCTTGGCGATTTTGCCGATCTCGGCCATCGGCTGTATGACGCCGATTTCATTATTTGCGTACATGATGCTGATCAAGATTGTTTTGTCGGTGATCGCGTCCTTCAGCATGTCGAGATCGATCAGGCCATTGGTCTGCACCGGCAGATAGGTCACCCGGATGCCGTTCTGCTCCAGGTGCTTGCAAGTGTCGAGGACGGCCTTATGCTCGGTAGCGGCGGTAATGATGTGGTTGCCTTTTTCGGCGTACATCTCGGCGACGCCCTTGATGGCCAGGTTGTTGGATTCGGTGGCGCCGCTGGTGAAAACGATCTCTTTCGAGGTCGCGCCGATCAAGTCGGCGATCTGCTTGCGGGCTTTCTCCACGGCTTCCTCGGCTTGCCAGCCAAAGCTGTGATTACGGCTGGCCGCATTTCCGAAGATCTCCATGAAGTAGGGCTTCATGGCGGCAAATACGCGCGGGTCGACCGGCGTGGTGGCGTGATTGTCCATGTAAATCGGCAGTTTCATTCCTGGTCCCTCATAGTGCAGTCGGCGTGAGCGACACGCCATATAGCCGTTCCGGCGTTTTCGTCAGATCTTCCTCGGCGGTCGCCTTGGATGGATCGAGCGCCATATCGGCGATCGTGATGCTCGACAGCAGCTTCAGTATTCCTTCGTGGACCTTCTGCAGCGGATCCCGCACGATGCATTTTTCCGTGTGGCAGCAAGAGCCATGCTCGGTGAAGCACGCCGTCAAGAAAATCGGGCCATCGATCAAGCGGATCACTTCGAGCGCGGTGATTTCGCGCGCATCCCGGGCCAGCTTATAGCCGCCATTGGTTCCGTGCTCCGATTGCAGAAATCCATTCTTCGCCAGCTTCTGCAGGATCTTGGAAAGCAGCGCCGGAGGAATGCCGTACGTGTCGGCGATTTCCTTGGCGCTCGAACTCCCCGGACCATGCACCGCCAAATGCTTTAGGGCGATCAAGCCGTAATCAGCCTTCTTGGTGAGTTTCAGCATCCGGAACCCCGACCGAAACGGTCCTAGTTCATTATGACGCACTCGCAGAACCTCGTCAAGTAGATATGTTTCAACGAGATAGAATTTCCGACCGCAACGGTCGTAAATCCGTGGCCTAGCGTCTCTTGAGATGCAAACCGGTCTCGCAATATACCATAATTTTTTATCTGACCTATTCAAAGATTCAATTGGCCCAGGGTCTCAACGGTACTTGAGGTACGGTATCCTGGCAATGTTCCTTATTTGACAGGAGGTTCCACGATGACCCCGAAAGAGGTCTTAGAGTTTGCCAAGAAGAACAAAGCCAAGCAACTGGATCTGCGATTTTCCGACATCCCCGGCCTGCAGCATCACGTTTCCTATCCGATCACCGAACTAGGCGAGGATTCCTTCACCGAAGGCTTCGGCATGGACGGCTCCAGCATCCGCGGCTGGGCGGCCATCAACGAAAGCGACATGCTGCTGATCCCGGACGCCTCGACCGCGTTTATGGATCCGTTCTTTGAGATTCCGACCGTGGTGATGGTGTGCGACGTCATCGATCCGATCACGCGCCAGAACTATAACCGCGACCCGCGCTGGATCGCGCGCAAAGCCGAGCTGTATTTGAAGAATTCGGGCGTGGGCGACACGGCCTATTTCGGCGCCGAGGCGGAGTTTTTCATTTTCGACAGCGTGCGGTTCGATCAGAATCAGCACTCCGGTTACTACTACGTGGACGCTGAGGAAGGGCGTTGGAACAGCGGGCGCGATGGGGGCACGGGCAATCTGGGCTACCGGCCGCGCTACAAGGAAGGATACTTTCCGGTGCCGCCCACCGATCACTACCAGTTGATGCGCGGCACGATGGTGGAGACCATGATCCAGTGCGGCATGAACATCGAATGCCACCATCACGAAGTTGCCACGGGCGGGCAGTGCGAGATCGACCAGCGGTTCGACACGCTGCTGAAATCGGCCGACAACATGATGCTGTACAAGTACATCATCCGCAACGTGGCCAATCTGCACGGCAAGACCGTGAC
>Ga0182024_10001994_pt1 | contig 51477 bp, 46 predicted proteins | sample P32metaG_FD_120480 | JGI IMG/M metagenome (GOLD analysis project Ga0182024, IMG submission 120480) | Permafrost microbial communities from Stordalen Mire, Sweden - P3-2 metaG (Illumina Assembly) | ecosystem: Environmental > Terrestrial > Soil > Wetlands > Permafrost | place: Sweden: Stordalen... | reverse complement strand
TCCGAACCCCTCAACAGAGTTACGGGCCGCGTCCGGGCGTAAAAAAAGGCCGCAAGTTTGAACCTTGCGACCGCTTCACACTGACGTACGCGATACAAGAGCAACAAACGCAACTACAAAGTAGCATAAGCGGCGGCGGTTGTCCAGCGATTTTTTGGGGCAGTTGCGGGTGAGTGCCCTCCAGGTTGGGTCACCCAATGAGAGCTACGTAACGACTTTTCGATCAAGCTTCGCACCCGTGTGACTGACCCGGGTTCTCATATTGCCCGGATAGAGGACCCTGCTGGACGGCCGCACCTCCTGGGGATCGGATTTCCCGCTTCGGACCGTTTGAGTTGTCGGAGCGCGAGGGCGAACTGCGCAAGAATGGCGTTCGCATCCGGTTACCGGAACAACCCTTTCAGATGCTTGTTGGCACTTCACGCTAGCGGCACTCGCTGTCGTTGCTCTCGCGGGAATTCTGTGGCGAGCCAAGCAGACCGTTGCGCCACCGGGGACAGAAAGGTTCACGGCGGTGGATGCCGAAGATACGAGTTTGGAGAAACTAGGGGGGCGGAAAGCGGGAAGGACGGAACCTTCACGGCGGCGGTGACGAGGCAGACCCGATGAGAGTAACAAAACGGAAAACGTCCCGTCGGTCCCGAACTCGTATTTCGCCCGTCGACCACGCCCGATGAATTCGTGCGCCGAACCCGGGCTCGATCTGTAACACCCGGCTTGCAGTTCATCGCTACCAGCCTCATACTCCGGCCTCAGAACCGACTGATGATTCCGTACCGAATGCCACGGCCGTCACTACCACCACAATGCCAGTCGATAAAACGCCCTATTCTGTGCCGGCGTTCCTGGGCGCTGGGCCTGAGTTTACTTCTCACGCCTCTATTCGCGATGCCTTGCCGCGCCAATCCTACCGCGCCGCAAGCTACGGAAATTCAAACTTACCCGCAACGCCCCACTCCGTCACAGTCCGCTGTCCCCGGATCGCCTGGCAAGCAACGTCCCACACCGGAAACGCCGAAAACCGAGCAGTACACGCTCTCGCAAGATCGCTACGAAAAAGCGGTGGCTTATTCGCGCGCCGAATATGTTCTGTATTTTGTTTCCTGGATCCTCAGCGTCGTAGTTCTACTATTGCTCTTGCGCTTAGGTTTCGCTGCGAAATTCAGGGATTACGCGGAAAGTGTCAGCAGCAGCCGCTTTCTGCAGGGGCTCGTCTTTGTACCCTTGCTCCTCATCACCCTCGACCTCTGCGATCTTCCCGTTCATCTCTATGGACACTCGCTCTCTTTGCGCTACGAACAATCGGTGCAGGGCTGGGGTTCATGGTTTTGGGATTGGTCCAAAGGGGAACTGTTAGGCATCGGCTTCGCGATCGTGCTGGTTTTCCTTCTTTTCGCCGTCATGCGCTGCAGCCCGCGGCGCTGGTGGTTCTACTTTTGGCTGGCTTCGCTGCCAATACTCCTCTTTGTTCTGTTCATCAGCCCCTGGCTTATCGATCCGTTGTTTAATTCCTTTCAACCACTTAACTCCAAATATTCCGCGCTTACCGCAGAAATGGAAAAGGTCGTCCAGCGAACCGGCCTCGATATCCCCCCAGATCGTATGTTCCTAATGGAAGCTAGCAGGAAGACGAATGATCTGAACGCTTATGTAACCGGATTCGGCGCGTCCAAGCGCGTGGTCGTGTGGGATACCACCATCCAAAAATTGACCACCGACGAAACCCTTTTCATTTTCGGCCACGAAGCCGGCCACTATGTGCTCAATCACGTACGGAACGGTTTTCTGTTTTTTGCGGCGATGTTGCTTGCGGCCTTCTACGTCGGTTATCGCGGCTTTCACTGGGCCTTGGGACGGTGGGCGCCGGACTGGAAGATCTACGGACCTCAGGATTGGGCTTCGTTAGCCGTGCTTCTACTTCTCCTTCAAATCATCGCCTTTTTGGCCATGCCGGTTGCCAATAGCTTCAGCCGCGCGCAGGAACACGCCGCGGATGTGTACGGCCTGGAAGTAATTCACGGAATCGTGCCCAACGCACAGGAAGTAGCTGCACACGCGTTTCAAGTCCTCGGCGAGGTTGGTCTTGCCGACCCCAATCCCCCGGCACTCATCACCTTCTGGCTCTATTCTCATCCCCCCTTAGCAGAGCGCCTGGTCTTCGCCCACACTTATGACCCATGGTCCAGAGGCCAATCGCCAAAGTACGTGAAGCCCCACCAACCCTAGGGGAGTCTGCCTCAGGTCCAAACCACTTGCGGTCTTAGGGCCCGCGCCGCCGGGCAAAATTCGCAACCTTATGCCGATTTCCGCAGATTGCCATCGAACACCACCGACGCCGGCCCGTCCGCGACTTGTCACAGAAGAAAAGCTCGCATTCCGGATTGGCGCATCTCCGAATGCGGGCCTTGCTCCCTTCGACAAGAATTTCCGCAGCCGATCGCGCAATCGCCGCCAATAGCCAATCCAGACCGCCTTCCCGGGCGATAAATTCCAGCCTCCACCGTCCGTTATCCTGAATCAATTCGTCATGTCCTTCCGTGATGCGTAGAGCGCCGTTGATAGGTTCAGCCCATTCACGACGCACCGGTTCATTTTTGACCAGGGCGCTGAACGCTGCGCGCAGCCCATCTCGCAACCGCAAGGCTCGCGAAAGTACCGCGAAAGCAGCACGCGGATCGGTCTGGGAAAGTGTCAGAAGCTCTTCGCCTCGCTCGGTCGAAACGATATGCGAAGCCTCGAGGAAGGTCACAAACTCTTCCCACGACAGTTCATGGTCCGGTGCGCCAGGGTAAGACGGTGCATTGGCAAAATCCACGGCGAGCCGCCCGCCCAGCAGCACCACAATCGAAGAAGCTTGAGGCAACGAAGACCTCCATTGACCGCTAATTGAATCACAATCAGCCAGGAACGCAATAACCGGTTAAGGATACCGGTACGGTTAATTGCGCGTAGCTGGGTTCGCCATCCCTACTTGGCGACTTTTCGGTCCAATCTTAGGCTTTCGCAGGTACTATAATTTGAAGCCTCGACAGGAGCTCTCATGAAATCCACGCTGCGCCGCGACCGACCAGTCTTGGGAACAACAATCCTTCGTTCTGCGTTCGTTGGACTGCTGCTCTTCCCTTTCGGTTGGTCGAGGGCCCGAACTTCCCACCCGCGACCCAACTCAGCCTCGCCAGCACAAACCGCGGCGCCGGCCACCGTCCCGGTGGTCGTCGAGTTGTTTACCTCGGAAGGCTGCTCCAGCTGCCCGCCAGCCGACACTTTGCTGGCGAAACTTGAGGCGCAGCAGCCCGTCCCCAAGACGCAAATCATAGCGCTAGAAGAGCACGTCGACTATTGGAACAATGGCGGGTGGACCGATCCGTTTTCCGGCCGCGAATGGACCCTGCGCCAGGAGGAGTACGCCGCCGTCCTCAAGAACCAGAATCCCTACACGCCGCAACTTGTAGTTGACGGACATGCAGAACTGGTGGGTAACCGTCCAGACGCGGCCCTGCAAGCGATCGAGAGCGCTTCCGCTCAGCCTAAAACGCATGTTTCGGTGTCGGTAGCGCCATCCTCGAAGCCCGGCGTAGAACAAGCCGCCGTTTTGGTCGACCGATTGATCGGCAGTAAGCATGGCGACAAACCGGAAATATGGTTGGCCATTACCGAATCCGGCCTGCATTCTGCCGTTTCTGCCGGAGAAAATGCCGGTTCGGAGTTACACCATGCGTCCATCGTGCGCACGTTTCGCAAACTAGGATCCATCAACCTCAACAAAGAAACATCTTTCTCCACAAACTCGCCCGTGCACCTCGACTCCTCCTGGAATCGCCAGCACCTCCTGGTAGTGGTCTTCGTGCAAGACCGAAAAAGCCGCCAAATCCTGGGTGCCGCCACGGCCCGCATCGCCCCTATGTAGCCCGGGTAGCCGTGTCGGCCCGTCCGGAACAAGTGCTGCTGCGTCAAAAAAGCTTGCATAACTTTTCTAAGGCCCGCGAGCCACTCGCACAAAAACCTGACTGGCACGCCCTAGCCTCTATCCAGGTCAACCCTGTGCTATCGTAAATTTCCAGAGCACCCGTTCGCGCGAACACGTTTTCGCGCAACCGGCTTCCATCATGAACAGTCCTGACTCCCCCTTGACGGTTCCGCCCGACCCGCCACCTTCCCCTAATTTTTTTCGAAATCCAGACCTTCCTTTTGTACTCCTGCGCGTCTTGCTGTACCTGGTTTTGGCAGAAGCCTTCACCTACGAATTTTTCTGGATCAGGAACTTCTTCCCGCAAAGCGGCCGGTCCGCCCTCGCTCCGCAAAATCTAATGACCTCTGAGTTCCTTCGCTTTGCAGGGGTTTTCGCGGCGGCGTGGGTGATGTCACGTCTCGAGCGGCGGTCGTTGGGAGAATACGGGTTGCCATTGTGTGGCGCTATGGGAAAGCGCTTCTGGCAAGGTGCCGCATTTGGCTTGACCGAAATTAGCGCCGTCCTGGGAACCCTAGCCGCGCTGGGCTACTACCACTTCGGTTTCGTGGACATTCACGGCGAAGTCTTCCTAAAATGGCTGGCCTTCTGGTTGGTCTTTTTTCTGACGGTCGGCTTGTTCGAGGAATTCGCCTTTCGGGGGTACGCGCAGTTCGCGCTCACTCACGGAATCGGTTTCTGGCCGGCCTCGATCGCTACTTCCTTAACCTTCGGGGCCGTCCACATCACCAACCCAGGCGAGAACTGGATTGGTGTCACCGGTGTCGTGCTCACCGGCCTGCTCTGGTGTTTCACCCTGCGCCGCACCGGAAGCATTTGGTTCGCCATAGGCATGCACGCCGCATTCGACTTCGGCGAAACTTTCCTCTATTCCGTCCCGGACAGCGGCGTGATCTTTCCAGGCCATCTCTCCCGCGCAACGCTGTCCGGACCAGCTTGGCTCGTCGGCGGCACCGCCGGCCCCGAAGCCAGCATTTTCGATTTCGTTATCCTGCTCTCCTTGTTCTACGTTGTTCACCGCCTGTTTCCGCACAATTCCCAAAATGAAACGGCCTCAACGACACTTAGTCGCACCGACTCGGCAACTTGAAGAACGGAATGACATGGCATTCCGTTCTTGATGAGGGGCGAGATAGGCTGGAAGGGAGGAATCGCGCCCGCTTGTATTCGATTGATTCTAAGATATCGGATGACGCATGCGTTGCAAACTGTGATTGCGCTCCACGCTCTGGAGCTGTAGCAGGAACGGAACTACGGTAAGTTCCTAACGATCGGTTACCAAGAGGTTTATTGCTCCCGTAAAAATCAGGGGCTTTCCGCCAGCACACCGCCCAGATCCCCGAGACCGCTCTAGTGAGTCAACTCGGAAGCGAATACCAACTGGACGCCGCGAATTTTCGCCTCGGGCAGTACTTGCTGCAAGGCCTGCAATGTCGACGGGTGAGGGTGGCCAATCGCTATGACCTCGCCCTTCTCTCCCGCCTCACGCAAGGCTAAATGAAGCTGTTTGCGCACCGCAGGCAGCTCCGCTACATCATCCAGAAAGGGAGCGTTGCGAAAGGCGGATTGCACACCGGCACGCCGGGCGGCATCGAATGCAACCGTAGCCGCGGTGGTGCGGCTATCGATATAGAAAAGTTTGCGATTGCCTAGCACCGGCATCAATTCGTTCATCAGCGCCGCGTCCGTCGTTGATTGCGAACCCTGATGATTGTTCACGCCAGCTACATCAGGAACCGCATCCAAGAATCCATTCACCATCTGGCTGACCTCCTGACCGGACATCCCGGGACGTAACTCCCGAGGCTCCGACTTGCCCTGTCCTACAGACTCCATAGGCAGGTGCAGCATCACCTGGTAACCGCGTCGATGAGCTTCCTCGGCAATTTCCACGGAATGAGGACGGTTGGGCAGCACGGAAATGGTCAGCGGATATGGCAATGCGAAAATAGCTTCGGCGGCCGCGAGGTCGTTTCCAAGGTCGTCCAGGATAATCGCCAGGCGAGGTTGTTCTATGGTGGCACCCTCCTGAGATGCGGCGACCGAAGGGATCGAATGAATGTGAATGGTGTGGGTGGGGAAACCCGCGCGACGATAGCGCAATAGAATTCCCTGGCGGCCTTCGGACGGCGCGTCCTGCGTCAGGCCATGCCGTGTGGCGACCCCGCCCAGCAATTGGAGAACCCGGGCGATTGCGGACCGTTGTGACGAATCGTCCGAATCGCCGTGAATGGTAATGTCCACGCGATCGCTGCTTTCGGGATCCTGATCCGAAGCAAGCAAATCGCTGCGAGATGTGGAATCGGACGGCGCCGTGGAACTCGCCGCCGAGACAAACTCGCGGGTAATGGCGTGAATCTCGGCCGCCCCCAGCGGTTTCTCAGGCTGGTTGCAGGAACCAACCCATACCGCCAAGGTGAATGCAATCAGCAATCGCAACAGTTGGATTGGACATTGGATTGGACAAAGGATATGGCTGAAATGTGGGCTGTGGGTTCGTCGCAGAGTCGAGCCGGCCCGCCAAATCACCTGCGGCTAGGCTGCTTTCTTGGCGGGAACCTTCAACAGTTCGAGAGCCTTGCGGTAGATTGGATCTTCCGGCGAAAGCGGGCGCGGACCGGAAGGTTCCATCTTGGAGGGCGTGGTGCTCGACGCGGAGTCGTCATCACCGCCGTCCGAATCGTCTTCCGCTGCTGCGCGCACAACTTCCGTGGGTTCAACGCCGTCTTCCAGGATCGGCTTGCCAGAGGCGTTGTAGTAGTTTGCTACCGTCAGAAATAACGCCGAGCCATCATCCATGGTGATCAGCTTCTGCTCCGACGCTAGACCGAAGGTGCGCTCGCCAACAACATCGCCCCGATGATTCGCGACCATCGCTGACGCCAGCACTTCGGCCGCTCCGGACGTGGTGCCATCAATCAATACCGAAACGGGCCCCTTCCAAACGATTTTACTGGGCTCTGCGGATAAGACCTGCGATGAAACGGTCTGCCCACGCAGGGTTGCGATAGTGCCCGATGGCACAAATAAGCGTGCTACAGCCACTGCCTCGGTCACCGGGCCACGGCCGCACTCCCGCAAGTCCAGCACTACTCGGTGAACGCCCTGTTTCTCGGCGTCCAGAAGCTTGCTTCGCACATCGTCCGCACGCCCGGCGTCGAGCGATGGCAACCGTAGAACCAGAATGTCAGGGTCGGCTTTTTGTACTATAGTCTTCGCAGGCGCGAGTTTCTGGCGGACAATGTCCACTTCATCCGGATCCGCCTTGCCTCGCCGGATCACCCCGACTTTCACGCCGCTGCCGGAAGGTCCATTTAGCAGGTTCAGCGCTTGTCCCACTGACATGTCCCGCGTTGTGAAGCCCGCAACGGACTCAAAAATGTCGCCGCTGTGAATGGCGGCCTTTTCCGCTGGACTATCCGGCAAAACCGAAATCACGATCACGTATCCAAAACGTTTGCTCAGCGTCAGACCGGTCTCGCCGGTCCCGGCATTCTGCTGCTTCTGCTTGTACTCGGTGTATTCGCGTGGTGTCAGGTAGCTGGACTCCGGGTCCAGAGATTCCAGCAAGCCGTGTAGCGATCCTGCCGTAACCAGGTGCATGTTCGGCTCGTCCACGTAGTCTGCCTGAATCTTTTGCAGCACTTCGCCGAAGACGGTAAGCGACTTGTAGGCTTTATCGTCCGGAGTGCGTCCCAAGACGTGACCGATACCTGCGTAGCAAAAAATCGCCACCGAGACCGCAATAATGCCGAAGCGTGCTTTTCGATTCATTTCCCCACCTGCAGCCGAAAACTCAATTCGTATTATAGCATTGCAAATGTATGGGACGCGGGAGGAAAGCGAAAGGAAGCCCCGCAGTGCGTTAAGTGCAAAAATAACCGGAAAGACACGACATTCCCAGGATTTGTTGTACGTTTACCACGGCAAAAATGCGTCGACGTCCTAATGTGTCCATAAGTTATTGATAGTATGGAACAAACGCTTCATTGTAGGGACGACAGGTGCTAACATATTTGTGTTCATGCTGCAGACCACCATCCTGCGCTCTTCCTCCGCCGAAGGTGTCGGACTTCACACTGGCGTGTTCGGCCACATTTGCCTGACGCCGGCTCCCGCTGACACGGGAATCGTCTTTCGCCGCATCGACTTAGACAACTTCCCCATCGAAGCGCAAGGCCACAACGTGGCGCGAGTCAGTTATGCCACCAGCTTAATGAAGCAAGGCGTGTTGCTGTCCACCACCGAACACTTGCTCGCGGCCATCTACTCCTGCGGCATCGACAACATTTTTATCGACATCGATTCCATTGAAATCCCCATTTTGGACGGCTCTGCAGAGCCTTTCATGCAGATGTTGGAGCATTCCGGCATTCGCAAGCTGCGACGACGGCGGCGCTACCTTAAAGTTTTGCAACCCTTGGAAGTTGTCGAAGGCGATCGTCGCATCGGCATCTATCCGGCGGATGAATTTCACGTGCGTTGCTACGTGGACTTTCCTCACCCGCTGGTCGGCCGGCAAGAAGTGGAGATGGCCGTAAATCCGGAGACTTTTCGGCATCTCTTGGCTCGCGCGCGGACATTTTGCTTTGAGCGGGATATTGAACCGCTGCGGTCGATGGGACTGATTCGCGGCGGTTCGTTGGAAAATGCCATTGTGCTGACGAATGACGGAGTTATGAACGGTCCGCTGCGCTTCCCCGACGAATTCGGGCGCCACAAGGCCCTGGACCTGATCGGCGACCTGGCGCTGGCGGGGTTGCCCCTGCTTGCCCGCGTCGAAGCTCACAAGGCGGGCCACGCCCTGCATACCCAATTGGTTAGCCGCCTGCTTGCCGACCCGTCGCTTTGGACCATCGCTACCGACGAAACATCCCATTCCAGCTTCGGAACCGAGACATCCCGGCTTTCCACGGTTCCCGCTGCCGATTAGACTTTTCGGAACTTTGCCGCAAATCACTCCTTGGCGGTAATGGGCTAACTCCCTCAAAATGAACTGACGCTATGCCTACCAAAGACCTCGCTATCGTCATCCTCGCCGCCGGAAAAGGTACCCGGCTGAAATCGAGCCTTGCGAAAGTGCTGCATCGGGCTGGAGGCCGATCCCTGGTGGAACAAGTCCTACGCGCCTGTGCTCCGCTGGGCGCGAAAAAGACCGTGGTGGTCGTAGGCCATCAAGCCGAGCTGGTCATGGCGCTGGTCGAGCCGACGGGAGCTTCCACGGTTCTCCAGTATCCCCAGCACGGCACGGGTCATGCCATGCAGGTGGCTCGCCGGGCCTTGGGAGGAGCCAAGCTGGTTGTCGTGCTGCCGGGGGACGCGCCGCTGGTGCGCACCGAGACGCTGCGAGCTCTGCTGGCAGCGCATCGCGGGGGTAATGCGGCGGCGACGATTCTTACCGCTGTCGTCAGCGATCCGAGCGGCTACGGGCGGGTGGTCCGGAAATCCGAGACGCAAGTGGGCGCCATTGTGGAGGAATCGAAGCTCAGCGAGGAGCAGCGCGAGATCAACGAGATAAATTCCAGCATTTACTGCTTCACGCTCGACAAACTTTGGCCGGCGCTTGCGCAGGTGAAGCCGAATAACAAGCATCGCGAGGTGTACCTGACCGACGCGATCGCGATTCTAGCTGCGAAGGGTGAGACGGTTCTGGCGCAGGTGGCTGCTGATCCGCGGGAGGTGTTGGGTTGTAATACCCGGGTCGATCTTGCGGAGGTGGATCGCATCTTCCGCGAGTGGAAGCGCAATGCGCTGATGCGTGCTGGGGTGACCATTCAGCTTCCCGACACGGTGCTGATCGATCCCGACGTTATTGCGGGGGAAGATACCGTCGTTGAATCCGCGGTTCATCTACTTGGCAAAACTAAGATTGGCGCGCGATGTACGATTCGCACTGGTAGTGTGCTGACCGATGCGATCCTCGGCGACGATGTGGTCGTTGAGCCTCATTGTGTGATTGCGAATAGCCGGCTGGACGAGCGGGTTACCGTGGGACCGTTTGCTCGGCTGCGCCGCGAGACGCATTTGAAGGCTAGGGCGCATATCGGGAATTTCGTGGAATTGAAGAAGACGACGGTCGGGGAAGGCACCAAGGCTGGACATCTGACGTATCTCGGCGACGCCAAAATTGGCGCGAAGACCAACATCGGCGCCGGGACGATTACTTGTAATTACGATGGATTTCACAAACACCCGACTACGATTGGTAATCGGGTTTTTATTGGCAGCGATTCGGCGCTGGTGGCGCCGGTGCGATTGGGCGATGGGGCGTATGTGGCGGCTGGTTCCACGATTACGGACAATGTTCCTGCGGAGGCGCTGGGGATTGCGCGGGGGCGGCAGGCTAACAAGGCTGGGTGGGCTGCTAAGAAGCGGCGGGAATTGGCTGCTGCACATTCAAAGAACTCTTCAGAGAAATCGAAACCTCGGAGGTCCAAGAATACTCGGCGGCGGTAGTGTTCCTTGCGTCTTTTTTTCGATTCACGTTCGCCAGGCCGAACAGCCCGCGTGCGAATTAAGGAAAGACGCCGTCGTCGGCTTACTCTCTGGAGTTTCGGCGGTTGAGACTGTTCAGGCAGCGTTATCCGAATGTCCTCAGAATGACCGTTTCTCCTTTTCGCCTTCGTGATTTCACCGTTGAAGTCCTACTCTTATAGGGATCCCTGTTCTCAGACAGACTTTCACGGCTGACGCATACATTCCCCAGGCGCTGCGTGCGTTTTGGCGGGGGCGACGCCCCGGGCGGGGCAAGCCCCGTCCCTAAAACGGATGATGGCTTTCGCCATTGAAGAGAACTTATCGCGATGCTATCGTCCGCGCGAGGGATGGCGGTAAGAATCGTCGCATCCGCTAGGCATGACAGTGGGGAGTAATCGGGTGCGCGGAGCAGGACCAATCCGATACGCGACGCGGGACCCTGGAAGCGGCGGGATCGTCGGGTGAGTTGGGGAATGGTTGTGGAAAGGCCGCAGGGCCCGGGCGGACTCCGCCCTGCGCTACCGGTGGTGCGAGTTTTTGAGGATTGCAATCGGTGCCGAACCTGGTGTGCTAAAATAGGAATTCCCCACATGATTCATGGAGCAATTACCGGATGAAATTTGGAGTGGTTGTCTTTCCTGGATCGAATTGCGATCACGACGCGTTTTACGCTATCGGGAATGTCCTGCACAAGCCCGTGGAATTTATCTGGCACCAGTCTCAGGATCTTGCTCATTGCGACGCGATTATTTTGCCGGGGGGATTTGCTTACGGCGACTATTTGCGGACTGGGGCGATTGCGCGATTTTCGCCGGTGATGAAATCGGTGGAGAAGTTCGCGTACAGTGGCGGGATGGTGCTGGGTATCTGCAATGGGTTCCAGATTTTGCTGGAGGCTGGGTTACTGCCTGGGGCGATGATGCGGAATTCCGGGCTGCGCTACATTTGCCGGCATGTGCATATTCGCGTGGAGGAGACGGATACGCCGTTTACGAACGCTGCCAAGAAGGGACAGGCTCTGCGAATTCCGATCGCGCATAATGACGGCAATTACAATGCGGACCCGGCGACGCTCGCCGAACTTGAGAACCATCGGCAGATTATTTTCCGGTACACGACGTCAGGCGGATCTGACGATGCGAGCGGAAATCCTAATGGCTCTATGGCCAACATCGCGGGGATATGCAATCGCGAGCGGAACGTGGCTGGATTGATGCCACATCCGGAGCGGGCGGTGGAATCGGCGCTGGATTCTGCGGATGGGTTGGTTATTTTTCGGTCGATGATCGAGGCGCTGGTGGGGGCGGCTAAAACTACGGCGTGAGTTGGTTTAGTGCGAAACCGGGGAACGCCGACAGAACCCGGGTATTTTGATCTTGCTGGAATGGGGCACCGCCGTGCTTGCCCCTACAAAGGACTTCCGAAAGCTGATGGCTACGGCACTTACTGAAATTAAGGTTACGCCTGAGATTGCCGCTGAGCACGGACTCACTTCGGAGGAATACGCTCGCGTTCGGAAAATACTTGGGCGCGATCCGAACATCACGGAGTTGGGCATCTTTAGCGTGATGTGGAGCGAGCATTGTTCGTATAAATCGAGCAAGGTGCATTTGAAGCGGTTGCCTACGCGCGGAAAGCTCGTGGTTCAGGGGCCTGGCGAGAACGCCGGAGTTGTAGACATTGGGGATGGACTCGTTGCTGCTTTCAAAATCGAATCGCACAATCATCCTAGCTATGTTGAGCCGTTTCAGGGAGCGACCACCGGGGTCGGCGGTATCTTGCGTGACATTTTCACCATGGGGGCGCGGCCTATTGCGGTGCTGGACTCGCTGCGCTTTGGAGAAATCATTGCCAGCCAAACCAGCGAGGAAGAAGCAGCCAAGAACCGGCGGATTCTCGATGGCGTGATTCGCGGTGTGGCGAATTATGGGAATTGTTTTGGGGTGCCTACCGTTGGCGGTGAGGTTTGCTTTGAGCCTTGTTATTCGCAGAACCCGCTGGTGAATGCTTTGGCGCTGGGGATTGCGCGCAAGGATGAAATATTTCTGGCGAAGGCTAAGGGGATTGGTAATCCCGTGATTTATGTGGGAGCGAAGACGGGGCGCGATGGGATTCACGGGGCTTCGCTGCTGGCCTCGGCGGAGTTCACTGAGGAATCGCAGCAGAAGCGGCCGAATGTGCAGGTTGGCGATCCGTTCATGGAGAAATTGCTGCTGGAGGCGTGCATCGAGGCGATGCATACCGGGGCGGTGGTCGCGATTCAGGACATGGGAGCGGCTGGGTTGACGTGCTCGACGATGGAGATGGCTTCGCGCGGTGGTACCGGGATCGACATCGATCTGGCGAAGGTGCCGCAGCGCGAGACCGGGATGACGGCTTACGAAATCATGCTGAGCGAATCGCAAGAGCGCATGCTGTTGGTGGCGGAGAAGGGTCGCGAGCGCGAAGTGCTGGACGTTTTCAAGAAGTGGGGACTAGATGCGGTTGTCGTGGGCAGCGTGACCGAGGGCGGGATTGCTAAGGTGCTGCATCATGGTCAGGTTGCCGCCGAGATTCCCGCGCATCCTTTGGCTGAGGAAGGGCCCGTTTATCAGCGGCCTATCGGGCCACCGCAACTTCGCAAGGAAACCGCCGGTGACTGGTTTGCGTTTGCGGCTGACGCTACGAACTTTAGCGACAACTTCAAGAGGTTGCTGGCTTCGCCGGCCATCGCGTCGAAGCGCTGGATTACCGAGCAGTACGACACTATGGTGCGCACCAATACGCTAGCCGGGCCTGGAGCCAGCGATGCGGCGGTCATTCGCATTAAGGATCCTCAGACGGGCGAGGTAAAACGGGCGCTGGCGCTTTCTACCGACGGAAATGGGCGGTGGTGCCAGCTGAATCCCCGGCTGGGGGCGATGCACGCAGTGGCGGAAGCTGCGCGCAACGTGGCGTGCAGCGGGGCGCGGCCGATTGCGGCGACAAATTGCCTGAACTTTGGGAGTCCCGAAAAACCAGAAGTCATGTGGCAATTCAGCGAAGCCATCGACGGAATCACCGTGGCGTGCAATGAACTCGGTACGCCGATTACCGGGGGCAACGTCAGCTTTTACAATGAGACGCTCGGGAAATCGATTTACCCCACGCCGGTTATTGGAATCCTGGGCATCATCGACGATGCCTCGCAGGTGCTGAAAATTGGCTTTCGGGAACAATACGACGCAATCGTGCTTTTGGACGGCTTGCCGCCCGCGCCCGGAGCGAGTACCACTTTGGCCGAGGAATTTTCTTCGTCGGAATATTCTAAGACGATTGCAGGAATTGTTGCCGGTGAACCGCCTCCCATGGACCTCGCAGCGGAGAGGCGCCTGCAAGAACTGATGCAAATTCTTGCTGCACAGAGACTGTTGCAATCGGCGCACGATATCAGCGACGGCGGCCTGGCCGTCACGCTGGTTGAGTGTTGCTTCGCTTCCTGCGGGTTGAGCGCGTCTGTCAGCCTTGAAGAATTCCATGCGGCGGTGGAGCACGCACTATTTAATGAACGTGGCGCGCGCGCTGTTGTTTCTGTCAAACCTTCTTTGCTTGCTCGCGTTCTGGAGAATGCGCGACAATATGGCGTGACGGCGCAACAAATCGGCCAGGTCATCCGTGACAGCGATTTTCGCATCCAATATAAGGGTGGCGCAGTGATTGACAGCCCGCTCCATTCTCTGCGCGACGTCTGGGCCTTTTCGCTGGAACGCGCTCTGAAGGTTCCTTGACCGGTGCTTCGGTGGGGGAATCTGTTCGGTAACAGCTTGGGCACGGCGCGCCGGATTGAAGTCCGGCGTATAAATCGACCAATGACGCAAAAGCTTGCATTCGCCGACGATCATTTTCACGACGAGTGTGGTGTGTTCGGCGTCTTCGGACACGAGGAAGCTTCGAAACTGGCGTACCTCGGACTGTACGCCTTGCAACATCGCGGGCAGGAGTCGGCGGGAATCGTCTCGAGCGACGGGGCTGATCTGCATCTGCACCGGGCCATGGGTGAAGTGGAAGAGATTTTCACGCCTAGCGTACTAAATACGCTTCCCGGGAATTCGGCGATTGGACACACGCGCTACTCGACGGCCGGTGACAAGGCGCTGCTCAATGCGCAGCCGATTCTGATTGACTGCAATAAGGGCAAAGTTGCGCTCGGGCACAACGGGAACCTCACCAACGCCGCGGAATGGCGCCGCAAGCTGGAGCATCGCGGATCGATCTTTCAAACGAATAGCGATACGGAAGTTATCGTACATCTGCTGGCGCGTTCGCAGGCCCGGAATCTTTCCGGCGCGATCGGGGACGCACTGAATCAGGTGGAAGGTGCGTATTCGTTGCTGGTGCTTACCACCGACGAAATGTATGCGGTGCGCGATCCGCGCGGATTCCGTCCTTTGAATCTTGGCAGACTTGGGGACGCTTGGCTGGTGGCGTCGGAAACTTGCGCGTTTGATCTTTTGAACGCGCAATATGTTCGCGAAGTCGAACCGGGTGAAATGGTGCGTATCTCGCGTTCGGGGATCGAATCGATTCGTTTTGCGCCGCAAAAACCGCTACAGCAGTGCATTTTCGAGCATGTATATTTTTCGCGGCCGGACAGCATTATCTTTGGGCGCTCGGTAAACGAGAGTCGCGAAGCGCTGGGCCGGTTGTTGGCGCAGGAACATCCCGTCGAGGCCGACATTGTCGTTCCGGTGCCGGACTCGGGCGTGCCCGCGGCGGTCGGCTACTCGCTTGAGTCTGGCATACCGTTTCGCATGGGCTTGATCCGGAATCACTATATCGGCCGCACTTTTATTGAGCCCTCGCAGGCGATTCGGAACTTTGGCGTCAAGCTCAAGCTCAATCCAATTCGCGGATTGATCGAAGGTAAACGCGTGGTGTTGGTGGACGACTCCATCGTCAGAGGAACGACCAGTCGCAAGATCGTTCGCATGGTGCAAGAAGCGGGCGCGAAAGAAGTGCATGTGCGGATCAGTTGTCCGCCGACGATTTCACCTTGCTATTACGGTGTGGATACGCCGACGCGCGAAGAATTGATCGCGTCGTCGAACTCGCCGGAAGAGATTTGCAAGTTTCTCGGGGCTGATTCGCTTGGGTATGTCTCGCTGCTCAGTTTGAAACAAGCGGTGAACGACAGCAGGAATAGCTACTGTACGTCTTGCTACACTGGTGTGTACCCTACCGACCTTGTGCAACTCGAGGTGGGGAAGGTTGGCTCCCACGATGTGTTCCGAGACGCAATTAACGGCAGTCGAATAGAGGACCCCGGGGCCGAACGCCCAGTGGCGGTGGAACGTGAAAGCTGAACCCACGAACCGAGAAAAAGACAAAAACGAACCGAAGCTTCCTGTGGGTCAGCGGGTTGAACGCGAAATCATCGCGTGGTTCTGGGTGGCGCTGGCGTTCATGCTAATCAATGGCACGATCGGCCAAGCGCGGGTGATCCCTTCCGGGTCGATGGAAAATACTTTGCTGATCGGCGATCACCTAATCATGAGCCGGATCGGGTACGACGCCGGCGTGCCTTTCACAAACTGGCATGTGCCGCTGTGGCGCAATCCACATCGGCAGCAAGTGATCATTTTCAAGCCGCCATTTGCGCCGGACACGCCGGATTACGTGAAGCGCACTATTGGCTTGCCGGGCGACACCGTCGATTTGCGTGGCGGCTCGGTTTACATCAATGGCCAGAAACTCAACGAGAATTACACCATCGGTCCGAGTGAACCGGCTCCGCCGGGAAGTGCACCGCCGGGTTATACCGACATCAAGTTTCCGTATCACGTGCCGGACAATTGTTATTTTGCGATGGGCGATAACCGTACCAATTCGTATGACAGCCGCTTTTGGGGTTGCGTTCCGCGCAACGACATTATCGGAACGCCGGTCATGATTTATATGTCGCTCGACGTACCTCCCGACGCCTGGGAACCGGGGCAAATCCGCGAGCGTTTTTTCGCGTACGCGAGCGCCATCTTGCACCCGGGCGAAGTACGCTGGCGGCGGCTTTTTCATACATTTTGATTTTTAATTTTCGACCAATAGCGACAATCAAACGAGTTGCGGCAGGATCGTGGCACGGAGAGGCCGATTGAAATAAGAAAGCGGTGGAATGTGAACGTGGAACCCACGAACGTCGAGAAAGATAAGAACGAGTCAAAACTTCTGGTGGGTCAGCGCGTTTCGCGCGAAATCATTGCATGGTTTTGGGTGGCGCTGGCGTTCATGCTAATCAATGGCACGATCGGCCAGGCGCGGGTGATCCCTTCCGGGTCGATGGAAAATACTTTGCTGATAGGCGATCACCTAATCATGAGCCGGATCGGGTACGACGCCGGCGTGCCTTTCACAAACTGGCATGTGCCGCTGTGGCGTAATCCGCATCGCCGTCAGGTGATTATTTTCAAGCCGCCGTTCGCTCCTGAAACCACGGACCTGATCAAGCGCGCTGTTGGCCTCCCGGGTGACACGGTTGACCTGCGAGGCGGCGCGGTCTACATCAATGGACAGAAACTCAGCGAGAGTTACGCAGTGGGGCCTACCGAGCCAGCCCCGTCCGGTAGTGCGCCGCCGGGCTACAGCGATATCAAGTTTCCGTATCGCGTCCCGGACAATTGCTATTTTGCGATGGGCGATAACCGTACCAACTCATATGACAGCCGCTTCTGGGGCTGCGTTCCGCGCAACGACATTATCGGAACGCCCGTTATGATCTACATGTCGCTCGACGTGCCGTCCGATGCGTGGGAACCCGGTCAGACTCGCGAGCGCTTTCTTGCCTACGCCAACGCCTTGCTGCATCCGGGCATTGTTCGTTGGAAGCGATTGTTTCACGTGTTTTAGTTCTAAAATAACGACTCGAAGGCAGATTAAATACCGCGCCCACCTCGCGGCAATTAGTGATCTTTCGATCGAGAATGGCCGGCTTCCCTCGCCCGGACCAGAAATGGACGTCGAACCTTCATCCATGAAATATGCCGACGCAGGAGTGGACATCGCCGTTGCCGACGCCGCCAAACAGCGTATCCGCCATCACGCTAGCCGCACCTTTACTTCCGATGTCCTCGGAGGCATCGGCGGCTTCGGAGGACTGTTCGCCCTGGACAACAAGAAATGGAAAGAGCCGGTGCTGGTGTCGAGCGCCGATGGCGTCGGAACGAAACTTAAAGTGGCGATGGCCACGGGAGTCCATTCCACGGTCGGTGGTGACCTCGTAAACCATTGCGTCAACGACATCCTGGTGCAGGGCGCGGAGGCTCTGTTTTTTCTGGACTATCTCGCGATGGGGAAACTTGATCCCAACATCGTGGAACAGCTTGTGGACGGAATGAGCCGAGCATGCCGCAAAGCGGGTTGTGCGCTTATTGGCGGGGAAACCGCCGAAATGCCGGGATTTTACCCGGAGGGCGAATATGACCTGGCCGGCTTCATCGTCGGCGCGGTGGAACGTAAAAAATTACTCACCGGGAAAGCGGTGAAACCGGGAGACGCACTGATTGCGCTGCCTTCTGCGGGACTTCACACCAACGGGTACTCCCTCGCTCGTAAACTAATTTTCGACGTTGCCAAACTTAAGCCGGACACGTACGTCGCGGAAGTCGGCAACAAGATCGGGGCTGAACTTCTTAAGCCGCATCTTTGTTATGCTCCGGCGCTGAAAAATATTATTGCGCGCGGCTGGGTCTCCGCTTTAGCGCACATCACGGGCGGTGGAATTCCTGGAAATTTGCCGCGGGTGCTCCCCTCCGGCGTGCAGGCTCAGGTGGATCTGGGCGGCTGGCCGATTCCGCTGATCTTCAAATACCTCGCCAAACTCGGAAAAATCGAAACCGACGAACTGCTGCAAACTTTCAATCTCGGAGTGGGCATGATCCTGATCGTGCCGCAAGCCCGCGTTCAATCGGTTGAGGCGGATCTGAAGCGGCGGCGCGAAAAATTCTTCCGCATTGGACGGATCGAGCGAGGCGACTCTGGCAAGGCCCGGGTTAGCTACACAGGCTCTCTGCACTTGTAAGCGAAACTCGGGCCGCCGCCGCTAACTGCTGACGGCGTAACAGCTTGACCCTTCCGCCTGGCCGCGCTCACCAAATGGAGTTCCGAACGTCTAAGGCCAACAGGAAACCCGGCTATCACTCCAAATTATTCCGAGGTGACTCGTGCAATCCGCAAACAATGACCTGCAAGCCCTATCCGCTCGCGTCGGCAAACTGGAAGCCCAAGCTCGCCGCTCGAAGCTGGCCAGCATCATCCTAGCGTTATCGAGCACCTCGCTGATCCTGATCGCGGCCAAGCCCGCCGAGCACATCGACTCCGCCGTCATCCACGCACGCACGGTCGAAGCGCGGGACTTCGTCGTGAAAGACGAGGTTGGCCAAGTCCGCGCCCGACTGACCTTGAATTCCCAAGCAAAAACAAAGAAAGACATGAGTGATCCAACAACCAACATGAATGCGCCGCTGGGTCCCGTGCTTCAATTCTACGATGTCAACGGCGACCCCATCTGGACCGCACCCCAAGTGGCGACGATGATTCCGGCGCGCTAGAGCGATCTTTCATGGAGTGCGGCGGCTAGCCGCCGCCTTTGCGGTTTACAGCGTCCCTCAAAAACCCACGCGCCACGACAGCATTCCCCAAGCCTGGGAACTTGGGTCTCCCAGGACACGCTCACTCCGACACCACATATTCCGGGTTTCTCGCGGTCGCGCGCCGCGGTAATTCCTTCGCGATCTTACGCAGCCACTGCAACTCCGCCTTGATCTGTTCAATCATCAGGGTCACCATCCAAACGGCTTCATGATACGGATGGCCAACTTCCTTAAAAATCGAGTTCAGCGTCTCTTCCTCTCGTGCCAGCTCACTCTTCAGAAATTTCTCGCGTCTCGCAATTTGCTTTTGAAAGACTCCGCGGCGCGCCTGCCAGGACAGCGCGACCCACGTCAGAAATAGCGGCCGGTCCCGCTGGGTGGTCCACTCTTCACGCTCCAGCGCGTCGCTCAGCGCCTGCCGCCCTTTCGCGGTTGTTTGGAACACGCGCCGCTCCGGACCTGCGGCAGGTTCGTCGTTATGGCCGGCGCCAATCAATTTTGCCGCCGCTAATTTCTCCAGGGAGTAATAAATCTGCGGCCGTGAAATTCCGGCCCAGTCCCGTACCTCGCGGCGCTCCAGTTCCAGATTCACTTCATATCCGTGCATCCCCCGTTCGGCCAGCAAACTCAAAATCACCAGATCCGGCGTGGTCAGACTCGTCCGCTTTCCGTTCTCCATTCTCTTAGACCCCTCTCAACGCCGGTGGCCGTGCGACGGGCACCTTGTTCCTTGCTCTGCGATGGCTCGCCGCCCTCAGCGCCCTTGGTTAACTCTTCTTTCCGGCACTCTTCTTTCTTTTGTTGCTCCACCACCACCATTGACACTGTTCCGCGGGCAATTTCGGATCTCGCGCCTGCGCCACCGCGGCACGGAACGTATCCAGCACGCAAATATCCTGATGATGGGGCGCGACACATCCCAGCCGGTGGTAAAGCCGTTCAGGATTACGCCGCGCCAACTGGCCTACGCTGCGTACACCAAGCAACTCGAAATCCCGTACCATTGCGGGGCCGACCGAAATCAAATTGCCGAGCTTTCGCGAGCCTTTCCTCATAAAAGCCTCCTTGACACGAATAAGTAGATTCGCTAACCTCATCTAGTCTAGCTTAGACTAGTTACGGATTGGAAGGAGCAAATCCATGAGCCGAACCCTTCCCCTCGCGGTCACCGGCTTCATTTTGCTCTTTGCTATGGCCGCCAATCCAGTGGAGAAAATAATCCTATGAACGTTAAGAGAATCACGCCGGTCCTTTTCGTGAAGGAAATCGAACCGGTGCTTACTTTTTGGATCGACTACCTAGGTTTCACCAAGACCATTGAGGTGCCGCATGGCGATCGTCTCGGTTTTGTGGCACTGCAGAAGGGAAATACCGAAGTGATGTATCAAAGCTATGCCAGCGTCGGTGAAGACATGCCGCTCATTGCGGAGGCTTCAAGGAAAGGGCCGACGTTCCTGTACATCGAAGTCGATAGTTTAGACGCCGTTCTGGTTGCCCTGAAAAGCTCCAAGATTGTGTACCCTGAGCGCACCGCCCCTTATGGCATGCGCGAAGTCGGCTACCAGGATGCTGGCGGACACTTTATTACCTTCGCCCAACCCATCGCCGCGGATCACTGACGCGAACGGCTGGCGCGGCCTTTGCCCGCAATCGATTAATTGTTGGAGTGTCCTTGGTAGAGTGAGTCTCGTTTCACTGGCTTTGGGCGCGGCTCACTTCTTGGTGCCCGGGATGGGACGGCGCTCCATTTCCGTGGGCACGGCGATCGAGCGCGCGCCGTTCTTGCCGACCGAGCGGACGGCGAAGAAATGATTGTCGGTGGAGACGCCCTTCAGCAGTGTTTCGCCGGCAGAGTCTGCGAACGTGTAGACGCTCCAGCGGGCTTCGGTAGTCTCTCGCCAAAGGATCTCGAAACCGGCGCGCTCGGAATCTTCTTCGGCCGACCATGACACTTTGGCGTCGGGGGTGACGGCGCCTGATAGCTTCGCATCTTTCGGCGGTGCGGGAGACAGTGCCAGCTGGCGCAGGGCCTCGGCATTGTCTCGGGCAACGTTGCCCATGAACGCAGCGTTCAGATACTTCATTAAATCGCCGTATTCAATGCCGTTTTCCGTGCGCGGCGTCTGATGCTGGTGGGTGTAGTCTTCGAGTGGCTCGGTAAAGCGTACGCCGGGAAGTCCCGCCTTATAGAAGGGGTAGTGGTCGCCGCCACGACCGTAACGATCCACGCGAAAGACCATGCGGATCGCGGAGGTGCCGTCGATCTCCTCTATCGCCCGGGCGAGTTCGCGCGAGGGTGAATCACAATCCTCAATTTCACCGTTGCCGGAAAAAAGCCGCACGCGATGCGGGGCACCCGGTGAAAGATCATCGCCGACGATGTCGTTGTCCAGCATACCGCCGACGGTGTAACCTTTTTCCTTCAGCCAATCCACCAAGTGAGTGCTTCCCAGCAAGCCCTGCTCTTCGCCGGAAACTGCGGCAAACAGCAGCGTCGCGCGATAGCCGCCTTTTCTGGTGGCGACCTTACTCAGCAGCCGCGCCGACTCAACGCTTACCGCTACGCCTGAAGCATCATCGTCCGCTCCAGGCGCGTCCGCTTTCATATCCTGGTCGTCCGATGGCCGGGAATCGAAGTGTCCGGAAACGATGAAAACCGTTTTCGAGAGCTTTTCGTCGTTGCCCGGTAGAATGGCGTAGACATTTTCCATCGGTGCGGGCTTGTTCGACGTTCGAACCGAAGTGGCTTCAAATTTGTCGACGACCACCTGCAACTTGTCCCCGGAGTCCTTTGCGATCTTATTGAATCGGGCCACGAGGTGATCGCGGCCGCAGCCCGGACCCCGATTCGTATCGCTCCACGAAGCGATGGACAGGCGCGTGCCGCAGGATACTAATTCCTCGATCAGGCTGCGCATCGACTTTTCGTCGACGGCAGTGCGGGCTACGGCGCCCGCAGGCCGCTGCAACATCTTTGGCTTCACAACCTTTTGTTGCGGCTCCGCCGGATCGAGGCGAGTGTTGGTTTGTCCGAATGTCGGTATGGCGGCTAGAGCGAGCAGCGCCGAGGTGGCTAAGATAGATCGGGGAGCAGGTGGCATCGTGATTGTGCGCATAATCATCTGGAAGAGATTCTCCGATCAGGGTTGTTGGCGAGGGGATATTCTAGCGCAAGTCGCAAGCTACGCTTGCTGCGAAGTGAACATAACTTTGGTCTGCAGATTTCCCGTTACGGACCGACGAGTTCGACAGCGTATCGCCGTCTGAAGCGGGCCACATCGGGAATTTGGGTGATCCTGAATCTAAACCCCGCCCTCTGAACAAGACGGCTACGGAATTTGCGTAAATGCTAACGGGCGTCTCTACCCCGCGGTGGCGGCGGACTCCGGGGTCTTCTCCAACGCGGATCGATCCCATTTGGCTAACGTGGCGGCGGCTTCGTAGGTGGTTTGACAAAAGTCGAGTAAGGCTTTCGTTGGAGATGCGGAGCCCCGGACCGCTTGGTATGGGAGTAGGAATTCGCCGAGGTCTTTGCGGTAGGAGGCGGCCTCGGATCCCAAGCGATAACCCTTGAAACCTTCAGGCTCCGGGCTGGCATAGGAATAAAACGCTGGCTCTTTCACATCGCCGCTGCCGGGCCAAAAACCGACACTGCTCACTTCGTGGGAATAGGCTTCCTTGGTGATGCGATCTGCGTTGGGACGTTCGGGCGCTCGGCGGCCGGAGAATCGCGTGACCGCGAGGTCGAAGCTGCCCCAGAAAAAATGGACCGGGCTGCTTTTACCGAGGAAGCGGGAACGAAACTCCTGGAAGACGGTATTCGTGGATGCGAGGATGCGCCAGAATTTGCGGACCGCTTCAGGCTGGTATGACGCGTGGACATGGTCTTGATCGAACGGAACGGGATTCGGGATCTCCACCGGCATCTTCCAGATTTTGACGTCGATGCCTTCGGCGTGGAGCATGTTCATGAATTGTTTGTAGAAATCGGCGACGCTGCGCGGTGCGAGCGCCAGTTCTTGGACTGATCCGTCGCTGTTTTTCAGTACGAGTTGGTGATCGACGAAATCGAATTCCAGCTCAAAAACGATCTTTTCGTAGGACATCGAGGAGGTCGTCAAGCCGCGCGCGCTGACGTAAAGCGGAACATTCCACCAGTGATTGACGACGGGAGTAAGGGCGAGGCGGACTTTTCCGACGATCTGGGTCCACATGTGGAGCGTGGCGCGCGTATCCTCCCAGGATTCCAGAGGGAGAGATGGCCAACATTCAGGTTGGTCCGGCAAGTGTTGCGAGTTGGGCTCTGTGGCGGTCATAGGTTTCTCCTGTCGCAGGCGTTCGCCGCTGAACCTATTTATACGCCTTTTGTTCGGAGCGTGGCTGCCGAGATGGGGCGCACTGTGGAGAAGCTCACAATAAAGCGGTGCTGCGCCCTTACCAGCGGCGGGAGTGCGCTGACACATTTCGAGCTTTTGATCAGATATGCTAACGTTTTGAGTTTATGGAAAAGCGCATGGGCGTGCTGTTGAGCGGCCGCGGCTCTAATTTCGTGGCGCTGGCGGACAGCGTGGCGGCCGGGCGAATCCCCGATGCGGAAATCGCCATGGTGATCAGCAATCGCGAGGGCGCGCCGGGAATCGATAAGGCGCGAGAACGTGGGATTTCCACGCGAGCGATTCCTTCGAAGGGATTGGAGCGTGAGGCTTACGACCGGCAGGTGGTCGCGGTGTTACGCGAGTACAAAGTTGATTTGATCTGTCTTGCGGGTTACATGCGACTGTTGTCGCCCTATTTTGTCGCTTCGTTTCCGAATCGCATCCTTAACATCCACCCTTCACTGCTGCCGTCGTTCCCGGGATTGGAATCGCAGCGGCAAGCTTTGGAGTACGGCGTAAAATTCGCGGGGTGCACGGTCCACTTCGTGGATGAAAATTTGGATGCGGGGCCGATTATTTTGCAGGCAGTGATTCCGGTACTCGATGAAGATACCGAAGCTTCGTTATCCGAGCGCATCCTGGCAGAAGAACATAGAATTTATACCGAAGCTGTAAAGATCGTGCTCCACGGGCGATACAAGATAGCGGGGCGGCGGGTCGTGCATTTGTAACGTCGGGTGCCATGGACCATTTAGTTTTTTGAGGATCATGAACACAGCTGAATTCAAATCCGTGGACGAGCAGCTCGCATATCTCAAAAAGGGCACGGCGGAGATTATCCGCGAAGAAGAGCTAAAGGCGAAGCTCGCCAAATCTTTAAAAACCGGCAAGCCGCTGCGTGCCAAGCTTGGTGTGGACCCTACCGCGCCGGACATTCACCTAGGCCACACCGTGGTGATTCGCAAGCTGAAACATTTTCAGGATTTGGGGCATACCGCGGTCTTTTTGATTGGCGATTTTACGGCTTTGGTCGGGGACCCTACCGGGCAATCCGAAACGCGGCCTCCACTTTCGCGCGAACAGGTAGCGGTGAATGCCAAAACCTATCTCGACCAACTTTTCAAGATTCTCGACCCAGACAGAACCGAGGTCCGCTACAACAGCGAATGGCTGGATAAGCTGACCAGCTACGACATCGTGCGGCTGTGCGCGAAGTACCGCGTCGCTCGGATGTTGGAGCGCGAGGACTTTCACAAGCGATTGACGGAGCAGCAGCCCATTTCCATGCACGAGCTGCTCTATCCCTTGATCGTCGCCTACGACTCCGTGGTGCTGGAAGCGGACGTCGAACTTGGCGCCACCGAGCAGAAATTTAATTTGCTGATGGGCCGCGAAATCCAGAGGGAATACGGACAGGAATCGCAAGTTTGCATGACCATGCCGATTTTGGTAGGGCTCGACGGCCAGCGAAAGATGTCGAAGAGTCTTGGAAATTATGTCGGAATTACGGAGGCGCCTGACGAAATATTTGGAAAGATGATGTCCATCCCGGATGATCTGATGTGGTCTTACTGGGATTTAGTTACAGACCGGAGCCTGGCCGAAATCGCGACACTAAAAAAGCAAGTCGCTGACGGCGTGGCGCATCCGATGGACATAAAGATGCGGCTGGCACGAGAAGTTATTGCCGGATTTCAGGGCGACGAAGCGGCACGAAAAGCCGCCGATCATTTTCAACGTATTTTCCGTGATCGACAAGCACCGCAAGAAGCGCCCGTTAGCAGAGTTCCCTTGGATGGAACTAAAAAACTTACCGCCCTGCTTGTAGAACTTCAACTGGTCGCCTCAAAGAACGAGGCAATCCGGTTGATTGAACAGGGCGGCGTTGAAATCGACGGAGCGCGCGTTGACGATGCTCGAAGAGACATTGATTTGAGCCAACCTGGCGAGTTTTTGCTTCGAGCGGGGAAGAAAAAGTTTGCGCGCGTCGTCGTGGGGTAGCGAACCCACGCTTGTCATTGCGCTTCAGCTAATTGCGATGACTCCAGTCAAGTGCAAATTACTCGAGAAACCAGAAGACGCCGCTGCAAGGGCTTGTTCCGCCGCCGGTAGGTCGCGCCTCCGCTTATCAAACTGACGCAGATCCGTGTGAACTCCGCTTTGCTTGCCAGCGCCGCGATCCGTCGCGAAAGCTTAGTCGATCCAGGCTAGCACTTCGCCGGCGTTCACGGGCTGGCCTTCTCTGGCCATCAAACGCTCCACCGTTCCGGTCTTAGGGGAGCGGACTTCGTTTTGCATTTTCATGGCTTCCACCACCAACAGACCTTGACCGGCTTCTACTTTGTCCCCTACCTGCACGAGCAAGCGCACTACTTTCCCCGGCATGGGGGCCAGAATTTGCTGGCGGCCTTCGGCTTCCACGGCGCCGTGACGCCGGCCGCGCCACGCGCGTGGATTGACTACCTGAGCGGTGAATTCGTGATGCCGCGTTTGCAGCGTGAGCCGGCCCTGGCTTGTAGGTGCTATGCGGACCTCAAACGATTCACCGTCTAGAAGAACGGAGAAAACGTTCGGCGCGATCTCGACGGCGTCGGCGTCGAGAGCTTCACCGTCCAACGAGACCTGCCAGCGATCGGAGTTGCGTTGAAGTTCAATGGTTCGGATTTTGTCGGAAATCTTGACGTCGAATTTCATGGCATGCGGTCCACTTGATTTCGGCGGCCTTCCGCCTTCCAACGAGAGGACTTTTGCTGGCTGGCTGCGTCAGATAATGCAGCAGACTGCCTATCAGCTCGAGTCGCTTGATAGACGGCTGCGGCAATTGCGGCCGCGGCGGCACTTCTGCCTTCGTCGACTGAGGGGCTATGATTTTTGCGAGCTAACAACTGGTCCAACCACCGGGTGTGAATTTCGTTGCGCAAAAAATCGGGCTCCGTTAGCAGGCGGCGGAATAAGGCAATGTTGGTCTTGATGCCGACGACGGTGGATTCTTCCAAGGCACGGCGCAGGCGGGCGATGGTTTCTTCGCGGCTGTTGCCCCAGGCGATGAGTTTGGAAAGCAAGGGATCGTAATCGTTGGGAACGGTCCAACCTTCATAGACTCCGTCGTCCATGCGAATACCGGGGCCGCTGGGAACCTGGCGCGATAGAATTTTTCCGGGTGACGGGAAGAAATTGTTCTCGGGATCTTCAGCGTAGAGGCGCACTTCCATGGCGTTGCCGCGTGGAATGATGGTTTCCCAAGCGAACGGCAGACGATGGCCGGCGGCGATGGCGATCTGGAGTTTGACGAGATCGAGGCCGGTAACTTGTTCGGTAACGGGATGCTCGACCTGGAGACGCGTGTTGACTTCGAGAAAATAGAAATTGAGGTGCGCGTCTACCAGAAATTCGACAGTGCCGGCGTTGGTATAGCGACCGGCGCGGGCCAGACGCACAGCTGCATCTCCCATTTTCTTGCGCAGGTCTGGCGTAACGACCGGGGATGGCGCTTCCTCGATCACTTTCTGATGGCGGCGTTGCACAGAACATTCGCGCTCGCCAAGGGAAACCACGCGCCCGTGAGAATCGGCGAGAATCTGGATTTCAATGTGGCGCGGCTTGTCGAGATATTTTTCAAGGTATACACGCGGGTCGCCGAATGCGTTCATGGCTTCGGAGGAAGCGTCACGATAGGCGGGAGCGAATTCGGCGCTGCTCAAGACCAGTCGCATGCCTTTACCGCCGCCGCCGGCGACGGCTTTCAGCAGCACGGGAAAGCCCATAGATTGCGCAAGAGCGTGGGCTTGTTCGGGCTTCTCAATGGGATCGTTCGTGCCGGGCACTATAGGGACGTCGGAACGTCGCGCCAGTTGGCGGCCGGCTGTTTTTGAGCCGAGCGCTTCCATGGATTCGGCGCTCGGTCCGATGAACGTAATGCCGGCTTCGGTGCAGGCGCGGGGTAACGCGGCGTTTTCAGCCAGGAACCCGTAGCCGGGGTGGATCGCGTCGCAGCCGGCGCGCCGGGCTACGCCGATAATTTTTTCGATGTTGAGATAACTTTCGCGGGCTGCAGCAGGCCCAATGGGGTACGCTTCGTCCGCCAAACGGACGTGGAGGGATTTGCGGTCCACGTCGCTGAACACGGCCGCAGAGCGGATGCCCAGTTCGCGACAGGCTCGGAGGATGCGAACGGCGATCTCGCCACGATTGGCAATCAGGATTTTCTTAAACATACCGTTTGTGATGCGGAGAAAATCTTAGCATGCGGGTGTGGCGGGACTGCGGTCAGCGACGAGTTGCGTGTCTAATCGTCCGGGGTGTAAGGTGCGGCGAGTTGCTGGGTGCCGAATCAGTTGTTTAGAGAAAACACTCGGGCTGCGCGGACTCGGTCCGGTGCTGGGTGGGCGTCAATTTAGCGTGGAAGGTGGTCTGGTGATGTTTAGAAGAGCAATTCTAATTTTGGCAGCGCTCGGAGTTTCGGCGGCGGTCGGGCTGGGACAGGAGGCGGTAATTGCACCTGGAGAGAGTTTGGTGGCGGATGGGGTGCCCGCGATTCCAGCTTCGCTCGCGGAAACGGCGGGGCGGTACGGGTCGTATCGCGGAGCTATTCTGGCAGATTGGCATCCGACGAAGCGCGAGATGCTGATTGCAACGCGTTTTGGCGATACTCCGCAACTTCACCTGGTGAGCATGCCTGGAGGCGAGCGGCAGCAACTTACGTTTTTCGCCGACGCCGTAGGCAACGGGACATTTCGCCCCAATGGCGGGGATTATATTGTGTTTTCGAAAGACATCGGCGGAGGTGAGTGGTTTCAGCTGTACCGCTACGACGTGAACACGGGCGACGTGACCCTGCTGACGGATGGTAAATCGAGGAACCTGCGCGGGCCGTGGTCGTCTGCCGGCGACCAGATTGCCTACATGTCGACGCGGCGGACAGGAAAAGACACCGATTTGTGGGTAATGAATCCGGCCGACTCGAAAACCGATCGGCTTTTGACGGAATTGGAGGGCGGAGGTTGGCAGCCCCAAGATTGGTCACCCGACGATAAGAAGATCCTGTTGACCGAGGAACTTTCGATCAACGAGACCTATCTGTGGCTCGTGGATACCACCACGGGGAAAAAAATCGCGCTGACACCACGGGATACGAAAGAAAAGATTTACTACGGGGAGTCCCGATTCAGCAAGGACGGTAAGGGCGTGTACGTAACCACCGACAAGGATTCGGAGTTTCAGCGGCTGGCCTATCTCGATTTCGCCTCGAAGCAGCCGAAATACCTGACGAGCAAGATTGCCTGGGACGTCGAACGGTTTGATCTGACGCGCGATGGGAAACGGATTGCATTTGTCACCAACGAAGAGGGCGTCAGTGTTCTGCGCGTGATGGATGCGGCGACGGAGAAAGAGGTGACGCTGCCAAAGGTCCCGGTAGGCGTGATTGGGTCGTTACATTGGAACAGAAACGGAAAGGAACTGGGATTTTCGCTCAATAATGCGAGGAGTCCGGGTGATTGCTACTCGGTAGATTTGGCGTCGGGACGAGTGGAGCGCTGGACGGCGAGCGAGGCGGCGGTGAAGACGCACAACTTTCCGGAAGCGGAACTGGTGCACTGGAAGAGCTTCGACGGAAAAACGATTTCTGGATTCTTATACAAACCTGCTGCAGAGTTTACCGGCAAGCGGCCAGTGTTGGTGGTGATTCATGGAGGACCGGAAGGCCAATCGCAGCCGACATTTCTGGGCCGCACGAATTATTACCTGAACGAAATGGGAATTGCGGTGATTGTTCCGAACGTGCGAGGCTCAACTGGTTACGGCAAGACATTCACCCTGCTGGACAACGGCTTCAAGCGCGACGACACCTACAAGGACATCAACGCGCTATTCGACTGGATCGGGGCGCGGCCGGACCTGGATTCCGATCGCATCGCGGTGACCGGCGGAAGCTACGGCGGGCACATGACGCTGGCGGTGTCGACGTTTTACAGCGACCGCATCCGCTGTTCCGTGGACATCGTGGGCATGTCGAATCTGGTAACCTTCCTGGAGCATACCGAGGCTTACCGCCGTGATTTGCGCCGCGTAGAGTATGGCGATGAGCGCGATCCAAAGATGCGCGAGTACCTGGAAAAGATCGCGCCCATGAACAATATCGAGAAAATCAAGAAGCCCATGTTGGTGATCGCGGGTAAGAATGATCCCCGCGTGCCGGTAAGCGAGTCGCAGCAGATCGCAGACGCGCTGAAAAAACAAGGGACACCAGTGTGGTTGTTGATTGCCAAGGATGAAGGCCACGGCTATCGCAAGAAATCGAATCAGGATTTCCAGTTTTACGCCACGGTTGAGTTTTTACGAGAGTATTTGGTGAAGTAAGTGGGCTATGATCTTCACAACGGGATGTTCCCATGCTTTTTCTTGGGGTTAGTGTCTTTCTTGTTTTCAAGGGCCCGGAGGGCGCCGATGACTTTGGGCCGAGTCTCAGCTGGTTCAATGACCGCGTCGATATAGCCACGCTCCGCGGCGACGAACGGATTGGCGAACAGATCGCGGAATTCAGCTATTTTTTCCTGACGTAGAGCTTCACGCTCCGACTCAGGGGCTCGTTCCAGCTCGCGCTTGTAAACGATATTAACCGCGCTCTCGGGTCCCATAACGGCGATTTCCGCGCTGGGCCAAGCGAAGTTGGCATCGGTTCTAATGTGTTTTGAAGCCATCACACAGTAAGCCCCGCCATAGGCTTTACGCGTGATCACGGTGATTTTAGGCACCGTGGCCTCGGCAAAAGCATAGAGCAGCTTCGCGCCATGCTTGATGATTCCGCCGAACTCCTGTTGGGTTCCGGGAAGAAAGCCAGGCACGTCTTCAAACGTAATTAAGGGGATGTTGAAGGCATCGCAGAACCGAACGAATCGGGCGCCCTTTACGCTCGCGTTGATGTCCAACACGCCAGCCAAAAACGCGGGTTGGTTGGCGACAATTCCGACAGGTCGCCCGTCCAATCGAGCGAATCCCACAACGAGGTTTTTCGCAAAGTGTTCGTGAACCTCGAACAGGTAGCCGTCGTCGACGATCGAGTGAATCGCGTCCCTGATGTCGTAAGGTTTTTGGGGGTCTTCCGGAACCAGTGCGTTCAGCGATTCATCGCGGCGCTCGCTGGAATCGGACGAAGCGCGCCGCGGAGGATCCTCGAGATTGTTGGCAGGAAGAAAACTCAACAGTTCGCGAATCATTGCGAGACAATCGGCATCGTCGGCTGAAATGAAGTGGGCGACCCCGCTGGTGGCGTTATGTGTCATGGCGCCGCCAAGCTCCTGCTTGGTCACTTCCTCATGCGTGACCGTCTTGATTACCTCAGGACCGGTGACGAACATGTAGGAAGTCTCACGGGTCATAAAAATGAAATCGGTAATGGCCGGCGAATAGACAGCGCCGCCCGCGCACGGACCCATGATTGCGCTGATTTGGGGGATCACACCACTGGCAAGCGTGTTGCGCAAAAAAATGTCGGCGTAACCTGCCAGCGATGCCACACCTTCCTGAATCCGCGCCCCACCGGAATCGTTGAGCCCAATCACCGGCGCTCCAGCACGCATAGCAAGATCCATAATCTTACAAATCTTCAGCGCGTTAGATTCGGACAATGAACCGCCAAAAACGGTAAAATCGTGCGCGAAAACATAGACCAGCCGCCCATCGATGCGACCGAAACCGGTAACGAAGCCGTCGCCCGCGGGCCGCTGCTCCTGCATCCCGAAATCCACGCAGCGGTGTCGAACAAATTTGTCGAGCTCTTCGAACGTTCCTTCGTCCAGGAGAAGATGAATGCGTTCCCGTGCGGTGAGCTTGCCTGCTTTATGTTCGCGCTCGCGCCGTTCGGAGCCACCCCCCGCTTCCGCTTCCTCGCCTAACAGCCGCAGATCCTCCATGCGATTGTGGTGCTTCTCGGCGCCGGAAGGCTGATTTTTAGGCACGAGGTTCTCCGGAAGGAGCGGATTCGTTCTTGCGGAAGATGCGGACGGCAAGATGGGTGGCGAGCCAGGTAGTGCCGAGCAGTAGCACGACACCTAACAGCAATTCTGCTCCGATGGCGACTGCGCGTTGAGCTGGCGACGCAATAGAAGTCACGTAGACCGTCGCACGAACAAGAGTGAACATCGCGCCGAGAGTCATAGCGATGATCAGCGTGGTGGTGAAGATGGAGGCGAGTATCACTTTCATCGGAGCGCGCGGGCTTCACCTGCAACCCAAACCAAGAATAGCGCACAGAAAGCCAAATCAGAATGGCGAGCTACGGCGCCCACAAGCGTCATAACATTCAGATTCAGCGCAGTCCCGACCAATCGTCGGCAACAATGATCGAGTCGCTAGGATTTGAAGGGTCGTACTTGATGCTAGCGGGCTGCCCAGTGACAAGTCGTTCGAAGCGAATCTGCCCTTCCAGACCAGTAATGTCCTGCGCAGTGTGATAGGTAACACCCGAAATAGCGTAGCTGTACGATACCAGATGCCGAGGCCGGTTGTCTGGAATCGGCCGCGCGCGCGGACCAAACATGCGCTTGGCAGCAGGCTCCTCGGGCGGATGCTCCACAAGTTCCACGACTTGTCCTTCGGCGATCCGTCCAATTTGATTCAGCCCTAGCCTTCGTTTTCGCTCCGTCTCGTGCGGCGGTTCCGCCGGACGAAAGAACGCATAAGCAACCATAGCAATTGCGGCGATGGCCGCAGCAACCATCCCGAGCGCAACTTTCCATTCAGCAAGCAATGTCTTCAAAGAACGTACTCCCCCGCTAGCATTGCACCGTGGAACCCGTATTCGGTGCGGTAGTCTAGCCCACGTCACGCAGAGAAATGCGGATCAGGCCGGATATCTCCCACGAATGCGTATTCTAGCGAAAAGTTGTGAAGGATGGGCGTTACGCTTGCGGGGCATGCACCGGATTACGCAACATGCCGATACCGGCGACCGACACCTCAACGACGTCGCCACCGACCAGCGGGCCGACCCCGGAAGGCGTGCCCGTGGAGATGACATCGCCAGGATGCAGCGTCATCATGCGAGAAATCCACCGCACCAAATATTCGCAGGTGTAGGACATCAGCGACGTGCTGCCGGATTGTCGGAGCACGCCGTTGACGCGAGCCTCGACAAGAGCGTTGGTCGGATCCAGTTCGGTTTCGATGTGCGGCCCCACCGGACAAAATGTATCGAAACCTTTGGCCCGCGTGAACTGAACGTCGGTCTTCTGCAAGTCGCGCGCGGTAACGTCGTTGACGCAGGTATAACCCAGAACATTTTCTAAAGCATCGTCGGAGTCGCGCAGGCGCGAGCATCGGCGCCCGATAACCACGGCCAGCTCCGCTTCGTGCTCGACGCGCTGGGAGTACACCGGCAAGACAATGGCATCGCCATCGGAAACGATCGACGAAGAAGGCTTCAAAAAAATCATCGGCTCCTTGGGAACATCGTTGCCGAGTTCCGCAGCATGCGCCGCATAATTGCGGCCCACGCAGACGATCTTGCCGGGCGCAATGGGTGCAACCAAGCGCACCTCCGCAACCGGCCACCTATGAGCCGTGCGTGACCATTTTCCCCAAGGCGGGCCCGAAATTTCGCAGACTTGTTCATCCTCAACCAGACCGTATACGGGACTAGCAGGCCGCGCGATGGAAGTGTCCAGCGGAACAAACCGGCAAAATTTCATAGGCGATGGTTGGAGTGCGATACCCGGTGACTCGACATATAAGATTCGCGAACTCTCCAAATACAGGTTCCGATCCAGGAAAGCGTCGCCAGTATCATATACACGATTGCGCCCAGGGTAAAAATCTGAACTGCGCTATAGCGCTCGCCAAGCCCATGAAAATGCAAGCAAAGGCCGCGGTACGCAAACGCGAAAATACTCCAGGCTATCAGGCTAGAAACCAGTAACCGGCCCGGCTGCCACATGAACCTTACGACCGGCACAAGAAAGAAAACCCCGAGTACCGCTGCAGCGATGAGATTGCGATGCCGAGCGACGCGTTCCAGACCTGGCAGGCGATTGGCAACATAAAGCCATACCGTGAAAGCGATTGCTAAACCAATTCCAGCGCATACACCTACGCGCACTCCCGAGTCGTGCAAAACGAGAGCTATTTCGCCGCCCGAAAAGCGGTTCTCAGCCGGCATACTCGATGGCCTCTCAGGGGCCATGCAAACACTAACCCTCGGCTACGAGGAATGTTGCGTGATATCGGCAACCACGGGCGTTGCGGGGGCGCTCTCATTACCGGTGCGATCGACGGCAGTCACGCGATACCAATACCTGCGGCCGGGAGCTACAGAAGTATCACGATAAGCGGGGGACAGCAACAACTCCGGCGTCACCAGGTCCCCCTTATCATTTTCTCGCTCGCTTCGATAAACCCGGTAGCCGGCAAGATCGCTCTCCGAGTTGATGGACCACGAGAGATCGACCTCATTCGATCTCCCGTCGGCATTGACCACAACTGCTACCACAGTTCCTTGCGGCGTTGCAGGAGGAAAGGTGTCCGCCGGAGTTAAAACGAGCGGATCAGAGTCGCTCGACTCCAGGGCATTTCCCGAAGCGGTCGTAACACTACGAACCACGTACACGTAGGTCTTGCCAAAGTCGAATTGAGTATCGTGGTAATCAGCGGCATTCGACTTGGCCAATAAAGATAGCGGCGCAATCCATTTTTCGTGGAGTACGTCCTTCGTCGCTGGATCGTGCGATCGCGGATCGAGTTGCCCACGGTAAACTCGATATTCGGAGACTTTGGCAGGATCCCCACCGGAAGTTCGTGTAACCGCGGGCCAGCTCAGGTCGATCGATGTTTCGCTGACATTGGTTTGGAGCGACTCAATTCGTTCAGGTACCGGGAACAAGTGGAGGGTGACCGAATTGGAATCGGAGGAAGTTCGCTTCTGGGCAGCGCGAGTTCGCACTCGGTAGACGAGTGTAGCTCCTGGATGCGCACGAGTAACATCCGGAGCGATGGAACTCAAAATTTGGATATGATCGTCGGCTTGATACTTCGCAATGAGCGCGCCTGGAATCGTATCAATCACCCGAAAAGAATTCGGGTCGGGTGCGCCATCGGGCCTAACCACTCCTCGAAGTACCTCGACAGCGGGAGCCTCACCCAGCCGCTCGCCGCGGATCGTTTTCGTTGGCATATCGAAGGTGAGTTGCACGCCGTCGCCAGCCTGACGAGCGGATAGATCGGCAATCGCGGTGGGGATCGGCGGTGCCGGAGCGACCGGATCGCCAGGTGCGCCGCATCCAGCCAGAAGCAGCACGCCAATAAGCGAAAGCCTCAAGTCGAGAATCTTAAATCGGAAAGCGAAGTTCACCGCCAAGCCTAGGTTTGCCCCGCCTCTTATTAAAAGGCGGTCCGCGATGGAAGTGCAAGAGTGCAACGGGAAACGTATCCGAATGGACTCCAGCGGGATGCGCGTGGCCGCGTTCCACGGCTTTCGATTTTCCATTTTCGAACTACAAAATGTAGCGGCTTAAATCTTGATTCTTAACAATTTCCGCGAGTTGCTTGTTCACATATGCCGCGTCGATCTTCACATTCTTCTTTTTCAAATCCGAAGCTTCGAAAGAAAGCTCGTCCAGAACCTTTTCCATGATCGTGTGCAGACGTCGAGCCCCAATGTTTTCGGTCTGTTCGTTGACACTGGTGGCGAATTTCGCGATCGTCTCGACGGCATCGTCGGTGATGGTCAGCTTTAGGCCTTCCGTTTCCAGGAGCGCGATATATTGCTTGATCAACGCGTTTTTTGGCTCGGTGAGAATGCGAACGAAATCCTCTTCCTTCAATGACTGCAACTCCACCCGTATGGGCAGGCGGCCCTGCAGCTCGGGAATCAAGTCCGACGGCTTGGTGACGTGGAACGCACCCGCAGCGATGAACAGAATGTGATCGGTGCGGATCATGCCATAACGCGTGTTGACCGTAGTCCCTTCGATGATCGGAAGAATGTCGCGCTGCACGCCCTCGCGCGAAACGTCCGGCCCATGGCCTGATTCCCGGCCGGCGACCTTGTCGATCTCGTCGATAAAAATAATGCCCATCTGCTCGGCACGCTCCACCGCCACCCTCGTTACCTGATCCATATCCAGCAACTTGTTTTCTTCTTCCTGGATCAGATATTCAAAGGCGTCCGCAACGCTCATCTTGCGCTTCTTCTTTTGCTGCCCAAACATGCCGGAAAGCATGTCCTTCAAGTTCACGTCCATCTCCTCGACGCCCTGGTTGGAGATGATTTCAAATGAAGGCATGGACCGCTCTCGCACTTCAATGTCCACCATGCGTTGGTCAAGCTTGCCCTCACGCAACTGAGCCCGAAGTTTTTCGCGAGTCCGTTGCGTCTGCTCCCGTTGCTGCGCGGCATCCGCTTCCGTGGTATTCGCAGTAGGGGCAGGAGAAGGAGGCAGCAACAAATCAAGGACCCGTTCTTCAGCCGTTTGTTCCGCGCGATCTGCAACCTCATCCAGCTTTTCTTCGCGCACCATGTCAATCGAAGTTTCCACCAGATCGCGCACCATCGATTCAACGTCGCGGCCCACGTATCCCACTTCCGTGTACTTGGAAGCCTCAACTTTGACGAAAGGGCAACCTGCAAGCCGCGCCAGGCGCCGCGCAATCTCCGTCTTACCGACACCGGTAGGCCCAATCATCAGGATGTTCTTGGGAAGAACGTCTTCCGCGATTTCCGGCGGCAGCTTCTGGCGCCGAACTCGATTGCGCAACGCAACAGCAACGGCGCGCTTCGCAGCATTCTGCCCGACAATGTATTTGTCAAGTTCCGCAACGATTTCGCGCGGCGTCATGTCGTCCAACGCAGGCAATAATTCCGTCTCCGCCGCGGGAGGCGCTCCGTTGCTACCCGGCACGTAAACAATTTCTTTGTCAGACTTGCTGGTCATTCCATCCTTCGATCTTCGTGTCGCTCGAGCGCCGCCACTGCCCCACTTACGATACCAAAACTTCACGAACAACAATCGCCCTACAGCTCCTCAACCGTGAAGTTAGCATTAGTATAGATGCAAATCTCGCTGGCGATGCGCATCGCTTCCATCGCCAGATCCTTCGCGCCCAGTTTGGAGTGTTTCAGCAGCGCCCGCGCCGCCGCCAGCGCGTACGTTCCCCCGGAACCAATCGCGCACAAGCCATCATCGGGCTCAATCACGTCGCCATTGCCGGACAGCAGGAACGTTGCCTTGCTGTCCGCAACAATCAGCAAAGCTTCAAGATGGCGCAGCGCGCGATCCTTGCGCCACTCCTTCGCCAGCTCCACCGCACCCTTCTGGAGATTGCCCGAATGCTCTTGCAGCTTCCCTTCGAATCGTTCAAACAACGATATGGCGTCCGCTGTCGATCCCGCAAACCCAACAATGACCTTGTCGTTGTACAGCCGCCGCGTTTTTCGCGCGCTATGTTTCATAACATGATCGCCCATGGTCACCTGGCCATCGGCAATCAGCACCGCTTTATTATCCTTGCGCACACATAGCACCGTAGTGCCGTGCATCTGAACGCTTCCTTGCCCAGTTTGCATCCCACCATTATACAGCCGCGGGAGTTCTCGCCAAAGCCATGCTCCGGATGTCCGAGGTCGGATTCGAAACGGATCGCAAGCAAAGAGACCAATTGAAAATGGCCACGCGTAAGTCACCGCAGGATTCGAGGCGCAGCCATCCTAAATACAGGCGGAGAGCGGGCTGGCTAACGGCTTTTCGCCCGGGTACGTGCGGCTTTTCGCGCCGCGCGATGCACTTGGCGCGAAAGGCTGGACAGCCAGACCTGACCGTCCCACTCAAACATCACTTGATGTTCGATTACATTTTCTTTCGGGCACTGGTGAGAGATTGGCGCTTGCTGAAGAAGCCGGCCCAGGGATCGGCTTGTTTCAAGCGCGACTCGAAGTTGCCGATGTTGAACTCGGCTGGGTCAAGGTTCGGTTTCACTTCGCTCCAAGCCAATGGTGTCGATACTGGGGCGCGGGGGCGGCGGCGGACGGAATAAGGTGTGACCACCGTTTGCACGGAACCGTTGCGAAACGGGTCGAGATACACGCGTTGCCCACGAGCGGCTATGGAATGTTCTACCGTCAATTTCTTGGGATGGGCGGCGGCTAATCTTTGGACCAAGGACTCAGCGAATTTCAGGACCTCGTCGGCGGTTGGTCCGACGCGGAGTGGAACAAAGACATGGATGCCTCGGCTGCCGGATGTTTTTACGTAGGAGACAAGATTTAGCGCGTCGAGGGCATCTTTCACGTGGCGGCTGGCGTCGGAGGCGTCGCTGAACTTTCCGGAAGCCGGGTCGATATCGATGCACATCCAGTCGGGCTTGGGAAAAGTGCTGGCGCGGCTGCCGAAGACGTGAATGGGAATGCAACCTAGATTCACCAAAGCTAGCTGAGTTTCCAGCGATCCTCCTACTACGTAGTTTGTCGTGCCGCCGTCGGCGCGACGGATTTTCTTTGAGGGCGTGCCGGCGGGCAGGCCTTTTGGTTTTTCTTTTTGATAGAAGCACTGACCTTCCAGGCCATTTGGGCAGCGCTCCAGCGTTAGAATACGGTCGTCTACATAGGGACGAAGCCGGGGGAAAACTCTGCGGTAGTGATCGGCTAGATCTTGTTTGGTGTAGCCCTCGTCGGGCCAGAATGTTTTTTCCGGGTGTGTAATTTTTGCGGATTTGGTTTTTGGAACGGGCTTGGTTTTCGCTACGGCCGTTTTCATTTTGCCTCCGGCAGCGTCACTTCGCTGGCGTCTTTGTCGTCGCGCAGGCCCAGGTAGACTGGGTGGCGCAGCTTGCCGTCCTCGGTCCATTCGGTGAAGGAAACTTGGGCGACTAGCTTGGGGGAGAGAAAGGTGACGCCTGTGGCTCGCGGGGCGCCGATGAAAGCTGGGTGTTTGCGAATTAGCGGCTGAAATTTGCGGTGGAGGGCTGCCAGAGAATCATCATGGAAGCCGGTGCCGACGCGGCCGGCATATTGTAATTTTCCTTTTTTATGGGCGGCCAAAAGCAGTGCGCCGAAATGATGGCGGGAGCCGGCGGGCTCAGTGTAACCAACGATTACGAATTCGTCGGCTTGGTTTACTTTTACTTTCAGCCACTCTTTGGATCTTTTTTCGATGTACGGGGAGGCGAGCCGTTTTGCTACCAGGCCCTCGAAACCTCTTTGCTTGGCGATTTTGTAGGCTTCCAGTCCATTGGCAGAAAGGCGGCGAGAGAGCAGTAAATGCTTGGTGGCAGTGACAACTTTTTCCAGTTGAACGCGACGAACCGATAGAGGTTCGCGGCGCAGGTCTTTGCCGTTGATGTAGAGACAGTCGAAGGCTGCGTAGCTGAGGTTGTGGCTGCCCTGTTGAAGGAGTTGGAATCGGGAGACATTCTTGCGGTCGAAGGTGATTACTTCGCCGTCGAGAAGGAGTGTTTCTGCCGGTAGTTCGCGGATCGAGTCGGCTACTGAGGAATAGCTGGCGGAGCGGTCCATGTCGTTGCGGGTGATTAGCGATACTTGCTGGCCTTCTTTGTAGGCGACGATTCGGACGCCGTCGTATTTTTCTTCGTACACCCAGTTGGGTTCGTGGAAGGGTTTGGCTACTAGGGTGGCGAGCATGGGATGAACTCGGAAGGGGATTTTGGTTTTCATGGCGGAGTTGGCGATGCGCGTTATTGAGATGCAGTTGCGGGAGATAGGGTTCTGAGTTTGCGGGCCAGCGCTTGACTGGTATCAGCGGCCAAAACGAACTAGGTAGGTTTGGTTTCGCGTGAATGAGTCGTGCGGGGAGCCGGCAGAACGCCGGCGCTACCGGTGCCAGATATGCTGGGGAGGAGCCCTCGCGTTGTCATACATACGGTTCTGGGTATACTGATATTCTGCGGCTCTAAGATTTATTTTTGGCGACTCACGTGGCGACACCTATTAAGAAAATCACATTCCGCGGATTTGGCCCGGGGACGGACGTGTATTCAGGAACGCTCGGGGCGCCCTGCGTCTTCTTGCTTTCGCCTGCCAATATTTCTGCAAAACGCGGAAAGATGTTGTTCAGCGAGACTTCCCGGTTCGAATTGCCTTGCCGGTTTCGGAGCGAAGGGGCGGAGCTAGGGGAACTCTTCACATTTGTCAGCGGGTTGTATTTTCGGGGGAAGCTGGCCTATGCGCAGGCGTTTGCTAATCCGCCGGACGGGGTGCCGGGCGTTTTGGCGATTACTAGTTCGCGTGGGTTGGTTGCGCCGGAAAGGGTTTTTAGCCGGGCGGATTTGATGGAGATGTCTGGCGTGCCTATTGAGGAGAATGAGGTTCGGTATCGAGAGCCGCTTTGCCGGGATGCGCGGGAGTTGGCGGCGCGGGCTCGGGCGGATTGCCGGATTGTGCTGCTGGGTAGCATTGCCAGCGCGAAGTACGTTGCGCCCTTGGTTGAAGTCTTCGGCAGCCGGCTGCTATTTCCTGCGGAGTTTGTTGGGCGAGGGGATATGAGCCGGGGCGGGTTGTTGCTGCGGTGCGTGCGCGAGGGGGTGCAGTTGAATTATGCGCCGGTGGTTTCGACGACTTTGCGGGGGGCCAGACCTCCTCGGCTTTTGCGTTAGCTTTGGGTCTATATGGCGTGGGTTACGCTGGTCAATAGGAAGGGGATGAAAAGCCGCAGGGCTCCGAGAACTCGCCTCCCGCTACCGGTAGCGCTCGGTCTATTTGTTGTTTTTCGCTGTAACTGGTCGGGTGGACGGCTGGTTGGGGCGTGGCTGGGGCTTGCGCCGTTTGGTACTCGGACGGGAGGTTTTCGTAGGCGGCGAGGGCTGGGAATCGCCGGTGGCGGCTTTGGCGACGTCTCCGCCGTTCTCCCGGGCAATGTCCGCTAAGAGCCTACCGCTTATGGCCGACTTGGGCTGCAGTGTTGTGATGTCTTGCTGCGATGCGTAGCGGTCTCGGTGTTTGATTAGGAGCCATGAGCGATCGGCGTTGTGGCCGTAACCTTTCGTGCGGACTAGTACCCAGGAGCCGTGGAGTTTCTTGCCTTTGAGGGTGAACTTCAGATCACCCTTTTTTAGTGCTTCGCCTATGTCTTCCCCTTCAGGCGTCCAGGTTCCCTTATCCCAGACCATTACGGTGCCGCCGCCGTATTCGCCTTCGGGGATTACGCCTTCGAAGCGGGCGTATTCGACCGGGTGATCTTCGACTTGCATGGCTAGGCGCTTGACGCTGGGATCGAGGGACGGTCCTTTCGGTACGGCCCAGGACCGTAGCGTGCCGCCATATTCGAGGCGGAAATCGTAGTGCAATTGGGAGGCGCGATGTTTTTGGATTACGTAGATGCCTGCGGATTTGGCGCTGGGGGCGTTTTTTCCTGCGGGTTCGGGGGAGGTTTTGAAATTTCGTTTTTCGCGATAGGTTTTGAGGGTCATTGTAGGACTTGATCCGAGAGTTTTCGCATGTTTCGAATTAGATGCTTGATGGTGGCTTGCGTGTGCTGGACCGATGCGCGGCTAGGCACTCGGTGCTAGAGCGTAACAGCGGGCCTCGCGGATCAGTGTGGGTGGAGTTTACTCTAAACTCGCCCATTCGAAGAGGGCGGCTACAGGGTGGTGATTTGGGCATTTGGGGGAACGGCTTAATCGGTGAAAACTACGCCTACCTTGCTTGGCCCTTTGTCGCCGCCTGCGTCGATGCGTACTACGTAACCGCGTAGGCGCATTGCAGCTTGCAGGCCATTTGGACCTGGGGTCTCCATAATCACCTGGAGCTCGGATTGGAGGCGGGGGCTGTGATGGAGGGAGATCATTGCGCCTTGGAGCGACAGGTCGCTTACTAGGGTTTCTTCGTCGAAGGGACGGCCGCCTTCGGTTACGCCGGAGACCCGGGCTCGGAATTGGGCTTCGCGGCGTAATGCGGTGCGGGTGCCAGGCATGTGAGCGTCCACGCGGCCGCCGGTGGCGCCTAGCGTGATCACCAGGCCTTCGCTGGCGGCGAATACCGAGTCGAATTCTTCGCGGCCGTGCCGCAGGATGGTATCTACCATGCGATCGGTGGAATCGGGATCGTGATGGAAGAGCACCAACGTTTTGGCGTTTACTTCGCGGGCGATGCGCACGCCCTCTTTCCAGGTGGAATGTCCCCAGCCGCGTTTGGGGCCGGCTAGCTGCTCCGGGGTGTATTGCGCGTCGTTGATGAAGATGTCTGCGCCTTGGGCGAGTTCCTGCAGACCTTCGTCGAGTTCGCGATTTCCGGGTTCGTTGTCGGTGGCGTAGACGACGGTGCCGGCCGGCGTTTCGATGCGGAAGCCCAGGCAACCTTGGGGATGATTGAGTGCGCGGGTGGTGACTTTATTTTCGCCTACGAAGAATGCGTCGCCTCCGGCGACTTCCTGGAACCTGCGTTTGGCGTTCATTGCCGACATATCTACCGGGAAGTAGGGCAAGGCCATTTGGGCTTCGAAGACTTGCTTCAGACTGTCGCGGCCCAGATATTTCGAACGGAAACTGTAAAAGTGGAATTCGTTTTTTTCGGCGTAGAGTGGGGCGAAGAAGGGAATGCCCTGGATGTGATCCCAGTGATAGTGGGTGACGAAGATATGGGTTTCGGGGATGCGGTCGCCAGTGGCAGCGGCTAAGCGGTTGCCCAGCATGCGGAGGCCAGTGCCGCAGTCCAAGATGATTTGCGTGCCGTCCGGGGCGATCAGCTCGAGGCAGGGCGTGTTTCCGCCGTAGCGCCACGTGCCGGGGTCCACCGTCGGCGTCGCGCCTCGCACGCCCCAGAAGCTTAATTTGGCTACGGGAACAGTCATAGTTCAATGGTCGACAAGCTGAGCCGTATGCGCCGCACTGCTATCGAGAGATGATTGCCTTCATTTATGGTGGCAGTCGGGCGGAGTAGCGTCAATTAAATCACAAGGATGGCGTGTCAAGATGTCCACTAAGTGCGAAAGTAGACTTTTTTGCTTTCGTCGAGCCGCGTAGAATAGATTCCCGGCGATGCATCCGCACCCCCACGAACACGCCTCGGACTGCCCACCTGGTCAAAGACCTTTGGCTGGGGCCGGGAGTCCTGGACATAACGATGGCAGTGACGGCCATGATCATGGCCACGGTCATAATCACGGTCATCATGGCCACGTGCACCCGACGTTGCGCCCTTCGGTTCTGGGCTGGGCCATGGCGGCGACGCTGGGTTTAGTGGCTGCCGAAGTTGCCGGCGGGCTGCTGGGGCATTCTGTCGCGCTGCTGAATGATGCGGTGCACAATCTGTCGGATGTCCCGGCGCTGGGTATTTCGTGGCTGGCGATGCGGTGGGCCGAGCGGCCTGCGGATTCTGAAAAAACGTATGGGTACCATCGGGCCGGGACCCTGGCGGCATTTACGAATGCTTTGCTTCTGGTTGTTTTGGCGTTATGGCTTGGGTACGAATCGATGGAGCGATTTCGGTCTCCCGTGGATGTGGTGGAAAGCTGGATGATCTGGACTTCGCTGGCGGCCCTGGCAGTGAATGGCGGTATTACTTTGGCGCTGGTGCGGGGTCGCGGCGATCTTAATCTTCGCAGTATTCTGGTTCACAATTTTGGCGACGCGCTGTCGAATATTGCCATCATTGCTGGTGCGATCGTTATTGGAGCTACGGGGTTGCGGTGGATTGATCCGCTGCTGGGGCTGGCCATCGGAGCGCTTGTTCTGTGGTCGAGTATCGGCATCTTGCGGGAATCTGCTCACGTTTTGCTGGAAGGTAGCCCGCGTGAGTGCAGTGTGGAAGATGTAGCGCGGGCGGTGCTCACGATTGAGGGCGTTTATGAGGTGCACGACGTGCACATCTGGTCTCTCGGAGGTGGGCATAACGCGCTGAGTCTTCATGCTCGCATCCCGGATATGCACATGGATGAATGCGAGCGGATTCTTTCAGCGATCCAGGAAAAGGCCGGTACGGAATTCAACATCGATCATTCGACGGTCCAATTTGAGAGAGCGGGCTTGCCTGCGACGTCCGGTTACGTGATGCCCGCCCCTGCCAAGTAGCTCGATTCGCACGGGAGAGCGGCCGGTGTCTAGCGACTCTCCAGCGCACAGGATCATTCGACTTCCCGTAATGCGATTGCAAAGAGTCCGGCTAGGCAGGAACTCGAAAACTTAGGCCGCGCTGCTCGTTAAACTGCTGCGTGGCATTCATGTCCAAGGAGTCCTGCATGACGCTCTTGCGTATCCCGTCGGGCGTGACATAGCGCAAGGTGCCGTTGTCCCAGGAATAGGCCACTGCGAAGAGCAAACCACCGTCGCGACGCACGAAAACAAATTGCGAGTTGTCTACCGGAGGTTCCGGGGCGGGACTGGACCTCTGGAAATATTGGCGTTGCGGACCGCGCCCATCGTCGGGGGCGGCGGAATTTGCAGCTGTCTCGTCAGCAGGGAGCTGTTGAGCTTCTTCTTGGGGGTTCTCGACCATGATTTCGGGTGAAGAAAATAAATATCCGCCAAACCCGAAGGGCACACTCTGCCCCAAGCCGGAACGTTCACGCCCATGCCTAGGATTGACTGCTGCCAAATGAGGATAGTCGAAACCCAACCCAGGAACATTCGTGTCGTTGGGAAAAACAGGAAGGTTGGTCAGGCCTGAAACAACGCTCGTGTCGCGATTCGGCGTTCCTGTAGCTCGTGTGCGGTGCACCACGGAGGCTGCCGGATGCGTGCCTGCTGGAACTCGCGCTACCGCGGCGCCGGAAATTCCACGCGGCGCGACCGCAATGGTCGGACCCGCTATCGCCATCCCGCCACGATGTTGCGCGCTGGCAACAACAGGAACGGCCAACGCCAATGTTGCAGCAATCCAGAATCGGCGCATGTTGCACCTTCCCCGGAACGAAGCGGGAACCGCAGGTCCGTGTGTATCGCCATTCATCCTACACCTTAATGATGCGTCCATGGGCGTATAGGTTTCAACCTTAACGTCCCTCACAAATGGAAGGCCCTTAACCATCGTTTCCTCGTGTCGGCCAGCGCATCGTTCCAGAGGACCGTCTTTCAAGGCTCCTGGCGCTTTTCCCTTGCTTGGGGATGTGCTATAACCGTCGGGCTGTGGAACGCGCCGCGAAAGCAGGGGCTGCTCCGGTCCAAGGGGAGCCGGGTGAAATTTTCTCTGCAGCCGCTGTGCCCGCAGGGGAAAACGCGAATGCAACCGGGAAAAATGCCGATGAGTTTCTGGTCGCGCCGCACGAAGACCCTTCGCGGTATTGCCCGGTGTGCTCGCAGCGGCTGGTGTCCCGGCGCTGCAAGTTGATTTGCTTGGTCTGCGGATATTACATGTCCTGCGCGGACTATTACTGATACGATGTGCGGTCCCAAGCTGGTTGCCCTTGGAACCGCTTCCGATAACTCGAGGAGGATACGAACGTGGCATTGAAGATGACGAACCGCGAAGTGGATGGCGTGTCGGTGGTGGCGCTGGATGGGCGCATTGTTCTAGGAGAAGAAAGCAACGCGCTGCGCGAAAAAGTGAAGGGATTGCTTGCCGAGGGCAAAAAGAAAATCGTGCTGAACATGGATAACATCACGTTTATCGACAGCGCGGGTCTTGGCACGTTGGTCGCTGCGCATCACAGCGCCAAGGGCCAGGGCGCTTCGCTCCGTCTCTGCCACTTGGGCAGCAAGTTCCAGGAAGTCTTGCAGATCACCAAGCTGCTCACAGTCTTCGACGTTTACGACACCGAGGCGGCAGCGGTCTCCAGCTTTTCCAAGGGCGCTGGAGCCTAACTTTCGAGCCGACAAGCACGGTGGCAGATGCGCGTTTTAGCTCGTGAAACCAGAGGGCCCGTCCACGCGTGTCCTTTTCGTTAGGCGGCGTTATCCAGCAGACCAAACACGATTCGCGCCATTTGCGTCTCTTCATCACTGGCTATCACTTGAACGCGTGCCAAGCTGCCCGCGGCGCTGATGGTCGCGGCGCCCCTTCGATTCGCTTCCGGGTCTAGCCGCACGCCAAGACACTCCAGTTCCTGACAGATTAGCGATCGCACCGCCGCATCGTGTTCTCCAATCCCTCCAGCGAAGACCAACAAATCGAGCCCTCCGAGAATCGCGACATAGCTTCCAACCGCCTTCCTCGCAGAGCGAGCAAACATCTCGATGGCCAAGCGCGCTTGTGGATTGTTTTGCGCCGCTTGGTGTAGTGTGCGCATGTCTGGCGAAGCGCCCGATACTCCCAGTAAGCCCGATTCCTTATTCAGCAGCCGCTCCAGCTCCTCGACATTGTTTCCGTTGCCCCGAAGGATGTGCAGCAGAACACCTGGGTCCAGATCGCCTGGGCGGGTGCCCATTATGATACCGCCGGTCGGCGTGAGCCCCATCGACGTATCGACCGACAAACCTTTCGCGATGGCCGTGAGACTCGCGCCGTTGCCAAGGTGGGCCACGATGACCCGCGGCGGTAGATTTGGCCCCAGCGCGTGCAGAATCGATTCGCAGGACAGGCCGTGAAAACCGTACTTGCGAATCCCTGCTTCCCAGAATTTTCCGGGTAGCGGCAACCGCGCCGCCGCTTCTGGCAGAGTTCGGTGAAAGGCCGTATCGAAGCACGCGAACTGCACCACGTCGGGAAAAAGCTGCTGGGTTTCGCGAATCAGCTCGAGGGCTACCGGTACATGCAGCGGGGCGAAGTGTGCCGCTGCTTCCAGTTGCTGCAGAACCTCGGGAGTTATTTTCTGGTGCGCGGTGAGCGATGGCCCTCCGTGGACCACGCGGTGCCCGATTCCATCCAGCTTCGGCAGAGCCATCTCCGATAATTTTTGGGCGACCGCGCGCGCGGCTTCCTTTTGGTTAGGGATGGCGCGCTTCTCTTCCCGCACAGCGTTTCCCGAGGCGTTGCGCAGCCAGACTTTGCCTTGTTCGGCACCAATACCCTCTACGGCTCCGCGATGGCTAGCGCGGACCTGGCCGTCGCGTTCGGCAAAGACTCCGAACTTCAGGGAGGACGAACCGCTATTCAGCACAAATATAGCGTTGGCAGTCATAATCGATTTTTATCTCGAGGAGTGATCTCGCCAAATCTATCGTGGCGTCCACTTCCAGTTGGCGACTTCGGGCATGTCCTCGCCGTGTTCGGAAACGTACAGCTTGTGCCGCTGCATCAACTCCGTAAAGCGCTGGGTCGCCTGGTCCGCGATGCTCTTCAGGCGCGGCACGCGGCGGATGACGTCGAGCGCCAATTGATACCGGTCCATGCGATTCAAAACCGCCATGTCAAATGGCGTCGTAGTGGTCCCCTCTTCCACGTAACCTCGCACGTGAATATTGTCGTGATTCTTGCGACGGTAAGTTAGCCGGTGAATTAACGTGGGATAGCCGTGGAACGCGAATAGGATCGGCTTGTCGGTGGTGAACAGGGCATCAAAATCCTCGTCCGCCAATCCGTGCGGGTGCTCACTGATCGGCTGCAGGGCCATCAGATCGACCACGTTGACCACGCGAATTCTTAGGTCCGGTAATTCTTCCCGCAGTAGGGAAACCGCTGCAAGGATCTCCAGCGTGGGCACGTCTCCCGCACAGGCCATCACTACGTCGGGCGAACCCGGTTCGTGACCCGCCCAGTCCCAAGCGCCAAGACCGGCGGTGCAGTGGGTTACCGCGGCATTCATACTTAGCCAGTTGGGCGCTGGCTGTTTTCCCGCCACGATCAGGTTCACGTAATTGCGGCTGCGCAAGCAGTGGTCCGCGACCGAGAGCAGGCAATTGGTGTCTGGCGGCAGATAAATGCGCACCACGTCGGCCTTCTTGTTGGCCATGTGATCGATAAATCCCGGGTCCTGGTGCGAAAATCCGTTGTGGTCCTGCCGCCACACGTGCGACGTCAGCAAGTAGTTCAACGATGCAATTGGCTTCCTCCACGGAATCGTCCGGGTTGTTTTTAGCCATTTGGCGTGTTGGTTGAACATCGAGTCGATGATGTGAATGAAGGCCTCGTAGCAAGAGAAAAATCCATGCCGCCCGGTGAGCAGATAGCCTTCCAGCCATCCCTGGCACATGTGCTCGCTCAAAATTTCCATTACCCGGCCGTCAATGGCCAGGTTTTCGTCGACCGGCAGAGTCGAGGCCTCCCACGTCTTTCCGGTGACATCCAGCAGCGCGTCAAGGCGGTTCGACGCGGTTTCATCCGGTCCAAATACCCGGAAGTTGCTGGACTCCAGATTGCACCGCATCACTTCGCGCAGGTACTTCCCCAGCACCCGCGTCGCTTCGGTTTCCGGAGAGCCGGGCTCCTTCACTTCCACGGCGAAGGTGCGAAATTGCGGCAGGCGCAGCGGCTGCAATAGAAGTCCGCCGTTCGCGTGCGGGTTCATACCCATCCGCCGGCGACCCTTTGGGGGAAGGTCGGCGAGCTCGGCGACTAATGTTCCATCGGCGTCGAACAACTCCTCGGGTTTGTAACTGCGCATCCATTGATCGAGAATCTTCAGGTGCTCCGGCTTTTCGCGAAGGTTTGCAACCGGCACCTGGTGCGCCCGCCACGTTCCTTCGACGGGCTTGCCGTCGACCGTTTTCGGCCCGGTCCAGCCCTTCGGCGAGCGCAGAATCAATAACGGCCAGCGCGCCCGTTCGATATTTCCGCGTTCGCGCGCCTGGTATTGAATCGACGAAATTTCGTCGAGCATCTTGTCCAGCACCGCCGCCATTTGAGGGTGCATCACCTCGGGATCGTCGCCCTCCAGGAAATACGGCGTGTACCCATACCCGCGAAACAATGACTCCACCTCGTCCTGCGAAATCCGCGCCAGTACGGTAGGATTTGCGATTTTGTATCCGTTCAAGTGCAAGATCGGCAGAACGGCGCCATCTTTTGCCGCATTCAAAAACTTGTTGGCATGCCAACTGGTAGCGCATGGTCCGGTTTCCGCTTCGCCGTCTCCGACAATGCACGCCACCACCAGATCCGGATTGTCGTAGGCCGCACCATAGGCGTGCAGCAAGGAATAACCGAGCTCTCCGCCTTCGTGAATCGATCCCGGGGTTTCCGGTGCCACGTGACTGGGAATGCCGTAAGGCCAGGAAAACTGCCGGAACAAGCGCTTGAGCCCATCTCGATTGCGCTCGATCACGGGATAAATCTCCGTATAAGAACCTTCCAAATAGGTATGCGCCACAATCCCCGGCCCGCCATGTCCCGGCCCAATGATGTACATCATGTTCAAATCGCGCTCGCAGATCACCCGATTGAGATGGGTATAAATGAAGTTAAGGCCGGAGGTTGTCCCCCAGTGCCCCAGCAACCGAGGTTTTACATCCTCCAGGGTCAGCGGCCGCTCCAAAAGCGGATTGTCCTTCAAATAAATTTGCCCTACCGAAAGATAGTTTGCCGCCCGCCAGTACCCATGCATCCGCCGCAACAATTCCCGATCCGGTGCCCCCATCTCATTCCTTCCGTTCAAAAAATGGTCTTGCACGCTCGGCCAGTATGCACCAGCAGAGCCGGGCGGCGCATGACAGGCCGGTGACTCCCTTCGAGCCCATAGGACCGCGGTATAGTACCAAGTTCTTGCCGACAACGTTCCCTTCGGCTCTAAAAGCTCACCCTGCGAGTCGGATCCGAAACTCCTAGCGAGGCTAACTGAACATCGGAGGCATTTACCTGCGGTTTACTTTCAACTTTTTACTGCCCGCTGTCGACTATCGCAACTCAGCAATCCACGCGGTACATCGCCATGCCACTCAGCAGCTTGGGATAGAAGTCGGTCGATTTCTGAGGCATGACCTCACCGGAGGTGGCGATCCGCACCACCTGTTCAACATCGCACGGGTTCAGCAAGAAGGCCACCTGCGCAGCGCCCCGATCAACGGCATCCAGCGCCGCCGCAGCTTCGCGCTCGTAGGTGAGGTTTTTCTCCGCCGTGACTGTTTGAAGCGTGATGCCCAGCGCCGGCTCGAGGATCCCATCGTGGAGCAGCACCACGTCCAGTTGGCGCTGCAGCGGTGAAACGCCCGGAAGAAGCAGCGATAAATCCGCGCCCGGGCGCAGTGTCAGCACGTAAAACGCTCGGTTGCCGGGCTCGGGAGCGGGATACACCCCGATAGCTCGCAGTGGACGAGCTTCCACCAAGCGCCCCAGGAACTTGTCGCGGGCTTGCGCTTGCCCCGCAGCATCGGCGAACGGAAACGCCTCCGCCGCAAACCACGGTTCCAGGTATCTTCGCATGGTGGTCCACGAAAAGTCCGCAAGGTTGGCCACTAAGCGGTGGGTCGGCAGAATCGTCAAACCCTCGCTGCGTGTGTTGACGAAGGTCATCATGGCCGACTCGTACGGTGCTGGTTCGCTTGGAGCGCCCTCGGACGATGGTTTACTCTCCCCTGGTGAAGGCGGATGATTCGGGGTCGCCGCGCCGCGCTCCTTCCGCCGCTCGTTACGATAGCTGAGCGCCGTCTCGTAGCGGTGATGTCCGTCGGCGATGACCAGCTTTTGACTGGCCATTGCTTTTTGGATCTCCGCGACTCTCGCTGGGTCCGACACTACCCACAAACGATGCACGACGTCGTACTCGTCGCGCAGTTCCGTCGCCGGGGCGCCCTCCGCCTCCACCTCAACCAGAATGCCGTCGACGCGGCGCTGGTCATCGCTGTACAGCATAAAAAGTTGTCCGGTATGCGTACGGGTATGACGCAGTAATTCCAGCCGGTCCGCCTTGGGACCCGAGAGAGTATGTTCGTGGCGAAACACCACGCCCGCCGAATATTCCTCGAGCTGGCCCGCGCCGATCAAACCCCGGCGGGTGCGCCGCTCCTCCGTTCCGGGCACCGTGTATTCCTGCGTGTAGGCGTAGAAGGACGGCTCCGCATCCTGCACGACTACCTGGTCGCGAATCCAGCCCGCCAGCGCTTCCGCCGCACGGGTGTAAACGTTGTGCTGCGGCGCATCGTCGGGCAACGCGCGGCCCTTTTCGACGGCGATCAAATTGTGGGGATCGGCCGCGTAATACTTCTCCTGCGCTGCGGGCGAAATCTTGTCGTACGGCTGGGTCAATACACGGTCGTAGAAAATGCGCGAGCCGTTGTAGCGATAAGCGCGGAAGGGATGAACCTGGGCCATGAAGTCTCCGGTGTCGGTATGAGCCGCATCTGCATGTTTACCAGTTTACGCGAACTACTCCTGTTTCCGAACAGGCGGCAGATTCGGGATGGAGGCGCTTTCCCGCTAGCGGCACCGACCCTTGTGACTTGGCCCGCTTAACTACCGTCCGCCCGGAATCGTGCTTCTTACGTCTCTACTTCTTACCTCCAACTCCTAACTTCGGCCTCACCGCAGCATAGGCTGCAGCAGCTTCGCGACCCATACTCCGAAACTTTCCTGCGGTACGGGATCCACGCCGGTCGCAGCGTATCGCGGACAAAACGGTGGCGGTCGTTGCCGGCTTCGAGCGGCACGTCGGTCACCGCCGCGAACGCCCCTTCCTGGATATGTTGGCGGTATATGGCAGCAGCTTGGCGTCGGCGGGCGCACGCATCACCGAAAGCGTTTGCGTGCATTTGTCGAGACGCTCCCACAACCGTGCCTGCTTGAAGACTTGCGAACAGTAGCCGCGGAGTTGCCTTCGGCTGCCGGGAAGCCCGGCGCGCGGTCGGCACGCGGCACGGCGATGTACAGGGTGTACCGGCGGTCCACTTCCGCGTCGAGATCCGTCGCCCCCGTTCCCTGGGGATTCGGACACTGGAATCGTCCCACGCATCACGCCGTCGAGCTTACGCAGGCGCCGGAGATTCGGCGCCGGCCCCCGCCGCGGATCCGCCGTATCTGTTCCGATGGCCCGCAACATCGTGGAGTTCTGCCGGCAGCGCTTATCTTTTCAGTTAAAACCATATTCCCGTTTTGCAAATCGAATCGAACTCAATTGGAACCATCGCCTGGTTTCCGCCGGTCCCGCTCCGAACGCCACCCCGCCCGCAGAAGTTGGAAACCAAAAGGAAAGGGCCCCTAAATAAGCTACCCGAGGCCCTTTCGTCGATCTTCGGAGGTGTTCAGCCTGAAATCCCGCTGGCCAGACTAGCGCTTCTTTTTCTTCCCGCCGCTCTTTTTCGCGGTGCTCTTTTTCGC
>Ga0182024_10001993_pt1 | contig 51483 bp, 53 predicted proteins | sample P32metaG_FD_120480 | JGI IMG/M metagenome (GOLD analysis project Ga0182024, IMG submission 120480) | Permafrost microbial communities from Stordalen Mire, Sweden - P3-2 metaG (Illumina Assembly) | ecosystem: Environmental > Terrestrial > Soil > Wetlands > Permafrost | place: Sweden: Stordalen... | reverse complement strand
GGGCTCGCATTCACGCTCAAGAAGATGGGGACGCACCCCATCACGGTCCAGTGGCCGGAGGAGCAGAAGCCGGTATCGCCTCGCCATCGTGGGCGGCACATCCTGCACCGGTACGACAACGGCCTCGAGCGCTGCATCGGCTGCGAGCTGTGCGCCGCCGCCTGCCCGGTCGGCTGCATCTACGTCCTCGCCGCCGAGAATGACCCCAAGGCACCGATCTCTCCGGGGGAGCGCTACGCCGAGCGCTACGAGATCAACCTGATGCGCTGCATCTACTGCGGGTACTGCGCCGAGGCATGCCCGACCGAGGCCATCACGCTTGGCCCGCGCTTCGAGCTGGCTGACTATCGCCGCGAGCGGACGGTCGTCACCAAGGCAGAGCTGCTCGAATCGTGGCCGGGATTCACCCAGGCGCAGCGTCCGCCGAGCCCGGTGGGCGCGGGTGCCGATCAGACCGGCCGCGAGGACCTCGACCCCGGCGTGCGCCCGCGCGCTGCGTGGTCCTCACAGGAGAACGCGCTCGACACCGAGACCGCGCCGCTCCCGGGCGAGCTCGGCGTGCCCGTCGATGTGCCGACGGTCATCGAGCCGGGCGCGGGGAAGACGAGGTGACGGTCCTCTTCGCAGTGGTGATCGCGCTCGCCGCCGTCAGCTCACTCGGCGTCGTGCTCTCCCGTCAGACCATCTATTCGGCGCTCAGCCTGGTGCTGACGGTGTCGATGCTCGCGGTGCTCTTCCTGCTCCTCAACGCGCAGTTCCTCTTCGCTGTGCAGCTGATCATCTACGCGGGCGCGGTGATGGTGCTGTTCGTGTTCATCGTGGCGCTGCTGAGTCCGGATGCCGAGGACCGCCCGACGCTGGACCTTCGCGCCATCATCGGCATCCTCGGGGTCATCCTCGTCACGGGGCTCGTGTTCATCGCGGCTCGCAACGGAATCACCTACAACACCAATGGATTTCATGCGATCCAGGTGGGTAGCGCGAGCAATCCGTACCACACCTTCAGCTTCCCGCCCGACGCCGTGAACAACGCGGGCAACGTGCAGACACTTGCCAGTCAGCTGTTCACCAACTACCTGCTCCCCTTCGAGATCACCTCGATGCTCCTGCTGGTCGCAGCCATCGGCGCTGTCTACCTGACCAGGCGCTCGAGTCAGTGACGGAGCATCGAGGATGCTGAATCCGAATCTGTTTCCGTACCTGCTCGGCCTCTCTGCCTTTCTGTTCTCCGTCGGCGCCATGGGCGTGCTCATCCGGCGCAACCCGATCGTTGTCTTCATGTGCATCGAGCTGATGTTGAACGCCGCCAACGTCGCGCTGGTGGCATATGGCCGCTTCCTCAACAGCCAGGAGGGTCAGATCTTCGCCCTCATGGTGATCGTCGTCGCAGCCGCGGAGGTCGTGGTCGGCCTGGCGCTGATCACGCAGATCTTCCGGCTTGGCCGCGAGCTCGACGTCGATGACCTGAGCGAGATGAAAGAGTGACCGTCAGCACCGCCTCCACGCTCGTGGTCCTGGTGCTGCTCTTCCCCCTGCTCGGCGCGGCGCTGAACGGGCTTCTCGGCCCGGTGCTCGGGCGGCGCTTCGTCAACATCGCCGGGACAGTCTCGATCTTCGCGTCCTTCCTGGTGGCATGCCTGGTGCTCGCCAACGTCGTCGGTGCACCCGCCGGCCACGGAGCCATCACCGTGCGGCTCTGGGACTGGATCGATCTCGGGGGCGGCACCAACCTGTCGGTGGGCATGGACTTCACGCTCGATGCCCTGAGTGCGCTGATGCTCATGGTCATCACCGGGGTCGGCTTCCTGATCCACGTGTACAGCGTCGGCTACATGGAGCACGACGAAGGGTTCGCACGCTTCTTCAGCTACATGAACTTCTTCATCTTCTCGATGTTGACGCTCGTGCTCGCGGCGGACCTGGTGATCCTCATCGTCGGTTGGGCGCTGGTTGCGTTGAGCAGCTACCTGCTCATCGGGTTCTGGCACGACCGCCCCACCGCGGTGGCGGCGGCCCGCAAGGCATTCATCACGCAGGTGATCGGCGACGTCGCGCTGGTGATCGCTGCGTTCCTCATCTTCCTCAACACCCACACCCTGAGCCTGCCCAACATCTTCGCGCGGACGCAGGCGTTCCCCGCAGGCGGTGCGCTCGTCACCGGGATCTGCGTGCTGCTGGCCATCGGTGCCTTTGCCAAAAGCGCGCAGTTTCCGCTGCACACATGGTTGCCCGATGCGATGGAGGGTCCGACGCCCGTCTCAGCGCTGATCCACGCGGCCACCATGGTCACGGCCGGCGTGTACCTCATCGCACGGTTCCACGTGCTGTTCAACCTCGCGCCGGTTGCCGAGGGCCTCGTGGCGTGCGTCGGCATGGGGACGGCCGTGATGGCGGGCATCATCGCGCTCTCGCAGATCGACATCAAACGGGTGATTGCCTACTCGACGATGTCACAGATCGGCCTGATGATCTACGCGGTCGGCATCGGCGCGTACTCCGCGGGCCTGTTCCACTTCGCGATGCACGCGGTGTTCAAGGCCCTGCTCTTCATGGCGGCGGGCAACGTGATCCATGCCCTGCACGACGAGCAGGACATCCGCCTCATGGGCGGCCTGCGCGCGCGGATGAGATGGACCCACCTGGCCTTCGGCGCCGGGTCACTCGCGCTCGCCGGCTTCTTCCTCTTCTCAGGGTGGTTCAGCAAGGAGGACCTGCTCGGATTCGGCACCGTGTCCGGCCCGGGGCCGGCACCGTGGATCCTCTACGCGGTGGGCGTCGGCGTCAACGTGCTCACCGGGCTCTATGCCTTCCGTCTCTACTTCACGGTGTTCCACGGCGAGCCCCAGACCGCACGTGGCTTCGGTGTCAAGGAGGCGGGGTATCCGATGCTGATCCCGGTGGTCATCCTTGGTGTCCTCTCCGTCATCGTCGCGTGGCCACTCCAGTTCCCGCTCCCCAATACACTCCACGTGTTCAGCGACTTCCTCAGCCCCGTCTTCGCCGGGGCGCAGTCGCCGCTGCTGCACGATCCTGCGTTCGGACTCGCGCTTGTCGGTCTCGTGATCGGTACCGCGGCGAGCTTGATCGGCATCGGACTTGCGACACGCCTCTGGTACGAGCATCGTCCGGACCCACAGGTCGTCCTCGCGAGGCTGCCGCGCGTCATCCCACTGCTCTCGTACAACAAGTTCTACTTCGACGAGCTCTACGACCGCGCCCTCGTGCAACCGGTCAGGGCCGTCGCCCGCACGGCGAGACGCGTCGTCGAACCGGACGTGATGGATGGATGGGTTGAGGGAATCGGTGGCCTGCTGCGCGGCTTCAGCCTCGACCTGCGCACCGTCCAGACCGGGCTGATCCGCGACTATGCCTCGATCTTCACGGTGTTCGCCGTGGTGCTCGTCGTCGTGTGGGTGTTCATCGCACGATGAACCACATCCCCTGGCTCACGCTGCTCATCGTCATTCCCGGCGGGGCGGCGATCCTGCTGCAGCTCGTGCCTCGCCGCATGACGGGCGTGGTGAAGGGTGTCACCGTCGCCACGACACTGGCGGGCGCGGTCATCGTCACCCTGCTCCTCCTCTGGATGCCCGGGAACAAGGCGACGAACGGTCCCCTGCCACTGCATTTCCAGGAGACTCACGCATGGCTGCCGGCGATCAGCGCCACGTACCACCTCGGTATCGACGGGATTTCCGCGTGGCTGCTCGCACTCAACGCGGGCGTGTTCCTGCTCGGTGCGCTCGCGATCTCACGAAAGACGACCGACCGCCTGCGCTTCTACTGCACGCTCGTGCTGCTGACCGAGGCCGCCACCACGGGAGTGCTGCTGTCGATCGACCTGCTGCTCTTCTACATGTTCTGGGAAGGGATGCTCGTTCCCCTCTACGTGCTGCTCAGCAACTGGGGCGGGGACAAGCGAGGCCCGGCGACCATGAAGTTCATCGTCTACACGGTCGCCGGCAGCCTGCTGATGCTGGTCGCGATCATCTATCTCCACATCCAGTCACCGTCTGGCTCCTTCGACCTCGAGAGCATCCTCGCCCAGCCGATCAGCTCGGGCACACCCTTCGTCATCCCGCTCATCCACGTCACCACCTTCACGCCCAAAGAGCTCGCGTTCATCTGCTTCGCGCTCGCGTTCGCGATCAAGATGCCGATCGTTCCGCTCCACACCTGGCTCCCCGATCTCTACGAGGCGTGCCCGCCTGCGGTGCTGGTGTTCTTCGCCGGCGTCGTCGGCAAGCTTGGTGCATACGGGTTCATCCGCTTCGCGGTGACGCTTTTCCCCGGGGAGATGGAGAAGTACCGGTTCGTGCTCGCGGGTTTCGCCGTGCTCAGCATCATCTACGGGGCGCTGATGGCGCTTTCGGAACGCGACATCAAACGCATCGTCGCGTACGCGAGCCTGAGCCACCTCGGCTTCATCGCGCTCGGCATCTTCTCGCTCACCAACAACGGGATCAACGGCGCGGTGATCCAGATCATCAACCACGGCATCATCATCAGCGCGCTCTTCCTCATCGTCGGGTTCGTCGAGGCGCGCACCGGGACACGCGACATCGGGGAGCTGTCAGGCCTCGAGCGCCGAATGCCCTGGCTGTATTTCTTCTTCCTGGTGGCGACACTCGCAGGGCTCGGCATGCCCGGGATGAACAGCTTCGTCGGCGAGTTCACGATCATGCTCGGGGCATTCCAGCTCAACTGGGTGTACGCCGTCCTCGCAGGGGGCGGCGTGATCCTGGCCGCGTGGTACATGCTCCGGCTTCACCAGGGGCTCATGCATGAGCCACCCAAGCCTCGCACCGAAGGGGTGCACGATCTCCACATCGGCGAGGGCCTGCTGCTGGTGCCACTCGTCGCACTGATGATCTTCATCGGGCTGTATCCCAAACCGATCACCGATGTCTCCAAGGGATCGGTGAGCACGTACGTCAGCCTGATACAGCCCGCCGCGTCGAACTCGAGCACGCAGTGATGCTGTCAGCAACGTACCCCGTCCCACTCTCGTTCCCGGGCGGGCGTGACCTCGTCGGGATCCTCCCCGAGCTCGTCCTCGGCGGGGCATTCCTGCTCCTGATGCTCCTCGATCTCGTCGTCCCGCCATCGAAGCGGACATGGCTTGCGGGTCTCGCGCTGCTCGGGATCGCAGCTACATTCGGGGTGACGGTATGGGCATGGTTCGATGCGAACCCGGGACGGCTGGTCTACTCCGGTTCATTCGCCTACGACCGCTTCGCGCTGTTCGTCGACGCAATCCTGTTGGTGAGTGCGGCGCTCGTGGTGATGATCAGCCCGAACTATCTGAACCGGCGGGGCATCCACCACGGTGAGTACTACGCGCTGATCCTGGCCGCCACCATCGGGATGATGCTGCTCGCCGGTGCGACGAGCCTCATGGTGATCTTCCTGGCGATCGAGCTCCTGTCGCTCGCGCTCTACGTTCTCAGCGGCTTCTCACGACACGAGGAACGGTCACAGGAGGCCGCGCTGAAGTACCTGCTGCTGGGCGGATTCGCGTCGGGTTTCCTCCTCTTCGGCATGGCTCTGATCTACGGGGAGACGGGGCACACCCAACTGGCCCAGATCGCCGCGGCGATCCAGAGCCAGACCACCATCGCGGTCGATCCGCTCCTGCTCGCAGGGGTCCTACTGCTGTTCATCGGCTTCGCGTTCAAGGTGTCCGCGGCGCCGTTCCACTCGTGGACGCCCGACGTCTACCAGGGCGCGCCGACATCGGTCACGACGTTCATGAGCGTCACCACGAAGGTCGCCGCGTTCGCCGCCCTTGTCCGCGTCTTCACGTACACGTTCGATGGTGGCGGGATCCACTTCTACCAGCACTGGGAGCCGGTCGTCGCTCTGGTGGCCATCACCTCGATGGTGGTCGGCAACATTGCGGCGCTGACACAGACGAGCGTCAAGCGGATGCTCGCCTACTCGAGCATCGCCCAGGCCGGGTACATCCTCATCGGCGTCGCGGTCGGACCGGTGCTCCTGCCGTCGGGGCAGACCAGTTCCCTGGGGACGATCGCCGTGCTCTACTACCTGGCGGCGTACGCGGTCGGCAACATCGGGGCGTTTGCGGTCATCACCATCATGGCGGGCCGCGGGGAGGACCTCGACAGCTATGACGGCTTGCGTGGCCTGGCGCATCGCCGGCCCTTCGTTGCCGCCAGCATGGCACTCTTCCTGTTCTCGCTCGGCGGCTTTCCGCCGACGGCCGGGTTCTTCGGCAAGTTCCTCGTCTTCACCGCCGCCATCAACGCGGGTCAGGTTCCGCTCGCGCTCTGGGGCATCGCGACCAGCGCCGTGTCGGCGTTCTACTACCTCCGCGTCGGATTGCTGATGTATCAGCGACCCCCGGCAGGAGCCGAGGAGTACCGCTGGTCGCGGCCCGGGTTCTCGGGGAGTGCCGTGCTGGTGGCCACGACGGCCGGGACCCTCATCCTCGGAGTCATGATCGTGCTCGTCTACACGGCGGCGAGCGCGTCGCTCAAGGGGTTGATCGTGTGAACGAGGAATTGCTCAAAGGCTTCACGGAGATCGTGAACCCCGACGGCATCACCGGGGACGTGGTGAGCCCCGCCGACGAGCACTCCCTCATCCTCGTCGCCGGCTTCTGCCATCAGCACGGCGTTCCGATCAGTGTGACCAGCGGCGCACCCGCGACGCCGGGCGGATCCCCCGAGCGCGGAGGGATCATCCTCAGCGTGCACCGGCTGGCCGACATCCAGGTCGCGGCACCTGGTCTCACCGTTCGTGCCGGCGCGGGTGCGCCGGTTACCCGGGTTCGATCCGCGGTGGCCAAGGACAAGCTGGTGGTGGTCGGCCTGAGCGCCGAGACGGGGTCGGCACACGTCGGCACCCTCGTGGCTCGCGGCGAAGTGCCACGCCGTTCGCTCTCGGGCGTCGAGGCGGTCCTCTCCACAGGCGAGGCGGTCAAGGCGGGGGGCGCTGCGCTCAAGGACGTCGTGGGGTACGACCTCATCGCGGCGCTGCTCGGGAGCGCGGGTCGCCTGGCGATCATCGCTGCGATCACGTTCCGGCTCGAGCCGGCCGCGGCGCGGACGGCGACCTCGAGGCCGCCGGGGACGCGCACCTGGCAGCCGGCGCTCGCAGGCGCCTTCGATCCGAAAGGCCTGCTGCGCTCGGCCGCATTGCGGTGAAGGGCACATTCAGGGAGGCCGCCGGGAAGTACTGGCACGAGTACACGCGGATGCGGACCGCGATCTTCCTGCTGCTCGGCATCCTCGTCATCGTCCTCATCGGGTCGTTCGTCCCTCAGCAGAACACGTCGGATCCCGGCAAGGTCGAGGCGTTTCTCACGGCGTGGCCGAACCTCAACCTGCTCTTTGCGGACCTGCAGCTGCCGCTCACGCAGGTGTTCGTCTCGCCGGTCTTCTACGTGTTGCTCGGACTGCTCTACATCTCGCTCGGTTGGTGCGTCATACGGCGCGGACGCGCGCTGATCATGCGGACTGCGCGCGGATACAAACGCACACCGCAGTACTGGGGCGAGTGGGGATCGTGGTTGTTCCACACCTCGTTCTTCCTCCTGCTGATCGCGGTCGTGTGGGGGAAGGCGACGGGGTACCAGGGCCTCGTGACCGTGACCCAGGGGCAGAGCTTCACGAACACGCCCGCGGGATACGACACCCTGCAGCAGGGGCTGCTGTTCCACGGGAACTACGCCCCCTTCACGTTGCGCCTCAACAGCTTTGAGGCGACGTATGCGGCCAATGGCGAGGCCAGCAACTATGTCAGCAACGTCACGGTCTTCGACCGTGGCAAGAAGGTGGAGACCAACAACATTCTCGTCAACGACTTCCTCAGCATCGACGGCGTCAACGTCTACCAGCAGGACTACGGATGGGCGCCGACCATCGTGGTGAAGAATCCAGCCGGGCAGACCGTGTACGACGGCTCCATCCAGTTCTTCGACGACGCCAACAACGTCGGGAACAAGGCGTTGGGGGATGGGGTCCTCAAGGTTCCGGACTTCGACTACACGATCCCTGGCGCAACCCAGGCGGTGCAGCTCGGCGCCAAGATGTCGTTCTTCCCCGACGCGACGGTGATCCCGTCGGTCGGCACCAACGGGGCAATCGACCCCACCGCAACCGCGTACGGACCGGGTGGCGTCGCCCCGCGTAACCCGGTCATCGAGATGCAGCTCTACGTCGGCAATCTCGGACTCAATAGTGGAACGCCGCAGAACGTCAATCAGCTCGACACCGATGCGATGACCCCGTATTTCGCCAATGCTCAGGTCATCCCGATCGCGCTCGGCCAGACGCTGCCGCTCCCGATCGATACCCAGGGTGGCAAGACCGTCGACTTCACGATCTCCTTCCCGTCGGTGTCGCAGTACTCGCTGTTCCAGGTGAACGACGACCAGGGTGTGCTGCTCGTGTACACGGCGTTCATCCTGATCATGACCGGACTGCTCACCAAGCTCTACCTGCGCCCCTTCCTCGAGCGCCGGCAGCGCATGCGACGCCAGCCCGTCACCCTCGATCGCCGCTGGTCGTCGGACTCGAGCGGCGAGCCTCAGGCACCCGACCGAGAACCTGCCTCGGTCTGATCGGGCTCCGGCGCAAGCTCGGCGATCCGTGCCGGAGCAAGGTAGGTGAGGCGTTGCAATGCCTTGTCCTCGTAGTCGAGCTGGAGGAGGCCGCCTTTGGCGCATTGGAGGCGGTGGAGCGCATAGCGCGGCCGCCCGTCGGCGGTGACCCAGAATCCCTGGATCGGGTCGCCATGGCTCACGCAGATGCCGCCGTCACCCGGATGATCGTCGAGCAGTCGCATCAGCGGTCGCTGAACGCGCGCGGCCAGCTCCTCCACGCTCTCATCGTTGGACAGAAGACCCGGCCACACCATGTGGATCAGCCAGAGGGGGCGGCGCCACGGGACCTGTTTGGGCGGGACCCCCTGGAGATACAGCCCGAAGCGCGTTTCGATCAGGTCATCCGTATAGGTGATCGGGACGGAGTCCAGGTACGACGCGATGATCTCCGACGTCTGGCGGGCGCGCTCGAGCGGGCTCGAGTAGATCTGGCGGGCTCTGGTGCCTGCGAAATACCTGCCGAGCGCGTGGGCCTGCCTGACCCCTTTCTCGCTGAGCGGAAAGTCCGGGAGGTGCCCGTAGAGGACGCCGTCAGGGTTGCGGACGTCGCAGTGGCGAACCAGGGAGAGGCGGGTCGAGACCGGATCTTGGCTCACTCATGGCGATGCTACGGGATGTCACTTCGCCGAGGCGTGTGGGACGCTCCCGGGTCGCGCGAGGCGCGATTGGTGCGTCACACCCGGATGTCTTCACAATAGAGCGCGTGGCGCGCCGGTGCGCGGACGCAACAACGCGCAGGACCAGAACCCCATGTCCGAGATCCCGGCACGCATGAAGCGCAACCTGCATTTTGTCCTGCCTGTTGCGCTCTACCTGCTGCTGCGTATCCCCTCACTCATCGAGCCGCAGTGGTATCAGGATGAGGCCGGGTACGCGTCCACCGTCTGGCTCACCCATCTCGGGTACGGCCTCTACGTCGATGCGTGGAACAACAAACCGCCGCTCCTGTTCGGTATCTACGGCCTCAGCCAGTTGCTCTTCGGGACGAGTGAAACGGGGTTGCACGCCCTCACGATCCTGAGCGGTCTTGCCGCGGAGATCGCGGCACTCTGGGGCATGGCACGGCTCTTCTCGACAAACGCGGCGTTGTGGGCCGGCCTCGCCATCGCGGTGATCATCGGTTCACCGATGCTCGACGGCAACCTGGCACTCCCCGAGAGCCTCCTGATCGGTCCGGTGACGGTCGCTGCGGTGTGGTTCCTCGTCTCGTGCGCCGGTCCCGCAGCGCGGCACCCGCGCGCGATCACACTCGCGTCGATCGGGGTGCTGCTCGGATGCGGATTCCTGATCCAGCAGACCGTCCTCGCCGACATCGCCTCGGTCATGCTCTGGTGCCTGGTGCGCCGCAACTGGCGGTCGATGCTGCTCGTGGGCGGAGCGTTCGTGATCACCGTCGTAGCGGTCATCGTTCCGTTCGTGGTGACCGCGGGTGTGCACAACGTCTGGTTCGCGTTGGTGTCGTCGTACGGGGATTATGTGAGTGACGCGCTGGGCAACGGGCTGGCTTCGTACATCATCCGCATCGGCATCGTCATTGCCATGGTCGCGGTTGCGTTTTTCTACCGCAACGCGGAGGACAGTCGCCTCGAGCTCATCCGCATCTGGGCGACCGCGCTGCTGTTCACGGCGATTGCGGCCGGGTACTCGTACGAGCATTTCCTGCTGCCCGTCATGATTCCCTTGGTGCTGCTCGTCACCGGGCTGATCTCGCGCCACCACGACCGTCTCTTGCAGCGGGTGCGGCGGCCGCGGGTGCTCGTTGCGAGTGCCCTGCTCGCTGTGATCGCGTCCACCGGGTGGTCGCTCTTCGCAGCCGGCCTGCGATCGACGTCGTGGAGTTTCGGCTACTACGCCAACGCGGTCGGCTACGTATCGGGTTCGATCTCACAGCTCGAATACGACACGTACTTCGGCGCCCTCAACTACGGCGAGCGCCAGGCCGAGGCGTGGATCAGCAGCCACAACCTGGTCGGTGCCACCGCGATGTTGTGGGCGAATCTGGCGTGGCCACTGGTCGATGAAGAGCTCGTGCCGCCGACGCGCAGCGGTCCGCTGTATGTGACCCTCGCGCTCGAGAAGGGCACGGCCGGGATCCTCTCGCGGATGGATGCGGCGCCGCCGGAGCTGATTCTCGTCACGCCGTACCGTATCGAGAACCTTGCGGACATCCGCGGCTTCATCCGAAGCCACGATTACAGACTCGTCATGGATGCGTACGGGATCGAGCTGTACGAGCGATCAGACGGCTGATCGGCGAACGTCGTGCCTGCGGGGGGTGGCTGCGCTGAGCCGGGTCGGCGTGCGCTCGATATAAATCGTGTCCGGACCAACGCGGTACACCGCGACGTAATACCGCGCGAGGACCGGCAGGATGGACGACCGCTGGAGCAGGCTGAACGCGTTGGTGACGATCACGTGGGGTCGATGGCGCGCAACGTACGAGCCGATCGCAGCACCTTTCCCCAGCATCACGTCATCGTTGAAGAGACTCACGGTCGGCAGCACGGTGTGCAGCGGCGTGAGCAGGTAGATCCATTCGTCCGCCACGTTCCACACCACCCCGGACGAGTTCGCGTCGTGGTGCGCGACGAGCCAGCTGGCGACAGCCTGGTCAAGAACGACACCGCTCGCGAAGCTGTCCTGCCACCGGGTTCGTTCGGAGCTGTTCACCAGGCCGGAGTAGCCGTCGACGTAATACGTCGAGAGGCTGCGACCGTTGATCCAGTACGAGCCGGCGTAGGAGCCTTCGACGGAAGCAAGGAGGACGCCCGCCGCAAGCACGACCGAGCCCAGGAGGAGCACCGGCCTGCGAGCGTGCGTCGTGAGCGCAGCCGAGCGATGCCACGGCGTGGCCGCGAGCGCCGCGCACACCCACGGAATTGATGGCAGCAGCAGGTGCGGGTATGGAAAGTGGGCGGATCCCGCGACGAGGAGGTCGATTCCTGCCAGCACCCAGAGCATCCAGAAGCTGTTGCGGGTTCGGCGTGCGATCAGCGCCGCACCGAGCACGATCGCGATCAAACCCCCGGCGATGCCGGCAAAGTGGACCACGCGGGCCGCAAGCGTCAGCGGCAGGGAGTTGTGCGCGTAGATCCCGTAGAAGGCGACGGTGGCGAACCAGGTGGGGCCGATGCCCGATGCGACGATCGTCGGCACCAGCCAGAGCAGCGTCACCGCAAGCCCGGCGCCGAGGAAGCGGAGCAGATCGCGCCAGCGGCTGGGGCACGCGATGAGCAGGATGATGCCGATGGCGGCGACATCCGCGATGACCGTCTGTTGCATCCCAAGCGCAATCGACGCCAGGAATCCCGCAAGATACGGCGCCCAGCGGTGCCGCGCGGCCCACCGGGGGGACGCGATGTGGACGAGCATGAGCATGCCCGCCCAGGTGGTGAGGCCGATGAGCGCTCCTTCCGGTAGGAAGAGCTCGGAATCGAAGAGGGGCGGCCCGATGATCAGCGCGGCAAGCACGCAGGCAACGCCTGCCCGCAGCCGCGATCCCGACAGCCGGGCCACCCCCCAGCCGACGGCGATCACGACCGCGATGGCGCTCGCGAACGGGACGAGGTGGATCGCCGCCTCCGAGTACCCGAGAAAGTGGGTCACGATCCCGTAGATCCAGTACTGGACCGGCGGCTTGTTGTCCCACGCGCCCGGAGACACGTAGAGATCGCCGCCGCCGAAGACGGTGCGTCCGACATACGCGTACACGCTCTCGTCGGAGTACCAGTGCGGTTCGAGGAACGCGGGAATGCGGAATGCCACGACCATTGCGATCCCGGCCGCAACCGCCGCCCAGGGGGTCGATGTCGTTGCCTTGTCGCGCACGCCGTCGCCGGATGTCCCCATGAAGAAAGTCTGCCTTCCCTGACACTGGATCAACTGGACTGGCGCCCCCGGTAGGAGTCGAACCCACGGCCGTCGAGTTAGAAGCTCGCTGCTCTATCCGCTGAGCTACGGGGGCGCGCGGCGAGTGTACCTGCGGCGAATCATCCGAACCGCCGGCCAGTGCGCCATATAATCGCCGAGCCTCCTCTCCGGAGTCTCATGGTGGCCATAGCTCAGCTGGTTAGAGTGCCAGGTTGTGGCCCTGGAGGTCGCGGGTTCGAATCCCGCTGGCCACCCCAACTCCTCGCCACAGCCACCCGACGATGACGGCAGACGAGACCGGCGACCATGTCGCGCGCAACCGTGCGGCCTGGAACCAGTCGGCATCGACCTGTCGGAGAACCAGCTTGCCACGGCGCGCGCTCTCCAGGACGAGCACGACCTGCATTTCCCGCTCATTCAATGCAGTGCCGAAGCCGTGCCCCTCGCGGATGCCAGCTTCGACCTGGCCATCAGCGAATACGGCGCGGCGATCTGGTGTGACCCATATCGCTGGATCCCCGAGGCTGCCCGGCTGCTCCGTGGCTCAGGATTCGACATCGAGGACCTGATCGAGCTCCGCCCATCAGGCGACATGACCACGCAGTATCCGTTCGTCACGCTGGAGTGGGCCAGGCACCGGCCTTCGGAAGAGATCTGGGTGGCCCGGCGCAGGCATGGCCCGGGCAGCGAGGTCCGTAGACTGCCGAACCATGAATGACGATCGCTGGGACGCCGTCGACGCATACACGACCAGCCTGCTGCAACCGAACGACGCGGTGCTCGAGGCGGCCATTCGGGACAGCGCGAGCCTGCCGAACATCGCGGTGTCGGCTGCGCAGGGGCAGTTTCTCCACCTGATCGCGCGGGCGATCCACGCGCGGCGCATCCTCGAGATCGGTACGCTCGGGGGGTACAGCGCGATCTGGCTGGGGCGCGCGCTCCCTGACGACGGGCGCCTGATCAGCCTCGAGCTCAATCAGCAGCACGCCGAGGTGGCGCGGGCCAACGTCGCGCGCGCCGGTCTGGACGGCAAGGTCGAGGTGCGTGTCGGCGCTGCCCTCGACAGCCTCGCCACGCTCAAGGCCGAAGGCGGCGAGCCCTTCGATCTCACCTTCATCGATGCGGATAAGCGCAACACGCCCGCGTACTTCAGCGCTGCCGTCGATCTCTCCCATCCCGGTAGCCTCGTGGTCGTCGACAACGTGGTGCGTCAGGGGAAGCTCATCGACACCGAGTCGGACGACCCCGATTCGGAGGGCATGCGCCGGCTGATCGAGCAGATGGGTGCAGAACGGCGCATCGTCCCAGCATTGATACAGACCGTCGGTGTCAAGGGCTGGGACGGATTCGCGTTCGCCCTCGTGGTGGGTTCCTAGACCGGGATCAGAGCGCCCGGGGCTCCCAGCGCGGAGGCGGTTCGGCGCGCTGCCGCCGTGGCCACGTCGAGGGGAACCTCGCCTCCGTGCAGCAACGCCTCCGCGTGAGGCAGCCATGCGGCGTCATCCGCAAGCTCGGCGAGCGCCGGCTCGCCGCCCAGGCGGCACAGATACCGCGCCGCGATCCAGCCGAGGCGGCCACTGCCGGTGTCGGCAGCAAACTGATTTGCCTCCTCCGCGAGCCGCGCGCCGATCGCGAGCGTGCCCATCCGCCGCGCGATGCGACGCAGCGGCAACTGCCTCGCGTCCGCGTCGTCGATCCCGTTCAGCGCGCGCAGCTGGACCTCGATCCGCTGGAGCGCGTCGATGAGCACCCCGCCCAGCGGCGCGACCACTCCGCCCGCCGACACGCTCTCGGCGCGGCGTTCGGTGTCGCCGAGATAACCGGGCAGCGCGCCGTGCTCGATGGCGCGCTGCACATCGAGCGCGATGACATTGCCCGATCCCTCCCAGATCGCGTGCACATAGACATCGCGCAGGAGCCGGGCATCGGGCCAGTCCTCGATGAACCCGTTGCCGCCGCGAACCTCCATGCCCTCGGTGGCGCAGATCCGGGCACGCTCGGTCCCGTGCATCTTGAACAGTGGCGTCAGCAGTCGCAGCGCGTCGGTGGCCTCGCGATCGCCTGAGTCAGCGCGGTCAGACAGTTCGGCGACGCCCATCGCGGCGCTGAGCCCCGCGACCGAATCCACGACGAGGTCCGCCAGGGTGTCGCGCATCAATGGGTGCAGGTCCAGACGGCGCCCAAACGTCGATCGCCCCCGCGTGTGGGAGAGCGCCTCGAGCGCGTTGCGCCGCATCGCACCGGCGGTCGCGGTCGCGATGCCGATCCGGGTCGCGTTGACCATGTCCATCATCTGCGGGAGACCGCGCTCGAGCGCTCCCACCGGCCACGCGAAAGCGTCGCGCAGCCCGACCTCGGCCGACGCCATCGCGTGGGTGCCGAACTTCTCCTTGAGGCGATGGATGATGAACGTGTTGCGCGTGCCGTCCTCGAGCACCCGCGGCATCAGGAAGAGGCCCAGCCCACGCGGCCCCGGCGGTGCGCCCACCGGCCGTGCGAGCACGAGGATGAGGTCGCTGTGGGCGCAGCTCGCGAACCACTTCTCGCCGGAGAGGCGCCAGGTGCCGTCGCCGGCCGGCGTCGCGACGCTCTCGTTGGCGCCGACGTCGGAACCCCCGGCTTTCTCGGTGAGAAACATGGCCACCGTGAGGTGCTTGCCGGCGTCGTCGATGATGCCGGGGACGAACCGCGCGGCGAGAGCCGGGTCGTTGCGCTCGAGGCACCGAGCCGCGGCATCCATCATCCCGATGGGACAGCCGGTGACCGCCTGGTCGGACTCGAGCAGCAGGTAGAGCAGCGCGGTGCCCATGCTTCGAGGTGCGCGCTCGGTGAGCCCGCGCCACCCCGGTGCATACGCCGCCCGCACCGCGCCAAAAGCGAGGACCGTGGACTCGAGCTCCTTGTACGCGGGATGGAATTCGATCTCGTCGACCCGCTCGCCGCGTCCGTTGTAGGAGCGGAGCACCGGTGGATGCCGGTCGGCGGTCCGTGCCAGTGGCTCGATGACCCGCGGCACGAGCGTGCCGAGGTCTCGGAGCGCGCCATCGGCAACCGGCCAGAGGGCTTCGCCGACAGTCGTGCGGGTCAGCCAGCGCAGATGCTCGTCCGGCGAGTACCAGTCGGCCTCGTCGGCGGCGGGGATGTACCGTACTCCGGGATCAGACGGCAGCATCCATCGCACGATAGCGCGCTGCCGCCGTCACCACAGACCGCGGGCCTCGAAGACCCTCTTGAGGAGCCTCGGACGGTCAGTCATGATGCCGTCGACGCCGAGGTCGAGGAGAAACTCCATCTCAGTCTCGTCGTCGACGGTCCACACGTGCACCTGGAGCCCGGATCGATGAGCGGCCCGCACGAACCGCCTGTCGATGCGAAGCCGTCCCCAACGCTGCGGCACCTGGAGGCAGTCGGCGTGGAATCGCGGCATCCTGCCCGACCTCGAGGCGGCATATGCCAGTGCCGTCGAGACCTGGCCCATCGACGAACAGATCCGTCCACCTGCGAGTGCCCGAATACGGGCCACCCGGCGGTCCGAGAACGATCCGATGCACACACGACTGAAGGCGTTGAGACGGGTCACGAGCTTGACCAGCGGGGCGACCGTGTCATCCGCCTTGGCGTCGATGTTGAGGTACACGTCGTCCCAGCGGGTGAGCAGCTCCTCGAGCGTCGGGATCACGATCCCTTTGCCGCGAAACGGGAAGGTCACCCCGTCCGGGCTGAACGTGTATCCGGCATCAGCCTCGCGAACCTCGGCAAGCGAGAGCTGGCTGATCTTCCCCGCGCGGTCGGTGAGGCGCTCGAGACCGCTGTCGTGGAAGGCGAGCAGCACACCGTCGCGAGTCACGTGGACGTCGGTTTCCAGATAGCGGTACCCGATCGCGACGGCGGCTTCGAACGCGGGCAGCGTGTTCTCGGGAGCCTCGCCACCGCCCCCGCGGTGGGCAAAGGCGATCGTGGTCGATCCCTCGAAAAAAGAACGCTGCACCATGGACGGGGTCAGGGTAGCGGGAGGAGTCCCTAACGCACCCAGGTTCCCGCGCCGGACAGCGCGCTGAACAGCGGCCGCTGGACGCGCCCGTCGGCGACGCAGACGGCTCCCACCCCGCGGAGCCGGGCCTCGGCGCTGGCGCGGAGCTTGACCCGCGCTCGGCCGCCGATCGCCGGGATGAGGTGTTCGGCCTCGCGAGGCGAGAGCCGTCCGATGAGTGTCGTCTCGTCGGCGGGATCACGGAGGAGCCCTGGCGTGTCCGCGAAGATGAGGAGCGACGTTGCGCCGAGTGCGACTGCGATCTCAGCGGCGAGACGGTCCCCGTCGACGTTGATCGCGGTCCCATCTTCGGCAGCGATCGGCGGGCAGATCACCGGCGTGATTCCTGCCGCGAGCAGCCTGCCGAGCAGCACCGCGTCGACGGCGTCGATGCTCCCGACGTGGTTGTCGTGGAGCACCTTCGTTCGCCCGTTCTCACGGATGCGCAGCGCCGGTCGCCGCGTTCCCGAGACGACACCGCCGTCAAGGCCGCACAGGCCGAAGGCGTTGACGCCGAGCTGACGGAGCCGCTCGACGATCCGCTTGTTCGCCCTCCCCGCGTAGGCCATGAGGAAGTGATCCATGGTCGTCGCGTCGGTGAAGCGGCTCACGTCGCCCCGCTCCGACTCGACCATGCGCGGCGGGCTGCCGAGCCGGGTGGAGAGGTCGTCGAGGTCCCGGCTCGCTCCGTGCACCACGATGGTCTGGTCGGTCGTCGTCGCGATGTCCTCGAGGAGCGGGTCGAGTCGGCGAACACTGCCGCCGATCTTCACGACGATCATCAGATGGGATACAGGCCGCCGAATTCGAGGCCGACCGTCTCGGTGAATCCGTGTCGGATGTTGCACGCCTGCACCGCCTGGCCCGCCGAGCCCTTGACGAGATTGTCGAGCGCGGCGGTGACGACGACACGGCGCGAGTGCGGGTCGCGTTCGAAGCTGACGTCGCAGTAGTTGGTGCCGGAGAGCAGCTTCGGCGATGGCGAGCGGTGGAGTCCGTTGCGCGACTTGACGATACGGACGAACGGTTCCGCGCCATACCGCGATCGATAGACGCGCCAGAGGTCGCGATCGTCGAGGTCGGTGTTGATGAAGGCGTGGGCGGTGACGAGCACCCCGCGAACCGCTTCAACCGCTGTCGCCGAGAAGGCCACCGTCTGGCCCGCCGCGCCAAGGTGCAGTTCCTGGGCGATCTCCGCCGTATGCCGGTGGCCCGTGGGCGCATATGAGCGGATCTCACCGCTGCGGTGCGCATGGTGGGTCGCGTCGCCCGCTTGCGAACCGGCTGCCGACGAGCCGACCTTGGCTTCGACGACAACCGGTATCGCAGGATCAAGGAGGCCGGCGCAGGCGAGCGGGGCGAGCCCGAGGATCGAGGCCGTGGCGAGACAGCCACCCGTGGCGATGAGAGACGCGGACGCGATCTCCGCGCGGTGCGTCTCGGCGAGCCCGTATACCGCGGTCTCGAGCAGCCCCGGCGACGGGTGCGTCCAGCCATACCAGCGCGGATAGTCCCCCGCATCGCGCAGCCGGAAGTCGGCGCCGAGGTCGATCACGAGAGGCGCTGCCGCCCGCAATTGGTCGATGGCGCCGCTGGAGTCACCATGGCTCATCGCAGCGAACACGACGTCGACCTCGCGCAGCATCGTGCGTGATGTGAAGCGCAGCTCGGTCCGGCCGCGCAGCGGCGGGTGGGTGGCGGCGACCGCCTTGCCGGCGAGGCGCTCCGACGTGACCTGGACCACGTCGACCTCGGGATGGCCGTCGAGGAGGCGGAGCAGCTCGCCGCCCGCATATCCGGCGCCTCCCACCACGGTCGCCCGGATCATCCGCCGTCGCCCAGAGCGAGCGCGAGCACCGAGACGGCGCGCTCCAGCTCGGCGATCGACACGTGCTCGCGCGGGGTGTGATCGAGCTGTGAGTCGCCAGGTCCGTACGCGACGGCCTGGCATCCCCAGGCGGGAACGAGCACGTTGAGGTCGGACGTCCCCGTCTTCAGCTTGAACCGAGGCATTCCGCGCTCCGAACGGATGGCGCGCACGAAGCCGCGCGCGAGGGAGCTGGCGCGGTCCGTGCGGACGCCGGGCTCGCGGCCGAGGATGGTCACGTGGGCGCCGGGCGCCGAGGAGCGCGCGCTCTCGATCAGCGCCTCCACATCGCAGCCGGGTGGCGTGCGGACACCGACGTCGACGCTCGCTCGGTCGGTGAGCCCGTCACTCGTCGAGTCGAAGCGCAGCACTCGCACGTCCACCCGCTCGAAGACGCCCGCGTCGCCGTTCGCGTGCACGGCGCGGTCCTGGAGGGCGCGGACGAAGTCGACGCATCGGTCCGGCGCGCTCGGGTCGCGCCCGGCGCCGTGCGCCTGCGGCTGATCGAGCGTGGCGCGCAGCCGCAGGCTGCCCTTGTATCCGATGGTCACGGCGTCCCATCCGCTCGGCTCGAGAATGACCAGTGCCGACGGAGCGGCCATCGACTCGGCGAGGTGGCGCGCTCCCCGCGACGATGTCTCCTCCTCGACGGCGCCGACGACCACGAAGCGACGCGAACCGTCACGTGGTTGCCGGCTGACCGCGGCGATCGCTGTCGCAAGCGGCCCCTTGGCGTCCACGGCGCCACGCCCGTGGAGCAGGTCGCCGTCGCGGCGGACGTCGATGTGCCCCGGCACGGTGTCGATATGCCCGACAAGCGCGACCGTCTCGGGCCCGTCGCCCCACGCGGCCACGACGTTGCCGCTGGCGTCGACGTCGACCTCGAACCCCGCGCGCAGCAGCCGCGAGACGAGCAACGACGCAATGGCGTCCTCGTGCCCGCTCGGGCTCGGCACCGACAGCATCGCGGTGAGCAACTCCGCGACATCGACCCGAATGCCCGATGCAACATCGACTCCCGGCGACACGTCAGCCCCCAACCGCAACCGGTGCACCGCGCACGACCTCGCGAACGTGGTCGGCGACGCGCCCGGGGATGTCCACGCCGGTCACGTCGATCGAGTTCTTGAACTCCATGGTCGCGTTGACCTCGCTGACGAGCAGGCCGCCGCGATCCTCGAGCAGATCGATCGCGAGGACGCCGCCACCGACCGCCGCGGCGGCACGCAGCGACATCTGACGCAGGGTTGCATCGATGGGGCAGTCGCGCGTGCTGGCGCCGCGTGCGGTGTTGGTGACCCAATGGTCGGACTCCCGATAGATCGCGCAGATGACCTCGTCGCCCACAACGAATGCGCGGATGTCTCGGCCCGGCTTGTCGACATGCCGCTGCAGGTAGAAGACCGAATGCTCGGGGCCGCCGAGGAGTGCCTTGTGCTCGAACAGCGCCTCGGCCGCATCGCGGTCGTTGATCTTCGCGAGCAGACGGCCCCATGAGCCCGTGAGCGGCTTGAGCACCACCGGATAGCCCAATTCCTCAGCCGCGGACAACGCGGTCTCGGGAGTGAAGGCGATGGCGGTCGCAGGCGTGGGAACACCCGCTGCCTCGAGCGCGGCCGAGGTGTCCAACTTGCTTGCGCAGCGTGCAGCGACCGAGTGCCGGTTCACAGTGGGGACCTGCCACGACTCGAGCACTCGCGTGATGGCGAGCCCGCGCGTTTGCGAGATGCTCCGCTCGAGCACCGCATCCCACCGCCGTGTCGGTTGTGCGAGCGTGAGGGTCAGCTCCCGGTCGTCGACGATCTCGACGTCGAGGCCGCGATGCATGAGCGCGTCGCGCAGCAACTTCTCCTCGACGCGCACCCGCGAGCAGAGCAGCCCGATCAGCACGCGATCACTCACCCCAGTCCACCTCTTCGGGCGGAGCAAGCACGAAGCGGGGAGGATCGAGACCGACGACCTCGAGCTCAGCGTTGCACTCCGGGCAGGTCACCACCTCGCCACGTTCGGCTCCATCCTCGACCGGGACCGTCGCGTCGCATTCAGGACACACGCGCATGCTCCTCGAGTGCGGACCAACCGCCGTGCCTGATGAGGTCGATCAGCGACCCGGCTTCGATGATGCGCAGCGCAACGCCCGATGGCGGCTCGCCGTGGAGCGTCACCATCGATGTGGTGATGATCCCGGTGAGGGCGTCGACGCTCACCTCGTCGCCGTCGTGCAGGACGCGGTGCGCCTCGCCGCAGCGGATCACCGGCAGGCCGATGTTCACCGCATTGCGGTAGAAGATGCGTGCGAAGCTCGCGGCGATCACCGCCGCGACGTTGTTGCGCTTGATCGACAGCGGAGCGTGCTCACGCGAGCTGCCGCAGCCGAAGTTGCGCCCGGCGACGATGACATCGCCGGGTTGCACGGTCTCGGTGAAGTCCGGCCGTGCCTCGATCAGGCAGGCGCGTCGCAGCGCATCAGGATCGGTCGTGACGTTGTAGCGCCCCGGCATGATCGCGTCGGTGCTGACACCGTCACCGAGGAGAAACACGCGCCCGCTCACGAGACCGGCTCCAGCGTGGCAGGGTCCGTGATGGCACCGGCGAGCGCCGATGCGGCAGCGACCGCCGGCGACGCCAGGAAGATCTGTGCGTCCGGGCTGCCCATGCGCCCCGGGTAGTTCCGATTGCTGGTCGAGAGCACGCGCTCACCCGGGCCGACGACACCATGTTGCCGGCCCAGGCACGGGCCACATCCGGGGTTGAGCACCAGCGCACCAGCGCGCGCGAAGGTCTCGATGTACCCCGCAGTGAGCGCGTCGAGGTACACCCCGCGCGACGCGGGGACGACGATGGTCCGCGTCCTGGGATGCACCACCCGTCCCGACAGGATCGATGCGGCGATGGCGAGGTCGCTCAGCCTGCCGTTGGTGCAGCTGCCGATGAAGACCTCGTCGAGCGGTGTCCCCGCGACCTCGTCGATGTCGTGGACGTTGTCGATGCTGGGGTGGACCGCGACCTGCGGTCGCAGCCGCTCGGCGTCGACAACGAGCGTCTGTACGTAGTCGGGGTGCACCGGGTGCAGGTCGACCGCCTCGCCGCCAGAGTGTGCGAGTGTCACCGAGTCGGGTTCGACGATCCCGGTCTTGGCGCCGAAGTCCGTGCTCAGGTTGCAGAGCGTCAACCGCTCATCCACGCTCATCGCCCGGACTGCGTCGCCACCCCATTCGACCGCGCAGTAGTCGGCGCCGTCGGCACCCATCCGCGCGATCACGTGAAGCGCCAGGTCCTTGGCGTACACCCCCCTCGGCAGCTCGCCGCGCACCTCGATGCGGACCGTTTCGGGAATCCTGAACCAGGTCTTTCCGGTGGCGAAGACCACGCCGATGTCGGTGGAGCCGAGCCCGGTGGCGAAGCACCCGAGCCCGCCATAGGTCGTGCTGTGCGAGTCGGCCCCGACCACGATGCCGCCTGGCCGGGCGAGCCTCCGATCCACCATGACCTGGTGGCAGATGCCTTCCGCAAACAGGTTGGTGATCGTGTGCTCCACGCAGAACTCGCGGATGACGCGATGCAGCTCCGCGGCCGCAACGGTGTTCGCCGGCATCACGTGATCGAAGTTGAAGACGATGCGGCTCGCGTCCCAGAGGGGAAGGTCAAGACTCCGGAACGCTTCGATGGCGAGCGGGCCGGTGACGTCGTGCGCCATGGCGACGTCCACCTCGGCGATCACGGTGTCACCGGCACGCACGGGGCGTCCCAGGCGGCGGCTGAACAATTCCTCGGTGATGGTTCCCATCTCGATCCCCTACGCCTCCGACCAGTTGACAATCAACGCGTCGAGGGTCGCCACGTCGAGCGGCCCCTCGTCGCCGCGACGCTTGACCTCGGCGGTGAGGCTGCGCAGCCGTGCATCGTCGAGACGGACACCGAGGGTCGTGGCACGATCACCGATCGCGTGGCGGCCGGCGAGCCGGTGCCCCGCGAGGATGCTGCGCTCGCGCCCAAACCGGGCGGGGTCCAGGATCTCGTACGCACCGGGATCGAGCAGCACCGCCTTGGTGTGCATCCCCGCCTTGTGATGGAACGCGGTCGGGGCGGTGACCGCGGCATTGAACGGGACAGCGATGCCGAGGATCTCCGCGAGCATCGCATCGAGCTCGGGCAGCATCTCGAGGCGGTAGTGGTCCACCAGCTCGGGCTGGAGCGTGACCAGTCGCGCCATCATCGCGGACAGCGGGACGATGCCGTTGCGCTCGCCAATGCCGAGGATGGTGGTATCGATGTGCGTTGCGCCCGCTTCGAGCGCCGCAAGTGCGTTTGCCACCGCGCACCCCGTGTCGTCATGCGCGTGGAATTCGATGTCGCAGCCGACATTGCGCCGGATCAGGGAGACGAGATCGTGCACCTGTGGCGGGGTTGCGACCCCGACGGTGTCGGCCAGACCGACGCGATTCACCCCCGCGCGGTCGATCGCGCGATAGATGCGCACCAGGTCGTGGGGATCGGATCGAAACGAGTCCTCGGTGCTGAAGCGCGCCTCGCGCCCCGCGCAGCGGATCTGACCGACCACGGCCGTCCCGACGTCGATGATCTCGTCGATGCTCATGCCGTGAGACACCGGTCGGAGCCGGGACGATGTGGCGATCAGCACATCGACCCCGTCAACGCCCGTGTCGACGGCGAGTCTGGCGTCGTCGAGGTTGCAGCGAATGTGGGTGAGCAACCGAAACCGCCGTTCCAGACGGGCCAGCTCGCGAAGGTCGGACTCGGATTGTGGTGACGCCACCGGCGAGGTGAGCTCCATGTAGTCGACACCGAACCGGTCAAGCGCCGCTGCGATGGCGAGCTTCTCGTCGACCGTGAAATGGGCGAGCGCGAACTGCTCGCCCTCCCGGAGCGTGCTGTCGATGATGCGAAACGAGGTGATGCTCATGTCTTCCTACGTGTTGGTGGACAAAAAGAAAGAGCCCCTTCGAGGAAGGGGCTCTTCGCGGAATCTGATCCGGTGCTACCTGGCCGCCGTCAGCTCATCCGTGCGCAAAGGAACCCACTCCTCGGGAGCGAGACGGCTTTTTTGGCGAAGCGCACGGCTGTCTGCATGACCGGTGCAGCGTAACAGCGGTCGATGAGTCGCGTCAACCGCCTATCCTTTCGCCACTGATGCAGAACGCAACGCCACCATCCTGACCTCACCGTGTCGAGGTTCTTGCGTGCGTCGCTCGGCGAGGATTTCGGATACACGCCGGGTGAGCAGCCGCCGGATGCGGGCGGCTGGCTGAAGCTCAACAGCAACGAGTCACCCTTGCCGCCATCGCCGGCCGTGGCCCCGGCGGTTGCTCGCGCGGCCGTCGAGCTGGCGCGGTATCCGAGCCCGGTCGCCGAGCCGCTGCGCAGCGCACTTGCTCGTCTGCATGGGGTGGATCCGGAGCAGGTGTTCGTCGCCAACGGCGCCGACCAGGTGCTCGATTGCTGCTTTCGGGCCTACGCGTCGCCAGGCGACTCGGTGGTGCGAACCGAGCCCGGCTACTCGCTGCTCCCGGTGCTCGCTGCGCTCTTCTCGGTCCGCGACGAGGCGGTTGCCCTCGCGCCTGACGGGTCGCTCCCAGCCGATTTTCCCCGCCGTCCTGGCGTGATGCGCGTCGTCGTCAACCCCAACTCGCCCACCGGGCACTGGATCGAGCCACCCGCTCTGGAGGGGCAACTGGGGGACGCCGGCGGTGTCGTTGCAATCGACGAGGCCTATTGCGATTTCGCGCCCGCCTCGTGTGTTCCGCTGCTGCACGCCCACTCGAACTGGCTGGTGATCCGCACGCTGTCGAAATCGCATGCGCTGGCCGGGCTCCGCGTCGGATATGCGTTGGGTGACGGTTCGCTGATCGCCGATCTCAACGCGGTGCGCGACTCATACCCCGTCGATCGCTGCGCGATCGCGGGGGCCGTCGCCGCTTTGGAGGATCGTGAGCATCATCGCCTGATCGTCGACACAGTGCTTCGCGAGCGCGCGCGCCTGAGCGATCGACTTCGTTCGCTCGGCTGGACGGTTGCACCCTCGCACGCGAATTTCGTGTTCACGTCGCCGCCGCCAGGCGTTGACGCAGCAGATGTCGCGACGCGGCTGCGGGTACAGCGGATCCTGGTGCGTCACTTCACTGCCGGAGGACTCGACGGCGCGCTCCGGATCACCATCGGCGACGCTCCGGCGACAGAGCGGCTGCTCACGGCGATCTCCCGGCTCGACGGGTCGATCCTGAGTGGCACGTAGAATCCCCACATGACAGGCCTCGACGCGCTGCCACCCGGCGCATCGGTCCGCCGGCGTGCGGACGGTTTCGCCGATCATCTTGTCGGCCCCGCCGCCCGACGCCGCATGCTCACCGACCGGTTCATCGAGACCTTCGAGGCCTGGGGCTACGGCTTCATGGTGACACCGTTGATCGAGCCCCTCGACACCATCGCAGCCGGCGTCGGCGGCGAGCAGCAGTCCGCGCTCTTCCGCTTCATGGACTCGGACGGCGCGCTGCTCGCCCTCGTGGGCGAACGCACCGTGAGCGTGGCTCGGGTGGTGGCCACGCAACTGCACGCCGGGCCGTTTCCACTCCGTCTCTGCTACGCGGGATCGGTGTTGCGCAATCAGGCGCCGAATGCGGGACGGCGCCGCGAGAGCCTGCAGGCGGGCTGCGAACTGGTCGGTGCCGGTGGTCTGGCTGCCGATGCGGAGTGCATCGCGCTGGCGGCAGCGTCGCTCGAGCGCGGTGGCATGGAGCACATTCAGGTCGACGTCAGCCACGCGGATTTCATCCCCGGGCTGCTCGAGTCAGCGGGGCTCGATCCCCTCGCGCGCGACGATGTCCTTGCCGCGCTGGCTCGGCGCGACCTCGTCGCGGTCGAAGCGGCACTGGAGGGCACCGAGGCGGCGGACGCGGAGCGGCGGCTGCTGCTCGCGTTTCCGACCCTTCGCGGCGGACGTGAAATCCTTGACACGGCGGCCGGAGGACTCCGCGGTGAGCGCCCGCATCGCGCGCTCGAGCAGCTCGCCCAGCTCTGGGATCTGCTCGAGGCGCACAGCATCACCGATCGGGTGCACCTCGACCTTGGTGCCGTGCGCGACTGGGACTACTACACGGGACCGACGTTCGAGGTTTTCAGCGTGGATTCCGGCTTCGCGCTCGGGTCCGGCGGTCGGTACGACACGCTGCTCTCCCGCTTTGGCGTCGCACTTCCGGCAACCGGATTCGTGCTCCACGTCGACCGCTGCCATGACAGTCTCGTTCGCCGCGCGGGCGCGCTTGCTGCTCCCGCTGTGCTGCAGGTCAGCTGGGAGTCCGATGCGCATGCAGAGGCGCTGGAGCTCGCGCGCGATCTGCGGAGCCGCGGCTTGGCGTGCGCATGCGACGTCGCAGCGGGCGGCGACGGTGACGTGCGGGTGAGCGCGACCGGAGTGCACTGGTTGCATCTGGGCCACGAAGAGCACGGTACTGTCGATGCGGCCGTGGCCTCATTCGCGGCGCGGTTGCCGTGAGCGGTTTGCGGGTCGCGCTTCCCGGCGGCACGCTCTTCGAAGCCACGTGCAGCCTCTTGCACGCGGCGGGAATCGCACGGCTCGATCCAGCGCGCTTCGACAGAGAGCTGAGCATTCGTGACGGTGATGATGTCTACGTCAAGGTGCGTCCGACCGATGTCCCCGTGTATGTGGAGATGGGTGGCTGTGAGTGCGGCGTCGTTGGCAAGGACGTGTTGTGGGAAACCAGCCGTGAGTGCTACGAGCTTGCCGACCTCGGCTTCGGTCAGTGCCGTCTCGTGCTCGCGGCACCGCGTGACTCGGCGCTCGCGCGTGGCGTGTGGCCGCAGTCTCTCCGCGTGGCCACGAAGTACCCCGCTTCAGCGCGCCGCTTCTTCGCCGCGCGCTCGCTGAACCCCGTCGTGATCCAGTTGCACGGTTCAGTGGAGCTCGCTCCGCTGACGGGGCTCGCGGACTGCGTGCTGGACATCACCGCGACCGGACGCACACTGGCGGCAAACGATCTTGTCGAGATTGTCGAAGCGGGGGCGTCGACCGCGCGTTTCATCGCCAATCACGCGGCGCTCAAGACTCGCAACGAGTCGGTGGCGGCGCTCGCGGTCGCACTGCGGCGCGCTGCAGCCGAGCGGCGCACTGCCGGTGCGGCATGAGCATCGAGCTGGCGCGTCTCGATCCGGCGCTGTTCCGAATGGTCATCGTTGAGCGTCAGCGCGACGCCTTCTCGGCGGGCGACATCGACGCAGCAAGCGCAGAACGCCTAGCGCAGCTCTTTCATCGCGAGATCGGGGTGCGTGACGCGGTTCGCGAGATCATCGCCGATGTCCGGAGCGGCGGTGACGCCGCGCTTCGCGAGTGGACCTACCGGATCGACGGCGTCGACGTCGAGACGGCCCATGTCGATCGCGCGGCGATGGAGACCGCCTGGAATGGGCTCGAGCACCCCGTGCGTAATGCCTTGATTGCGGCGGCCGAGCGCCTTCGTGGGTTCCATGCGCTGCAGGTGGACACGCTCGATCGCGGTGGCGGGGGCGCGTGGCTGCACCCGATGCCGCTCGGACGGGTCGGCTGCTACGTCCCCGGTGGTCGGGCCGCATACCCGAGCACGGTGCTCATGTCGGTGATCCCAGCACAGGTTGCGGGGGTCGAGCACATCGTGGTCGCAAGCCCGCCTGCGCCGTCCGGCGGGGTTCACCCGCTGGTGGCGGCTGCTGCGCATCTGCTCGGCGTCCGCGAAGTTGTCGCGGCAGGTGGTGCGCAGGCCATCGCGGCCCTCGCCTTCGGAACGGAGAGCATCGAGCGAGTGGATAAGATTGTGGGCCCCGGCAACGCCTTCGTCACGCTCGCGAAGCACGAGGTGTTCGGGGTGGTCGGCATCGACCAGCTCGCCGGTCCGAGCGAGATCGTGGTCATCGCGACCCACGGCGCCGACGCCGAGATGGTCGCCACTGATCTCGTGTCGCAACTCGAGCATGACCCGCTCGCATGGGCGGTGTGCCTCACCGATGACGCGACACTCATGGAGTCGATCGCAGCAGTCTTCGCCGACGTCGCGGGCGACGCTGCACGACGCGAGATCATCGGCATGGCGGCGGGGAGGCATGCAGCGATCGTCCTGTGCACCTCGTCCGACGAGATGATCGCGCTGGCCGCGGACTTCGCTCCCGAGCACCTGTCGCTCCAGGGCGCCGCCGCTGAGTCGCTGCTCGACTCGGTCCGCAATGCGGGCGCGGTCTTCGTGGGGTCGATGTCGCCGGTGAGCATCGGCGACTACGTCGCCGGGCCGAACCATACGTTGCCCACTCAGGGCGCGGCTCGATATCGGGGTCCGCTCGCGGTGATGGACTTCGTCCGCTGGCCGAGCGTCGTGCACCTCTCTGACGCGGAGTTCGACGCGCTTGCGCCGGTCGCGATCTGCCTTGCCGAAGCGGAGGGATTGGCGGCACACGAGGGAGCCATCCGCGCCCGGATGCGCGTCCGGCAGGAGCCATGACCCGGGACCCGCGCGCAGCCACGAAGCGGCGCGACACGCGCGAGACGCAGATCAGCGCGCACGTGACCATCGACGGCGTGGGAACCGCTGCAATCGCTCTGCCGCTGCCCTTCTTCAAGCACATGATCGAGGCGTTCACGAAGTACAGCGGTATGGATGTGACGCTCGACGGCGCCGGTGACATCGACGTCGACGCGCATCACCTCGTCGAGGATGTCGGCCTCGTGCTCGGTGCAACGGTGAGTGAGGCGCTCGGCGACCGTGACGGCATCAGACGATTCGGGGAAGCCCATGCGCCCCTCGACGAGTCGCTGGTGCGGTGCGTCGTCGATTACGGACGCCGGCCCCACGTCGTCTATGCCATGGAGCCGTTGCATGGCCGCATCAACGATTTCGACGTCGAGGTCATCGCGGAATTCGTCAAGGGGTACGCACAGGCGGCCGGCGCCACGATCCACATGGACTGCATTCGCGGTGACAACCTCCACCACATCGCGGAGGCGGCCTTCAAGGCGCTCGGACTCGCCACGCGCGACGCTTTTCGCGTGATCGGCGGCGGCGTGCCGTCGACCAAGGGCACGCTGTGATGCAAAGGATCGGCATCTGCGACTATGGCGTCGGCAACCTGCGCAGCGTCGAGCGCGCACTCCGGATCGCGGGTGCAGAGCCGGTCATCAGCAGCGACCCAAGCGTGATCGCCGGATGTGACGGTGTGGTGCTGCCCGGCGTCGGAGCCTTCTCGGTGGCTGCCTGGGCGCTTCGTGAGACCGGACTCGGTGACGCGGTTCGCGACCTGGTACAGCGTGAGCGACCGGTGCTCGGCGTTTGCCTTGGCCATCAATTGCTGTTCGAGCGCAGCGATGAAGGCCATGGCGGCGAGGGCCTCGCACTGCTTCGCGGACGCGTCGTGAGGCTTTCCCCGGCACACGGGCTCAAGGTGCCGCACATGGGCTGGAACACGATAAGGACGGTTCGAGCCTCGCCCCTGCTCGAAGGGATCGCCTCGGGCTCGTATGTGTATTTCGTGCACTCGTACACAGCGATCCCCGAGCCCGGTGACACGGTCGCGATCACGGAGTACGGCGATGCGCTGGCGGCTGCGGTGGAGCGCGGCACGGTGCTGGGCACGCAGTTCCACCCGGAGAAGAGCGGCGCCGCAGGGCTGCGCGTCTATGCCAACTTCGTGTCGCTGTGTGGAGTACGCGTACCGGCTCGACGGGCGGGTGAGCCATGGACGTGATCCCTGCCGTTGACGTGCAGGGGGGCCGGTGCGTGCGGCTCCGGCAGGGCAAACATGCGCAGGCGACAGTGTATGCCGATGATCCTGTGCATGCAGCCCGGCGATTCATCGATGCGGGGGCGACCCGGCTGCATGCCGTCGACCTGGACTCGGCTCGGGGATTCCCCGTGCGGGAGAGCGTTGCTGCCGTCGAGCGCGTGATCGCCGCCTGCGTGGCCGCGGGATGTGCAGTGCAGGTCGGCGGCGGCATTCGCGATATCGAGGCCGCCTTGCGCTGGCTCGATTCCGGCGTCTCGCGCGTGATCCTCGGCAGCGTGGCGGCGAGATTCCCAGACCTCGCGCATGCGATCTGCGTCGCCGCACAGGGTCGCGTTCTCCTCGGCCTCGACGTTCGTGCCGGAGTCGCGAGAGTGGAGGGATGGACTGAGGATGGATCGACGTCTGCGGAACTGCTCCGTGCGTGGCGGACCTGGCCTGCCGCGGGTGTCGTCTACACGGATACGATGCGCGATGGATTGCTCGAGGGCCCTGACCTCGACGGTGTGCGGACGTGCCTCGAGTTGTATGGGGGACCGGTGATCGCATCAGGTGGCATCGGCACCATCGAGGACATCACCGCGTGCGCAGTCACGGGCGCCGCCGGGGTGATCGTCGGCAAAGCGCTCTATGAGGGCCGTGTCGATCTCGCGCACGCGCTCCATGCCGTTGGGGAGGCTTCCGGATGACGCTGGCCAAGCGCGTGATCCCGTGCCTCGACGTCATCGCCGGCCGGGTGATGAAAGGCGTGGCCTTCGTCGATCTCCGCGATGCCGGGGACCCGGCCGAGCTGGCGACTCGGTATGACGCCGACCGCGCCGACGAGCTCGTGTTCCTCGACATCACCGCGTCGAGCGACGGTCGCGCGATCCTGCTCGACGCCGTGCGGCGGACCGCCGACCGGGTGTTCATCCCGCTCACCGTCGGCGGCGGCGTGCGCAGCATCGCGGACATCGACGCGCTCCTTCGCGCCGGTGCGGACAAGGTGTCGATCAACACCGCGGCACTCGACGACCCGAACCTCGTCGAGAATGCTGCGAACCGCTTCGGGCGCCAGTGCGTCGTGATCGCCATCGATGCCAGACGAACCGAAAAGGGCCACGAGGTCTACTCGCACGGCGGTCGCCGCGCCACCGGACGAACCGCGGTGGACTGGGCGCGAGAATCAGCTGGCCGTGGCGCCGGCGAGATCCTGCTCACCTCGATGGACCAGGACGGGACCAAGCAGGGGTATGATCTGACCCTCACCGACTCAGTGGCGGCGGCTGTGGACGTCCCGGTCATCGCAAGCGGTGGCGCCGGCAACCCCGAGCACCTGCGCAGCGTCCTCAGCGATGCTGGTGCAGCCGCCGCACTGGCTGCATCCATCTTCCACTTCGATGCGTATCCCGTCCCCGAGACCAAGCGGTATCTGCACGACCATGGCGTCGAGGTGCGCCTGTGAGCGACCCGCGCGCACCGCGGTTTGGCGACGATGGACTGATCACCGCGGTCGTGCAGGACGCGACGACGGCCGATGTGCTGATGGTCGCGCACATGAATCGCGAAGCCTGGGAAACGACGCTCCGCACGGGTCGCGCCACATTCTTCAGCCGTTCGCGACAGCGTCTCTGGGAAAAGGGAGAGACGAGCGGGAACACCATGCATGTGCGAGCAGTTCGCATCGACTGTGATAACGATGCGGTCCTGCTGCAGGTCGACGCGGACGGTCCGGCATGCCACACGGGTGAGCGCACGTGCTTCTTCACGGAGGTGGATGCCGTCACGGATGTCCCTGGCTAAATACGAAAGTTGACTGTCGCAGTGGGGATTCCGTAGGATGTGCTGCCAGATGAACGGTGCGGATCTCCCTGTGCTCACCCGGCGTTTCTGGCTCGACTGGGGACGTATCCGCTCGGGCATCGCACGCTGTAGCAGCTAGTACTTCGCGCTGAGGCACTCCGGTGCCTCGCCGACGTGTTGCGGCCACGGCGCCGCTGCGAAACAGTGCAAGCCCACCACACGCGACCGCCGCGCGTGCAAACAAGGTCAAGAGACAACAGCAATGCCCGGGACACCGAGCCGTTTCCGACCGTTCGCCGACACAGAGTCGGTCTGAACGTGTGCGATACGTGCGGCTGCGCGACCGATCTCGAGCGCATGTCGAGCGCGGAGCAGATCAAGGCGAGGAGCAATCGCCTTCGCGGCACGCTCCCCGAGGAGCTGCGTGAGGACACGCCAGTCTTCAGCGACGACGCGGGCGTGATCCTCAAGTTCCACGGCGTCTATCAGCAGGACGATCGTGACCTGCGCAAGGAAGCGCGGCGACTTGGCCGCGACAAGCACCACATGATGATGATCCGCACGCGCATCCCGGGCGGCATCGTGACACCCGACGCGTATCTCGCTCACGATCGCATCGCCGGTTCGTGGGGCAACGGCACGCTACGCGTCACGACCCGGCAGGATCTGCAGCTGCACGGCGTGCTCAAGGGCGATCTCAAGCGAAGCATCCGCGCCATCAACGACGCGCTGCTCACCACGCTCGGTGGATGCGGCGACCAGGAGCGCAACATCATGTGCTGTCCCGCGCCGTGGCGGGACGGCCTGCACCGCGAGGTCAACGCCACGCTGCGGGCACTGGTCACCGGGCTCACGCCGACCACTCGGGCGTACTGCGAGATCTGGCTCGACGGCGATCTTGCGGCGTCGAACCAGCCTGATCCACCGGACACCCTCTATGGCGAGCGGTACCTGCCACGCAAGTTCAAGACCGCGATCGCCACCCTGAGCGACAACTGCGTCGACATCTATGCCAACGATCTCGGGTTGGTCGCCCATGCTGACGATGCGGGTGAGCTCGTGGGCTTCGACCTGCTGGTCGGCGGTGGCCTCGGTCGCACGGCGAACAAGCCGAACACCTTTCCTGCGGTCGCGCAACCGCTCGGATACGTGCATCCCCGGAACTTGGTGGAAGCAGCGCGGGCGGTGGTTGCCGTGCAGCGAGACTACGGAGATCGCACGGATCGCCGTCACGCGCGCCTCAAGTACCTGATCGCCGATCGCGGTATCGACTGGTTTCGCGCCGAGGTGGCGTCACGCCTGCCGTTCGCGCTCGAGCCCTCACACCGCCTGCACTGGCGTTCGGCCGAGGATCACCTCGGCTGGAACGAGCAGGGGGACGGCAATCACTGCTATGGGCTCTTCGTCGAGAACGGCCGTATCCGCGACACCGACACAGGCGGACTGCGATCCGCGTTGCGCGAGGTCGTCGAGACGTTGCGGCCCGAGCTCCGGCTCACGCCGCAGCAGAACATCCTGTTCACGAACATCACCGATGCGGGCCGCAGCGTCCTCGCTGCAATCCTCGATCGGTGGGGGGTCGCGCGCTCAGAGTCTATCCCGCGAGCCATCCGGCATTCGATGGCCTGCCCGGCGTACCCGACGTGCGGCCTCGCCGTCGCCGAGTCCGAGCGGGCGATGCCCAGCCTGATCCGCGAGATCGCGCTGATACAGCGCGATGCCGGCGTCGAAGATCAGCGCATCAGCTACCGCATGACCGGCTGCCCCAACGGATGCACGAGGCCATATCTCGGTGACGTCGGTTTCGTGGGAACGACGCTCGGCAAGTACGACGTGTTCCTCGGCGGCGACTTCGAGGGCACGCGCCTCAGCGAGCTCTACATGCACAACGTCAAGCTCGAGCAGATTCCTCGCCTGCTGCGCGGACCGCTGTTCGAGTATGCGCGCACCCGGCTCCCCGGCGAGGGTTTCGGCGACTGGTGCAGGCGCCAGGGTGCCACCCAGCTCTCGGAGCGGCACGCGCTGGTGGAGGTGACCGCGTGAACGCAAGCGACCTGCAGAATGCGACAGCCGAGGACATCCTCGCCTGGACCTACCGGCGGTTCGGTCGCGTCGCGCTTGTTGCGAGCTTCCAGGCGGAGTCGCTCGTGCTCATCGATCTTGCCTGCAAGATCGTGCGCGAACCCGAGGTGCTCACCCTCGACACCGGGCGGCTGCACGAGGAGACGCACGACTACATCGAGTACGTGCGCAGGCAGTTCCCGATACGCCTGCGCATCCTTGCTCCAGAGGCGAGCGAGCTCGAGGCGATGACCGCGGAGCACGGCGACATGCTGTTCCGGAAGTCGGTGCCGCTGCGCAATCAGTGCTGCGCGGTTCGCAAGGTGAATCCTCTGGCACGGGCGCTGCGCGACTACGACGCGTGGGTCACCGGCCTGCGTCGAGATCAGACTCCGACACGCGCGGCGACCGCAGTCGTGGCCAGTGATCCCGGACACGACGGCATGATCAAGGTGGTGCCGCTCGCGTCCTGGACTCGTGACCAAGTCTGGGATTACCTTGATGCACACGGCATTCGCCAGCACCCGCTGTATGCCCGAGGCTATCTCTCGATCGGCTGCGCCCCGTGCACGCGGGCGACGCAACCGGGGGAGCAGGAGCGCGCCGGCCGCTGGTGGTGGGAGAGCGACACCCACAAGGAGTGCCTGCTGCATCCGCCGCAGGAGGTGACCGGCGAGCCCGAGCCCGATGCGGTGCCGGCACGGCAAGGTGCTGTGTGAATGCGACCGCGTACTACCCGGTCGTTCTGGATCTTCATGAACGGCACTGTGTGGTGCTCGGCGATACAGCGCTCGCTGAGGAGAAATCCCGGGGCCTTCACCGAAGCGGCGCATCGGTGGTCCATCTCCGGCGTGCGTTTCGGCCGGGCGACCTGGCCGGCGCGTTCCTCGCCATCGATGCGAGTGACGATCCGGACGCGCAGCGCGCCGCGCGCGCCGAGGCGGACCGCGAGCGCGTGCTCCTCAACGTGGTCGATGTCACGCACCAGTGCGACTGGATCGCTCCCGCGCTTGTGAAGCGCGGCCCGCTCCAGGTCGCGATCTCCACATCCGGCGAGAGTCCGTATCTTGCACGCGCGTTGCGCGAGCGTCTCGAGACCATGCTCGGCGAGGAGTGGGGGCCGTTCACGCTGTTGATGGGGCGGCTGCGCCGCCGCCTGCGCCGGGCCGGCGTCTCGGGCGACGCCCAGCAACGTGCCTACCGGCGATTGCTTCGCTCGCAGGCCACAGCGATGCTGCGCGACGGGTGCGAGGCTGCCGCGGCCGCGCTCGCGCTGACGATCGAGCAGGGTGCACAAGCCGCCGACCGCACGGTGCCGGTGGGGGAGGTTGTGCTCGCCGGCGCGGGGCCGGGTGATCCGGAGCTGATCACCATGGCTGCGCGCGCTGTGCTCGCCGATGCCGACGTCGTCTTCCACGATGCGCTCGTCGGACCCGGGGTGCTGCACCTGTGCGGGCCGCGAACGCGCCTCGTCGACGCCGGCAAACGTTCCGGCCGACGCTCGGCGTCGCAAGCCGGCATCAACGACGCGATGATCGCCGCCGCCCGAGCGGGGGACCTCGTGGTGCGGCTGAAAGGCGGTGACCCGTTTCTCTTCGGTCGGGGCGGAGAGGAGGTCGATGCCCTGCGACGCGCGGGAATCCCGGTGCGCGTGATTCCCGGCGTGAGCGCGGCGCTCGCAGCGCCGGCAGCGGCAGGGATACCCGTGACCCACCGTGGCGTGGCGGCGTCAGTGGCGTTCGTGACCGGTCATCGCGCCGGCGGCGATCTGAGCGAGCTCGACCATGTGGCAACGAGTGTCGATACGCTCGTCGTGCTCATGCCGGCCGAGCTCGATGCCATCGCCGGACGCCTCGCCGCGGTGCTCGGGCCTGGCCGCCCGGCAGCAGTCGTGTCGCAGGCCACGACGCCGGACCAGCGGGTCGTGCGAGCCCCGATTGGGAGCATCGCAGCCGCGGCGCGCGCCGCCCGCCTCCGACCGCCCTCAACGCTCGTGGTGGGGGAGGTCGTCAACGCGCTGCCCGACACCGGGGTTCTCTCGCCGGTTGATCGTCAGGCGCTGAGGCGAGTGCTCACCACCCAGGGGTGACCGCGGTCGATTCCGGTTCGAGGTCGCGTGCGCGAGCCTCGACGCTAGGATGGTCCTCGCTTGTCCACCCAGGTCACCAAGGTCTCGCCCGCATCGCTCGCGTCCGCCCCGCAGGGTGGGCCCGGGCTCATCGAGCGCATCCTCGATGCGCTTCCCTGGTGGGCGCTGCCCGCCACGGTGGTCACCGTCCTGGGCCTCTTCGGTCTCTACTCGATCTGGACCGCGTTCCTGTCAGGGGGCATCAACCAGAGCGGGCCGTATCTCTCCCCGTTCTACTCGCCAACCATCTGGAAGACCGGGCCGGTGAGCCCGGCGCTCTGGGTGCTCGGGTCACCGCTGCTGTTTCGCGCCACTTGCTACTACTACCGCAAGGCGTACTACCGCTCCTTCTTCTGGGATCCCCCGGCGTGCGCGGTGGGTGAGCTGCGCCACCGCAAGTACCGCGGCGAGACCGCGTTCCCCCTCTTCCTCAACAACCTGCACCGATTCCTCTTCTACCTGGTGCTGATCGTCACCGGCTTTCTCTGGTACGACGTCTACCTCGCGTTCTGGGCGCCGAACGGCCATGTCCAGCTCGGGCTCGGCACCGGGATCATGCTCGTGAACGTGATCCTGCTCAGCGGGTACACGTTCGGCTGCCACTCGTGGCGACACCTGGTCGGCGGCGGGCTCGACTGCTACTCGAGGTCACGCCTGGGCCAGGCGCGCTACCGCGCGTGGCAATGGGTCACGGTGCTCAATGAGCGCCATCCCGTCTGGGCATGGTGCAGCATGTTCAGCGTCGTGATCACCGATGTGTACATCCACCTGCTGCGGGCCGGCATCCTCATCGATCCGCACATCGTCTTCTGACCATGGCACCATCTCCAGATCCCTACGACATCATCGAGTGTGATGTGCTCGTCGTCGGCGCGGGCGGTGCGGGCATGCGCGCCGCGATCGCCGCGGCCGAGGCAGGCTGCAGCGTCACCGTGGTGACCAAGTCGCTGCTCGGCAAGGCACACACCGTCATGGCCGAGGGCGGCATCGCCGCGGGGATCGGCAACGTCGATCCCCAGGACAGCTGGGAGGTGCATTTCGCGGACACGATGCTCGGCGGGCAGCTGATCAACAACTGGCGCATGGTCGAGCTCTACGCGCACGAGGTGATCGATCGCGTGCTCGAGCTCGAACGCTGGGGCGGGATCTTCGATCGCACCCCGGAAGGGCTCATCAACCAGCGTGCATTCGGCGCGCACTCGTGGAAGCGGCTCGCGCACGTCGGCGATCGAACCGGCCTCGAGCTGATCCGCACCTGCCAGGACAAGATGGTGCACACGCCGGGCGTCAACGTCTGCATGGAGTACACGCTGGCCACGCTGCTCAAGTCCGGCGACCGGGTGTGCGGTGCGTTCGGGTACAACCGCAACACGGGAGCGTTCGTCGCATTCAAGGCCGGCGCGGTCGTGCTCGCCAGCGGCGGATGGGGGCGGATGTATCGCTTCACATCCAACTCGTGGGAGTGCTCCGGCGACGGCGCCGCCATGGCGTACGAGGCCGGCGCCGACCTGCTCGACATGGAATTTGTGCAGTTCCATCCCACCGGCATGATCTGGCCACCCGGTGCGCGCGGCATCCTGGTGACCGAGGCGGTGCGCGGTGAGGGCGGCTTGCTCTTCAACGCCGAGGGGGCGCGCTTCATGCTCGACTACGATCCGGTCAAGAAGGAGCTGTCGTCGCGCGACGTGGTGGCGCGGTCGATCTACAAGGAGGTGCAGGCTGGTCGCGGCACGCCGCATGGCGGCGCCTACCTCGACGTTCGCCATCTCGGCGCCGACTATGTCAAGCGCAAGCTGCCCTCCATGTACGACCAGTTCCACGCGCTTGCGTCCATCGACATCACGACGCAGCCGATGGAAGTCGGCCCGACCATCCATTACACGATGGGCGGCGTGCGTGTCGAGCCCGAGACGGCCGCGACAACAGTGCCCGGCCTGTACGCGGCAGGCGAGGTGGCAGGGGGACTGCATGGCGCCAACCGCCTCGGGGGAAACTCGCTCGGCGACATTCTCGTCTTCGGCCGTCGCGCCGGTGATGCCGCCGCCGAGTTCGCGAAGACGGCTGGAGCAACGCGTGTCATCGACGAAGCGCACATCGCTGCCGAGCAGGAGGACCTGCTGCGGCCACTCGGCGGCGACGCCAACGGCTCGGTGCCCGCCGAGAATCCGTACAAGCTGCACGAGGACCTGCAGATCGCGATGCAGGACGATGCCGGCATCGGGCGCAGCGACGAGTCGCTGCAGCGAGCGCTCGCCGCGATCATCGCGCTGCGCGAGCGGAGCACCCGCATCCGCGTCTCAGGCGGCCGCGCACTCAACCCCGGCTGGCACACGTGCCGCGATGTCACCAACATGCTGGTGCTCTCCGAGGCGATCGTCCGCGGGGCGATCGAACGGCGCGAGAGCCGCGGCTCGCAGTGGCGTTTCGATCATCTCGAGCAGGAGGTGGCGTTCGGCAAGGTCAACTTCGTCACCCGGCGCAGCGACGACGGGATGCAGGTGGTCAGCGTGCCGCTCACCCCGTTGCCCGATCGCCTCCGTCCGCTGCTGGAGCGCAGCCGCTTCTACGATCCGGCCAAGCTCCCCAAGGGATACCTGACCGAGACAGCGCCTGCCGGCGGCAGCAAGAGCGAGACAGCGCCTGCCGGCGGCAGAAAGAGGAAAAAGTAATGGCAGTCGTGGATCAGCCCGCGCCGGCCTCCGAGGCTGCGGCCGAGGATGTGCTCACCGCCAGTGGGCTCACCGGCGAGACGCTGACGCTCATGGTGCTCAAGGGGGTGCCCGGGGGCGAGCAGGCGGAGGTCGCGTACCAGGTTCCTGTGGTCGCCGGCATGGTCATCCTCGATGCCGTGCATTACGTGCAGCACAATCTCGACACCGACCTCGCCTGCCGCTGGAATTGCAAGGCGGCCAAGTGCGGATCGTGCAGCGCCGAGGTCAACGGCCATCCGGTGCTCATGTGCAAGACCCGCGTGGATGACCTGCCTCCGGGACCGGTCACGGTGCATCCCCTGAAATCCTTCCCGCTCATCAAGGACCTGGTCACCGACGTCTCACGCAACTACGAGGTGAATCGTGAGATTCCCCCGTTCACTGCGGCGCCCGACGACGGCACGCCATGGCGGATCCCTCAGCAGGACATCGACCGTCTGTACGAGTTCCGCAAGTGCATCGAGTGCTTCCTGTGCCAGGACGTCTGCCACATCCTCCGCAGCCACGACTACGCGGATCGGTTCTACGGGCCGCGCTTCTTCGTGCGAGTCGCGTCACTCGAGATGCATCCCAAGGATGTGCTCGACCGGCGGGAGCAGACGCGAGAGCAGGGCGGTCTTGGGTACTGCAACATCACCAAGTGCTGCACGGAGGTGTGTCCGGAGCACATCCACATCACTGACAACGCGATCATCCCGCTCAAGGAGCGGGTGGCGGATGTGCACTGGGACCCGGTGCGCTTTGTCGGACGCAAGCTCTTCGGTCGCAACGAGGATTGATCGCCGTCATCGTCCTGATCGCAATCGTCGCGGTGATGATCGCGGTCTTCGCCTGGTTCTACTTCTATTCGCGGACGCCGGAGTGGGGTCAGTCGGACACGCGCAAGGCGTTGCTCAACATGATGGTCGTCATCGGCCCGATCTTCGGCAATCACTACCGGCGTGAGCCGCCGGAGATCCCGAGCGTCTCCGCCCCGGGTCCCGACGATGACGACGACCGGCCCGCCCGCATCAGTCCGTCGGGGCCGAGCGAGTAGCATCAGCCTGCATGGGGAGGACGATCACCGCCTGCGTCTTCGACATGGACGGAGTCCTGATCGATACGGAGCCGGCGTGGCGTGCGACCGAGCACGACGTGTTCGCCAGGGTCGGCGTCGAGCTGACCGATGCGCAGCTTCGCGAGACCTGGGGCATGCGCATCGAGGAGGTGGTCGACTACCGCTATCGGGTCCGGCCGTGGAACGGCATCCGTCCGCGCGCCGTCGAGCGCGAGATCATCCGCGAGATGGTCGAACATGTGCGCGCGCACGGGGTCCCGATGCCCGGTGCGGTCGAGGCAATCCACACCGCGCGGGACGCGGGGCTCCGCGTGGCGATCGCGTCATCGTCGAGCCGGGAGCTGATCGACGCGGTGGTTGCGCGGCTGGGGATCGATGAGCTCGTCGACGCGATGTGCAGCGCGGACGACGAGGAACGCGGCAAACCCGATCCCGGCGTGTACATCAGCGCGGCGCGTGCGCTGGACGTGATGCCGTCGTCGTGTGTCGCCATCGAGGATTCACCGGTGGGTGTCAGCGCCGCCATCGCGGCGGGCATGCGCTGCATCGGGCTCCGTTCGGAGGGCGCGCTCGCCGGCGACATCAGTCACGCGCACGTGGTCATCGACTCGCTCGTCGAGATCACGCCGGACCTGCTGCTCAGCCGATCCTGATCCCTTCGGTCATCGAACCGAGACTCGGATCGATCTCCCCACGGCGCGCGTCCATCACCTCGACGACCTGATGCACCGCTTCGGCGCTGCGGTGCAGTGCGGCTCGCTCCTCGTCGGTGAGCGCGACGTCCACCACCTCGACGAGGCCGCCCTCCCCGAGCCGGCATGGGACGCCCGTGAACAAACCGGTGATCCCATACTCGCCCTCGAGATGCACCGTGCACGGCAGGACCTGACGGGTGTCGAGGACGATGGCATCGATCATCTGCGCCACCGCTGCGCTCGGCGCATAAAAGGCGCTGCCGGTCTTGAGCAGGTTCACGATCTCCGCACCGCCATCGCGCGCACGCTGCACGATCGTCTCCAGACGGTCGGCGGGGATGAGGTCCGCGGCTGGAATGCCGGCCACCGTCGTCAACCGTGTGAGCGGCACCATGGTGTCGCCGTGGCCACCGAGCACATACGCCCGCACGTCGTGCACGGACGCATCGAGCTCCTGTGCGATGAAGGTGCGATACCGAGCCGTGTCGAGGACGCCGGCCATGCCGATGACGCGCGATCGCGGAAAGCGCGACACCGCCATGGACAGCTGGGTCATGCCATCGACCGGGTTGGCCACCACGATCAAGATGCAGTCCGGCGACTGCTCGACCACCTGCCGGACGACGCCCGACACAATCTTCGCGTTGGTCATCACCAGGTCGTCGCGTGACATCCCCGGCTTGCGCGGGATGCCGCTCGTGATGACCACGATTTTCGATCCCGCAGTCTCCTCGTACCCGTTGGTCCCGGTGACCAGCGAGTCGTACCCCACAATCGGGCCCGATTCGAGCATGTCGAGCGCCTTGCCCTGAGGAAGACCTTCGACGATATCGACGAGCACAACGTCGGCGTAGTCGCGTTCGGCCACGCGCTGGGCCAGGGTCGCTCCCACGTTGCCCGCGCCGACCACCGTTATCTTCGTTCGCACGGTCGCGGATTCTACGCAGCGCGGCGCGGGCTCGGCGCTCGGCGACCCTTCGTGATCGGGACCCTGGCCCGCTTCCGCCCCTCCGTCTCGGGCTAGCTCGCGCTCAGAGCTGGTCCTGTCGTCGCGGGGCCCCTCGCCGCCGCCCGGGTCGGGTCTCCTGTCGCGAGTCGTCTTTGCTGGAGGGCGACGCACCCTCGGAGCCCGACACCCGCGGCGGCGCTGCCCCCCGCGACGCCACCCGCTTGGTCGGGAGTCCGCCGATGCCGTGAGCTGTCGCGTGGCGGGGACGCCACCGCTGTTGGAGTGCGCGCGGCGATGCTTTGGGGTGCGTAGGATGCGACGCGCGATGCAAGTTGGTCGGCGGTCGTTGCGGAGGTGGGAGCGCTCGCTGGCCTATGGGGTGCTCGGGATGGCGACTGAGGTCGTCTTTACAGGTGCTCGTGACAGTGTGCTGCGGAAGGATGGGGGGTTGCGGGGGCACTCGTATCTTTGGATGGTGGCCATCTATGGGTTGAGTGCATATCTGTTCGAGCCGGTGCATGACGCGGTGCGCGGACACAGCCGTTGGGTGTTGTCGGGGGGAGCGACGCGATTGGATGACGCGCCGTTGTGGGCGCTGGCAGGACTTGCGCTCGAGCGGGTGCATGATGCGATGGTCAGCGTCACGGTGGCCGGGAGATGAGCCCAGCGACGAAGCCGAAGGTGCGCAAGCGGCGGCTGCCGGCCGGGGCGCGGGAGCGCGCGCCGATCGTGGTGGAGCGGTTAAGGCTCGAGTACGGGGTTGCGCGCACCGAGCTTGAATTTGGGAGTCCGTGGCAGCTGCTCGTCTCGGTGATCCTCAGCGCTCAGACCACCGACGTCAACGTCAACTCTGTGACTCCGGCCTTGTTTGCGCGCTACCCGACGGTTGCGGATCTTGCGGCGGCAGAGGAGGGGGATGTCGAAGCGATCATTCACAAGACAGGTTTCTTTCGCTCCAAGGCGCGCGCGATTCGCGAGATGAGCCAGGACCTGGTGCTGCACCACCACGGCGAGGTACCGCCGCGCATGGAGGATCTCGTGAGACTCCGTGGTGTCGGACGCAAGACTGCGAACGTCGTCCTTGGCGTCGCGTTCGGCGAACCGGGGTTTGCGGTGGACACGCATGTCACGCGACTCACCCGGCTCCTGCGTCTCACCTCCGCCACCGACCCGGTGAAGATCGAGGAGGACGTGTGCAGCATCGTTCCCGCCGGCGAATGGACGGGTCTGAGCCTTCGCCTCATCCTCCACGGAAGACGGGTCTGCATCGCCAACAGGCCACGCTGCCACGAGTGCGTTCTCTCGGATATCTGCCCGTCGGCGGAGCTCGGGGTCACGCCTCGCAACGCTCCACGACATCGAGCGGCGACGGCTCGGTAGACTCTGGTGGGATGCTCAGGGGCAGGATCGTGAGTCAATCGGTATACGGGGAAGTCGCGACACCCCCACAGGCGGGTACGATGTTGGCATCGCAGTGATCCAAACGAGGGCCCGTAGCCAGCAGCAGGCTCCCCTCACGACCGCCTTCCCGGCCATCGTCCGTCCAGTCGGAGCTCCTCGGGCAACGACGCCAGCGCCGGTGGCGGAGCCGTCACACCATCACCTTCCCGCGTGGGTGAAGCGAGCGTACGCACAGGCACGCCCCATCCTCGCTGACCTGCTCGGCAGCCTTGAAGGTGAGCCCCGCGATGCATTGCAGCAATCGATCGATGACATCACCGCGCGCATCAACACCGGCAAGTTCAGTCAGGCGTTCCAGTATCCGCAGTTGATCGCTCGTGGCATGGAGCTGTATCAGCAGCAGCGCGCGACCAATGCGGAACGCGCTCGGGCCGCACACGCGCTCGATCTGCTGCGCCGTCGCGGCAGCGACATGCTTCGCGATGCGGGCCCGCAGCTGCCCCCGGACGTCACCTCCCGGCTCGGCAGGTCGCTGCGCGCGGCGACGACGTCGGAGGAGATCACCGAGGTCGAGACCGAGGTGCGCCAAGCGGTTGAATCGGCGCGGTCCGTGCAGGATCGGAAGCGCGAGCGCGAGATCACCAAGACGCGCAGCAAGATTCAGCGCGCTGCTCCGCGCGCCCAGGCGCGGCCTGTGGAGACGACCGAGACCTGGCAGGACGTCCTTCGCCGGCTGCAGGAGCAGATGGCGCAAGAGGCGGGAGCGTGACCTCGGCCCCTCTAGCGGCCTCCCTGGACCCCAACAGCCTCGCGCCCGAGGCCGGCGACCCCGAGGTGGGATCGGTGATGCGCAATGAGGTGGTCTTCTGCCTCCCGAGCACCCCGGCTGACGCCATCGCCAAGTTGCTCGCGGACAACATCCTCAGCGAGATCGTCGTGCTCGTCGACAGGCGGCCCGTCGGCTTTGTCGCGACAGAGGACATCATCGACCGCCTGATCGCCGGAGACATCGTTGTATCCGGCAGCGATTTCGCGGTGCGCCCGCCATCGACCAACGTGCAGGCACGGAACATCCTGCGTCAATCGCCGCTGCTCGTCGACGAGCATCAGCGGCTCAGCGAGGTGGTCTCGCTCATGGCGCATCACGAACGCAGGCTTGCGATCGTCACCCACGAGGACGAGACGGTGGTCGGCATGGTGACTCCCCGCGAGCTTGCCGATTTCGCGCTTGCGCGGCGCAAGGCCGTCCATGCCTGAGCTGGAGAGCATCGCCTCCCCACTCGGCGCGGAGTGCGACCCGGAGGACACGCTGTCCGACGTTCTCGAGGTGCTGCGCCTCCAAGACCCGGTGCCACTTCTGGTTGTCCGTGGCGAGGACATCCTCGGCACCATCGGCCTCGAGGTCATCGTCTCCTCATTCGGCGTGCTCGATCAGATCAGCGTTCGCGATGTTATGCGCCCCGCGCCGGAGATCGACCTCGGTGAGCGCATCGAGCGTGGCGCAGAAGCGATGCGCCGTGCGAACGCCGAGGCGGCGATCGTCACCGCGTCCGACGGCGGCGTCTTCTCGCGCCAGAGCGCGCCTGCCGGCATGATCAGTGCGGCGCACGTGCTCGGGGCCATCGCGAAGAACGTCATCGACAAGGCGCCCATGAAGATCATGAGCGGGCATCTGGACCTGGGATTCAACGTTCCGATCACCCCCTGCCAGCGCAACTGCCCGATCCGCCAGGACATCGCGACGTACATCGACTACGTGAGCCAGGGCCGGTACGTGGATTCGTGGGCGGTGATCCACGAGACCAATCCCTTCCCGAGCATGCTCGGCAGGCTTTGCAACCACCCGTGCGAAACCGATTGCAAACGCGGATGGGATCCCGGCGAGGAGCCGGTGACCATCAAGTCGATCAAGCGCTTCTCGACCGACTTCGCCTTCCAGCAGGGGTTGTGGATCAACTACAAGATCGCCGCGGCCAAGGGCAAGCGTGTCGCAGTGGTCGGCGCTGGACCGGCGGGTCTGACGTGCGCGCTCGACCTTCGAGTCCAGGGATACGACGTCGTGCTCTACGAACGCGAGGCGAAGGTCGGGGGGCTGCTCAGCACATCGATTCCGCCGTTCCGATTCGATCACCGTCAGCTTCAGTGGGAGCTCGACATGATCCTGTCGACCGGAATCGACGTCCGCCTGAACAGCAACATCGGCGGCGGTCCCGACGACATCAAGACGAAGGACCTGCTCGACGAGTATGACGCGGTGTTCTTCTCCATCGGGATGATGAAGGGCAGGATTCTGCCGATCCCGGGCAGTGATCTTCCCGAGGTCACCGACGCGATGAGCTTCCTGCGCACCGTGTCGTACGACACGATTCCGGAGCACTTCCCGATCGGTGGCACCGTGGTGGTCGTCGGTGGTGGTGCTGTCGCGACCGACGCGTGTCAGTCGTCGATCAAGCTCGGCGCGAAGGACGTGTGGATGGTCGCGATCGAGCCCGAGGATCGCCTGCCCGCTTTCGGCAACGAGCTCCATGAAGCCAAGGAGATCGGCCTCCATATCCAGTGCGGTGTCATCGTCAAGCAGATCGAGGCGGACGACAAGGGGAACGTCAAGGCAGTCTCGTTCGCACCGCTGCAGGATCTGCAGTTCGATCCACTCAGCGGCAAGCTCATCTTCTCGTCGGTGAAGGAGAAGGAGAACGCACCGTTCTGGACCGTTGGCGCGGACTATGTGATCTTCGCGTCGGGACAGATCATGGAGCGTCCCGACGAACTCGTCCCCGTGACGCAGCGCGGTCTGCTGTCTGCGGACCGGGGCGGGCACACTGGGGTTCCGAAGCTCTTTTGCGGCGGTGACTGCGTGCAGGGCCCATCGTTCATCGTCGACGCGGCCGGCTGGGGACACCGCGTCGCCCGCTCGATTCGCGAGTACCTCGGCGAAGACATGGAAGCGGCCAGCGATCGCATCTATCAGACGATCGTGGAACGCACGGACGACCATCGTCAGTCCGAGCTGTTCGCGCGTGTCGAGCCGGGCATCCTCGAAGCCGACAAGCGATATGACATGAGCGAGGTCGAGCAGTCCTGGAGCGACCAGACGGCGATCGTCCAGGCGATTCGCTGCTTCCAGTGCGACTCCGTCCATCACTACGACCAGACGGTGTGCGTGCTCTGCGGCGCATGCGACGACGTGTGTCCCGAGAAGGCCATCGACGTCGTGGTTTTCGGCGAGGATCGAGAGCGCTCCTCGGGTGGGGAGACGCTCGTGTGCAGCACCTCCGGAGGCGTACCCGGTGCGGGTGGCTACGAAGGCGAGATCTTCATCAACTACGACCGCTGCACCAATTGCAGGATCTGCGAGGACCACTGCCCGGTGAACTGCATCACGTTCGAGCGTGTGCGTTTCGTGGACGACACCATGCGGGTCGTCGAACGGCCGGACCTGAAGGTCGAACTGCCGCTCGTCGCGGTGGGGTAGCGATCGAGCCCCACGAGCGCTTCATGCGTCGTGCGCTCCAGCTGGCTCGCGCCGCCGGCGCGCGCGGTGAGGTGCCGGTCGGCGCGATCGCGGTGCGCGACGGTGCCATCCTCGCGGCCGCGGGCAATGCGATGGAGCGGCGCGGCGATGCCACCGCGCACGCGGAGATGCTGCTGCTTCGCCGGGTTGCCGGGATCATCGGCGGCTGGCGTCTCGACGGCGTCAGCGTGTACGCAACGTTGGAGCCCTGCCCCATGTGTGCCGGGGCGATGGTGCAGGCTCGCATCGCGTCGTGCGTCTACGCGGCGAGCGATCCCAAGAAGGGCGCCGACGGCAGTGTGTACGACGTGTTGCGCAATCCGCGCAACAACCACCGGATCGAGGTGATCAACGGGGTTGGCGCGAGCGAGTCTGCAGCGTTACTGCAGGACTTCTTCCGCGCCCGTCGCTGACGTTTACGAGGCGGCGGTCGCCGGCTTGCGCTCGGTGAGATCGTGCTCGTGCGCGCGGATGACCTCACTCACCTGCGTCGAGTACCAGGAGTAGAACTCCTCGCGCGCCCAGCGCTGCGTCTCGCGGTGCTCCGGGTTGTCGCGCCACGCCTTGACCGACTCGTCGTTCTCGAACAGCTCGAGCGACACCTCTTCGCCGTCGGGTGTCTCGAAGCTCTCGATGGAGATGAAGCCCGGGTGTTGCTGCACCAGTTCGTGGAGCCGCTTGCTGCGTCGCGAATACTCATCGAGGTCACCGTCGGGACGGTTGCGCGACCGAAAGACCACCAGGACCATGGCGCAATCTTCACACAGCCGGAGCGGCCAGGCGTCGCAGCGCCGTGCGCGCAGCGTGATAGCCGCACATCCCATGGACGCCGCCACCGGGTGGGGTTGAGGCCGAGCAGATGAAGACGTCGGGGTTGGGGGTGGAGTAGGGGTTGGCGCGCGCCACCGGCCGGGTGAAGAGCTGGCCGAGATCGGTGACGCCACCGGTGATCGCGCCACCCACGTTGTTCGCGTTGTACTCCTCGAGATCGGCTGTGTTCATGACGTGGCGTGCAAGGATGCGATCGCGGAATCCCGGGGCGAAGCGTTCCACCTGACGTTCGAGCACGTCGGTGCGGTCGACTGTTGACCCGGCCGGCACATGGCAATACGCCCAGCCGGTGTGCTTGCCGGCCGGTGCACGGCCGGCGTCGAAGAGGCTCGACTGCACGAGGAGCATGAAGGGACGTTCGGGATGGCGGTCACGCCAGACGTCCGCTTCTGAGGATGCGATCTCGTCGAGTGTGCCGCCGAGGTGGACCGTCGCAGAGTCGAGGCAGGCGGGGTCGGTCCAGGGGATGGGACCGTCGAGCGCCCAGTCGATCTTGAAGATGCCGGGGCCATATCGGTATCGGCGCAGCCTGCGCACGTAGTCGTGGGGGAGCACGGGCTCCGCGACGGTGGCGAGCTGGTTCGGGCTCGTGTCGAAGAGGACCACTCGCGACGCGGGGAGATCGGCGAGCGCACGCACTGGCTTCCCCGTCTCGATCTGGCCGCCGAGCGAGAGGAGGTAGCCGGCGAGTGCGCTGGTGATCGCGGATGACCCGCCCTGGGCGATCGGCCAGGTCTCAACGTGGCCGGCGAGCAGGAATAGCAGCCCGACAGCAGCGCTGACTGGCCGGGTGAGCGGCAGGATCGAATGAGCCGCGCACCCGGCCAACAGGGCTCGGGCCCGCTCGCCTCGAAACCACGTGCGGCCCAGCACGGTTGCGGGCAGCAGCCCCGGCATGCCGAAGCGGGCGAGGCGCAGCGGGTGCCGAGGCAGATGCGCCGGACCGAGGATCTCAGCGATGAGATCGTCGGCGTGATGGACCAGCGGGCCGAGAAGCCTGCGATAGGCCGCCGTGTCCGGTCGGAGCTCGGCGGCCGTCGCGTCGATCGACTTGCGCAGGATGACGGCGGGCTGCCCGTCAAGGGGGTGGGCGACCGACGCCGGCGGCTGGATCCAGGTCAGTCCGTGTTCCGCGAGCGGGAGCTTTGAAAGGTACGGCGAGAGGATGGCGAGAGGGTGCCCCGTGGAACAGACGTCGTGGCGAAACCCCGGGAGCGTCAGCTCGGCAGTTCGGGTCCCGCCGCCGATTGTTGCCGCGGCCTCGAGGACGAGCACCGAAGCGCCGTTGCGTGCGAGCTCGACGGCGGCAGCCAGACCGTTGGGGCCGCTGCCGACGACGACGGCGTCGAGACTTGGCGGCAAATCGGCCCGCTACGCTGCCGGAGGAGTGGCGACGACTTCCCCACTTGCCATGACCATCCCATCCTCGCAAACAGCCTCGACGCGACCGCCCTGGAACTGCTGCTCGTACACCTTGGCGTACGCGCCACCGCGGCGGAGGAGCTCCGCGTGGGTGCCCTGCTCGAGGAGCTGACCGCGGTCGATCACGAAGATCACGTCGGCGGCCAGGATGGTGGAGAGCCGGTGAGCGATGGCGATCGTGGTACGGCCCGTGAGCAGTGGTTCGAGCGCCGCCTGGACCAGCCGCTCGCTGGTCGTATCGAGAGCCGAGGTCGCCTCGTCGAGGATGAGCACGCGGGGTGACTTGAGGACCACGCGCGCGATGGCGAGGCGTTGCTTCTCGCCTCCCGACATCCGGTAGCCACGCTCGCCGACGAGCGTGTCGTAGCCGTCGTCCAGCGCGACGATGCGGTCGTGGATGAACGCTGCGCGAGCGGCAGCCTCCAACTCCTCCTGCGTCGCGTCGGGCTTTGCATACGTGAGGTTGCGACGCACCGAGGCGTGGAAGAGATAGGTCTCCTGCGTGACCATGCTGATCGCGCCGGCAAGCGACGCGATGGTGTAGTCGCGCACGTCCATGCCGTCGAGAAGGACCGCGCCCCTCGTGACGTCGTAGAGGCGCGGGATGAGGTAGGAGATGGTCGTCTTGCCGGCGCCGCTCGGCCCGACGATCGCTGCGAGCTGTCCCGGCTTGACGCCGAAGCTCACGTCCTCGATCGCCCAGTCGCGGCGGAGCTCATTGGGAACGGGATCGCTGTCTGCAGGGTCATGGCCATTCGGCGTCTCAAGCGATGCGACGGGACGCCGGCTTGGCTCGGTCATCGGCCCGAAGCTGCCCCGGTCGTACCGGAAGAAGACGTGCTCGAGGTGGACGTCGCCCTTGATGTCTGCTGCGGGAACCGCGCGAGCGTCCGCGCTGTCGACGATGTCGTGCGGCATCTTGAGGTAGTCGAAGATGCGCTCGAAGAGCGCCAGGCTCGCCTGGATCTCGATGGATACCGAGAGGAGGCTGCCGATGGGGAAGAAGAGGCGGCTCTGCAGTGTTGTGAAGGCGACGATGGTCCCCGCGGTGATCGGGGCGGCGCCGTGGCTGCCGGCAAGGACGAAGCCGCCGATGAGATACACGAGCGCTGGCGCGCTGCTGAAGAACGCGCCGATGACTGCGAAGAGCGCCCGGCCGATCATCTCCTGGCGGATGGCCAGGTTGGCAAGCCGGTGATTCTCCTTACGGAAGCGCGCCACCTCCTCCGAGCCGCGGCCGAAGACCTTGGCGAGGAGCATGCCGGAGACCGACAGCGTCTCCTCGGTGATCGCGCTGATCTCCGCTTTTGACTCCTGCGCCTGCATCGTGATCTGGCGGCGCACCCTGCCGGCACGGTAGGTGTAGTAGATGAAGAGGGGGGTGATCGCCAGCGAGAGGACGGTCAGCTGCCACGAGAGGATCAGCATCGCGATCAACGTGCTCAGCAGGGTCACGACGTTGGCAAGGAGCGAGGTTGCGGTGTCGGTGACCACTGACTGGATGCCGCCCACGTCGTTGGTCAGCCGGGACTGGATCTCGCCGGTCCGCGTGCCGGTGAAGAAGCGCAGCGACATGCCCTGGAGGTGTTCGTAGAGACGGTTGCGCAGCTCCTCCATGACGCGCTGCCCCACGCGATTGGTGATGTAGGTCTGGAGCACGCCGATTGCCCCGGTGACAATCGTGATCCCGATCATGATCGCGACCAGCACCTCGAGCCGGGGAAGCACCACCGGGAGGGCGACGGCCTTGCCGTGGATCGTGGTGGTCGGAAACAGGGCGGTGTCGAACACGACCTTGATGAGGATCGGATTGATCACGCCGGCCCCCGAGGTGATCACCACCAGGAAAGCGATGGTGGCCACGCCCAGCCTGTGCGCCTTGAACAGACCCGCGGTCTGGCGAAGGAGCCGGCGGTTCGAGACCCGGCCCGATGGTTTTTCGCGTCTACCGCCCATGAAGCCGCCGCCGTGCATCATGGCGGCAGCATTCCGGGGCGCAATTGGTTCGCAGTCGCCATTGCTTCGACTGTACCAAGGTGCAGTCGTTTTCCCGATTTGGTAACGCGGGTCGTTTGGCCTTAGGCGACCGCTATGATCGGCGCCGATTCAGCGCTCCGAGCGCCGACGCACGAGACGAGGAAATCGATGACCAGCCAACGACTCCTGCTAGGAGCACTCTCCCTTGGCGCGATTGCAGGGATCGCCGCTTGCGGGGGCTCAACCACAGGCCCGACGCCGACGCCTTCGTCCGGCGGTCTCAGCTTGCCGAATATTCCCGGGCTGGGCAGCGGCACAACCGGCTCGGCGCCCGCCGCGAATACCCTCCTGACTGCATCGGAGGTGCAGACCATCAGCGGCGACTCGAACGTCGCGGCCCTCTCGGGGACGTGCACTGCAATCAGCTGCATCTATTCGGACACCAGTGCGGATACGACCGGCGGTGGTGGTGGGGGCGTGATCTTCGTCGAGCCGTTCCCCGGAGCCGTCGGCCAGGCGGCGTTGCAAGCAGGGATCTCCGCGGCGTTGAGCGGCCAGGCGAACTCGAGTGGCGGCACTGCGCAGTCGGTATCCGGGCTCGGGAACGGAGCGATCAAGGAGGTCGACGCGACCTCGGTGACATACGCGTTCGTGAAGGACAACTACCTGGTCGTGATCGACGTCTCGTCGGGGACGAAGTCCGGTTCAGACATGGATTCGCAGGTGGCGGCCGTAGCGCACACGGTGGCCGGGGCGCTCTAGCTTCCTCTGACGCTGCCGGCGGCTCCGGAGGAGCGTGCGCCTCGCTCGAGCCTCCTTGCATCCCGCTAGAGTCGTCGGCGGTTTCATGAACTGGGTGTATCTGCTCAGCCCGGCGCTCGATCGGCGGTTCCTCGCTGCGGCCGACGCGGCGACGCGCGCAGTCATCGATGCGCACGGCGAGTACCTTGACCGACTGCGCGCTCGAGGGGCGCTGGTGCTTGCCGGGCGATGCTGGGACGGGCCGTACGGCATCGTCATCCTTGAGGCGCCTGATCGCGAAGCCGCGGAAGCGCTGGTCGCTGCCGACCCCTCAGTGGCTTCGGGGATCCAGCGTGCCGAGCTCTACGAGTTCGACATTCCGTATCCGCCGGTTGTGGTCTCATCGACGTAGCACGGGCGTCGGCCTGGCGGAGAGGGTGGGATTCGAACCCACGGTGGCTATAAACCACACCGCTTTTCGAGAGCGGCACCTTCAACCACTCGGACACCTCTCCGGGAGCGTCTGAGTATAGGGGCGAGCCGCGTTCGCCTCGATCGAGGGACGGAGTTGCGGCCGCTGCGTTACCAGTAGTACCAGCGGCCCCCGCGCGGGCGGACGGCAAGGCCGATCAGCCAGAAGATCAGGAAGATGAAGGCGATCCACCAGAGCACGTGGAGTGCGAACCCGAACCCGAACAGCAGGGCTGTGAATAGGAGGAAGGCGAAGAGGACGCACATGACGGAGGTTCTCCCCTGAAGCGATATGTATGTCGGATGTTAGATACCCGGCAGATGGCTCGGGTGAAACGGGGCCCTGGGCAGGTCGCGGATACAATCGCGGAGGAGCGATCGCCTAGTTGGCCGAGGGCGCCGCACTGGAAATGCGGTTGGTGGGGAAACCCGCCACGAGGGTTCGAATCCCTCTCGCTCCGGATTCCTCTAAGCAGATAAGGTATTGGACCACCCACATTGCAAAATGGCGCGTCCAAGCCGATTCACAAGTGGCTCGTCTAATGCCAACCGCGATGCCGATCACTCGGCAAAG